>JAEEGK010001684.1_pt1 | contig 55403 bp, 45 predicted proteins | sample 8958771 | NCBI WGS metagenome assembly JAEEGK01 (sample SAMN16246547, study PRJNA631951) | gut metagenome | biome: gut microbiome; feature: rumen; material: SC-attached | host: Bos | place: Iran: Karaj | collected 2018-10 | reverse complement strand
AAGCCTCATTCAAAACAGATTTTAGAAGTTCTTTTATTTCAGCAGTGTCTGCACCTTTTTTAACGAGATTACTGATTAATTCTCCTGTATAGGAATCACTAGTCTCATCAAAGTACATATTCAACATATAATCCTTTTCTTTACGGAAGTTCATTACAAATTCTTCAGATGTCATAATGTCTTCTCTCCCTTTATTTGCACTTTCAAATGATTAAGTTATCTATACTGATAAATTAATCGACCTTATAATCTCCACGAAAAATATTGCAAACTAATCTCATCTACTATAATAATCATCAAGCTGTTTTACTACATATTCACGAACAACCGTTACTTCCGCATCAAAAAGAGGTCTGTCTAAATTCACCTTTTTATTGTCTGATATAATATGTAATCTTGGAATACCATCCTGATTTTTTCTTACATACCAATAGAACAGTTGACCGTTATAGATTAGTTTTCTTTTGTTTTTGGCATTCACAGCCATAAAAAACACCCTCTAACGCACTATCCTTAATGTCATTATGAAATGCCTCTTGAAATATTCCCTGTTCATCTTGAAGTCACTTCTCTTCTAGTTAACTGTTTATTTTTCGGTCTATTAATTCAACGCATCTTTGTTTTCATTAGGATAACTGCAGAGTACACTATCCAGATGTTTTATCCCGCAGAAGTATTTACATATCGAAGTGTCTTTTACTGCGCATTTATGTGCTTGGGTATTCTCAGCTTTATTCCATGGACAAACACTTTGATCCCAATCAACACCATCGCTGACCAGATCAATATCCATGTTGGCGCCTACAAGTTCTCTGATCTTTATTTCATCCATGTTTTTCCCCTTTGTTTTATAGTTCATCTAATTCCTGATTTATTAATCTTCCGGATAGGTTCAGATCTCCTCACGGATAACGGACGGACTGACAGCAGTCCGGTTCATAATAAAAGGACACCTGTAAGTTAATACATACTTCTTTGAAGGATATCCGTTCTCCCAGAAATCCAGGGCGTAGACGGGTTCGATCTCCTTGTTCTTTTCCTTTTTCATGAGATAGCCGATCGTTTTTCTGGCAGGATCCGTCTCGATCAGTTTCTTTTTTTCGAGTTCTGCTAATTGTTCGAAAACAACCTGGAACTTCTCATTGTATTTCGCAAGATCAGGATCATCTGCCTTATAGACTTTGTAAGGATCCATTCTGTTTAATTCCTCGATACCCGCTTCGAGCTTTCTGAATGCTTCGCTTGAATCCGGGTTTGCCTTCGTAATGATCTCAACGATGTAATCTTTGCCTTCTGTGTCTCTCAGCAAACACTTGGGCATAAACGCACCGACAAACGCAAAAAGATCCGGCTTTAACCCAGGAAAACCCATCCTTATTGATTTGGAATCACCAAGCCCGGCAAGGGATTCACTGGCCAGGATAATAGTCTCATAAACTGAACGTACGAGCAGGACATATCTCTTATCGTCATCCAGATACAGGATCTTATTGGTCTCATATTCAAATGTCCATTTTTCGCCTGACTCGCAAGTGATCACTAAACTCTTATTCTTATCGGAAATAAAAGGATAAACATGACCGTTATCCGTAAAAAGGCGGTCATCGAGCTTCCTGTTTTCGCGGTCCTCATCGCTTAATACAAAATACTGTTTTCTGAAGAACGCCTCGTATACTTCATCGTAATAGTCGATCCTCTTCTCATAGGAAAGCTCATAAAAAGACTTGGCACCGCATTCCTTCCACGACTTGCACCATAACGGAAGCAGTTTCTTATAATAATTAGAGCCGGCGTACGTGCAATCCAGTCCGCATACCCTGCAAACTTCGCACTCACTGAATTTGTGTCCCTTCATCTCCTTGTGATTTAAGGCAAATCCGATGTTTCCGCATGACGGACACTTATATACCGGTGCCGGTTTATCTTCACCTAATACTCCTTCAAGATAACCTCGATGTACACGCTTCATAGATGTATCCTTCTGAAAACTCTTTCTTCGTTTAGCATACAAAACTTTTCATATTATTCACAATTATATTTGTAATTCAGAACATTGATAAAGATGTTACTACATTCTGGTATTCTGACACCTTCACATCATGCAAATGCTCTATCCACGCTAACTTGAATTTGATCACAGGAATTGAATAATCTAAGAGCTGGAAAGAAAACCCTGACCAGTCTTCAAGAGGCAATATAACATACCCGTGAAAATTCGTTTGATCGTATTGTGCCGGCGGATCCATTCCTCCGCGCTCATTAGGAATATATTGCTTATCTTTCTCTATATCATTAGGGTCATACGCGCCCAGACTCAAAGATGCGTCACTGGTTGATACAACATTCGAGATTGAATACTCATCCGCATCGCCATACTCAAAATGAAGATTTCCGGACACCTTAAGAACATACTTCTTACCGACAACAAGCGAGCTCGGATTTATTATAATCTCGTCCAATACAGCCTTAACAGAAATGTGCTCATCAACTATCTCGTCATAGATTTTCAAATGTGTACGTTCATCGGTACAAACATCAAAGGATACTAACTCCCCCGATTCATCATAAAGATTCAGGTAGCCACAAGGTGTTTGTAATTCCTTCATAAGAATCTGCTCCATAAATAATCAGATATGATTATCCTGTGTTAGTCGTGATTGCTGTTTATTATCTATTCTATGACTTACCTTGTTTAGTTCCATTCAACCCATTTTTCACAATTTAAATACTCAATACAATCCTTTAGCAATTCTATAATAGCAGAATAAAGAAACCGCGCTCATTTATATTTTCAGTTGTTTTAAGCCCAAAAATACACTTCAGTAACGGTATTATTTTCAATCTTTACCATTGTATGATCATATCTTTCATATTCAGGGAAACGACCTTTATCGAAGAACTCGTTGATACTGCCGGTTATACCTTTTGTCATATCTTTGTTGGTAAAATCAGTAACGTCTCGAATGTCAATTTGAGATATATCCGTGTTGTTTAAATCAATTGATTTAATGAAAGACATTGCATCATATATTATGCAGTCATCTGCAACACTTACACTAACCGGTTTATTGAATAATCTTATCGGCTCATGTATAGAATCAATGGAAGCTTTCCATTTATCAACGCCATCAACTTTGCAAAATAAGATATTCCCTTTATTTGTTGACAGAATAACTACCTCACCTGTATAGTCTGTACCCATATATGAATATGGATCAATTCTACGGTTAACAATATCGTATACCGTTACTGTGTTAAGTTCTCCCCAGCCTGTAAAATCCAATATCATTCCTTCATAAAGCGAATAAATGAAATGCTTATCAACTTCAAGTTGAGCCCACGGATAAAACACACAATCATATCCATCATCATTTGCTCCACGATTCGGCGTCATTGAAACGGTATAGAATCCATCTTCTAAATGTCCTTCAGTGGGCATCACTTCATCTTTATATAAAGTTCCTATAACATACAGATCATCAGGATGTGGCAAAGCTGCTAAAATCTGCTCTGTCGCTGAAGATTCACTTTGTTCTATTTCTGTTGAGGGAACAATTACTTCTACAGTCTCTTGATTAACATCAACCAGTGAACATCCAGCCATAAACAAAGCCAACATTCCAGCAATTACTACAGCTGTAACACTCGTTTTTCCCGGATTCTTGATATTCTTTATTCTCTTTTTCATAATGCTTTCTCCCCTACCGCTCATAGCAGTTGATATATAAAAATTCCTTTTAGATTCTTTTGTAAGTATTTCTAAAAGTACTTTGCCGTAATTAACTCTATTTTCTTCACCAAGCTGTAAAATAACAGCTTCATCACAAGCTAATTCACAATCCTCATCAACCAATCTGAATGCATACCATATAAGCGGATTGAACCAGTTCAAAGCCAGCACGATATAACGAATCAGAATCCAAACATGATCAAGATGCTTATAATGACAACATTCATGACATATGGAATATTCAGACATTTCACTATCTGCAACTTCGTCACTCAGATAAATGCAATTACCTAACAGGAATGGTGCGTTCGGATGATCCAATTTAAATATTCTAAGACCATAGTTGGAATCCCGTTTTACAAACTGTCTTTTCCGCCTACAGTACAATATAAAACCAAGATTATAAATGATTAATGCGATTATTAGTGTACCTGATACGCTTAATGCTGTATTACGGAACAAGACTGTCCAATCAATATGCTTCTTTGCAGGAATACTTGTTTCAGCTTCACCTGAAGATGTGTATTGTATAGGCAAAGGAACAACGTCCGTGGTATCAATATTTAATATTTCTGCGGTTTCAGTTGTTTGCTCTTGAACAATGACTTCTTTTGCAGGCAACGAAATGTTTATTGTAAAAAACGGTGCTATACACATGTATATCGGTATCAGGATCCATAAAGCATACTGGAACTTCCTGCTGATCATTTTATCAACAATATACCGGATAGCGATCAGAGATGCCGTCAACAGCGATAACCCTAAAATGTAGCGCAGCATATCAGTTCTCCTCTAATATCTTATGCAGCTCCTCGATCTCTTCCTTTGACAGTTTCTCGGACTTGATCAGATTGGTGATCATAAGGCCGACATTGCCGCTATATACCTTATTCAAAAAGGAAGTGGTCTCCTCAAGCTCTGCTTCGGTCCTGTCGATCTTGGCAAAATAACGCCTGGTCCTGTTCTCTCTTGTATAATCAACAGCCTCTTTTTGCTCCATTCGGTTAAGCAGTGTGATAATCGAATTTCTGCACCAGCCCGTATCATTACTAAAGAACTTGGTAAGTTCAGCAATAGTCATTGAGCCCTTGTCCCATAAGCACGTTACTATCTTCCACTCGGCATCAGATAATTTGATCATATTGACCTCCGCAATTAGTACACATTTGTATACTTCGATGTTACTCCGTTAGTAGACAGTTGTCAACAATAATACAATCAATATCTCAGTGTTTATCCTCGGAAGACACTTAAGAAAGGAAATCGTTACAGTGATAAGAGCACTAATGACAAAACCCCGCAAAGCTAAGAAATACAACACTTTACAAGGTTATGCATTGTTGTTTTATACCGTGTTTGACCCTTTAGATTGCTACCTAAAAAGTGGAGGCCTTACTCAACTATATGCATACATACATCCTTCCCTCTACTGCGCTCTTTTTCTTTTAGCTAGACAATAAGGAACGTGAACCAATTTGAATACTACCTAAAGTAGAAACGTGATCAAGGATGCATGTGTGTAAAGCCTTACGCGTGCGTGCGCGTGTTAATTATATTGATTAGGTTGACTTGTACCAGACTACCGAAATATTCTTACGGATCAAAACACAAAACATGGTAATCCGATTAACATGGTCAGAAATCCTTATTTCATAAGGCGTTTACGGGATTATACCAGCAAAATAACCCTCAGAAATGCACGTTTTAGGCCCCAAACATGGTAATCCGATTATCATTCTAATCTCATTCATAACACTGTAAATTGAGAACTGTCAGGAACACAAACCCGATAGAAAGGTGATATTTATGAAAAAGTCAGAGATTGGTTCATATAACTATAAGAAATTTCCTAAAATCTCCAAAAACATGGAACTTATAGTTCCATGCACCGAAACACATATATTTCGGAGCTTCCTGGAGTTTTTAAGCTCTAAATTCACCCATTTTTCGCCGTTTTTCGGGCAAAACATGGAACCCAAAGTTCCATTCCAACCTGCAGAGAAACACTGTAAATTGAGAACTGTCAGGAACGCAAACTCGACAGAAAGGTAACATTTATGACAAGTCAGAAGATTGATTCAGAGTCCTACTTAAAATTCCAACTGAACCAAAAATATAGAAAGAAACTTTCTGATATCAGAAATGCAGCAACCATATGCATTTCGCCATTAATACTCACTGGTTTGCTCATCATTTTATGCGTAGTTTCAGGCAAAACTTAGAAAGTTTTTTTCTATTCTAAACCTTGCCGGAACAGCGTAAATTGAAAACTGTCAGGAGCACAAGTTCTGACGCAGATAACAGACTACGCGCTTGTTGTCGGATCGACGGATCGGACCATAAAGTAACAAGTCGCAAAGGTCACAGAAATAAGTTGCCGATTTTACTTTTATGGATCGTCATCTTCTTCGCCGGGTAAGTCCGACAGAAAGGTGAATTTTTATGATAATTCAGCTAAAACATGATACTCCAAGTATCATGCTGACAAATGCCCTGAAATATTAGACTTCTGCTGTTTTTGGGTTTCATAGGACCTAGCATTCAAGCCGTTTTTTAGGCAAAACATGATACTCCAAGTATCATTCTAATCCCAATTCAATTCACGTAAATTAGGTCTCAGACAGGAACACATTTTCTAGAGATTGCTCCTATCCAAATGACCTCGGAACGGTTTCGCAAGCAACGCTTTTGTGTACACAAAAGCAAAAAGCTTGTCAGGGGACGTCCCCTGAAGACCCCGTTCCTCAAACTCAAAAATAAAACATTGGAGGAATCTAAAATGCAATTTACTAACAACGAAAACTATGAAAGCAACAACGAATTTGAAGACGAAGAGTTCGAAGAAGAATACAACGAAGAAGAATCTGTGCTGATGAGCATGGCTGAAGTCGAGAAGGAAACTGTCGAGTGGTTATGGTATCCGTATATCCCCTACGGGAAAATAACAATAATCCAGGGCAATCCCGGAGATGGCAAGACCAATCTCGCACTTAAGATCGCAGCATGTGTATCTTCAGGAACTCCCCTTCCCGGCTTACCTGAGCTTGAACAACAGAAAGTCATTTATCTCTCCGCAGAGGACGGAGTAAGGGATACTCTAAAACCCCGTCTTGAGGAATTAGGGGCAGATACCAAAAACGTTCTTTTCTTTAAGGAAGAAGACAAACCTACCGCTTTATCTCAAAGAGCGATTGAGATTGCCCTTGATATGTCCGGTGCAAAAGTCCTTATTATCGACCCGATTCAGGCGTTCATGGGATCCCGTACCGACATGAACAAGGCTAATGAGGTAAGAGAAACTTTGAGACCTGTCGGAGAACTCGCAGAAAAGTATAAGTGCTCGATCATACTGATTGGCCATCTTAATAAAGCACAGGGTTTAAACAGCATCTACAGAGGGATCGGCTCCATGGACTTCACCGCCATCTCCAGAAGCATCCTTCTTGTCGGCAGGCACAAAGATGATTCCGGGTTGCGCATCTTTGTTCATAACAAGTCTTCTCTCGGACCACAGGGACCTTCACAGGCATTCAGACTGGACGGAGCGAACGGCTTCGAGTGGGTTGACGGATATGACGATGTAACTCCCGATGACATTCTTTACGCTTCCAGGAACCAAAAAGCCCGCACCGAGACCAAGCTGGATATGGCAATCACATTCCTAAAGTCTTACTTCACGGATCATACAGAGGTCGAAGCCAAGAAGATCCAAGAGATGGCCAAAAACAAAAACATCTGTAAGAGGACACTTGATGAAGCCAAGAAGTACATTCCCGGACTCGGATCGGACAAGAAAGGTGATGTGTGGTTTTGGATCTTAAATAAGGATCAGACGTCCAAAGGAGGTACAGATGAATAAGAATTTCCCGGCAAAGTCTTATCAGATCCACTTCAGAGTCGGCAAAGAAGATTACGAATCCATCAGGAAGAATGCATCCAAAGCCGGACTTTCCATAAGCGAATATGCCAGAAGAGCAATGTTTGGAGAGGTAATCGTCGAAGCTCCGCCGGCAGATTACTACCAATTGATTTCCCTGATGAAAAGAGCCGGAGGCAACATCAACACGCTGCTCAGAAAACTTAATGTACTAGGTATTGCACATAGCCTTGAGCTTGAAAGATGTCAAAACGAAATCTTCGAAGCTGTCTCTATGTTGTACGAGACATTCAGACCTGAAATGGTCAAGGACAGAAATAACAAATCGGAATAATGGAGGAATCTATATGAATAACAATCAGAATCAAAACAATAGATCAAATGTTGTCCCTTTATGGGAAAAATACACACTGACCATCAGGGAAGCTGCCGATTATTTCCATTTTGGTGAAAAGAAATTACGGCGAATAGTTGAAGAAAATCCTATGGCAGATTTTGTCGTCATGAACGGCAACCGGGTCATGATAAAGCGTAAATACTTTGAACAGTATATAGATCAGGCAACAGCCGTATAAAACAATCGTTAATCAGAGTTCCGGTATGGTATAGTTATCTATATCATATCGGGCTCTCTTTACAGAAAGGAGAGAGACTAATGAGCGAGAAAAGACGAGACAAGAAAAATCGCATTCTTCGCAATGGAGAGAGCCAGAGACCGGATGGTAGATATCAATACACTTACTACGACAATACCGGGATCAGAAGGATCGTGTACAGTTGGAGACTGGATCGTACGGATGCAACTCCTTCCGGCAAAAGACCTGAGTTATCATTAAGAGAGAAGGAAAAGCAGATTCAAGCAGATCTGTTTAACCAAGTAGCTGTTAACGGCGGTGATATTACGGTTCTTGAACTGGTCAAGAAGTACGTCAAGACAAGAACAGGTATAAGACCTTCTACGGCAGCGGGTTATAAGACATGTATCAATTTCCTGTCCAAAAACCCGTTCGGTAGCCTGAGGATCGACAAAGTCAAAATGACGGATGCCAAGTGTTGGCTGATAGATCTGCAAAAGAATGGGAGAGGTTACAGTTCTCTTCATACTTTCAGAGGAATACTGAGACCTGCCTTTGAGATTGCATATCAGGATGATCTTATACGTAAGAATCCGTTCCAGTTCGCACTGGCCGATGTCCTTATCAATGATCAGGTTACTCGCGACGCTATATCGAAGCGAGAGATGAATGAGTTCTTGGACTACGTGAAGAACGATAAGCATTATTGCAGGTATTACGATGCATTCTATGTTTTGTTCCATACAGGTCTTCGTATCTCGGAATTCTGTGGTCTTACTTACAATGACATACATTTCGATGAGATGTATATCAATGTTGATCATCAGCTTCAGCGTACAAGCGGCATGGAATATATCATTATTCCTACCAAAACAAATGCAGGTACCCGCAGGGTTCCGATGACTAAAGAAGTCGCTGCCTGCTTTGAACGTATGATCGGGAGCAGACCCGCGTTGAGAAAAGAACCGGTCATTGACGGATATACGGGATTTCTGTGTGTTGATAAGAACGGAATGCCCAAGGTCGCGATGCATTGGGAAAAATACTTTAAGTTTGCCCTGGAGAAGCATGACAGGATCTATCGCTTGAGGTTCCCCAAGATTACGCCGCATGTGTGCAGACACACATTCTGTTCCAATATGGCAAGAAGCGGAATGAATCCCAAAACGCTTCAGTATATTATGGGACATTCTGACATCACAGTCACGATGAATACTTATACACATGTTAAGTATGATGACGCGAAGGAAGAGTTTGCCAGAGTTACTGCCATCGGATAACCGCTGTAGTAAATTGGTTTGGTTTTACTACAAATTTACTACAGACCAAGGCTTAGATATGCCGAGAAAGGGCACGATAAGCCAAAACAACAAGAAAGGCCGAGTTCTTGAAAAACCTAATGATCAAAGGCTTTTCGGGGATTATCGGGGCAAATCGTAACTATGATAAAAGTTTTGTTTATATGCCACGGCAACATCTGCCGTTCCACAATGGCACAGTCCATGTTCCAGGATATGGTTAATAAGAGGGGGCTCGCCGGCCTCTTTGAGATCGACTCTGCGGCAACGAGCCGTGAGGAGATCGGCAACGGACCGCACTACGGTACCGTGAGCAAATTGCGCTCCGTCGGCATTCCCGTCGTTCCGCACCGCGCGCGCCAGATGACCCGCGCCGACTACGAGCATTACGATTACCTGATCGGCATGGATTCTTATAACATTTCGAACATGACACGTCTTGCAGGCGGCGATCCGGACGGCAAGATCTACCAGCTCCTGACATTTGCCGGAAGCAACCGGAGCATAGCCGATCCCTGGTACACGGATAATTTCGATGAGACTTACGATGACCTGACAGAAGGCCTTAATGCCTTCATGAAACATCTGGGATATTTGTAATTTGCCCGAAAACTCCTATAATCGGACTCATAGTTCGATTTTAGGGGTTTTGTCTGAAATCTATCGCGTAAAACTACAAAAACCGACAAAACCGAACTGGCAGTTCGATTATAGGAGTTTTAGAAGACATAACATGATTCTTGTTTACTGGCTGATCTTCGTAAATCTCATCGCGTTCATCCTCTATGGATACGATAAGTCGTGCGCGAAAAAGAACAAGCGCAGAGTACCCGAGAGGACCCTTCTCTTCTGGGCATGGATCGGCGGCTCTGTTGGCGCATTCCTGGGCATGAGATTCTTCCATCACAAGACGCTAAAGCCCAAGTTCTTTGTGGTCCCTGTACTGATGGTGCTGGAGATCATTATCTGCTGCGTGTGCCTTTATCAGAACTACCATCTTGTAACGACAGATCATGAGGTTGATCTGGGTCTTTCCTCCGAAGTCACCATCGTTCAGATATCAGACCTTCACAACCAGTTCTTCGGAATCAAGCAAAAGACGCTTCTTAAGAAGATCGAGGCGCAAAAGCCCGACATTATCGTCGTAACGGGCGATGTGGTCGATAAGTCCCACACAAATATCGATATCGCGGTTGATTTTTTCGAGGGCGCGGTAAAGATCGCTCCCGTCTACTACATAACAGGCAATCACGAGCTCTGGCTCGGCTCTGAGAAGACCGCTCCGCTGTTCGAGAAGATGAAGTCTCTGGGCGTCATCTTCATGGACGACACCTATGTTGATATGGGCGATTATATCCTGGCCGGAATCGGTGACGGCTCTCTGGATTCGTTCGTGGCTTACGGCCCTTTCGACGATTCGAAGCCCGTCATAATGCTTGCGCACGAACCGCAGTATAATGCCCTTTATCAGAAGCTCGGCGCCGACCTGGTCTTCACAGGACACTACCACGGCGGACAGATAATAATCCCGGGCATTGGCGGATTTGTAAGTCCTGAATTCGAGATCTTCCCGAAGCTTTATCAAGGAATGACCGACATGGGCGGCATGCAGCTTGTCATAAGCCGCGGTCTGGGCAACAGCATCCTGCCGGTGAGGATCAATAATTTCCCTGAGATCGTAGTCGTTAAGGTACGCTGATCCCTCCAAGCATCCGGAATACTGCCGGAGCCTTCTCCCCGTTGCGCCCTGTATCGCAGACATGCTAAAATTTCTTTATGAATTACGCCAGAACAGTCGCAACCGAATATGGTCTTGTAAGGGGCATCGTCAGGGACGGGTGTCATGAATATCTGGGCATCCCCTACGCAGCGCCTCCGGTGGGCGATCTGGCGTTTAAGCATCCGATACCGCCTGAGCCCTGGAACGGCATTCTGGACGTCGTCAGGGGCCCTATAAGCCCTGTTCAGGGCAAGGGAAGATCCACGATATCTCCTGACGGCAGAGACTGCCTGTATCTGAACATTTTCGTGCCTGAGGACATAGAGCCCGGCGCGCCCGTAATGGTGTGGATCTACGGCGGCTCATATGCCAACGGCGGCGTGGGGCGCATGGGTGAGGACTCTGATGAGCTCTCATACGACATGGCAAGGTTTGCCAGAGAGACACGAACGGTCTGCGTCAACTTCAACTACAGGCTGAATCTCGAAGGCTTTTTGAACCTTCATTTCCTTGATAAGAATTTCGATCAGAATAACGGACTTTTCGACCAGATCCTGGCGCTCAAATTCGTGCGCAACAACATCCACCGCTTCGGCGGAAATGCCGACAACATAACGGTCTTCGGACAGAGCGCCGGAGCTGCGTGCATGCTGGTATTGATGGGCGATCCGAAGACGGCCGGGCTCTTTGACAAAGCGATAGTGCAGTCCGCGTGCGTCGGTTCGTTCTGGACTGAGAAACAGAGCCAAAGGCTGACTTATAAATATCTCAAGATGCTGGGCGTAAGCCCTGACGAGCTTAATAAACTTAAGGATATCGACATCGCGAAGATCCACGAGGCGAACGCCGGACTACGCAAGCTCGTGCTGCACGAGGGCAACTCGAACTGCTGTTTCTCGCCTACGATCGACGGAGTTACGATAAAGCAGGCTCCCGGCGAGATGGCCAAGAGCTTTAAGGGACCTGCCCTGTTCGGCACGACCAGCCAGGAAGGCGATCTGTTCATAATGAATATTCCGAGTGCGCTGCTCCCGCTTGCAGCATACTGGTTCAAGTTCAAGTTCAGACCGGGCAAAGGCGCGCACCGCTTCATGTCAGACGACTTCACCGCCAAGTTCTACAGGGAACCCGCGTACGACATCGCGCGCAGCATGGAAGGCTCCTCCTGGGTCTACGAATACCGCTATCAGACGCCCAATATGCTCAAGGCAAACTCCGGATGCTGTCACGCATGCGAGCTGCCGCTCCTGTTCGGCAGGTCCAATGCCTATATCAGCATCGATGACCCCGTCTCCCAGCGCGTCGGCGAGAAGCTCCGCGAGATCTGGGGCGGATTTGCCCACAACGGCAACCTCTCCTGGCCTGCTTTTAAGGACAGCGGAGAGGTAAAAGGGATCGACTGAGCTTAAGCCGTATTCTTTTTCGCATGCACCGGAAAAACCCTAAACAGAGCGGTTTAACATTGTTAAATCACCTTATTTCCGACATTTCCGGCCCAAAGTGTAGATTACAACCCTATTCCCCTCTAGTATAATGGGTTTATGGGGATATCCCGTATGGAGGACAGACATGGTTGTATCAACAAAAGGACGCTACGCACTGCGCGTTATGATCGATATCGCAAAATACGGCAAGGATGCTTATGTTACTTTGAGCGGCATCGCCGAGAGACAGCATCTCTCTGAGAAGTACCTTGAGTCGATAATCAAGATGCTCGTGCAGAACGGCCTGGTCAAGGGCCTCAGAGGCAAGAACGGCGGCTACAAGCTCTCCCGTGACGCAAAGGACATCACCGCGTGGGATGTTATTTCCGTTACCGAGAACGACTTCTACGTTGTCGCATGCATGGATCCGAAGGCGCCTAAGTGCGACCGCATCAATTCATGCGTAACGCTTCCGATGTGGAAGGACTTTTCCGAGACGATGGAGAACTTCTTCAACAAGTACACGATCGCCGAGCTCGCCGAGGCTGAAAAAGAATAAGGTTTTACCCGGTCGGTATAAATATGGAAAAGGGGCTGTCTTTATCAAAGAACAGCCCCTGTTTATTGCTTTATTTCAATGCTTTGAATGCATCGGCTGCATAATTCAATCCCTGGTACGTGTACGGGGGCTCAGTGTGAAAATCATCGCCCATGTGATAGGTCTCGTACGCGGTCAGAACATACTGACCGTTGATGGCAATGACCGGCTCATCACTAATAAAATCCGTGGTATCTGACAGATAGTAATTAATCTTGCCGCCGACCTTCAATTCTTTATATGCATCCGATTCCATGTCCATCTCGAAAAGCATGAACTGGATGTAGATTACGTCATCTCCAAAGCTGCCGCATGAACAGATTACCGCTTTCTTGATCCCCATAGGAGCATTCTTATCTACAGGCGGTACCACAACATCGTTCTCCGTCAGATTGGCAAGACGTTCGTTAGATTCATTGGTTGTGGCATAAGCCGCGATAAGGGCATCTTTGACCTCATCGAAAGACATGTTCAGCGCTGCGTCTTTCTTTTCATCTGCAGCTGCGTCCATCTCTGACTCAGAAGCTTCTGTTTCTTCTTCAACAGTTGTCTCTGCCTCAGCAGTCGTCGTAGTTACCTGCTCTTTTACCTCTGTCTCTTCATCACTTCTCTTAGCTGTTTCGGTGCAGGCTGTCATGAGAAGTGTTGCAGCCAGAAGTATGGTAATTATCCTTTTCTTCATGTAATCCTCCTTACAGTCCTCTGTCCTTCAGTCCCTTGACCACGTTTACATAGAATTCTCTGATGTCGAACCCGTCGATGTTCTCGCGGTTTAAGTCGATCATGTCGGCGTGGGAGATGCCGCGGAGGCCGCGGTTTGTGAGGAACTGATAGTTAGGACCCCACCGGAAGGATTCCTCACCGACAAGTCCGTCGTTATAGCCGTCGAAATGCTTTACGAAGTGATAGCTCATGTTCAGAGGGAACCTGCCGTTTACGGCGTGGTTCAATTTAGAGCCGAAGCTCTGCGTATAGATATTGTCGAACTGGTATGCCATCGGCTCCATCTCTTTGTTGAGCTGCTCGACGCCTGCTTTGGTGAGGTCGGTAACGGCCTTGATGAAGTCAGGGTTGATGTCGCCTGCGAGCTTCGCGCCCTTGTTATAGGCGGCAGCCACGGTATCTCTGAGCTTCTCGGGAGCCTTGTTCATGAGGTATTCCGCGAATTCGCAGCCGTGGTGCGGAGTGTTGATCGTAGTAAGTGAAGCGACGTAAGGCGCCATGCCGAGCATGGAGACGCAGTATCTTGAGTCAAGACCGCCTTTACTGTGGGCAATGATGTTGACCTTCTCTGCGCCGGTCTCTTCAATGCATTTGACGATGGCCTTCTTAAGCTGCAGTGCGCATGTGTGGACGTCGCCTGCGGATTCCTGGCCGCCGTAGTAGATCGTGGCGCCGTTCTTGATAAGTTCGGCAGGCACACGGCCCCAGTAGTTCAGGTGCTCAGAGTCACGGAAGAATACGCCGTGTACCATGAGGATCGGATACTTGGTCTTGCATACCTGAAGGTCTTTTCTCTCGAGATTCCTCCAGTATCTCTGGCTCTCTTCGCGGACTTCCCTGCCCGCGATCCTGAATATTATCGAGAGCGCGAAAAGATTGGCGATGGGGATCATGCCGCAGAAGATTCCGATAAGCCTCATCCTGATGCCGATCTGCTTTGATGTCAGATAGACAAGGATGATGCCGACCCAGAAATAAAGGTTAAGAAGGCCCAGCGTTACTAAGGCATACGTGATTATCGCAGGCCACCCGAGCTGCTCGTGGAAGAATAACGACACGATGAATGCCGGCACTACAACAAGCAGCGTAAACGGGAATACTGACAGGATGGTGTTGCCGTAAGAGCATGTCCTGAGCCTGAAGCCTGCGACCCCCTTGGCGTAGAATCCCGGCAGGATAAATGCCAGCACAGCCAACACTGCGGTCAGAGCTATGAACCAGTAACTGAACTGGTAAAGGAACGTAGACAGGCATGATGCCGTAATGAAGATGCCGTCTAATACTTTTATCGCAGGTCTCTCTTTAAACATTCAAGAGTCACCTCTTTTTCGCTGATTATAAGTAATTACCAGGTTGCCGAGTCGCCGTAATTGTATTCGTTGTTGCCGTTTTGGTTGCCGCCGCCACCGCCGGTACGTTCACGGTTGCCTCTGTTCTGGATATCGCGGATCCTGTCCTCGGGAGACTTGTTAGGATCATCCTGACCGTCGCCGTTTGTAGGGTTGTTGCCGCCCTCGTCACCCGGAGTAGGTGTAGGTGTTCCCTGTCCTTCTCCGCCCGGTGTAGGTGTGGGTGTTCCTGTTCCCTCACCGCCCGGTGTAGGTGTAGGCGTTCCTGTACCTTCTCCGCCAGGTGTGGGTGTGGGCGTAGGTGTGCCTTCTCCGCCCGGTGTAGGCGTAGGAGATCCGGGACCACCCGGTGTAGGCGTAGGTGTAGCGGTTCCGCCGCCCGGTGTAGGCGTAGGTGTAGCTGTTCCGCCACGCGGAGTAGGTGTCGGTGTTGGCGACTGTCCGCCTTCAGGAGTCGGCGTAGGTGTAGGCGTCTCCGTTGCATCGGCGTCCGGCTTGGAAGTCGGTGTAGGCGTAGGTGTATTGCCATCCTCATTTGGTTCCGGAGTCGGTGTCGGCGTAGGCGTCGGAGACGGATCCGGATTCTCATACTGGTTCTTGAGATCTTCAATGAAGTTGTCGATCTCGTTATAGAGCTTCTGGGCAGCATAGTAGTGACCGTCGTTGTTCTTGGTCGCACAGCCCTTCTCGGAAAGAATGGACTTGGCTGTCTCGCAGATCTCTATCGTATCCTTGTAGTTATCCTTGTTGATCTTCTTTACATCGATCGGCTTAACGTAAGAGAGAGCATAGTTTACTCTGACCTTACAATCGTAGGGATCACCCGGCTTTAAGTTCAATGCGGACTGGTATTCCTGCTTAGCCTTCTGATAATCACCTAACTGGAAGAAGACGTTGCCTCTGTTGAAGTGATTGATATAAGGCTGCGTGAAGCCTAAGAATCCCAATTCGTTCTGCTGGTATACGCCGGAACCGTATCTCTCGATGAGGTTTCTGTTGCCATAGTAATTCAGCACCAGGATTCCGAGGAGCAGTGCCGTAACGAGCCAGATTGCGATTGCTATCTTCTTTGCCATACGTTATGTCCTCCTCTTAACGCTTATGAATTCATAAACGACAAGCGCTGCGAGCGGGATAACGAACCAGAAGTATAAATCGGCATAACCGTACTCCTTTGTCTCTTCCGTTTCCGCGTCAAGAAGCTTCATGACGTTGGCCAGATTCTCATCCAAGTCTTCGGATTCGTCCATGTGGATATATTCGATGCCGAGATCGAGAGACAATGACTTGAGGTTCTTCTCGTCGATCTTGGAGACTGCCGGCTTATAAGGGTAATCTCTCTTATCCTCAACGAGAACGTCCTCGTTATGAAGATCGTCGTGATAGTGCATCTGGCCGCCCTTAGTCGTGCCATAGCCTAAGATAGCGCCGCCTTCAATGCCCTCTGCGATATCGGAGAAATTATCGAGTCTGTGATCGTCGGTATTTTCGCCGTCAGATAAGAAGAATACGACTACGTGGCCGTCGTTCAAGAGCTTGGCGTCGTTGATCATCTGGCCGAGAAGTCTCTTGCAGCAGTTGATGTTCGTACCTGTTGCGTGATAGTCGACAAGAGGATAGATCGCATCGACGGAATCCTTGATGTACTTGTTGTCATCCGTGAACGGGCAGATCAGATTGGCGTCGTTGTTAAAGTCAACGATGCAGAACTTCGCGCCGACCAGGTTCTTCGTGATGTAATCGATATCTTCTTTAGCCCTGTCCATACGTGTTTTGGGTTTGTCTCCCACATAATCGTCGACGTCTTCGGCCATCATGGAGAGTGTGTCGTCAAGCACGATGATGCAGTAGCAGTTGAGCTTCTGTCTTATTACCTTGATCTCGCTCGAGATGTACATCGGTCTTAAGTTGATCGCGAAAAGAAGGAGTACCATCAGGATCTGACGGATATAAGGCATTACGCCCTTCCTCTTGATCGCGAGGAGTGCTACGCAGATTATTGCCATCAGCCATATGGGGATTATCGGATTAATAGTCATTGGGCCCATATGATCACACTTTCAATATGAATGCACAAAGCAGCATGAGGGAGATCGAGAGCAGAAGCATCCTGAACGTTGCTTCAGGGATCTCATTCTCGATGATCTCGTACTGTGTGTCATCCAATGTTGCCATTTGTTTTCTTAAGTTAGCGACGATGTCATCAACAACGTCTTTATCTTCGCCATACCAGAAGGTTCCGCCGGTGTTCTCGACAGTCTCCTTCATCATCTTGCGGTCGGCATCGCGCATCATCTCCGTACCGATACCGAAGACCGTGATGTTCCTTTCCTTAGCCCATTCGCCGGCCTCAGGAAGTGTTACGATCTCCTCCTCGCCTTCCTTTATGGCGTTGTCGTTATCGCTCGTAAAGATGATGATCCTCGTGCGGTCGGGCTTCTCCTCAACGTCATAGAAATCAAGGACTGCGCCTGCCAGGCCTTCGCCGATTATCGATGAGCCTCTGTCAGGCCATCCTACGAGCGTACCGTTCTCAAGATAAGCTCTTGCTTCCGCATAGTTCGGAGGCGGGATGAGCCTGCCGTTATCAACGTCCAGTCTTATAGAGAGGAAGTCCTTGAGCTTTTCCAGCTCACGGATAATGTACTGGTAGTCATTCGTAAGCGGGCAGAGAAGGCACGGTGATGTATTGAAGATAACGATGCCGAACCTCTCGCCGTTCAATTCCTTTACGATCTCTTCGAGCTTGTCGATGAGCGTCGCATTGAGGTTATCTACAGAGCTCGAAATGTCCAGACAGAGGATGATGTCCCTGTTGTAGTTTGCGAGCTGCTTTGATTCTGTCTTGTACGGGCGCGCCATCAGGAAGCCTGATAAGACGATGCTCGTGATGATGAGGAAGATCAGGACATACTTAAGGATGCTGTACCAGACAAACCTTGTCTTGAATATCGGATTCTTCTTCAGGTATTCAGGCAGATATGCTTTCTTGCCGCCGCTGTACTTCCTCTTCATTCCGAAAGTGATGAAGACGGCAATAAGGCAGAGTACTGCAATGCCTGCACAGATATATAAAGCTATAGGACTCTTTAATTCCATTCAGCTACCAGTCTCCTTGTTCTCTCCAAAGACGCCCTGACGTCACCTTCAGATATTTTGTCGAACTCCGGCTGATAGTATTCGCCGACAAGCTTTGCAAGGCCCTTGAATTCGGTCTTGCTGATCTCGGACAGCGTGAACTTATCAACTTCGGTTCCTGTTGCCTTATAAACAAATTCTCTTACCACTTTACTCATGCCCTCATAAGCAGGCCTGATCTTCGTGGTGTCTTCGTTGTATTTGATCTCGATCTTGTTGATCTTCTCCATGTATTCAGCCTTGAGCTTTGCAAGGTCAGGCTTAACGAATACAGGCTTCGGTGCCTCTTCCGCGGGCTTCTCCTTCCTCTGTACATCCTTAAGGAGGTTATAGAGGAACATGAGTATGATCCCTATCGTGAGCGCTGCAAGAACGGCTGCCGTGATGATTATCGGAAGCTGTGAGAAATCAAATAATCTTCTGAAATTTACCGTCGTTGGCATATCTTTAGTTCACCGTCTTGTTCTTCTCTAAGAGTTCCGCGATCTTGCCGTCGACCCTGTTCTCTGTATCGACTTCGACCCACGGAATTCCGTATCTGTTAAGTTTAATAGCTGCCTGCTTCTCCATTTCCAGCTGGATCTTCTTCTGCTCCCTCTGGATAGCCTTGCTCTGCGAGATAAACGGCGGGATGTACCCCGCGTCGTCGACATTATAGACCTTCTTTCCGAAGATATCCGCATCGCTGACATTTATGAGGAGCACGTCATGTACCATCGTGATCTGGCCAAGGAGATTGTCCTGAAGGCTCAAGATACCCTCTGTATCCGTTACCATGACGACGATCATGCGCCTCTTGATGTTGTGCATGATGTACTTAAGGATCCCGTTAAGATCAGACTTGTTGGCAGGTGTCAGGCATTTCGCGTACCCCTCCAAAAGGAACTCAAGGTTCAGGAATCCTGTCTTGAAAGGAGATCTCTCCATCTTATCGTCGTGATAGTAAAGACCTGATACGTAGTCGCCGTTGTCGGTAACCATGTAAGCCAGGGTACCGCCTGCCATAAGGGCTACCTCGCCCTTCGTCTCGCCGCTCTTGGTCTCGGCGAGCATCCTCTTATTGGCATCCATGACCATCATGATGTTATGTCTCTTCTCGGCTATGTACTGCCTTATGAGAACCTTCTGCGACCTTGAAGTCGCCTTCCAGTCGATATCCTTGATATCATCTCCGGGCACGTACTCACGGAGCTCATCGAAATTCATACTCCTACCCTTATAGATAGAATTGTATGAACCGTCGAGAACCCTGCTCGTAGCCTTGTCCGTGGCTATCGTCTTGTAACGCTTAAGCCCGAACTTAATCTTTGAGACGTAGTCTAGATTCATGGAGTAACGATTGCTCCGACAATTGCATCGATGATCTGCTCTTCCTTAACGCCGTCTGCGATAGCAGCGAAGTTGAGCATGATCCTGTGACGCATTACTTCGTGGCGCATTGCCTTAACGTCATCAGGTGTAACATATGCTCTTCCCTGGATGAGAGCTACTGCCTTGGAGACTTCCATGAACGCGATGGCTGCACGTGTGGAAGAACCCATAGCAACATAGTCTGCAAGGTTGGCAGAGATGTATCTCTTAGGCTCTCTTGTAGCCTGAACGATATCAACGATATACTTCTTGATCGCAGGTGAGATATAGACTCTCTTGCAAAGATCCTGCAAAAATTCGATATCCTCGATCGTAGCGACTGCGCCTGATGCCGTAAATACGTCACTTTCGATCCTGTTCAAGATCTCGACTTCCTCATTTACGTTAGGATATGTGATTACTTCCTTTAAAAGGAATCTGTCCTGCTGAGCCTCGGAAAGCTCATAAGTACCTTCCTGCTCGATAGGGTTCTGTGTAGCGATAACGATGAATACCGGAGGGAGCTTATAGGTCTGGCCGCCGATACTTACGGATCTCTCCTGCATCGCTTCGAGCATCGCGGACTGGGTCTTTGCAGATGAACGGTTGATCTCGTCCAGGAGCAGGAAGTTCGCGTAAACAGGTCCGATCTTTGTCTCGAAGGTGTTGTTTGTCATATTGAATGTCTGCGTACCGATGATGTCGGAAGGCAGGAGGTCAGGTGTACACTGAACTCTCGAAAAAGATCCGCCTACAGCTTCAGTCATTACCTTAGCGGCAGTAGTCTTTGCAAGACCCGGCACGGACTCCAGAAGGATATGACCGTTAGCGATCATGGAAACGAGGAGCGATACTCCGAGCTGCGACTGACCTACGATCTTGGAATTGTAGTAAGTCCTGATTTTGTTGATGATGGCGCCTGATCTTGCAAGCTCATCAACATTGATGTTCATAACGAGTTGTTCAGCCATAAAAACCTCTCATTTTCTGTACGTTCTATTGTGCGGTGGAACCCAAAACTGCCCTCCGCCGAGTACAGCGGGTTGCAGAAACTTCCGGCATTTTGTGTCCCTTAGCACGATACCGTAAAAATATTTTGACTTGCTTATTATACTATCTAAAAGCCGTTTTTCTATAAATTTTCTATGAATACTACATTTTTGCGCCTTTTTCAGGGTTAGCAGGTTTGAGATCCTGCCATAAATACAGTTGAAGTATTAGGGATGTTGCAGTGAATAAAAAAACCGCCGCATGGGTTTGCGGCGGCTGGAGGTAAAGTGCATTCCGGATATTCGGGTGACCGGAAAACATTATTATGAAAAACAAGTTATTACGCTTCTGTTGTAACTATGGTCTCTTCAGAAGGTGCAGCGGATTCGCTCTCCAAAGATTCTTCCGAAGTCTTTTTGAGCTCTTCTTCTGCCTTTGCGAGCACTTCCTCAAGTGTCTTTTCCTGCTTGGTCTTCTTCTTTGAAGCCTTAGCTTTGGAGTTCTTGGACTTGATCTCGAAGACTACTGCTGCAAGGAGTACAAGACCCTTAACGATCTTGATCCAGTTCTGGTCTACACCGATAAGCTGCATGCCTTGGTTGATGACACCGATCAGGGTAGCACCGACAACCATTCCGACGATCGTACCTGAACCGCCGTAAGCGGAGACACCGCCGACGATACAAGCTGCGATAGCATCAAGCTCATATTCCTCACCGGCTGTTGAGTTTGCAGCCGAAGCTCTTACGGTAACGATCATGGCTGCGATAACAGTCAGGACTGCCATATTGAGGTAAGCGCAGAACATGACGAGCTTGTTGTTGATACCGGAAAGTCTGGCAGACTCTGCGTTGCCGCCGACTGTCATGAAGTGACGTCCGATCGTCGTCTTCTCTGTGACGATTCCGTAGAGAATGAGTACGCCGGCGATCCAGAGGACTACTACCGGGAAGCCGCCGTCGAATGAGAATTCGATCGTTAAAAATAAGATTATGGCTGCCAGGATAATGCTCTTAACAACAACGAACCATAAAGGATCGGCCTTGTAACCTTTTGCGACCTTCCTGTTGCGTGAGATGATCAGGGTCAATACTACTGCTGCTGCAACGACAACACCGATCACTACGCAAGGTATATTCATTTCGCCCCAATCTGACTCAAAAAGTCTTCCACCAAAGATCTTAGTCAGTGAGTCAGGGAAATTAGTGAGAGCCGCATCGGCAGATGCCTTTGTAAGGTACTGTGTGCCAAGGCCGCGGAATGCAAGATAACCTGCAAGTGTTGCGATCCACGGAGGTATTCTTACGTAAGCGATAAGGAAGCCTAAGAGGGCGCCGTATGCGATGCCTACACCGAAAGCAATCAGGATAACAAGCGGTGTGCTCAGAGGCGTCTGGAAGATTCGGTTCTCAACAGAGAACAATCCTACGATCGCGCCTGCAAAGCAGACGAACGAACCGACTGAAAGGTCGATATTACCGCCGGTGAGCATACACATGAGCATGCCGGCACCTAAGATGAATACGTAAGCGTAACGTTCGATAAGGGAAGTAACGATCGACGGTTCGAGAATGTTCTGTCCCTTGATTGCAAATCCCAGAATTATAAATAATATATAGATTCCGAGGAGCGCTAATGCCATTACATTCTTTTTAAGAACATTTTTCATGCTGAATTCGTTCATGACTTAGCACCTCCTTCCTCTGTAGTTATAACTTTTGCGTGCTTCTTCTTAGCACCTTTCCTCTTCATCTGCATGATGATATCGAAGAGTACTGCAAGGATAAGTACGATACCCTTAACAACCTTCTGATAGTTAACAGGTGTAGCTGCGATGTTCATGCCCTGGTTGATAACGCCCATCAGGGTAGCACCGATGATAACGCCGCCGATGGAACCTGTTCCGCCGTATGCGGAAGCGCCGCCGATGAAGCATGCTGCGATAGCGTCCATCTCAAATCCGACACCAACCGTAGGACCTGCCTTCTGGCCTCTTGCGATAACCAGGATGCTTGCAAAGCCTGCGAGAACACCCATGAGAGTGTAAGCGCTGAACATAACCTTTCTGGTGTCGATACCGGAAAGTCTTGTTGCCTTCTCGTTGCCGCCGACAGCATAGAGGTTACGGCCCAATGTTGTTTTCGTTGTAATGTAAGCGAAAACAGCAAGAACGAGCGCGATCCAGATAAATGCTGTAGGAATACCTCTGTAGCTTGCAAGTTTATATCCGAACCAGAGAACTACTGCAACGATAAGAACTGTCTTTATAATGACAACTACAATATTGTCGACCTTGTAACCGAGCTTGATAAGTCTTACACGGTTGATAAATGTGTAGAGCACATAGCCGACTGCAAACAAAACTGCGAAAACAATACAAGTCTTGTTAAGTGTGTTGCCTCCGCTCACGAGCGCAGGACCTACGTTCTTAAGGAAATCCGGAACATAGCAGGTATCACTTCCGCCGAATACGTTCATGAAATCCTTGTTCTCAACGATAACGTCTTTACCCTTAAGGAAGATATTTGCAAGTCCTCTGAAGGCAAGCATGCCGACGAGTGTTGCGATAAAAGGCGGAACCTTTACATATGCGATCCAGTAACCGTGCCAGATACCTACGAGAAGACCCATAAGGAGCATTACGATTACTGCAATGGGCCACGGGATCAGACTGCCAAAGAGCCTTGTCTGCATTATGATGGCGCCGACGCTGCCTGCGAGACAGACTACGGAACCTACTGAAAGATCGATGTTACCGCCGGTTAAGATGCAGAGGAGCATACCTGTACCGAGTACGAAAACATATGCGTTCTGTGAGATCAGTCGGTCGATACTGTCAGGGTTCAATGACTGACCGCCTGTAATGAAACCGAACGCTATGACTACCACTACGGTAGCGATAAGCATCATGTATTTTCTTAAGAAATTCTTTACTTTACTTGCGCCCATCGTTATGCCTCACTTTCTACGCTATCAGCGTCAACAGCATCAGCATTAACTTCGTCTGCGTTTGCGGGTTCACCTTTTACACCAACGATGTGAGCCATGATGTTTTCCTGTGTTGCTTCAGAAGCCTTCATCTCGCCTACGATCTTAGCCTGGTTCATGATGTAGATCCTGTCACTCATTCCGATGACTTCAGGAAGCTCGGAAGAGATCATGATTACTGATTTGCCGGCCTTTGCAAGATCGTTGATGATGCAGTAGATCTCATACTTGGCACCTACGTCGATACCTCTTGTAGGTTCGTCGAGGATGAGAACGTCCGGATTAGCGAACATCCACTTTGCAAGGAGGACCTTCTGCTGGTTACCGCCTGAGAGATTGCCTACGAGCTGCTCGACTGAAGGAGTCTTCGTCCTGAGCTTTTCGACATATTCCTGGGCGACCTCTGTCTCCTTGTCCTTATCAAGGAAGATACCGCCCTTGCTGACACCTTCAAGGTTAGCAAGTGTAGTATTTCTCAGAATTGAGTTGGACAGAACGAGTCCGTTGCCCTTACGGTCTTCCGTAACATATGCAAGACCTGCTTTGATAGCCTGCTTGGGGCTCTTTAATGTAACGGGTATTCCGCGGAGTCTCAATTCACCTGAGATTCCGATTCCGTATGATCTTCCGAAGATACTCATCGCAAGCTCCGTACGGCCTGCACCCATAAGTCCGTAGATACCTACGACTTCACCTGCGCGTACGTTGATCGATACATTGTCAACGACCTTACGCTCAGAGAACTCGGGATGATAGACAGTCCAGTCGTTGACCTCCATCATGACATCACCGATCTCGACGTCGTGACGCTTCGGGAATCTGTCGGTGATCTCACGACCTACCATGCCTTTGATGATCCTTGCCTCGGAGATCTCCTGGTCCTTTGAATCCATTGTCTCGATCGTGGAACCGTCTCTGATGACAGTGATCTTATCTGCTACATATGAGACCTCGTTGAGCTTGTGGGAGATGATGATCATCGTCAGACCCTCTTCTCTCTGAAGCTTCTTCATGAGATCAAGAAGTGCTCTTGAGTCAGTCTCGTTGAGTGATGAAGTAGGCTCGTCAAGAATAAGGAGTCTGGCGTTCTTAGCCAAAGCCTTTGCGATCTCTACGAGCTGCTGCTTACCTGTACCTATATCTTTAATAAGTGTTTTCGAGGAATCAGTAAGACCTACCATAGCAAGATACTTATCTGCTTCTGCATAAGTCTTATTCCAGTCGATACACCATTTGCTTCCCTGTTCATTGCCGAGGAACATATTCTCGCCGATGGTCAGATAAGGGACCAACGCAAGTTCCTGGTGGATAATAACGATTCCTTTTCTCTCGGAATCTTTAATGTTATGAAATTTGCATACTTCGCCGTCGTAAACTATGTCGCCTTCATAGGTGCCAATCGGATAAATTCCGCTGAGAACATTCATCAATGTCGATTTACCGGCACCGTTCTCGCCGACCAGCGCGTGGATCTCGCCCTCTTCAACCTTAAGGTTTACATTATCGAGAGCCTTAACGCCCGGAAAAGTTTTGGTTATGCTATTCATTTCAAGCAAAACTTTTGCCATTTGTCGCCTCTTTCATAAGTCTTGAGTGTGTTTGTAGTAGAAAATGATTCAGCCCCCCAATATACAGGCGGGGTTTCCCCCGCCTGCAAAGGGCTTAAAGTTAATTAATTAAGCAAGATCAGCTTCCTTGTAGTAGCCGGAATCGATGAGGATTGTCTTGTAGTTGCTGAGGTCAGCGAATACAGGATCGCAAAGATAGGAAGCAACTTCCTTCTTGTTGTTGTTGTATGTGCTGTTTGTCTCAACTTCCTTACCCTCGAGAATCTGGTTAACCATTGTAACTGTTCTCTCAGCAAGTGTACGTGTATCCTTGAAGATTGACATTGTCTGCTTACCAGCGAGCATGTTCTTCATGGAAACGATGTCGCAGTCCTGACCTGTGATGATCGGCCACTGTCCGCCTCTGCCTTCGCTGTTGTAGCTGGAGTCGAGAGCTGTAACAACGCCCTGAGCTGTAGAGTCATTGGAGCAAAGCCATGCGTCGATGTTCTTGTTGGAATAGTTGCCGATGATGCTCTCTGCTCTTGCCTGTGCTGTAGCGGAATCCCACTTAGGTGTAGCAACAGAATCGAAATCTGTCTGACCGGATACGCAAACGAGCTTGCCGGAATCGAGGTAAGGCTTAAGAACGTCCATAGCGCCCTGGAAGAATACGCCGGCATTGTTGTCACCGGGGTCACCAGCTGTGAACTCGATGTTGAAAGGACCAGCTGCGTTATCAAGATCGAGCTTCTCCTTTACGAAGTTACCCTGGATCTGACCAACCTTGTAGTTGTCGAATGTAGCATAGTAGCTAACGTTCTCGTTACCCATAAGGAGACGGTCATAAGCGATAACGGGGATCTTCTTCTTAGCAGCCTTATCAAGAGCCTGTCCGAGTGAAGAAGCTTCAACTGCAGCGATAACGATAACCTTGCTGCCTGTGTTGATCATATCCTCGATCTGTGAGAGCTGAACGTCAGCCTTGTTGCCTGCATACTGAAGATCTACTTCATAACCGGCAGCTTCGAACTTTTCCTTCATGTAAGAGCCGTCCTGATTCCATCTCTGGAGATCCTGAGTAGGCATTGAGATACCAACCTTCTTCTTTCCGGAACCAGCGCAGCCTGTCAATGCAGCACATGCGATTGCAGCGCAAAGAATTGTTCCAAGAATTTTCTTAAACATTGAGAAATTCCTCCTATTAGTAGTAATCGGCATTTATTGCCACATACAAATTAACATTGGGTATATAGGAGTTGCATATCGAGATTCTTGATATTTTTGGCAAGTTGTCATAAGGATTAGCATGTTTTTAGCACAATTATGTGGTCGATATGTCCAAATTATCAAATTTGTGCTAAATACAACAAAAATGCCTCATATAATCCAAACGGACTTCATATGTGTGTAGAAATTTATTTAATTTAGAAAACTTATGCGCGCGTATAAATGAGGCTGTCATAAGACAGCCCCGTTATTTGTTGAACTCAGTTGTTCTTATAAATATCTTCTCTTAAGTGGAAGCCGCTGTCGATGATGACGGAATCCAGATTGCTGAGTGTTACGCCTGAAGGTTCGATCGCAATATAAGGAATGTCCCGGGTGCCGTCGAAGAATTTGCCGGTATCGCCCAGAGACTCTCCTTTAGCGAGCTTTACGGCATATTCAGCCGCGTCTCTGGCTAGCTTCTCAACGGGTTTATAGACAGTAACGAGCTGTGTTCCTTCAACAAGTCTCTGGCATGCCTCAAGGTCGCCGTCCTGACCGGTAACGTAGATCTTGCCGGCATAGCCGCGCTCTGCAAGAGCGTGGATCGCCTCACCTGCAAGAGCATCATTGCCGCACATTATCGCGTCGGCAGTGCTTATCTCTTCGAAGTGCTCATTTACAAATTCGTAGGCGAGCTCCGGCCTCCAGTTATCACAGTTGTATTTTAAAGTGATCTTCATGCCGTGTTCCTGGCAGACACTGTCAAAACCGGCCATAACCTGAGGCACGTTGTTATCTGATTCAGGTCCCATGATCTCAACTATAGTGCCGCCTTCAGGGATCTTGCTGCAGATGGCATTAGCCATCTCTTTTCCGACGGTCTCGTTGTTAAAAGAGATGTAGAGGTCGGCATTGCAGTTCATGACAAGACGGTCGTAGCAGATGACAGGAATGCCCTTATTCTTGGCTTCTTTGAGGACATCGGCAAGACGGACCGCATCTGCGGTGATAATGACGATCGCATCAACGCCGATCTCGATGAAGTACTTGATCTGCGATATCTGTGTATCGACATCGCCGCCTGCGGACTGTACGTTTACTTCGGCACCCAGTTCATTTGCCCTGGATACGAAGACATCACGGTCCCTGGTCCAGCGCTCGATTACGAATGAATCGAACGACATGCCGATAAGAGGTCCTTCTGTCTTTGTGGTCGGCGTGACTTCCTTCTTCTCAGGCTCTTTGCAGCCGACGCAAAGAAGGAATGAGAACATCATTAATACGGACAGTATTTTTAAGACCGTTCTTCTCATTATCTCTTGCCCTCCTTATATTCGGTGGGGGTAACGCCCGTATGCTTTTTGAAGATACGTGAGAAATAGTTCGGATCCGAATAACCGACTTCCGAACAGATCTCCTTCATTGACTTGCCCGTGCCCTCAAGAAGTTCTCTTGCCCTTGCAACCCTGACACCTGTCAGATAATCGGTGAAAGTAACGCCCGTCTGGGTCTTGAAGACCTTGCTGAAATAGAACGGGCTGATATCATACATGCCGGACAGGTCGTCAAGCGAGATGTCCTCTTTGTAGTTCTGGTCAATGTATTTCTTGGCTTTTTCTGCAACGTCTTCGGTCTTTGCGGCATTTGCTGCATTGATCATGTTGACGGCTCTCTCGATGTGCGAGAGGAACCAGAGGCGGAGCTCGTCGTAACTCTTCATCGAATTGATCTCAGGCAGATATTCACTTCTTGACATGAAATGGTAGACGTGACCGCCGTTGCCATATGCAAGCCTCTCTCCCCAAAGGACAAATTCCAATACCTTAAGGCAGATGTCTGACATGGCGCCGCCGGAGGATCTTTCCATCCAGTCGAAGAAGAGGTTTGCCTGCTCCTGGGCTCTGACCACGTCGCCCTGTGCAATGGCATCGAAAAGCTCCTTCTCCGTTTTGAGCGGATAGTCGGTATCGTATTCGCAGCCTTCGGGAAGATCTATCGCTTCTGCTACATTCTGAGTGGATTTAACGAGGATCGACAGGGCTTCACTAAATGAATCAGCCATATCTTCCAAAGGCTTTACGGGACCTATTCCGATCCTGAAATCAATGCCGAGAGCTTCAGACAGCTCCTTTTGTGTGTTGTTGGCCGAATCTACTATCTTCTGATATTCCTCAGGTGTCAGTGAACTTTTCGGGCACGGAATCAGGACAGGTATCTTGTTGCCCATTACAGAACCTGTTATGCACTTGAAGTTATCTGAAATGACAAGAAGGACAGTCTCATAGTTCTTCTGCGTCTTGACGCTCGCGGGAACAACGCCGCGCATATATCCGCCGGGTTCCTTGTCGCCTCCGATGATAGCGAGCATAAGGCCGTAATTCTCGTCGATCTCAAGGAGCTTCTTATATTCTTCGATATTCTCCTTGTAATGCTCGTGGGACAGAAGGTCCTGGATAAGGCCGTTCTCGATGATGGGAACGATCGAATCAAGCTTTTCCTTGATCTCCAGTTCGCGTGAACGCTGCTCACGTACACGGTCGACTTCCGCCATAGCTTTCTTCAGCACTGCGACGATCTGCGATTTGTCAAAAGGCTTGTTGATGTAGTCGATAACGCCGAGATTCAGAGCCTGCTTGGCATAGTCGAATTTATCATATGCAGAGATGACGACGAACACGATGTTGGGGTTCGTCCTTCTGATCTCCTTCATCGCGTCAATACCGTTGATCCCGGGCATCCTGATATCCATGAATGCGATGTCAGGGCGCACCTCGTCGGCGAGCTCGATCACGCGTCTTCCGGTCTTGGCCTCGAAAGTCTCGAATGAACCCGGAAACTCTTTATCTACTATGAACTTGAGCGATTCTCTTACGATGCCCTCGTCATCGGCGAGCATGAGCTTATACATGTGTGTCCTCCAACGGTATCTTTATCGTTACGTGTGTTCCTTCATTCTTGCGGCTCTTCATCTCGAAAACTTCCCTGTTGTTGTAATACAGATCGAGCCTCGACATAACATTCGTTATTCCTACGCCTCTTGTCTCAGAAGGCTTTTTCTCGTGATTCATGATCTTCTCGATGATCTCTTCGTCCGTGCCTATTCCGTTGTCACTGACCCTGATACAGCACATGCTGCCCTCACGGTAAACGGAGAGCGTGACCCTGCCCTCGCCGGGCTCTAAGTCCTTGATGCCGTATTTTATTGAGTTCTCGACCAAAGGCTGGATGATCATTGACGGAACCATTACATTAAGAAGGCTCTCGTCGATGTCCTTCTCGAAAAGTATCTCTCCGGCATATCTTACGTTCAGGATATACATATAAGAGTCAACGAGCTCTATCTCCTCCGAGAGCTTTACGGTCTCGGAACTCTTCTTAACATTGTATCTGAAGAAGTCTGCCATGTTCCTGATGTACTCGACGGTCCTGTCGGCGCCTTCCATCATGGCGAGCTGCGCACCTGCATTCAAAGTATTGAAGAGGAAATGCGGGTTGATCTGGGACTGCAGATATTTGAGCTGCGCATCCTTAAGGTGCGTCTCCATGAGGAGGTTCTTCTCCTTCATCTCACTTTCTGTGATGAGCTGCGTCCTGATACGCGCGATGTAGTCCTTGATGGAGGCGAGCATCTCGTTAAACGCCCTCGTCACCTTACCTACTTCGTCGTCAGAATATACTGCCAGGGGCTCAACGTTCTCGGGCGATCCTTGAGATATCTCATCGGCCTTGGCAGAAAGCCTTGTAAGAGGCCTTGTTATCGTGCTCGTCAGAATGATTATGAGCAATACATTCATGACCGATGCGACAGCAAAGATAAGCACGCTCATGATCTCCGTATATCTCAGGGAATTGATGAGAGCCATGTAGTTCTCAGAGTTCGTTTTGAACTGTTCGTTGTTGACCGAATAGATATATGTGTTAAGGTAATCCTTGATCCTGGAACACTCGTTGTATTTCTCTATGTATTCGTCGATGTTCCTTCCTCGTTTTGCCTGGACTGCCTCGTCTGCAGTCTTAAGATAGGTCTCCAGCATGTTATACATGTCGCGCTCTGAAAGCCTTACGCCGTTATCGCTTACGCTGTTGTTAAGGCTTCTCATCTGCATATGCATCCTCTGTTCTGATGCATAGTAAAGCTCGAGATCGTCGGTGCCCTTGGTCTCAAGATAACCTGTAAGACCCGAGTGGAGCTTATTCAGATTATCGGAAAGTTCATTCAGGCTGATGTTACTTGCGAATACCGAGTTGATCTTATCGAGCGCCTGGTTCAGGTTGAAATAAATAAAGATGTTGACGCCCATCGCAATGAGAGACGTCGCAAGAAATACCGCGACCAGCTTACGGGAGATCTTCATGTCGGCAAAGAAATTAGCCTTCATTCTTCTTTCCCTCCGGGTCGTAAGTCGCAACATTTGACTTGTCGATCTTTATGAATCCCGCCGTAGTATAGGTGCTTACGTTGCCGGTATCGTTATATTCGTTAAGAGTGTTGATGCACTGCTTTGCTATGGTGTTTGCCTCAACAGCAAAAGTAGCATAGACAGAACCTTTCTCGATGGATTTAAGGATCGGCTCGGAGTCGTAATAACCGAGCACCGTGGTCTTTCCTACCAGGTTCTTCTCGACGATACACTGGATCGTGCTTTCCGTTGTACGGTCGTTGAGACAGATGATGACATCCGGAATATTGTTCTGCTTGTCCAGTTCATCGAGCTTTTTCATGATGTTCTCTTCTGTTGTAAATGGAGAGGAAATATCTACCGTATAGCTCGACAGCGAGATGGTGCTTCCGTTCAGATATGCCATGATGCTCCTGTAGATCGAGTCATCGTAATTCCTGGTATCGTTATCGAGCAGGATCACGGCCTTAAGCGAAATAGAACCCTTCTCACCGCGGAGCTTTGCAAGCTGGTGGCCATATTCTTTCCCCAGATCGACGTTGTTAAGATTAACGAAGCTCGTTCTCGAAGATTCCTCGCAGTCGGACAGAATGGTAACTACGGGAATGCCGCTGTCCATTGCTTTCTTGCAGAGCTCGTTTGTCTCTTCGGAATTGTCTCCTTCGAGGATTATTCCGTCTACTTTGGAACTTATCGCAATATTGATCCTGTCGGCTTTTGAATAAGTCTTAGTCAGGTTCTGGCCTGTCATCTCGACATAGCAGCCGTTCTCTTGTGCATACTCGGTGATCTCTTTATAAATGCGCTCGGAAAGCTGGCTGTCCGGATCTTCGGCAATATACGCATACAGCCTGGGATATTCGACAGATGCTTCTTCCTGGACCTTTCCCAGGCTCCTGATCATCTCTCTATAATAGATCAGTCCTGCCACTGTCGCGAAAAAGAGCACGAGCACAATGCCCGCCAAGATAGTGACCATGATCCTGTTCTTTGAGACTCTCATTTTCTTCATGCCGTTAATTATACTCTATGAAAATGTTCTTTTCATTAGTAAGGAGAGGGCGGCGTGCCGCAGGCAAAAAGCGGGAACTGCCGTTCCCGCCGTCAGGCTAATATTATTCAGGAGCTCATTCCCCGTCTTTATTCAGGTCATCGAACATCTGCCTGACCGAAGGCGCATTCTTAGTGAGCTTCTTGATGGAAAGATCATCAGCCTTGTCGTTGGCAAGTCTCAGGTTATTCTCCGAAGACTGCAGAGCCTTCTTGACCTTCTCCAGGTGATCGATCGTCTTGTCGATCTCCTCGATCGCAGTCTGGAACTTCTCTGAAGCGATCCTGTAATTACGCCCGAATGCATCCTTGAATTCCTGCATGTTGGTCTCGAAGTTATACAGGTCGAGCTGCTGGTTCCTTACCACCGCAAGTTCCTTCTGGTACTGCAGGGAATTAAGAGCTGCATTCCTCAGAAGGGTGATCATGGGAATGAAGAACTGCGGCCTTATGACATACATCTTGGGGTACTTGTAAGAGACGTCAACGATGCCGTTGTTATAAAGCTCATTATCAGCTTCAAGGAGCGATACGAGAACGGCATATTCACAGCCCTTCTCGGTCCTGTCCTTGTCGAGTTCCTTGAAGAAATCCTCATTCTTATGCTTGGTTGCCGTAGTCTCCATCTCGTTCTTCATCTCGAACATTATGGATATGAACTCCGTGCCTTCATTATCGGCTTCCCTGAAGATAAAATCTCCTTTGCTGCCTGAACCGCTGACTTCGTTATCCTTCTCGAAATATGCATTCGGGAAAGCTGTCATGCGGATGGCATTGAACTGGTTCTGGCAGTGCTGCTCCAAGCTCTCGCCGACCATCTTGGTGGACTGGCGCGCCTTGAAATCCTTATATTGCTCGATCTGCTCATCCTTGAGCTTTAACTGGTTCTTATAGTTCTCTTCGATCGTCTTCTCTTTAAGAGCGCTCTCGTTCTTCTGGTTGTCGATCTGGCTCTTAAGCTTGATTATCTCGGCCTGGTAATCGGCGACTTCCTTATCCTTATCACGGAGCGCATCGCTTACGGCGAGCTTCTTCTCTGAGTCGCTCATGGCGATCTGATTCTTAAGCTTCTGGATCTCCATCTCCTTATCGGCGATCTCCTTGTCCTTGTCGGTAACAGTCTTCGCAAAAGACTTCTCCTGCTCCATCTGAGCCATCTTAAGATCGCTTTTGTTCTTGTCTTCCAATTCCTTCGCACGCTTATGAAGTTCTTCTTCAAAAGCCTCATCCCTTACCTGTGTGAGGAGCTGAGCATAACCTGTCTCATCGACCTGAAAAACTTCCCCGCACTTGGGGCACTTGATCTCATGCATTACCCTGATTCCTCCTGTTGAACTTTATGGTCTTATTATATTCCATTCCGGATCCTTTTAGGCGGACAATAAACGGACTTATCTGCGTTTTAACTTCGGTTTTGCGGCCATTCTCGGACAGTCATACATCATCCGGCTTCAGCTTGTTGACGCCTTTTTTCCATGACGATATAATGAACTTACAAATGAGGTGTTACCGGTCGACGGTTGCCCTCGTAAGTTTGGTAAATACCGCCCTAACGTGTCAAGGCTACGGGCGGTTTTTTATTGCCTGGTTTTCAAGCACAGAGCAATGATTGCAACTACCATAAGTCCGATATCGATAACAATATTCAAGAGCTCATAATCTGTCATACAATCACCTCCATTCTCCTCAAAAGGGGTAATGGAGGGCAACCGCCTTCCGTTGGAGGTAACACCTCGAATAAATTTTAAACAGTATGACAGTCAGTTGCATTAACTTAATGGGACAACAATCTGATACTTGTTCTGCAACAAAAATAACTGTCCTAAAAACCGGATTGACAACCGGAATTTGTGTGCTGTTGTCGTTGCAGACACTTTTCCGTGACGATATAATAGACTTACAAATGAGGTGTTACCGGTCGACGGTTGCCCTCAAGTTTATGGTTTAACCGCTCTAACTTGTTAGGCTACGGGCGGTTTTTTAATGCCCGGTTTTCGCAAATACTGCAACTTGTGCACTGCAAAATGCATCTTGTGCCGATCTGCCGTCACGGCCTTTTCCGTTTTGATAATGTGTGCTCATCAAACATTGACAAACGGATAAGGAGTTCACGGAAATGAAAAAGAACAAGATCATAAAGGCAGCAGCAATTACTTTGGGCGTTATAGCTTTTCTCGGAGCAGCAGGATCTTTTGCATTTGGCGGCTTTATTGCAGATAAGATCCTCCACCAGAATGAAGGAAAAGATACGCATGACAACAGCATTAAGCAGCTTGAGCTCTGGGGATACGATACGGAAAGCTTTGAAGCAAGATACAAAGGTGCTGAAGTAAAAGCTGAAGCAGCTGACGGAAATAAGGTTCCGGGAACGCTTTTCGACATGGGATCAGACACGTGCGTCATACTGGTGCATGGTGCAGGCGGAGACCGCGTCTGCACATATCCTCTCGCAGAAGAGTATCTCAAAAGAGGTTATGACGTCATCGCGATCGACCAGAGAGGGTGCGGCACAAACCCTGATGACAGGGTTACTTTCGGAATCTTCGAAAAGCTCGACGTCGAGGCAATGGTCACATATGCAAGAGAATCTTTAGGCAACAGCAAGGTTATCGTTCACGGCCAGTCAATGGGTGCCCAGACTGCAGTGCTTTATGCGGCAGATGTTACTCCAGGAACAAAAGGCGCGGCTGATGCTGTCATCTGTGACAGCCCTGTTCCGGGCATGGAACTCGTCCTTAAAGAGATGTTCGGCGACGGAGATACGAAGTCTTTCATGGCGACTTATCTTACCGGCACGAGCAAGATCTTCATGAGACTGGCTTACGGCATTGATTACGCTGACGGTGACACTATTGCAAAAGCATCCGGTATCCGGATCCCCACACTTGTCATCTGCAGTGACAAAGACGAGGTCTGCCTTCCTGAACAGGTCTGCGCGGTTTATGGTAATATTGCTTGCGAAGATAAGGCTATCATCCATTTTGACAGCGCGCATATAGAAGGGGTCATAGACGATCCGGAAGGCTATATGGACGGTGTTGAAAACTTCCTTAAAACGCCGGAATGTGATCGAAAATGAAACTGAACCTGTATAAAGAAAACGATATTCAGAATGAACACGTGGACGTATATTATTCCAATATGCGTCCTCTCATAAGACAGCTGGTCGATACGGTCAATTCAGACAGGCCGTCGTTATCAGGACGCCCTGCTGATGAGGATCTTGACGATGGCGAAGAGATCCTGCTTGACCCTAAAGACATCTATTATCTGGACCACATAGACAGAAAGCTTTTCGCATATACAAAGAACGGAGTATACAGACTCATGAATACTTTGTCCGCATGCGAAGAGATGCTCTGGAACTACGGATTTGTACGGGTCTCCAAATCAAATCTCATAAACATCTACAGGATAAAGCAATTAAAGCCTGACCTTAACATGAAGGTGTATGCATCCTTCGATAACGGTGAGAGGATATGCATCAACAGAAGCTACAAGAAGAGCTTCAACGAATATCTTTTGAAGATGAGGGGGATAAACTGATGCGTGAAAAGATCGGCAGCTTCCTGATCGAACTGTGCTGCGTTTATACGATAATCTCAGTGGTCGGAGCAATAGTAAACATCATCTGCAAGACAGAAACCAACAACCTTAATGTCATTGTCATGTTCATAACATGCCTTGCGGCGACATTTGTGCTGTTCCTTCACAAGCTCTTTGACAACGTCAGCCCCCTGGTCATGATCATCGCCCAGTTCCTTATCGCGTGCGCTGTTGTGGGACTGATACTCCTGATAATAAGCGTCACGATATCGCCCATATCGCCCAAAGGCTGGTTCGAGTTCTACAGATCATTCGTGATACCTTATATCGTCTTTGCAGCATTCTATTATTACCGTGTTTTCTCTGAGACCAAAAAGCAGGATGAGCTGATCCGTCAGATCCAGGAGAAGGCGCAGGAAAAGGCTGAATAAATCAGATGAAATACCGCCGCTTTCCTTAACCGGAAAGGGCGGTACAGATCATTTTTGCAGGATATAAAGGCCGGCGTTACTTGTGTCTCTTTCCGTAGTCATCCCTGATCTCGGCAAGCATTTCTTCGGAGTCGAAGGCGGCTCCCATGGCCATTGCGGATTCGGCTTTTCTCGCACGGGAGACCATCTTGGACATGATCTTGTAGTTAAGGGCCGTGCCGGCGCTGTCGCACTCGTAGGTGACCGCATGATTTCTGTCTACGCCGAAGTTATTCGCGACGCTTACGGCGTCCATGTTGGCGCCTAAGAAGATGAACTCCCAGTGATACTTTTCCTTCTGCCTTTCGACCATCTTCTTGACCTTGTCATAAGAATACTGTCTGCTGGAATTCTCCATTCCGTCTGTTGTAATGATGAACAGGGTCTTCTCCGGAACGTCCTCTTCCCTTGCGTACTTGTGGACGTTGCCGATGTGATGGATCGCGCCTCCGACTGCATCAAGAAGCGCTGTGGAACCTCTTACGAAGTATTCCTTTTCAGTGATGGGCTCAACCTTTGAAAGGGGCACTCTGTCATGCAGGACTTCTGTCTCGTTGTCGAAAAGCACCGTCGAAATGACAGCCTCGCCTTCTTCTGTCTTCTGCTTTGCGATCATGGAGTTGTAGCCTCCGATGGTATCTTTCTCAAGGCCTCCCATGGAGCCGCTCCTGTCTAAGATGAATACGATCTCTGTTAATCCCTTTTTCATTTTCTTTTCCTCGCTTTCCGCTGCAGTTATTCCGTCAGCAGCTGTTTGATCTTGAGCTCAGTATAATGAGCCGGGCATGGGGAGAGGTCGCCCGGGAAGCGACATTTGGAAAGACGGCAGCCGGCTGGGATTTAAGAGTTATTTAAGGCATTCCGGAGAGCTATGGTTTAGAATATCATTAAGTTACTTTGTGGGGAGGTAATTGGGAATATGAGAAACACCGTCAGGATGACGGCACTTTTATTGGTGCTGTCTATGGTTATTGGTTTTGCAGGATGCGCGAAAAAGAACGCCAAGGGCGACGGCGCCTGGTACGATGCGAAGGATATTGATCTCGAGCTTCCATACAAAGAAGAGGAATACGAGACTTTAGAGACGGAGCTTGTCGGAATAATTAATGATAAGGCCGTCGTTAATGTGTTCTACTCCAAGGATTTTCCTAAGGATTTCGATTACAGCAAGGACGATCCGTTCCTTTATCAGGGAAATGCTCTGGATCTCTATGACTTGGACGGCAAGCTCCTGAAATCCTACAATCTCAATGAGATCGGGCTTCCGGGTTTTTATACCGGCAATATCAGGGCAACAAAGGACAAAGTCATTATCCCGTATGAGTCTTATGAAAACTCTGCCGGGCACGATTCCGGTCTCGCTTTTTTCGATATCGAGTCAGGGAAGATCGCTGAAACACACAAGCTTCCCGGTCCCGAACTGCATATGAGAGATGCCGTCACCGCCGGAGATTATACGGTCATCTCATACACTAAATACGAGAACAACAGCGATCTGTTTCTTGAGATAATAGATAAGGACGGTGCATCAAAAAATCTCACGCTCAATGGCACTGATATCGAATGGAGCACCGGGATCCCCATGATAGATACGGGAAACGGAACGATTGCCGTGCCTTACATCATAAGCTCTTCGTGGGGCAGCATGGATTATTACCGCGTTGACCTGAAATCGGCTTCCGCCTCCAAATCAGGCGACGATCTTATGTGGTGCGGAGACTACATGACACTGTGCACTGTATCTTCCGTGGATGGTCTTGGCATTACTTCCTCTGATGAGGACGGCCTTTTTGCGGTCGACTTCGGAGCTAAAAAGACTTCCCGGATCCTGGACTATGACAGATGCAATGTAAATCTCTATCTTCTGAAGCAGTTTAAGCTCTACAGCGCCGGCAACAACAGATATGTATTTGCAGGCAGGTACATGATCGAGAACTATATGAAGACGTCGATGCCTATAAAGATAATTGTTCTCGAGAAATCTGATAAGGATCCGGCCGAAGGCAAGACAGAGCTTAAATTCGCAAGCTTTGATTCGTTGGACTACACGACTGCCGAAGCCGTCTACAGGTTCAATATGAACAGTGATTTCTATCACATTTCTTATGATCCGGATTACTACCAGTCTTACTACAAAGACATAAACGATACTTCTCCTGAAGGAGTCCTTAAGGCACAGGCCGCATTGGCGGACAAGCTGAGGGTCGATATCCTGTCGGGCGAGGGACCGGATATCGTAATGAATGCCATGCCGTTTACGTCCATGATCGAATCCAAGCTCTATATGGACCTTTCCGGCGATATCTCCAAAGACGGTTATTTCGGAAACATCTTCGATGCATGCAAGACAGGCGGCAGACTCTACAGCGTGCCGCTGACTTTCCAGGTTTCCGGTATCGTTACCGACAGGTCAAATGCCGGTGCGGACCGGAAGGGATTCACTTTCGACGAATACAAGAAATTCGTAAAAGACGTCTGCAACGGGGACGATCTCTGGGCGATGGATAAGACTGATTATTTTATTCAAAACTTCAGCTCGGCTTCAAATGTATTCCTGAACAACGAAGGCGCTCCGGACTACGATTCTCCCGCGTTCAGGGCACTTGCCGAATATGTAAACGCGAATGTCAATTACATTCCGGAACCGGAAACTGAAGATTCGTTCAATTTCGTTACGATCAGTGAGGATGTCCGCGCAATATATCAGGACTTTTCCTCAGCTTCCACATATTTCGGATACATAGATCACAAAGCCCATGATCCCGTCCTGCTGGGCCAGCCGTCTTACAATGCCGTCGGGCCTTCGGTCGAGGTTGTCAATTCCGTTTCCGTGTCAGCTGCCTCCAAGAACAAAGACGGGTGTCTCGAATTCATAAAGCTCCTTCTGTCAAAAGATACGGAACTCTCATATTCGAAGTCCATTTACAGCATTCCGGTCAACTGTGCCGCTTTCGAAGAGTCCTCGAAAACAGAAATGGAGCAGTACAACAGGGAGAGGCAGAAATATATCGATTTCGGATTCAGCCGGCAGGATCTCGTTAATATGAACGCCATAAGCGAAGCGGATGAGAGCATGATCAAAAAGTTCGAAGACCTTATAAGATCAGCAGAGGTTGCCGGCAGGCGCGATCCGGCGGTAGAACTGATAATCCGCGAAGAGATGCCGGCATACTTCGCCGGACAGAAATCTCTTGATGAAGTCATCAGGATAATGAGCGACAGGACAAAAACTTATCTGTCCGAGAGGACAGGGTGATAGGCACGGTTAAAGCCCCGTCTTTACTGCATCTCACACGCTTTTGCCCTACCAACTCCTTAAAATATACCTGATATTGTATAATAATTGAGCATATTACTTGAGGGATGGTAGTTCTCGGTGTTACACGCTAAGAAGGCCGCAGCGCTGCTTCTGGCATTTGCTTTTATGCTCGGAGCCGCCGGCTGTAAGAAAAAAGAGGATCCTGACAAGGACAAAAATGCCTGGTTCGATTCAAAGACCATAGATATCAGGCTTCCTTATGACAGCTCCGAATATAATGCGCTCAACGCTGACTTTGTCGGGATAATCAAGGACAAGGCGATTGTCCATGTCAATTATGCCAGGCCGTATCCCAATGATTTTGATTACGAACATGATGACCCTGCTCCCTATCAGGGCGATACGCTTGAGGTCTACGATCTCGACGGAAAGCATTTAAACACTTACAACTTAAGAAATCTGGGGCTCTCAAAGCAGGGTGCGGTCAGCATGTCATCCGTGCCCGGTATCGCAGGAGATAATGTCGTTATACCGTGGGACTGGTCTGCCGGCAAAAGCGGCAGTAACTGCACGATCGGATTTTTCGATCCCGAATCGGGAAGGATAGTAAATTCATACGACAGACAGCTGTCATCCGAATTTCTCATGAGCTACATAAGCTCCGGCGGATACAGCGCGTTTGCTTTCGGCAAATACGATATCAACTGCATGGATCTGGATATCGTGTACGAAGGCAAAAGATCAAAGACGATCTCATTCACGTCCTCTGATATCAACTGGCAGAAGCTGTTCCCGATGCTCGATCTGGGTGACGCGAAGATCCTTCTTCCCTACATGAAGTCATCTTCCACGACCGGGAGCATCAACGGATATTTCATCATTGACCTAAGAACCGCCACTTATGAGAAGTTCGAAGAAGACTTAAGCTGGCTTTGCGATACCGATACCATCTTCAGCGCTTCTTATACGGGAAATACCGGTGTTACCACAGCAGATGAAGACGGTCTTAGCGCAGCAGATTTTGGCGGGAAGAAGACCGAGAGGATCTTGGATTACGACAGGTGCGGCGCGAACCTGTATCTTCTCAGCAGAATGAAACTCTACAGCTGTGAGAACGACAGATTTGTATTCGGCGGCGGCATTTACAGCGAGAACTACAATGACAGCGGGAAGATGATGAAGATCATTATCCTCGAGAAGGCAGCAGAAGACCCGAATAAGGATAAGACCGAGCTTAAGCTCGCTTCGTTTGACCGCCTTGATTACACCACTGCAGAAGCGGTATGCAGGTTCAATTCCGAGAATGCGGAATACCGCATCGTATTCGATTCAAGATATTATCTCTCGGGCTTTAAGGATGACGGCACCGATACTGACCTGAAGACGATCAGCCTTAAGGCGCAGCAGGCCGTCTTCGATCAGCTGAAGGCTGATATTCAGGCAGGCGAAGGACCGGATCTCATCATGAACGGCGCGGAGTTCTCATCATCTTTCGAAGGCATGCTATTTGCTCCGCTGACAGATGACATCACTTGCGACGGGGCATTCAGTAATGTTTTCGAGGCATCGAAAACAGCAGGAAATCTCTATTCCGTACCGCTGTCATTCCGGGTATCGGGTATCGTCTGCGATTCGGCTTTTATACGCGAGAGGCAGAAGGGCTTTACTTACGGCGAATACGGAAAGTTCGTATCGTCGGTATGCAACGGCAATGATCCCGTCGCATCAGACCCTGTCAACTACTTCCTCTTATGCTACGGCCTTCAGAAAAACGAATATGTATATGCAGGCTACGTGCCTGATTTCAACGAGCATAAATTCAAAGATCTGGCAACGTTCATTAACGGAGTTACCCACTATTCATCACCTGCCGAATACCCGCAGGACACCGTAAATCCGATCGATGACAACATGCACGCGGTAACTTATACGTTCAGCAACACCGGTTCTTATTTCGCATACGTTAACACGCAGGATATCGACACCGTTGTTCTCGGTCTTCCTGCCGAAGATGCAACGGGGCCCTATATCAATGTGACAGGCTCGATCGCCGTATCGTCAGCATCGAAAAACAAGGCTGCATGCGTGTCATTCATCAAGCTCCTTTTATCCGACGAGGTGCAGCTGGGCTATGCGAAGACAGGCCTTGCCATCCCTGTGAATCTCAATGCATATAACGAGTCGTCCAAAGAACAGATGAATAACTTCAACGCAAGGAGAAAGCAGTACGTCGATATGGGCTTCTCCGGGGATGACCTGCGCAGTATGGGAGCGGCTATAAATGCAAGGCAGCTGGATATCCAGAACTTCGAGGAGATCATCCGTTCTGCAGAGGCGGTTTACAGATGCGATCCTACTGTTGCACTGATACTCCGTGAAGAGCTTACCCCTTACTTCGGAAGCAAGAAAACATTGGGACAATCCGTTCCGGTAATAAACGAAAGGATCAGGACATATCTTGCCGGGAAGAACGGCTGAGAATAAGAGCTCCTATTCCTTCTTCAAAATCCGGAAATACAGTTTCTGATCAGCCCAGCAGCGGCTCGTCATGTTCGTACAACGCAAGGTTGATCGTCATGATATTGTAGACTTCGTTCTCGATAAAATACTGCACGATAACATCGGTCTTGCTCGACGGAGAGAATGCAAATCCCGCGCGGCCCAGGAAGTCTTTTGCCTCATCGATATTGAGCCTTAATGCCAGCGCAAATGCAAGGGCTGTCTTCTTCTTCGGAAGGTAATCCTTGTCGCTCCTGATCTTCGAGAAATGCTTCCTGTCGACATTCGCGCGCTTGTACACTTCGACATCGGTATAGCCCTTCTCGTCGATAAGGCGCAGAAGGCTCTCAGACCATGTCTCCGTAATATTCTTTACAACATCGTCAAGTGACCTCTTCTTAGGTGCCGGAGCCTTTGCCATGGCTTCTGCAGATACCGGCGGAGGCGGCATTTCAACGGATTTGAGAACATCATCTCGCATGTGGCTGCGCTTGCCTCTTACGCCCCTTAAACGGTCAGCAAAACGCGGCTTCTCACGAGCTTTTGCAGGCGCTTCCACAGCCTCTTCTTCCACAGCTTCGCAGGCATCTATAGCTTCGTCACTTGCCATTCCAAAGCCTGCGGCATTATACGATGCTCCGCTCACTGCAGCCGCATATGTTCCATACTCTTCCAAGGACTTGTCTTCAACATAATGCTCGTCAATATATTCGTTGACGCCGGCAAAGATCTTTCCTGATAATTCGAATGACTCGTTATCGAAAACAGCAAGCGTAATATCAAGCTCATGATCTGAAAGAAACTCGCTGAATACTGATGTTGCTATGATGAGCGCATCCGCTTTTGGAAAGCCGTAAACACCTGTTGAGATAAGCGGAAACGCGATGCTCTCGATGTTAAGTTCGACTGCTTTTTTAAGGCAGTTCTCATAGCATTTCCTGACGGTCTCTTTCTCGTTATTTCCGCCTCCCTGCCATACGGGTCCCACAGTGTGGAATATGTATTTTGCATTAAGGCCGAAGGCGGGCGTTACAGCCACTTCACCTTCTTCTATCGGGCCTATCTTACTGCGCGCTTCAAGGAGCTTTTCCGCGCCTGCAGCCATGTATACCGCAGCGTCCGTTCCTGCCATGAACGTGGGTTCCGGATTAGCCGTATTTACGATAGCGTCTGCCGTTATCTTCGTGATGTCATTTCGTACGATCTGAAAAGCCATATCTCACCTTTTTTGCATATATTCAACGTGACGTAAGTCACTAAAATTTCCTTGACCCATATATTATATCCCTCGCATGCCCGCACATTCAAAAAATGCCTTTCTAAAAGTGACAAACATGTAAGAAATTGGTAAGCAGAATGAATGGAGCGAAATCTTAACTAAATCTAAACTATTGGCATGAAGGAAAGTGCCGGAAACAGCAAACGCAGTAAAATCGGGCTTTTGGGGCATATCGTGAAACACAATTGTAACGTTACGCTTCATTCTGCACGAAAAATTGCCTCATTCTTAAGAAAATCTTAAGGTTTTCGACACTTCATTTTAATAAAGTCTGTGCAATAATTGTCGCGGGGAGACAAGACTATGGAAACGATAAGAATCATTAATTTCATCATCACAGCGATCTTCGCGGTCTGCTATTCATATCAATTTCTCTACGTGCCGGTATCACTCTGGTTCCAGAGCCGTGACAAGAGACATATGAAGAACACAAGACCGGATGCTGACAACGAGCTTTGCGAGAGACACCTCAAGCGTTACGCTGTTCTCATCAGCGCACGCAACGAAGAGAACGTAATCGGACAGCTCATCGACTCGATCAACAACCAGACCTATAAGGGCGAGATCACGACCTTCGTAATGGCGGACAACTGCACCGATAACACATACGGTGTCGCTGTCGACCACGGCGCAGTCGCTTACACAAGAAAATCCACGAAATACATCGGCAAGGGTTATGCTATCGAGATGCTCTTAAAGCACATCAAGTTCGATTACCCGCTGGGTTTTGACGGATACTTTGTTTTCGACGCAGACAACATTCTGTCACCTAATTATATCGAGGAAATGCACAAGTGCCATCTCGCCGGCAACGACGCGATCACATCTTACCGTGCAGCTAAAAATTACGGCGACAACTGGATCAGCTCAGGCTACGGTCTCTGGTTCCTCCGTGAATCAATGTATCTCAACTATTCACGCTACAGACTCGGTGCTTCTGCCGCTATCTCCGGCACAGGCTTCTTCTTCTCTGACAGCGTTCTTGAGGATATCGGCGGCTGGCCGTTCCACCTCCTTACAGAGGACATCGAGTTCACGATCAACCGCGTATGTAAGGGCAGAAAGATCGCCTTCTGCAGGTCCGCAGTCTTCTACGACGAGCAGCCCACATCGTTGAAGCAGTCCGTAACTCAGCGTATGCGCTGGGCAAGAGGCTACCTCCAGGTCTTCCAGAAGTATGGTAAAGACCTGACCTACGAGATGTTCCACGGTAATTTCTCTGCATTCGATATGACGATGAACATCATGCCCGCATTCATCCTTACCGCCCTCTCGATCTTATGCAACCTCGCATACGGCATCATCGGCGCGGTAACAGGAAACGACATCATGATCGCACTCTGGTCAATGGGCGAGACAGTATTCAACGCATGCGCCATGCTTTTCGCGCTCGGCGTAATCACGCTCATCACGGAATGGAAGAACATTCACGCGGGCACAGCCAGGAAGATCTTCTCAGTATTCTCCTTCCCGCTCTTTATGCTCACATATATTCCAATCGCATTTGCAGCCCTCTTCGTTAACCCCGGTTGGAAACCGATTCAGCACAAAGCCACCACATCTTCTCTCAGTGCTGAATTCGCGCAAAGAGAAACGAGCAGGAAGATATCTTGATATTAGGAAAACGCGGCGCCGTAGGGAGTCGCGTTTTTTTTCACAAGTTGACGTTAGTATCGATTGACGCTATTGTTTAACTGTATACGTTTATTGTCCGGTTTATGCCTTTGCTTCGTTTTTTGTTGGTGGGATCTATGGACACATACTCATTTGCCAGAAAACCGGCTCCTCAGGAGCACGATGCCGTACTGAGCTTCATCAGACATTTCAGGCGCAAAGATATCCTGACAGGCGTTATTTTCGCCATCATCGGATGCGGACTTACGGCAACAGGAATCTATGCCGTCATAGACGGGTTTCAGTATGCCGCCGGCTTTATCATTGCATCAGCGGTGGTTCTCATTATCTCGTTAGGTTGTTTTCTGTCTGATATGGACAGATACAAGATCATAAAAGACAGCAAGTACACCGTCATTACAAGCATGGTGAAAGACCGTTCCTGCACCCGCACGAAATATCATACCGAATACAAATTACGTGTTATATACCCCAATAACGAGGAATCCGTCCATATAGTCTCCGGCTTTACTTACAGGAAAGCCAAGACAGGAATGACTGCACTCATCGTAAACTATTCAAGTGACGGCGCTGAACAGAGCAAGATACCTGTCGATGTGGTCATAGCAGACAGCGAATGATTCCGTTATTAACTTACTGATAGTGGTATTGGCTTGCCGCCCATATGAAAAAGAACGCCGCTATCACGCCTATAAATAGAAAGATGCTTGTCAAAACAATACACACTACTGCCCATTTGCTCTGACGGTTCTTTATCTTAGCTATGATGCCTAGGATCAGACCGGAAAATATGGCTATCCCGCCAGCAATTACAAATATTACCGCTTTGTCCATCAACGGAACATCCTGCGGATACTCCGTTGCCGCTCCGAACCACATAATCATTCCGGCAGGAGATATCAGGCAGCTGATAACCATGAGCGCAGTCGAAATGCCGCATAGTGCAGTGGATAATTTTCTGTTCTCAGAAGTCATACATATTTCCTTTCTTTACAGATAGAAGACCTCTTGTTATAAGTCAAGTTTCTTCTTTCTCTCGCTGATTTTGTTAGATACTGCGGATCCAACGGAACCGGACGTTCCCAGCGTTGCACCGGTAGTTCCCGATCCGGGAACCATACTCATGAAACCGGATGCGGCTTTCGCATTAGCTGCACGGCAATTGTTATTTATTGACCTGAAACAAAGTGTCATATTGGAAACACTTTCTGAATATGTTGTTCCCCGCTTTTGGAGAATATCGTAGAGTTCACCAAGATCGATGTTAAATGTTCCCTGATTCTCAGCCATACGGCATGTCTCGACAAATATGCGGCTCTCTTCGGTAAATCCCGAAGCGGCGCCATAAGCCTGTCCGTTAATGTCCTTTCCTATGTACAGATCATAGGTCTTTGGAGCTTGATGGAGACATTCCGCCTGTTTTTCTGCCATCCGAATAACCTTCATCGTGTCTTCCGAAACTTCTGTAATCTCACGGTTGATATACCTTCTGCACTCGTCCAATACTTTCATTCTCCTCGCCTTATCAGAGAAGATCTCATCCAAAGAGCTTTCCATCTTGCCGAATTCATATGCCATTTTGTATCTGCCTGTCTTTATGTTTGCTGTTATGGCATCATCCGAGAAAGCCTGGGTTGTTTTCAGCTTGTAGAATTCTTTATAGTATTCAGGAGATTCCGGTGTCACACCAACAACTTTGAGATCCGAGCTTTTTTGGATCGCATCATCAAGACTGGTATAACTTGTTCCGGTAGCATCACAATAGCTCGTTGAAACGATCTCGTCGGTCTGCGCCTGAGTGAAATAACTGGTCTTGCCCGTTTTCTTGTCATATACCAACGGCGAGTTGTCAGAGTCATACGATACAGTGAAACCTTCCTCCAACTCCTGAGCAGTCTTTCCTGAAGCGCGTTTTATAACGATCTCATCCTCCGAAACGTTTTTAATTGCTGCCGCCCTCTTTTTCATAAGGTCTTCGGCAGGATTCTCCATAAAATCTGCCTTGCACTTGTTATAATCGGCACGATATGTATTCTTGATTTTAGTCTTACTTACTATTTGAGCTTCGGTCTTTCCTTCCTGATTGAGCATTCTGAGTGCGAAAGTATCCTTATCCACTTCCATAAACGCTTCTTTCAACTCTTTAACTGCTTCCGGCGAAGGATTTTTCCTGACTCTGTCAGCCGCCTTTTTGAAACGGTCGACTTTATTCGCAGCTTTTAGTTCACCGGCCCTTTGAATCGTCGATTTAAACTCTCCTTTTGGAGAAAGAGGTCCTTTCCTTACATTCAGAATATCCTTCTGAACTTGGGATTTTGCACTCAGATTGAGTGAATCAGCTTTAGCAGCTGCCGTCCTGATATTGAGCATTTTCTTTCTTGGATCGAAAGAATTGATCTTTTGAGCAAAATCGTCGAATTTGTTATATATATTCTTTGAAGCATAAACCCATTTTTCAGGGATTTTCTTCATTACAGCCTGAGACTGTGTCATAGCCCATTTTTTTAGTCCGGCTTTAATTGGTGCCGGCGTCATAACCTTGACAGACCAGCCAACGCCCTTCACAACGCCGGCAGTTACAGCAGACATTATTATAGGAACAGATCCGTAGAATAATTTACCACCAGTAGTTCTGTCACATAGCAGTGTCCTTTCGTTGTAATCTGAAACTGCTTTATTAACATCCATTGCAGTAAACGGGATCTCCGAAAGGCCTCCCGTACATACACCTAAAGCGATTCTGGCTGCGATTCCGCCCCATGTATCAACATATTTCTCACTTGCCATTGCAAAGCTTTTTGATGTAATAGTCCAAAAGTTATTGTCGGCATGCGCAGTTTCCTGAAGCTTCTCGTAATATTCCTGTCTTTTCTGAAGTGCCTCTCGTTTTTTCCTAAATATACAGGCATTGATCCGCGACTGTATTTGAGCAACCAGTATCTGGTCAAAGCCGAAATTCTCATCAAAACTATCCCACATATTTCCGAGAATAATGTATTCCGCGCCAAGATCGTTGATCAAACCGTTGTCTGTGATGAAGCACATGGAATTAATAACCCATTCATACTGCTGGTTATCCGTGTCCATCTGCGCTGAAGAGAGAGGAAGTTTTCTCTTTTTCTGACTTAAGAGCATAACCTCCTTCTCATATCTATACGTCTTTTCCTCGCCGCCTATCGATTCAGTTGCTGTTGCAACAAGTTTTATCGAGACTCGCGTCGGAGCTTCAAGATAGCCTTTCGTACAGAAGATAGTTATTTCAGACATACTCTCATTTATGCCGGTGAGCTTCGCTTCAAGGCCAAGATTATCAAGCCTTTCACGCATCAGAGAATCCTCAGGATCGATTAGCTCGAAACTTATTTCGGGCTTTGCCGGGAGATAGAACATCTCCTTTGTTTCTTCGTTATATTCGAGGATCATAGCCGGGGCCTTAGTATATGCTATGTCAAAATCTGAATCAGTAAGGTCCTTGGCTTCTTTGCCGGCAGCCTCTTTTTTGGGCACGCGGTAGCAGTTAAGCATATTTACACCAATATTGAGTCCTATTGAGACACGGTAGATGTCTATCTCACCACTTACCGTAAGATTACCGTCTGTTGCTGTAACATGAAGCGTATGAACGAGATATGTGCCGGGTTCTCCTTCATCCTCGTTTATATCGGCGATTACAGCAAAATATGTGCCGGGGTATTTTGTCCCGTCTTCCGTTACAGCATACGAACAGGCAGCAGTATAGCTGTTTCCTCCGGTGAACTTGAGACTGATCTTGGTCTTTTCCGGAATGAGACCCTTAACAGTAAAACCAATCTCCTCACCATCTTCATCTCTTGCTTTGAGCGCGATATTCGGCTGATAGAAAATGATAGCCGGTTCATCGATCTTAAATTTCATCCTGTTGGTATATGTACCGCCTTTTCCGGTGAACTTGAAGCTGACGACACCTTCTTCACGGTTGTTTTCATTTCTGCCAAGTAAAACACGGGCACCCTTATATTCGCCTGCAAGTTCATCCTGTTCATAAATATCAAATACACCGTCTTCTGAGATAATGTTTATCTGCCGCGTAAGTTCATGATTTACCTTTTCATTTCCCTGCTCATCGCGTTCCATTATGCATGCATATACATAGACTTTTTCGCCACGGTGCACGGTGTCTCCGAAGTCCTTATATATGGCCATGCGGTATTTCTTTTTCTTGTCTGTCAGACCAAGTGCGATCAATGCGGTAGCTGCCGCAACTCCTCCTGCAGCTCCGGCAACATCCTTTGCTGTCTTCCAGCCTTCTACGATCCCTGCAGGAATAAATCCGCCGTCCTGATCACCGGGATTCGCATCGGCATCGGAATCAACAACTATATCTACCTTCTTGTCATCTTCTTCAGTCTCTGCAGTTGTTTCTTTACCATCATTGCCTCCGACTACGCTTGTCGGAACGGTAGCTGCAGAGGTATCTATCCATTCGTAGTAATAATAGGTTTCAATGGCATCTTCGCCTCTTCCGTGCTGGAAAGTATGACGGATCCATAATGTTTTTCCTTCCCTGCCAGCCGGCACGGTTGCCCTGAAGGTCTGGTCTCCGCCGATGACGTATAAATGGCCGCCATAACCATAGTAGTCATTCGCATCCCATGTCCTTCCAATACCCAGTTCTTCGACGCCGTCAGCGGTAACAAAGTCGATCTCACTGTTGTGGTACTCGTTTGTTCCCATATTGCAGGAGATCTTGACAGCAGAGCCCAGGACTCCGTCATGAGGCGTAGAAGCCGAGACAGAAGCGCTTACTTTCATCGTTACCTCCTGCCCCGGTTTAAGCGTTGTCATTGGCGGTTCGTCAACAGTTATGGTCATAGATGCTGTCTCACCGCGGCATGAACCGTCGTGGTTTTCCAGATAATAATCGCCTTCACAGACTGCCTCACAGGAATAATGTCCATGGCCGCCTGACATCGTTGAACCTTCTAACTTGGAGGACGGTCCATGCACTTCAGAATCAGTGTATTTCCAATAACCGTCAGGCTCATCTGCATATACTTTACGTGTTTCAAACAAACCGGATAACAACATAAAAACAGAGACTGCAAGGATCACTGCTGCCATGGGTTTGCGGATAGCTTTATTTTTCTTAATGAAATACTTCATAGTCGTCTTCTCCCGTATCCGAAAATCATTGTGCCGTCTGCTTATTCGCGCGCTTTTTTCCGGCCAGCACCATGATCATGCCCACTATCAATAAAATAATTCCTGTTACCAACGGGATTGCTGATAATACACCGGCTCCCGCACCTTGTGTAATTAACGAGAGAAGCGAATTGCCGGCAGAATACGGGATCATGCAGGCAAAGCCTGCGATAAGGCCCATCAGGAGCATTCTTATCGAGTTTTTATCCTCAGTTTTCGCACCGCCTGATACAGTCACTCTCGATGTAAGTGACCTTGCTATGGAATACAGATAACCGCTGCTGTTTCCACATGCCTGCAGTGACACCATCACAGCAGCGATGACGGCCATGACTCCCGACCAGGACGGAACACCCGCTAAGAATCGGTTTATGATAAGTCCCATTCCGATTCCGGTAAGAAGCCATGCCACAGAAAGACCTTTTCCTGAAGAAACTGACTTATCTGCCGGCTTGGAGAATAAGCTCTTAACGCCGGTTCCCAGTCTTTTTATTCCGCCTGTCAAAAGCGAAGAATAGGCAAGTGCCACGGTTCCTCTTCCCAAAGTTGAACCTATCATGCCCACGAACGTTCTATTGCCGACATCTCCTCCATAACTCAGCCATGAAAGGATCTTAACAACTATATTGTCATCATTTCCTGTCAGCCTGAGGTTTAAAAGTACTATCCATATAAGCGGAAGTACGATCAAAGCTATCAATGAAAGCGGGTTTTTGCCTATATTTTTTATGCCGGATATTACTCTCGGAAAAAAGCTCATTACGGTTCTTACAGGGGATACTATATCCTGTGACACACCATTTATGCGGTTTATGCTGTCCATCTCATATGAGAACATTCCTTTAGTGGCAGGTGCATTTATAACACCTGAGAGCTGAACGGCTTTTTGAACCACAGGAGCATTAACCGTCTGCTGTATATTTTGCTTTGTATTGGGTTGTACGGCCGGTTTATTCTCAGGCTTCTTTGCGGGCTGCGGAGTCTGTGCTGCCGGCTGCTGTACTTGGGGCTGTGCAGGCTGCTGCATCTGAGTTTTTTGTGCCAGGGGTTGTACCGGCTGTTTTTGCGGAAGCACGGATGGTTTTACAAGAGATCTACCACAAGCATTACAGAACTTTGCGTTTTCGCTGATCGGCTTTCCGCAATACCCGCAAAACGCAGGCGGTTTTGCAAGAGATCTACCGCAGCCGTTGCAGAACTTTGCATTATCACTAATTGGACTTCCGCAATACCGACAGAACTTAGCCATATGCCGTTCCTCCCTAGCTTAAGGCCTTGCCGGGAAAATAGAGTATGACTGACCGTCAGTCAGCTATTGTTCCGGCCACATATATCTTTCCGTCTTCAACAGTTATTTAGAATTGTTCTAATAACCGGCTTCTTTTGAAATAGTTAAAAAACTGTCTGTTCCAATAATTGATCGAGGTTATCTTTTGCTGTGCTGTCTGTTTCCGGGTAAGAAACCCTGTCTGTTGAAAATAAACTAGAACACCTGATAAACACAGATGTTATGTCTCATAAACGCAACTGTCTCTCTTGGCCTCTTCCTAACCAACTTATAATTCATTATACAGAAACACAGAGAAGTTATCTTTATTTGTTTGGAAACACGCTGTTACTTGAATATGAATATTTTACAGTGCTGCCGGTGTAAAATCTGTCACTAAGATCTTACGACGGACATCTGCTCCTGCATTTCGCGCAGTCGCCGCAGCAGGATGAACCCTTCTTCTTACGGCGCACCGCAAGGATGACGGCACCTGCAACAGCAGCAGCTATGACCGCGACCAGAATGATGTCAACAGGTCTCCACGTTATAGCAGCAAGCGTGATCATAAGAGGCCTCCCGTGCAAAGCAATACTATTATCCTGAACAGGAAGCAGACGATCCATGCGAGGATGCACTGCCAGAGAACTACTGCTGCGGCCCATTTCCAGCCGAGCTCACGCTTGATCGATGCGATCGCTGCGACGCAGGGTGTGTAGAGCAGGCTGAATATAAGGAGCGTGCCGGCTTCTAAGACTCCTAAGACTGCAGTGATACCGCCTTCGGCACCGAAGAGGACTTCGAGTACGGAGACGACGCTTTCCTTGGCCATGAAGCCGCTGATAAGTGAAGTTACGATACGCCAGTCACCAAGGCCCAGAGGCTGCATTATCGGTGCTATGAAGCCCGCGATAAGGGCCATTATACTCGTTGATGAATCGTCGACCAGATTAAGCCTTAAGTCGAAGCTCTGGAGGAACCAGACGACGACCGTAGCGATGAGGATTACGGAGAATGCCTTCTGGAGGAAGTCCTTGGCCTTTTCCCACATAAGCTGCAAGGTGCTGCGCATTGAAGGCAGTCTGTAGTTCGGAAGCTCCATTACAAACGGTGCTGCTTCGCCCTTGAAGAGTACTTTCTTGTAGAAGAATGCAATGAGGATGCCGATCACGATACTGAGCAGATAAAGGCCTGTCATGATGAGGCCGCCTTTGCCCGGGAAGAATGCGTTTACGAAGAATGCATAGATCGGGAGTTTTGCGGTGCAGCTCATGAACGGTGTAAGAATAACCGTCATCTTACGGTCTCTGTCAGAAGGCAGCGTTCTTGTCGACATGACTGCCGGAACAGTGCATCCGAAGCCGATGAGGAGCGGCACGATAGAGCGTCCGGAAAGGCCTATCTTGCGCAGGAGCTTGTCCATGAAGAACGCGATGCGCGCAATATATCCGCTGTCCTCAAGAAGTGAGAGGAAGAAGAACATTACGACAACGATCGGCAGGAAGCTCAGTACACTTCCGACGCCCTCGAAAATACCGTCTATTATCAGACTGTGGATAACATCATTTACGCCCGCTTTGTTAAGCCCTGCTTCGGTAAGGTTTGTCAGGATTCCGATGCCCTGTTCCAGGAGCCACTGCAATCCTGCTCCGATTACGTTGAACGTGAGGAAGAATACAAGTCCCATGATGAGAATAAAGATCGGGATCGCAGTAAATCTTCCTGTGAGGATCCTATCGATCCTCTCGGATCTTGCACGTTCTTTTGACTCCTTGGGCTTTATTACTGCCTGCTTGCAGAGCGACATGATGTAAGAGAATCTCATGTCTGCAACTGCTGCGGAAGGGTCAAGACCAGATTGCTGCTCGAGCTTTACTCTGATGTGCTCTAAGAGGTCTTTCTCATTGTCGTCGAGCTTTAATTTCTCAAGGATAAGAGGGTCGCCTTCCAATGCTTTGCATGCTGCAAATCTTAAAGGAAGACCGCATCTTTCCGCGTTGTCGTCGACAATGTGCTCGACTGCGTGTATCGATGAGTGGATGGGGCTGCCTTCAGGACAGAAATCCTGCTCTAAAGGAGTCTCGCGGTATTTTGCGATGTGGAGCGCGTGGGTTATAAGCTCGCCGATACCCTGGTTCTTCGCAGCAGAGATCGGAACGACAGGAACACCAAGGATGTGCTCCATCAGGTTGATATCAACAGAACCGCCGTTGCCTGTAAGTTCGTCCATCATGTTGAGGGCGACAACGACAGGTCGTCCGGTCTCAAGAAGCTGCATCGTCAAATACAGATTGCGCTCTATGTTTGTTGAGTCAACGATATTGATAATGGCATCGGGCTTGTTGTCTAGCACGAAGTCACGTGAAACGATCTCTTCTTTAGAATAAGGGGACATTGAATAAATGCCCGGAAGGTCCGTGATTACTGTATTGGGGTGGCCGATTATCGCACCGTCCTTGCGGTCGACCGTAACGCCAGGGAAGTTTCCGACGTGCTGGTTCGAGCCCGTCAGGCGGTTAAATAATGTGGTCTTGCCGCTGTTCTGGTTGCCGACGAGCGCGAACGATAAGACGTGATCGTCCGGCAGCGGGTTTTCTGTCTTCTTATCGTGGTGGACGCCCGGCTCACCGAGATTAGGGTGCGCGACTTTTGATTTGTGCTTTTTGGATGCAGGAGCTGCACTCTGCTCAGAGGCCTTATTCTCGAGCTTTGTGACGGCGATCTTGTGCGCGTCATCAAGCCTTAAGGTAAGTTCATATCCGTGGATGCTGACTTCGACGGGATCGCCCATGGGAGCGAACTTCACGATCGTGATCTCGGCACCCGGGATGATGCCCATGTCGAGAAAATGCTGACGAAGTGCGCCTTCGCCGCCGACCTTGTCAACTATGCAGCTCTCTCCTGCCTTAAGCTGACCCAGATTCATGCCTGTTTCCTTAGCTTCGCTCACGTGAATTCCCTCTTTTCGCGCACCATTATAGTTAGCCATTGCTAACAAGTCAACAAGATTATAGTTAGCAGTTGCTAACTTGTCAATATACTATAGTTTGTCTCCTATCTAATTAAATTTTTTAGGGATATACTAATGACCATGGTCATCAAGTTCTTGAAAAAGTATTTCTTCATTATCCTCGCTGTTCTGATAGGTGTTGGCGGTTATTTCTACATCCGCGCCGTTGGCAACACTTATACCCATGTCCGCAAGGATATCAGCTCTAAGAACACCATCCACAAGGTCTATGTCGAAGAAGGCAGCAAGGGCCTTGTCGAGCTTCTTGACTGGAAGACGACTGATGACAGCATAGTTATTACCGTTAAAGGCGTTAAGCCGGGCAGGTCTTACGTCATGATCGAATACGACGATTTCACCACTCTGTGCGTTTTTATGGTGCACAAAAACGGCGTCGTTTCATATGAGAAGTATTTCGGCAACACCACAGGGTCTTCAGCAGTTATCGCCTGCATCGGAGTCTATCTTATCCTTTTGGCATGCTTCTTCATTGTGAAATACAGCGAGTCGGTCAGGAAGAGCCTTTACAGTTACGATAATATCCTTTACTTAGGTCTCATCATCTTTATCTTCTATCTTGTCTATTCGCAGGTAACCGCGCTCATATACAAAAACGGCATTGGCGGCGCACTTTCAAGTGCTGCGGGCTGCACGCAGTCGTTCGTGCTCTTTACCTGGCCCGTAGTAGTTGTTACCACCGTCATCGTTACGATCAGCAACATCCAGCTCATCCGCAAGGAAGGCAAGTCCTGGAAGAATCTTCTGGGCCTCTTCCTGGGCCTTGTTCTGGGAATCGGCTCGCTTCTTCCTATTGTCATCGGCGAGATCCTTTTCTACTCCAAGGCCATCGACGTGCACTACGAGAGAGGCTTCGGGCGCTTCTTAGAGTTGTTCCTCGAGAATACAGTCTCCGCTTATGTCGCATACCTTGAATGTATCCTCATAGGCACCATCGTCGTTGCTGTTAAAGCAGCGCTCCGCATCCCTTCATTCGACAAGGATTACATCATCATCCATGGCTGCCAGATCAGGAAGGACGGTACGCTCACAAAGCTCTTGCAGTCACGTGCTGACCGTGCCATCGAGTTCGCGAAAATGCAGAAGGATAAGACCGGCAAAGACATTATTTTCGTACCCTCAGGCGGAAAAGGCTCTGACGAGGTGATCTCCGAAGGCGAAGCTATCGCACGCTATCTCAAGGAGCAGGGTATCAGCGAAGATAAGATCCTTCTTGAGAATGAATCAACGAGCACTGAAGAGAACATCAAGTTCGCAAAGAAAAAGTTGG
>JAEEGK010001683.1_pt1 | contig 55406 bp, 47 predicted proteins | sample 8958771 | NCBI WGS metagenome assembly JAEEGK01 (sample SAMN16246547, study PRJNA631951) | gut metagenome | biome: gut microbiome; feature: rumen; material: SC-attached | host: Bos | place: Iran: Karaj | collected 2018-10 | reverse complement strand
TTTCATCATCGGGGCGATGATGGTTTCGATTGCAGTATCGACTGCGATGTCGATGCCGCTGTTGACGATTGCGTTGTTTTCATTTGCCATGATCTTGTCGCAGTTTTTATCGTGGTGCGCTCCACTTTTTAAAGGTCTGAATTATTTCTGAATTCCGCCTCCAAGTGTGAGAAGCGAACGATGTTAGTGAAGGGAGCTTTCTGAGCAGAGATAGGCACTCTACACGTTTACTCCGGTGTCAGTGCTTGCTGTCCGCCAAGATGACAGATACAGTATCTACTAGCGAAGTCGCTTTGACATTTTGTCAAGGACATTTCCTGCCCAGTTTTTAGTCTTGCGGATAACTGGTTCGACCTTCTTCAAGACGAGGATGGTTACGATTGTCGAATCGATGCCGTTGTCGGCGATAAGATTATTTTTTCCCATTTTTTTTGTTGCTTTTTATCGTGGTGTGCTCCACTTCAAGAATTAAACATTTTCGAGCAGTTCGGCTGCTTGTTTGCTGACGGACCTGCTCCTACTATAAGGAAAAAAATGAGGCATTCGACTGAAATTCATATTTTCAGTCGAATGCAGTGATAAAAGTATAGTGTTGTATAACAGTAAATTATATTTTTATTTGTTAAATTATTTAACTAAATCGTGTATAATTTATTATAATTTTGATTCGAATGAAATATATTTCGTTTCGACCATAATATAAAAAAAGCCATAGTTGGAACTATGGCACACTAGAAAGACACTATAGCTTGTATTCTGAAAATGCATCCTTCTGCAGTTTCTGATTTTTAGGTATTATACGGTAGCCCCCTGTAGTTGTTCAGAAGTATCAAAGCGCATTTGTTCCCCTGGAGACCTCTCAGTTCTCAATGTACAGTACTTTTACCCGCTTGAATAAGTGCTATTCCATTTGGATAAACAGCAACAATACATTTCTAAGTCATATTCCCATCTTAGCTGCTTCAGGAGGTGAAGGAAACTTCTGTTGATGATTAATTAAAAAACCTCCCATACGATTCAAAAAGTAAGAATATTTTGTTTCGAAGACAATAAATAGGTCATTCATCGACGTCTACCACCTCCGGAACACTTAATCATTGAGCGTGCCTGCTGCATGCAGCGTCGTGCCCATTGTCGTTCATCCTCATCTTCCTTTCGTCCCCATGGAAGGTCGGATGACGTTCCGCCTCCTCCACCTTCTGCCACCATCGTGGATTGGTCCACATATCCGATGAAGAGTAAGACGGCTTTCTCCAGCAGTGTCTCTCCATTTGCGGCAAGATCGCTGATCAAGGTATTCTCCGCATGTTGCATCGCGGCCGGGTTCATGTGGGGAAGCATTCGGTTGAAGTCCTCGATGATCTGTGGGAGGACTGCATGACTCATGCGCATGGCAGCCTGTTCCTTGAGGTCGGAGGTTATCTCTCTTCTTGTTTCCATCAGCTTCACCTGTGTCTCGCTTCCCTCCGCAAGCTTTTCCTTCATGGCTTCGAGCTCGGCTTCTGCCTGTTCGAGCTTGGTTTCCTTGTCTGCCAGTTTCTCATCCTTTTCCGCAATCTGTTTCTCTATCTCATCGATCTTACGCTGTGCTTCATCGGCATCTATTTCTCCTGTCAGTGCCTGATGTCTCAGGTCGGACACCTGGAGTAACAGCTTGTCTTTCTCGCCCTTCAGGTTCGCGATCATCGTTGACAGTCCCTTGACCTTCCTGTTCCCCTTCTTGATGTCCTCTTCCAGGGACTTGAGGATGAGACGGGAATTCCTTATCTGGTCTTCTAGCGAATGGCACTCCTCGGCAAGACGGCGACGGTACTCTTCTGTAGAGATGTGTCTGGCTCCGGAAACCTTGATGCTTGTCCCTCTTGTCAGGCCATACTTAGCATTCACCTTGGCCAGTTCCGTATGCAGTCTGAGCATGTTGTCCCTGTATGCGATCAGGGAGTCCCCGTGAAAGACTTTCTTGAAGGAGAGTCTTCCCTGTGGTGTGATGGGGACTATCGTGGCATGGATATGGGGATTCGTCTCGTCAAGGTGGCAGTAGAATCCGATGATGTTGTCCTCTCCATATTTGTCGGCGACGAAGCGGTAGATGTCACGTGCCCAATCCTCTATATCCTTTTGTCTGGTCACACGACTGTTGTCTGCACCTTTTGAAAGGTCCACGACATCGGTGCCTCCGAAGGCCAGCTGGTGCATTCGCTCTCGTGATCCTCCGAACACGAACTTCGCTGTCGTTCGGAATTTGGGCGGATCCAGTCCCTTGTTCGGATCTTCTATGCCTAGTTGTGAAAGACGTTCCTGGAGACGTTGAGGAATGGACTTGGATGTGTCTATTGGTTGTATCACGCCACCCTTGGCCACCTCGAAATTGAGGTGTACCCTCGTCTTGTCATAGTTGCCTTCCTCGGCACCTCTCTTCCAGCGCTCGTCGTTCCAGTTCCTCTGGTTCTCGTCGCTCTCGGCCACAGTGAAGCCTTTGCCGGCCTGCACTTCGGCCATTTGCTTGTTAGTGTAGTTCATCTGTCGGTTATCATTGGACCTCTCGTCAGTCCGCAGCTTGCTGCTTTCAGGGACCATTCTCCACCGCTGCCTTGCAGTCGGTGGGTATTAGGTTACCCACCCTTAAGAAATGAATCGGGCAAGCCCTATTCATGCAGTCTTCGAAATGGGATGCTGCATCTGTTTGTGGACTCCAGGACGAATATAGGGGAGCAGTCAGGTGGAGCATTTACCCGGTATGACGATCAGTCGGATTTTTATTATTGCTTCAATCATGATTATTCGAAGGGAACAGGATCTCTTCCCATCTGGGAGAGAACAGGGATTCAAACGATTCCCTGTCATGTGTATTTCCGGTCAGTTCAGCCATCTCACCGTTCTTCATCGGATCCCCTGCTATCGTGTCCAGATATTTGTCCATCAGCTCTTCGTTTGCATTCATCCCTTGTACGAATACGGAATATATGGCCTTTTCCGTTCTCTGATCATAGGGAGGAATGTGGAGAAGGGGAAGCCTCGCCTTTAATCGGTCATATACATCCTTCAGCAGAGAATGAGTGTCGTTATCCAGAGTCAGAGGAGGAGCATCGTACCGGATGGACGTCATTCTCATGTTTCCCGAGGAGTCCTTGTGGACAGAAGGATCAAGAGGTGCCACTGTCAGTTGTTCAGCAGGGGAAGATGCGTTGCCCATAGCAGAGTAATACAGTTCGTCTTGAGAAGGGGAATCATTAAGACATGGGAAGACCGCAACTGTACCATAGGTATATCTTTTGTATTTTATGCAGCCTGTCTTTTGCAAAGTGTCCAGAAATCTTCTCACCGTCTTCCTGTCCCATCCCCATTGTTCGGCGAGAACATTGATTGATGTTTCGGCTTCACCTGGCTGTAGCATGAATGACCTGTTATTCTTGGACACCTCGGTGGGTTCGGTAACACGACGTGATATCAGGTCAATGAGGGCCTGCACCTTTGTCAGCGAACGGGACCTCTCGGACAGTGCCTCAAGCATTTCGTCGTTCAATACGATTATGAACGGTCTGCGGTTTTTTATTATCATAGTTCTCGGCGGTTTTTAGGCCTCTGCAAAGATAGCAATTCAGATGAATCGTTAAAAGTCAAATCCTAATGATTTTACTATTGCGTGACGTTGCGCGAAACAATTGATATTTTTATTGATATCTTGAGAATACATTTTCGGTTTGCAACCTGCTGAAGCATCGTCCCCTCCAAAAGCAGGAGTAACGAGGTATCATCTTTATTAAAGGACACCAGGGAGAAATTGAATCACAGGGACACTATAACGGAGCAGAGTACGATTGCCTGTCCTTCCTTCTTAACGCTCTTGTCATGTCCGTGTAAGAACAATCTGTTTTTCTCGTTTGACCCGCTCTTGTTAACTATGCTGAGCAAACAGCATCCATAACGTTGTCGGTTGTCAGAGTTTTTACTGTTTTATGCATAAAAGAAACGATTCCTTAGATTATTGCATTATATTTGCAAATGCAAAGACTACCCTGCTAATTGGCGGGACAAGGACACATGTTTCTAGAAGGCAATGATAGAACCTTGCCTTTTTATACTAATTGTAAAACCATTTTCCATTAATCTATCAAGATACGAATACTGGAAAAAATAGTAATGTATTATGAAACGGGCATTCTTATTGCTATTGGTCATTATCGGTTACTTCGGTATGGCTGCTCAGACCGGCTCCTTGACCGAACGCTTGTCATACGTTGAAAACTGCCTGTATGATGGCAATTTCGAGGAAGGGAAAAAGGTGCTTCTTGAGATCGAGAAACCATGCCAGGACTCTGAGAGCGACTCCATCAAGGCCGTTTTCTGCTTTTTGACGGGGTCTGTGCTCATCAATGAGGGAGACTATGAAAAAGGCATTCAGTTCTTGCAGGTATGTTGTGCGCTTAGGGAAAAGGAAGAAGATATCTTCATGAATGAATATTGGGATGCTGCTGTCGGCATCATCGACACTTATGTCGATATGGAAGACTATAAAAATGCTGCCTATTACTGCCGAAGATTTCTGGTAAGGAATGAAGAATCACTGGAGCTGAACCCTACGTCCCTCTTGGGTCTTTTAGGGCAACTCTATATGCCTTCCCAAATTCCATGGATCTACTCCCAGCTCGGCAATTGTATGGAGGCGTTAGGGGACAACGATATCGTCGATGGGATATACTGGCGTGGGCAGCAATATGCCGACAAATATTGTGACCCGAAGGATCCTTGGGGCGTAATCAACCTCTACAATCTTCGTAGGTTTTATTCTGATAATGGACTTTATGGGTTGGCCCATGATCCATATCTTAAAATATCCGAGAAGATGGCAGAAGCCTATGGTTACAGACACCCCGAGTATGTCAAGAGCATCGGCAATCTCATATCCTTCTATCGTCGGCTGTTCCTCTATGACAAGGCCGTTGATACCAGCGTATATATCCTTGAACTTGCTGAAGACTCCATCGGGTTGTGTGATCCTTCCTTGAACTATGTATATCCCCATTATCTGATATCTCTCTCCTACCTTGGAAGATATGATGACATTGAAACAGCACTGCCATATGCCAAGACCGCCATCTCCCTGGATAAGGAGTCAGTTGTAAGTGTCGCTGACCTGTATTATCATATCGCATATGCAGCCAACAGCAGAGAGGACAGGGAATCAGCGCAGAAATACTATAATCTCTATCTTTCCGAGCTGGAAGACAAATCCACAGCCAAACCATTGGAACAATAGGTTATGAAACGATTTACATTATTACTTTTCTCGTTGTTGGGTGTTCTTTTGCTTCGTGCACAAACCGTTCCCAACGTTGAGGATCCGGCGCTGAAGAGAGCCCTGGAAGAAGTTATCAAAGGCAATGGATCTTCTGTTGCTGAAGAGTTGTCCATGTTTCTGGAAAAGACGGAATCCGATCCGTCATCCTACAATGATATTGACTACATCTCTGCCTTTTCCGCCCTTTGTGGCGTATATCAGAGTCAGGAACAGCTGCAGAAGGTTGATTCATTAATAAGGAATACCGCTTATTTCCTTCGTCAAAACAATATCGTTACGCAGTATTCGAGGTATTTGAGTCAGGCGTACGGACTATTGCATCTTAGTCTGAACAACTATAGGGATGCTCTAGCGAACTTCTCGGAGGCCAAGCAGGAATATGAGACCAAGGGCGTGTTTGATCTGGAGTATGCCAAATGCCTGAACAACATGGCGGTCACCCATCTTTCCTTGAAAGACACCATTATGGCCAAACTTGAGCTGGACTATTGCATGGATATCTATCAGATTGCCTATCCGGATCTAATGAAGACTGACAATCCCGATGTCGTCCAGGTCTTAGGTAATGCTGGGATGCTCTATGCTACTATGGGAAGCTGTTCCAAGGCCATCCCATATTTGCAGCATGTCATCGAGATCGGCAAGGGCAATCTGAATTACAGGTCTTCATATTGCCTCTCCGCGATCAATCTGGCTGGAGCATTTGTCAAGATGGGACGTTATGAAGATGCCGTTCAGACCTTGAACTCCATCGATGTGTCTCTTCTTGATGACAGGCTGATGTCATATTATCTCATGAACAGGTACCAGGCGCTGTTTTTCTCCGGAAAGAGGGACGAATGCGAGCGGGCATCAGCCGAATACATAGACTTTCTCAAGAACCGCATATTCTCGGCCTTCTCATATTTCTCCGGTTTTGAACGGGAAGGCTTCTGGCATGAGTGCGCCACCGAGATGACGGCCGCTGCTAATATGGTGGCTAACAGGTTCGAGGACAGGCAGTCTCTTACCTCTGCTTATGACATGGCTCTCTTCACCAAGAACCTTTCCCTCTACTCCGATCGGCTACTGAAGGAGGAAGCCTATAATTCCAATGATCCAATTGCCCGGAAGCTCTATAGCCAGATGCAGGACTTGAAGCAATACATCACTTATTCCACGCACTTGCTGCCTATTGATTCCCTCTCCGGCTGCTATTGGAAGTTGCATGAGATCGAAAAGGATCTTGTAGCCCGTTTGCCTGATTTCCAGAAGCATCTAAGCGACGGCTTCAGCAGCTGTAATGAGGTGAAGGCCATGCTCGACAAGGACGATGCCGCCATAGAGTTTGTCATTCTGGTTGATGTCACACCTTCCAGTCCTGCGACATTTGCCTACGGCGCATTGGTCCTTACCCCGGATACGGATTATCCAAGACTCGTCCGGCTATGCAATCAGGATTCCCTTTCCTCCATCATCACAGCAACGAACAGGGATAACGTCAATCGGCTTTACACTTACAGTGATTCCGCCAACTCATTGTACAATCTTGTCTGGAAGCCTGTTGATGCCCTTGTCGCCGGACGCAGGAACATATACATCTCGAAAACCGGACTGCTCAACAAGTTCAATTTCTCGGCCATTCCCTGTTCCCTCCGCAATCGTTTGTCCGACACCTATCAGATAATACAGGTCTCTTCTACGGCAAACATCAGGAGCTTGAAGAACAGGAAGGCTTATCAATGCCAGGACATAGCCCTTTATGGCGGCATAAAGTATGATGTCGACACGCAGGCCCTCCAAGAGGAAGCTGGAAAATACGAGAAGCATTCCATCGACTATCTGTTCGCCATGCGGGAGGAAGACGAGGAATCACGTGCAGGCTTCAGGATCCTTCCTGGGACAGAGCAAGAGGTCAAAACTATTGCAGAGATCCTTGAAAACAAGGGCAAGCATAGACCAGCTTCTTATTTAGGAGTGCATGCCAATGAGGAATCTGTTAAGGCGATGGATGGGAACTCTCCCGAGATCCTTCATATCGCCACCCATGGCTTCTATCTTTCCAATGATACCAGGGTATCCGGTAACAAGTACATTCAAACCCTCACTCCGACCACCCGTAAGGAAATGAATATGCTTTATACGGGTCTCCTGTTTGCCGGGGCGAATCACTCCTGGGCAGGTAACCCTCCCATTGAGGGTGTAGAGGATGGAATCATGACAGCGGATGAGATCTCACGGCTTGACCTTTCTAGAACAAGCCTTCTCGTCCTTTCCGCCTGTGAGACAGCCAGTGGTAGAATTGATGCCGTCGATGGAGTCTTCGGCCTTCAGCGCGGCTTCAAGAAAGCCGGTGTCGGTACCATTGTCATGAGTCTGTGGAAGGTGTCTGATGATGCGACGCAACTGCTGATGACCCATTTCTACAAGGAACTCATCCGTGGGACATCCTCACGCCAGGCTTTGCAGAACGCGCAGGATATCGTCAGGAAGAGTTATCCGGAACCTTATTATTGGGCAGCGTTCATTGTATTGGATTAAGTGAACGAATGCGATAGGTTTTCCCGCATCTTCAGGAGCAAATGAAGGTGCGGGAAATACTTATGACATGGCATATCAGTCAAATGGAATGGGAAGCCCAGGCCAGCCATGTTGAAGAATCAGTATTCTGTACCCTTTATTTTGAGACATCTCGATTATCAAGTAGGAAATGATACGACCTTTGATGGGGATCGTATCCACTGTTTTCTCTCGATCTTTTTACCGATTGGTGAATTCGATGTTCTATCTATTCAGATTTGGATTTAGATACGATATGCCGTCAATGAGTGCATTTGCTTGCCTGGAATACCAAGTTGACCGGAAAGAAATTATAAGGGATTCGTAATGATTGATACAATTATTTCCTATAATAGTCGAACTATACTTGTCAAAGTGGACAATGACCGTTCCATCTGGTATGGAAGGCTTGAAAATGCATGCATGTGGAATATGGACAAAGGAAAAGCGACCCGAAGGCCGCTTCCCAATTGATGGAGGCAACATGAAACTTACGAAGCCTGCTCTGTAACAACCTCAGTTGGCTTTTCCTTGGCCTCATAAGCCTTAGTTGCTACAAGAACGAGGTGATGACGCTTTACGCCAGTCTCCTCATCGGTCCACTCTTCCGGCTTGAAGAAGCCCTCGATGGTAAGAAGGGTGCCTTTCTTGAGGAGGGAGAAGGTCTTGCAGTCTGCACTCTTGCGCCAGATCTCTGTCTGCAGGAATGCAGAGGAGTAGGTGGTTGTCTCATCGGTCTTCTGACCATGTCTTACTGCGAGTGAGAAACGTGCAACGGCTGAGTTCTCGAAACTGCGGATGTCGGCGTCCTTGCCGACGAATCCTGTTACAACGAAGGAGTTTTCAATCTGCTTCATAGTGTTGAATCTGTTAAAGGTTAGACATTTTGTTTTTGCACTGCTATCAACGGCGGGCAGCTTCGGGGTGGCCAAGGGTTCAAGCGCAAATACGCAACATCTGAATGATGTCGGAAGATTTTCGCTGGGTTCATTTGCCATGGCGGAACGCCTATCCCCTAAATCACGTTGTGATGCAGCTGTTCCCGAACTTTGCAGTTCAAAAACAAGGTGTGACCTGATACGGATTCAATGAAGCGTAGAAAACGCTTGTATGTCGATTCGTAGAAGGACGATGTTATTCCGCAGATTTCTCGGCCACGTTTCTCCTGCATTGTAAGTAAGGCCATGAAAGGGGACAACACACCCGAATCCTTGATATCGAGATAACAAGAGTGCATTCAAGATTCTCCAAGAAAGGTTACCCTTTATGGCAGAGGATGTAGAAGATGTAGACAATGTAGAATAAGTGCGATGAGAGAAAATGTTGTCAATTTGTTCCTGGCAATCAAGGCAGGCCGAGGAAAACGGGTTGCAGAAAGGGCGATGTCTGTTGCACTCTTTTCGGAAGCGGTTCGAGCCGGTTCGCTTAATATGAAACGAATAAAGGGAGGAGAAGAAGAGTATATTTGTTTCACCCTAACCGATTTCAAGTCTTGAAAGAAGGACAATAACGAAAACTATAAGTGTTCAGAAGAAGAATCTATTAGTGACTACTTTATACAAAGACCCTAAAAAGGATGTGGAATTAGTGAACTACAAGCAGGTGATTGTACGGATGATACAAAAATTTTGATGAAAGATCCAAGGGAAATATCTTAACAGAGACAGTTTCAGAAGACGATTATAAAAGATTCAGGAATGAGGAAGGAAAAAGGGGAGTGACAGTCTCACGACTCCCACTCCCCTGAAGGCAGAGATATAGAGATATGGAATGGATAAAACAGAGTCAAACGGTTCTCAATAGGGGAAAAGATCTTCCCCTATCTTCAATCCTTCTCGGGAAGCGGGCTGAAACCGCTTCCCTGAAGGAGAGGAGGGCAACTACTTGCCCTTCTTGGTCTTCTTGGAAGTCTTCTCGGGTTCCTTCTCGGGAACATCGGCAGGCTTCTCCTCGGGAACATCGGGTGTGGCATAGACCTTGGTGGCCACGAGAGTGATGCGGTTGCGCTTTGCACCAGTCTCTGCATCCGTCCACTCTTCCGGCTTGAAGTAGCCCTCGAGGGTGATCATCTTGCCCTTCTTGATGAGGTCGAAGGTGGAGGTGTCCTCGTTCTTGCGCCAGGTCTCTGCAGAGAGGAAGGCGGATGCGGAATTCTCGGAATCCTTCTCGCCATGGCGAACTACGATTGAGTAACGTGCTACAGAAGCGTTCTCGAACTTGCGGATTTCGGCATCCTTGCCTACGAATCCTGTGACTGCGAAAGAATTTTCAATTTTCTTCATTGTAGTAACTTTTTAGAGGTTAAACTTGTTTTTTAACAATGCTCTGCCCGAAGTCAGTTTGGGGCAACCAAGAATTTCTGGCCAAATACTCTTTTATTTTGCTCTTGCCGGGAAAATAAAAGGAAGATTTTGACATGAAATTATTTGTTGTGGGGCCTGTCCCCAGTACCCCAGAAATCCTTCAGGATGAACTGACAAGTAACTTTGCATTGTAAAAAATCAAGTGGTCTCGCCTGAAAAAGTTACCATGAAGCAAAAGCAGAAAACAGCGTCACGGGATGGGTTTGGGTGCCACCATAATCTGAAACGAGGTCGGTTCAGTACCATCGACCAATCGAAGACATGGCGAGAAACTGACTCGAAGTGAATCAGCTATCTATGTAGAGACGCAGGAATGAGGTCTTAATACAGCAAGCGCAAGAAGGGTAAGAAGCCTCGGGTACGATAGGTTGAGATACGGATGCAGGTGATAAGCCAACAGCCCATCCTTGGCCAAGGTGTCCACAGCGTTTCCAAGGAAGTCTGCTGCCGAGAGGAAATACAGGGAAGAAAAGGAAAGCAAGGCATAGAAGTTCCCTTCAACTAGGTGACGGAAATGCAGAACCGGGAGATTGAAGATCGGGGATAGATGAATATGAATTAGCGTAGGCCCGTTTGATTTCTGCTGTACAAATCCTCGACATTCAGGGGAGAGAAGTGGATTAAAACAATATTATATTACCTGATAATACGATATTACACATTAATTATTATTAACATGAAATTTTTGGTAATATAAGGGAATATTACTATCTTTGCAACGTTTTAGGGATATACTCGAATCAAGGACTATGGTACATGTGATCGCAATGGCCAATCATAAGGGCGGCGTTGCCAAAACCAGCACGGTTTCGGCGGTTGGAGACATCCTTGCCTCCATGGGTAAAAGGGTGCTTCTTGTAGATCTTGACCCGCAATCGAACCTGACGGAATCCCTCAGTCTGAGGGACTATGACAGGACGGTCTATGATGCCTTCCGGGAAAGAAGTGATCTGCCCATATTCCCCGTCAAGGAGAATCTGGACATTGTACCTTCTACAATCGACCTGGCTGCGGCAGAGATGGAACTTGCCGGCACGATAGAACGGGAGACGATTCTTGCAGACCTGCTTGAACCTGTCCTGCAACGTTATGACTATATCCTGTTGGACTGTCCGCCTTCGCTGGGTCTGCTTACGCTCAATGCTCTGACGGCTGCCACAGACCTGTATGTGCCGCTGACGGCGGAGGCCTTGCCGAGCAGGGGACTCCAGAAGCTGCTGGATATAGTCGCCCTGGTCCGCAGAAGGCTCAACAGGGACCTGCAGCTGTCGGGTATCATCATTACGATATGGAACGGCACCAATCTGAACAAGCAGGTCGAGGCTGCCCTTCGCGAGAGGTTCGGGGATGTCGTCTTCAAGACGCGCATCAGAAAGAACGTTTCGATTGCGGAGGCTCCTCTCGCATATCAGTCCATAGTTAGCTTTGCACCCAGGAGCAATGGAGCTGCGGATTACAGTGCACTTGCGGCCGAGATACTTACAAGATAAATGGAAACAGGATGAAGCAGAATGAATTTGTAAAACAGATATCAAGCGATAACCATGTTTATGGTTGCGGTTTCTTTGTCGGGCCGTACTTTCTGACGGCAGGACATGTTATTGAAGATATGGAGAACCCTTTCATAGAAGTGGATGGGAAAAGGATCGATCTGAAGGATCAGCTGGGATGCAGGAATGACAAGACCGCAGATGGGTATGACATTGCAGTGTTCCGGATCCCTGGGGTGGTGAGCCCCGTTGAATTGTGTGGAGAAGATCCATGCAAGGGGATGGTGCTGGAAAGCGTCAGTTATGAGGTATTCGAAGAAGGCAACAGGTATATCGAGTGTGAGGCCGTTGTTGGTGAGATAAGGGAGGGCAATTACTTTTGCGCAGACACGACCGCATCGCTGAAAAAAGGCAGCAGCGGCAGTCCTGTTTTCTACAATGGCAAGGTCGCAGGAATGATGCATGCCGGAAATAACGAGGGAGGCAAGGTCAAGAACCCTCTGTTGTCCTTGAATTTCTGCATGTTTCTTTCAGCTTCAGCAATAAAAGAGTTCATATCACAAATCAATCAATCATAAGATGGGAAACAACAGGAAGTATGGCCTGGAGGGCCTTTTCGGTAATCCTGCGGACTTGGCCGCCCGTGAAGAAGAGGGTTCTTCGCCGAAGGTGGCCGGAGAGCAGACTCTTCCCCGAAAGGTAGGCCGTCCCCGCAAGTCGGATGGCCACCGTATAACAGACCGGACCACGCGTGTCACTTTCCTCGCCGATGTCGGCACCATGTCCAAGGTACGTGCCATTGCTGCAAAGGAGCAGCTCACCATCAAGGATGTCATCGATACTGCACTGAGGGAGATCATCCGAAGGTATGAGGAGAAGCACGGGGAAGTTGAGCCGAACAGGAGGCTGGGCAGGAGCAAGACACTGATGGACGTCCTTTAGCTTTTCCCTTGCCCTAACTGGTGACGAATTTCCCGGCTGGGAGACTATCGAGTGAACTGTCTCTGTCGTTCTTCAATAGCTCACTGAATGTTATTTGTCTGTTTCAGCTGCTGCGAAATAACGGATCAGTATGTATATCTATTTCCCTTCCTTCAAAATGTTCCTTTTCCAGACATCCATCTTAATGTCGGAAGAGAGCAAACGGCATAGGACAAAGTGATCCGGAACATGACGGGAGAGAACAGGAAGCGTGCAGTGAAGCGCCGAACGAGGGGAAGCTCCAACCCCGCCATCGACGTGACTTCGTCTGATTCGACCGAAATCTGACTGTCATATCCTGGCAGTCTGTTTTCGGTCAGGAATCAAGGAGATGGCAAGACCAGGCTTGGTGCTTTGACTCTTCAGCGTGCAATGAAGCGCATCAGTTCCGACCGAATATGAAGGATGCTTGTCCTATGGGGCCTGGGGTGGGGTAGACAATCATTCCTCTTGGGCGAAGCGGTAATCCCTGAGGGTAGGAAGGATGTGTATAAGGGAAAAGCAGAAGGTTGTGGACCATCTGCGGATGAAAGCGGTTACCCCCGACAGATGTTGCGACGGGAGGAAAAAGCGAGGCTTCTTCGTCCAAGGCTCCTGGTGCCGTGCATGATTGGCTCCGCGTCCTGCCCGCAGATGCCAGTGACAAAGTGAAGCCTTGGCACCGGCATATGGGGGCTGAAGGTGGAGCCGGATCAAGGGAGGCTTGGACACAGGGAAGATGCCTCACTTCTCACTAGCCATCCGTCGGGCGTGACAGCCATCCTGTGAAAGGACCGCTCCTTCCGCGGAAAAGAAAGATTCGTGCAGAGCAGGTGCATGAATTGAACATACATTTGCAAATGAAACAGTTATAACAGGCAAACACTAACAAGAGAGATAATGACTTCAAAAGAACTATGGAATAACCTTCATCTTGTTATCCAAGATGATAGTAAAGAATTTGATGTCCTATATGACGAATGGAAAAGAGTGTATGATGGCATTGTGAACATGTTCTTCAGAACAGAGGACAAGGAGATCCTGGCCATTGGAGACAACAATGAAAATTGTTTTTGTTGTTTCGTGAACGGACGCCTGGCACCTTTGATTTGGGACGGCTTTTCCGTGCAGGATCCCAAGCTTCCCAGCAGGGATGCCAAGAAATACCTGGACGAGTCGTCGGAGCTCTACTTTGATGAGGAGACGGTTTCCTTCATCCGCTGTCACTATGACATAGCACTGCTATCCTTTCAAGCTGGTGCATATTTGAGCAGTCTGGAGAACCCCAAGACAGGAAGCGTCAGGTATCAGGCATAAAAAATACGCTGCTATGACATCCCCGATGGGGGATAGGCATAGGTCCCTACCAGCAACAAAACTCTGAATTATCCCTATTTTCTATATTTAATTATTATGAGAACAATACATTTTATCGACAAGCTGATCCTCAGGGAAGGACAGTTAAAGTGCAAAAAAGATCGCAGATGGCAGAAGGCTCACTACAAGCAAGGAGACCTGGACGGTGCATGCGGCGCCTATTCGATTTCCATGTGTCTCAATATACTCGGAGTCTTCGAGGCTGACGAGCTGTATTCTGACACGGATTTCGACAAGAGGAAGGCAGAATGGAGGATGATCAATGCCTTGCATGGCTTTGGCCTCTACAGGGATGGAATGAAGACGGAAGACATCAAGGAGATTATCCAAAGTAATTATTCTAAGTATGTGTTCTGTGATTCCAAGAACTATAAGGAAAGAGACTTCATGGACTTCATCAAGGAATCGCTTGATGACAATGATCCGGTAATCATCGGAATAGATTATAATTCCAAGAAAGGTCACTGGATTGTCGGTGTAGGCTATGAATGTGACAAGAAAGGCAACATGCTATCGGTTCTGACACTGGATCCGGGAACTGATTCTCCGACTTACTCCTATTGGAATGGCGTGCTCAGTCTGCAAAGAATGCCTCGGAAGAGATTCGGGTATGAATATTGCTCCATCGGAACTGACAATGTAAGTATCACAGATGCAATCGTAATCAAAAGAAAAACAGGGAAACAATGATGACATTCAAGAAGAGCCAGTCTCTGGCATTGAAGGTACTGGATACCAAAAGGGACAACCGAAGGACCTATTACATCTGTGACATAGGTGATGGAGAGACATGTGACATCGCCCTGTTCCCCTTTCAGGAGAAGGAGCCCGTGCCAGCGGAGGTGGAGGTCTATGTCAGGGACATCAAGGACTCGCGGCCCGTTTTGTCACAGAATACCGCTGTCCTGTTCCGGAGATTCTATAAGGAAGGGGAGGTCTATACCTTCCAGGTGGAGGAATTCATCCCATCCTTCCCCAAGCCGTACTACAGGGTGTCGGACAGGAACGGCATCCATGTGAAGCTTGCCAAATATGGCGAGCATACGGACCTGAAGCCGCGCCAGTATGTCTCCTGCAGGATCGTCGGCATCGGCAATACCACGGTGGATCTCGAGATCGTCGAGGAGACGAAAGAGAAGAAGGTTCTGGAGTTCCGCCCGCTGACGGTACTCGGCGGCAAGACGAAGGGATGGCTGGAGCTTGTCAATGATGTCCTTCCGGAAGAGGAGAAGATATCCGAGGAGGAGAAGATCTTTGCCCGCTGGGCATTGCGATATTCCGATGGAAGCTACATCCCCTTGGTTCCTGTCAAGGAGGCCTGCGAAAGAAGGGAAGGCGAGTGGATCATCAGCCTTATCGAGACGATGGACCTGCACATCGGCGAATGGATGCGCAACCTGCTGGAGATGAACATGCAGGAGCTGAAGTATATCAAGTCCAATTTCTATGTAGATCTGCTCAAGGTCTACAGGAAGCTCTGTGTGTATCTTCTCGAGGACTCCGACGAGATCTCGGGAATAGAGGATGCCGATATCAGGACGGGCTATCAGGACCTTCTCGTGTCCGCGGAAAGGAATGCGGCAGATTATGATGCCGCCATCCAGCTTCTCGTCAGGGACAAGGAGGATTCGCCTTTGAAGTATGCGGACAGTGTCCTTCACAAGATCGAGAAGTCCGGTTATCTCCTCCATCCCGAAAAGAGGATCAAGACGCTGCGGTGCCTGTTCTACCTGAAGCCCGAAATCATGGACGAGGTCTTCCCGAAGTTCATGTGGTCCATCATCGGCTCGAAGGATGTCTGGATGAGGGAGCCCTTCCACTCGCTGTTGTTCGGATTGCTTGAATGCTATATCGACTACAATGCAGGTATCATAGACACTGTCGGCTATGACGATGATGACATTGAGAACAACCGTCTCAATCTCATCATCCGTGCACTGGCTCTGGAGCTTCTTTTTGCCGGGCCTGATGACGACGTTGACCGCCTCTACTACAGGGCCCTTCTTTACCGCTTTGCCAGCTATGTGCCTGGTGCCGAAAGCGAGATCCTTCTGGATAAGGCCTTCCGATGCATCAGTGAGCTGGACTATCCGGCCCTTGAGTTCGGATGGACCATCATCCCCGTTCTGAATCCCGTGACCTTGGCAGGCCTGTTGGCCAAGGACACAGGGGAGAAGGCCAATGGCTACAAGGTGTTCCATGGCAGGGATGCACAACTCGTCATTGAGGACGGTGCTGTCACCTTGTCCACCTATGAGAGCGAACTGCGGCAGCGCAAGCAGCTTCCTGTGGACATGATGACGTGGCATTCGGTTCAGATTATGGCAAGCGGAAAGCCGGATGTCTCCATCAAGCCCACTGCCAGGGAGGAGGATCTGAACAAGTTCCTGGTATGGTGGACCTATATGGACAAGTGCGTCTTCCTCTCGAAGTCCGAAGTACCGCAGGCCAAGCCCAAGAAGGTGGAGGACGAGGAGAAACTGCTGGACGAGGATGAGATTCTTGACAAGAGGAGTATTGTCGAGATTGCCCGTATCATGGAAAGATATGCTGTCCTGCGGGATAACCTGAAGGATACGTACAACTATCTCTCCTTCGCCTCGATGCTTGTCAAGATGGTGGACGAGCGTTCCCTGCAGGACAATTTCGATGCCCGCAGGCGTCTTCTTGTCAGTCTCTACAGGTTCTCGACCAGCGAGAGCACGTCTGTCGAAAGCACCATTAGGGAGTTCGAGGACATCCAGCTCCTCGTAAACACCGACCGGTATACAAAGAAACTCATCCAGCAGGTCAGCATCGTCACCTGTATCGGTAATTCGGCCCAGAACCCATCCCTCTGGTCTATCCTTCAGGAGTCCGTCGATGAGGACGTGCTTGTGCTGGCACAGCTTGTCCTTGCCTACAACATGCTCGAGGGTGTTGAGCTGAAGAACGGCCAGCGCGAGGAGCTGATCGAGAAGGTCAATGCCAGGTTAGGCATACGTGTCAGCGTCCCTAAGACGGTCATCGTCGGCTATGAGGGTCAGAGCCTCGAGTTCAAGACCAGCATTGTCTATCCTCCGTCCAAGACCGGCCGTGTCCGTGTCGCACTGGAGAGCCAGACCCTGGAGATCCTTCGTGAGCTCTGCGGCTTCATGAATGCCGAAGGCGGCACGCTGATGCTGGGTGTCAATGACTACGGACGCATCAGCGGCCTGGAGCAGGACCTCCTCTACAAGGAGTTTGAAGGCAGCAGGGACAGGTATTGCCGGTACATCCGTGACAGCATCCGCACGGAGATGGGCGAATTGGCCGAAAGCCTTGTGACTGAGACGATGCTCGAGCTGGCCGGGCATTTCGTCCTTGCGCTCAGGACAAGGCCGAGCGAGCAGCCGATCTATCTCCGTGACAACCTCTGGCAGAGAAGCGGTGCCGAGACGCTGAACAGGGTCGGCGAGGTGCGGACATCCTTCCTGCGCAACAGGCCGATGGTCTATGGGCAGCTGGAGAATGCAAAGAAGTTCTCCACGGACTGGAAGCTGGACGTCCCGTTGGACAGCGAGTCCAGGAACGGCAGTGAGAATGTCTTCGCCCCAGATGTCCAAGTGAACGAGAAGAGGGAGGAGAAGACCAAGGATCTTGCGAAGACCTTCGAGCAGATACGCAAGAGCCAGAGGCGCGAGTACCTCATCAATACAAGCGGCATCCGGGAAAAGAAACTTTCCGCGGGAGACATCTATCCTGCCTACTATCTCTATCTCACGGATGGCGAGTATTACCGCACTGAAGCTGATTATGATGTCTCGAACGAGAAGGTGATGCTGTCCTTGCCTGTCCTTTCCGAAGATCTCGAGGAGGAGTCCTGGCTGATTCTCCTGTATGAGGATGCCACTGTCCTCAGGGTACCTGTCTCAGAGATCTCCGGTCGTGACGAGTGGAGGACCTACAAGCGTTTCAATGGACAGAAGCTGTTCTTTGCCGGCATCGGAGGAAGGAACGACTGTCTTGTAACCGTCTTCCAGGGAAGTACTACACCTCAGTACAGGTGTGATGACGTTGTCAGGTTCGAGGAGGGCGGTATGCAGGATGTCGGACAGCCCCTAGTTACCTGCCGGTACAAGTCCATCCTCTATTGCGAGATTGTCCCCAGGCTTGCCATCAGCGGAATGAGGGATGGCCTGTACAACCCGGTGAAGAATTCACTCGGTATCACGATACAGGCTGCAGGAGGCATCCCGGAGCGAAAGATACTTGCCAGAGCTGGAATTAAGACTGACTTCTAATTATGTAGAGAATCACTAATATCCACTAAAAACGAACGTGGTAATAATTGAACAAACTTAGTTCACTGCATTTTCGGTTCTTGCTGATTCCGCTTCGCTTTTCTGTCAACCATATGGAGCAAATCACTTCCATAATGCTGTTGATCGCTTTGTTTTCAGCATTTTTTTTGAAATAAGAGCGGATTTCTGAGATAATTATGTTATTTTTGCTCTTGACAAGAGTTTGTTAGTGTTTTTTGACAATGCAAAGATATTCATTTCTTGAGACTTATTCAAGTCTCTTGGTACTCTTTTTGCACTAATTATTCTTTTTTTCACTTGCGGAACGTAAGTTATTAATCACTTAATCAGACTACGACAATGAACAATGAAGAACTCAAATATTACAAACTCACCAAGGTAACCCAGCGTGATCTGGATGAAGGTGTCTGGGATACAGAACACAAAGGACTTTACAGCAAGGACGGTAAACGTTTATTGCTTTATAAGAGACCTGATAAAGACCTTCTTTCTGGCAATTATGATGTCTTTAAATTTCTGCCTGGTGTAGAAGTGATTTGCGATAGTGCATTTAATCATGGATCACTACTAAAGGGATTTAAACTGCCTGATTCAATCAAAGTAATTGGTGAGGATGCATTGGTTCAAGTAATGCAACAAAATGAAAAATTAGTATTCCCCAAAAGTATAGAATTCATTGGCCATCATGTTTTAGGGAGTTCACAAGGTGTCTTTGACGTAGAGTTTGAGGAAGGCTTTAAAGAAGTTGACCTTGGAAACGTACTGAATTGTAGCGCTGCCATTACCTTACATATTCCATCGACTTTGACTTCAATTGGGGAAAATGGCTTTGGAGACGTTAGCTTTACAATGGCAATACATGTAGCAATAGGCAATAAGCACTTCTGTATAGACAATGATGTCCTATACGATTATGATAAGACGAAATTACTACGATGCCCTGTTACTAAAAGAGGAGAGCTTGTTGTTCCTGAAGGAATAACAATTATAGGCAGGTATGCCTTTAGGTATTGTAGCGAGGATTCCAATTCTTTTACGCCAGTACTAGAGTTATCGGTTGTCCTTCCGCAATCACTAAAGGTTATTGAGACGGGAGCATTTAGACACTCACATCTTAAGTCACTTTATATTGGTCCCAATGTGTCCGCGATAGAAGATGACGCTTTTGAATCTCATTTCATCAAAGATATCATTGTTTCTCCTGAAAATCCTTATTTCGAATCCTATCAAGGTATGTTAATTGATATGAGACGAAAGAAGCTGATAACGATTTCCGGAAGTTATACCGGTCATGGTATAAATCATGAGTGGTTTGAAGTAAAGAACAATGTTCTTATAGACAAAATTCGAAAAACTGCTCTATTAGTAACTGGATATTCAGACGGCTACAATGCATATCTTTTTCCTTGGAATGATAATGAGAGAAAGTCAATTCTCAATAGTTCCATGAATCTGAATATTCCCGAAGGAGTTGAGATTATCACCAGTGGCACTTTCGTGGGATGTCACTTCGATTCATTATCAATCCCAGAAGGTGTAACTGTCATTGGAGATAATGCTTTCGCTTGTATGATTGCAAGATGTATATCATTGCCGTCTACTTTATGTTACTTGACCCCTTCAACCATGTACAAAAATGAATATATTCCATATCTTGAAGGAGATTTCTATTTTCATGTGCCTAATGGAATGAAGAAAAGACTTGAAAAGTTGGGGTGTCTACCTTCTTATTATATAATAGAAGACAATTCTGAAGGGAATGAAGGGGACAGTTCGCAAACATTTACCAAGGCTAGCGAGAACGAATTCGAGCAATATTCCATAGCTACTGAAGAGGACTTGAAACATTCCCTGATAGACAAAGATCTGGTACGATACAGTCATGACAGGAAACGAATTCTTAAGTTTGAAGGCTTTCATTCACGCGTCAGCATGTATCGTGTGGAGGAAGGCACGGAAATCATTTGTGAAAACGCAACAGCAGATGATCGTTACCAATTCGTTAGATCATTTATAGTGCCTGCTTCTGTGAAGTACATTGGCAGTTGTCCTTCATCAGACAGGCTGGTAATATGTAATAAAATGGCCAAGTTTGCACCCTCTATTATATCACTACGCAAAAATGATGCCGTTTACATACCTTGTGGTACATGGAGACATTATCACAAAGAACTGGAAAAGGCCAGACGTGGGAAAGCTCCGCAAACAAAGGGGTATGATTACAGGGAAGATTATAGGCTTGTGGAATTGTCAAGAGCTAGCCTGATAATGTATTTGACTCGACAAGAACATATTATAACTAGTATAATCAAGTCGACAAAATTGATTTCAGAATATTCCGTTTGTTCCATTAATGGTGACTCTAGGAAGAGATTTGTGTGCTATAGGGATGCACACCGCATTTTCTTTTTAGATGCAGATAATATTTTTTCTCAGAAAGACTCTATTCTGAAAGCACTTTCCGTATTAGGCTTTAGCTATGAAGACATCAAGACTATTCTAGAAATCGACACTGATGACATTGAAGTTAATGAGAACAACAAAAAATTTCTTGTGGGTAAAGTACTTGCTTCCGATGTCTGTTTAACATGGCCCGAGGATTTCTCTGATGAAGAAACTGGAGATGTCGTGACAATTATGAGGTCTGAGGTGTTATATATTCGTGGTTATCAACTTAGCGAAGAGGACGTTAAGGTTTTAATAAAATATAATATACCTTCGGTGAAAGTTATCCATGATTACTATTCGCATGAAAATGATTATTTGATCTTTTTTTATGATTACAAGGAGAATGCAGCAGAAACTCTATTGCTGACAACGAAAAATGCTATCTTGAGAACGTTTTTCCCTGATAAGAAGCCGGATTTGATAACAGACAAAGAGAAAGGCATTCTGGCATACAACTTGACAGTGCTTGTTAAAGCCATTATTGATGACCACGGAGACTACGAAAACCAAACTATCCCTTTGCGGACTGATGATGATGACTTACATAATAAGGTCACTCATGAGGAGGAGAATCTGGGTCTTCTAATATCAGAATATTATCAGCAAATGATAGACAAGGTAAGAAGTTGCGAATCAGAAATAGATGTAATGCCACTATTTGCAGATATTCTAAGCTTTCGGGGGCTAAACTGCTTCTTGCGCAGTCGGAATGTAAATGAAAAGCTTATTAAAAAGTTGGTAGACCCAATAATCAATATAATACAGGTAGAATAATAACCTGAGAATTGTTGGAAACTAGGAATATGAAGATCCAAATCAAAGCGATTTAGTTTGAAACGGTCAAAGGAAAAAGACTGGCAAGTCGTTTGCCTGCAAGTTGGATCCAATTAAGATTTCGGTTTACATGACGGATGCAACGCTTCGAACATTTCAAAGAACAAATTTGGTCCGTTTAGTGGACACTAATGATTAAAAATGAACAAAAACAATAATCCTTTACTCTCTGTCGATATGGCAGAGGTACTCAGGGAGATCGGTGCGAATCTGAAGATCGAATACTATACTGCATCCATCACCCTTACTCCTGAGCAACTTGAGGAACTGAAGAGCAAGGGCATCAAGACGGATGCCTTCGGATGCATCATGAGTGCTTTTACGTACTACAGCAAGATGACTAAGGAGGAGATCATGGATTTTCTGAAGGAAGCCGAGGAAAACGATGGAAGGCTCAGCATCTCCTTCGAGGCGGCAGACGAAGAGCATGGTCTAAACCTGACGACACCGGAAGCCGCGCCCAATTTCGACAAACTTGTCCAGGGTGCAAGCAGGAACGGGGTCATCGATGCAGATGATGAGCAATTGAATTAGTCCAGATGCCCGCTTGCCAGGAAAACCTCGGTTGTTGGAAAGCGGGGATGTAACTGAAAAAATGCTGGAACAAGCCTTGAAGGCCAGTTCCAGCATTTTCTTGTGCCGGTTATGTTGTCAAAGGAGACCCTTGAATCCCTGCAGGTTGTCGACGATGTGTGTAGCACCTGCATTCCTCAGGTCCTGTTTCGTTCCGTAGCCCCATGCAGTTGCAATGGTGGGGATGCCTGCCTGGCGTGCCTCCTCTATGTCGCGTCTGCTGTCACCGATAAAGACGCAGGTGCTCTTGGCCGAGCTCAGTCCCATGTATCCGAGCAGGCTGTTGAGCACGTCGGCCTTCGTTCTCAGGCAGCCCTCCTCGTCCTTCGCGCCTACGGCATCGAAGAACTTCTGTATATCCAGGAATCGAAGGATCGTTGTGGTGTGCTTCATGCTCCTCGATGTGCCGACAGCAAGTCGGTATCCGTCGGACTTCAACTGCTTAAGCATGTCGGGGATACCCGGATAAAGCGACTGCTCGAAGATACCCTTCTTCAGATATCGGTCCTGATAGTGTGCCATTGCAGTCCGTGCCTCCTCATTCGACAGGTTGTAGAGACGGGTGAAGGTCTCTTCGATGGGCGCGACGAGGAAGGGGCGTAGCTTCTGAAGGTCGGGCTCCTCTATGCCCGACATGGATAGGGCGTACTGTATGCTTCTGAGGATGCCTTCGCTGGAATCGGTCAATGTTCCGTCCAGATCGAAGATGAGTGTGGTATATGGTCTGGGGAGTTCCTCAAGGTCCGGTTCCCTGAACCAGCCTGGAAGAATCATGTCTCCTACTCGTACCTTGAAGACCAAGGTATGGCCGAGATCGGGTGCGATACCCTCAATGACACCCTGACAGCCTACAAAGGCATCAACATCATATGCCTTTATCTTGATTTTTGATCCTATTGTCATGTCTTTTCAATTTTTGGAGCGCAAAGATACGCAAAAATTCTGATATATCCAAGCGTCTGGCTCAATTTTTCCAGAAAAAGGGGAAGAATACAAGAATTAGACTGGAGGGAGTGGTTGTTGGGGCTGGAATGATCTTGAACCCTCGGATGAGTCAGTCCTTTTTGCGTATCTGTTTATTTATCTCGACATCTTTGATGCGCTCATATAGGTAAGGTAAAGCTCATTGTCGGAAGATGTGAAGATCACTGTTGAAGCATCGTCATTATGATAGAGACGGCGGCCCTCCGAATATCCGTCTGCCTTGTATTTCCCGGAAAGGAATGCGCTCACTTCGTGGCTGAAGGAAAGATCGAATGTTACAACTGCATAAGTCAGTGTCCCATCGGAATCAGCAAAGGCATAAAGATAGCTGGACTCGCTGTCCTTGCCCTCGTATATGAGAGAATGGATCGACGTGGAAGCCAGTGTGTATCCCGACATGTAGTCCATTACCTCGGCTTGAGTAGCCGTCCAGGAGGTGAGGGGCTCGCGGAAGCTGAAGGCCTCCTTGGAGCCGCCGATGATGTTGTCATCGTCATTGGAACAGGATGTGCAGGCTGCCGTTAGGATCAGGCAGCAGAGATAAAAAAGGATTCTTTTCATAGATTCATGTTACAATATTACAGATTATTAAATGATTGTTTTGACCTAATTATATGTAATATGATATTACATGTAATTATTGCATTACACGTAATACGATATTATGTCAGGGATGCAAGTGCGGTGCTGGACCTGCGCGGATGGGATGCATTTCCATTTCGGTGTTGTTGGGGTTATACATTTCCAGTGGCAAGGAGAGCGAGCTGAGCGCGGCAGAAGGCCTCGTACTCCTCGGGATCTGTTCCGCGTTCGATGGCAACGTCGATGATGTCACCGAGCTGGTCGGCATAAACCTCGTCGGATATGCAGTTCTCGGAATCCTTTGACACGAGATATACCTCATAGAGGTCCATGGCATTGTATGCGATGGCCACGATACCCTTGAACAGGCGTCCCTCCACTTGGAAGGCGAGAGCCGGCATATCGTGGAAGATGGTGGCGATGGGTTCGGAGATACCCCAGGAGAGGAGGACGTCGGGTTGTACACTCATGGTGAGTTGTGTGCGAATGGTGTTCGCGATGGTGAGGATGTGTTCTTTTTCCATTTTGCTTTTCTTTTTTCCCTTTCCTCAATGAGGTTCGGGTGGTTCGACTGTAATTTTTCCGCTCTGGAAATGATAAGCGCTTTCCTGCAAGAATGCCTGCAGAATACGCTCCCTGGAGGAAGATTCTGCAAGAGGCAGCTCTGCTTTTCTTGCTTGGAATTTTGCGCTGACAATTAACTTTGCGGCAAAATTGCAGTTGAATAACCCGCATCGCCAGGAAGGAACAATCCCCCGTTGCCTTATATGTCTTCTTTTGTCATCTTGATCTCTTCATATATCTGTGACAGACATTCATCGCTTACCATGGGAATGCCGACTTCTTTCATTCCATATGATGTATAAACGGTAATGATCCTGTTAAAGGGCACGTATGTCGGGTCATCCAGGTCATCGCTGTCGACTGTGAAGTCCTCCTTGCTATCGATGGACCTGTATGTGACGAAGCAGAAATCAAACGAATTTGATTCATTCTTTATCATATGTCCGTAACAGACCTTCTGTATCTCGCTTTTCCTGACCTTTGGGGGTATATCGGAAAAATCAAGAAGCTTGTGTCTGGACAGGCAGTAGATGAATAGGGCAAGTTCCTTAGGGTTGCTTGCCTGTATCAGAATCTGTTTGTCTTGGCTGATCGCCACTTCATAGAATTGACCGTTCATGTAGGATGGTCTGAATGAAACCAGGGCGAACTCGACCGGTTGCTCGTCAAATTCCCAATCCTTACGCACCTTGCTTAAGGCATCGAAGGCCTTGAAGCGGTTGCTACAGATCCACAGGGTCCGTGACCGTGGCTCCTCGTGGTTTGAATAGCCGATGACCTGTCTGCCGAGATTGTTTTTCATGTGCATGGCTGGATCGAATAATTATGTTTCATCTTCAATGATTATCATGCTACAATTGTGAACTCAGATGCCGAAGAGCTTTTTCAATCCGTTCATCTGTTGCTGCAGAAATGGATCCCTGAGAGCGGAAAGCTCGATGAAGCCGTTTTCTGTGAAGACGCAGTAGTATCTGTCGTCATTGTCAGAGGCGGGTTCTGTCCAGTCCTCCATGTCTCCGGAACGATGGAATGTCATTATGTCTGAATTTTCCGGGATATTGGGGTAAACAACAGCGTATACGCAATCAATGTCAAGCTTATTGCAGGCAGTTAGTATGGTCCCCTTTCCTATCAATTCATTCTCGAACAGTAGTGTAAATGTGTTCAGGGACTCATATTGGCAGGTCAACTGCATCAGTATATGGAAACATCTGTTGAATTCCATGTCATAGAAGTCGCCGCCCTTGCCGTTCGGCCTCAGGACAGCAACTGCATATTCCTTTTTATCCTCCAAGACAAATGACGAAGTATTGGTCGGACAAAGGTTGTTGATGTCTTCCTCTCTGTCAACGGCCAGCCACATGGCCTTGACTACCTTGTCACAAGACAGTGACCTGTTCTTGCCTATAAAGGCATGCATCATTCCTTTTTTATTCATAACTATGTTTTTGGTTAAGGATTCGCGGATATCGATCAGGACCTTGACAGGATCTCATAGAGTTCTGCCTTGTTCATCATCTTCTTGATGGAATAGGATATATCTTCATTCATCTCTGTCCACTCAGTCGCTATCTCCGAAACGTACTCGTCGAAGCTGTGGAACACCTTGACGTGTATTCCCTTCACCAGTCCCGACTCGTTGGTGTCCGCGAAGATGATGTACATTCCGAATGTCGATTCCAGGAAGTAGCTGCAGCACTGTCCGGAATAGGAGCTGGAGCTCTTCTTGCTGTTGTAGATTCGATGGCTCAGATTCGAAGGCAGCAGTATGTCGTTTATGACCTCTATCGGGCGCATGATGTGCTGCGGAAAGACATAGTGGTCATAGAATGTGTATCTGCTGTCCTCTTCCATCCTTTTCCGCACGTTGCTTTTGGCCCTCTCTTGTTCCTCGCAGAGCACCTGCCATTCGTCGAAGCTGATGTATTCCCCGCTGAACAGGTCCGGCCATTCCATGGAAGCCCAGTTGTGGAAGATCCTGATAGAGCTGTTGTTCGTTAACTTCATAATCTTAAAGATACAATGGGTTGCAGGTAGATGCTGCTGCATATCGTCCGGTTTCTCGTCGTTTGTCCATCAATGTGAGGTACACCCGGTCAGTCTTCCATATGCCTGCACACGTGTCGGTCATCCCAATATTTATGCTTATCACCACGTTCATCGGGTATTGGTTTCAATAGTTCATCATGAAAGAGATGTAGTCCTTTGCAATCCTGTTGGGCAGACTGTCCGGATGGCTTATCAGGATGAATCCCTGGGACTCCAGCTTGTTGAAAGCATTTGGTATTCTTGAGCCTATCTTGCGGAGTTCATCCATTTGGCGCTGGTTCCTTGAGGCAATCAGGACAGGATTGAAGTGAAGAAATGGTGCTATGATGCCTGAGATAGACATCGATGCATTGCCTATTCGATCAACCTTTCCGTTTTCTATATAGGCCAGTTCATGTCTGGCGCAGAGTATCTGTCTTCTGCTTGTTCTCACTGTCATGTATGTGACAAGGCGTTCGGAACTGAATTTCCCCTCCTGTGCTGATTCCATGAGTCGGGATGCAAGCGTCTCCGTCATTTCAATGATGGTTGCAGTCATTTTTTGCGAATGGTTCTTTAGGTTTTGAAGGTATCCAGTATAGCATCTGTCCTCGGTGGAAAGGAACTCTTCCACGTCGTTCCAATCCTTGAATTCCGAGGAAAGAGAGGATTCTAGGAATAACTGGTATTCATCTTCAGTATTCTTTATGTTACCTACAGGCAAAGGACTGACGTTGCCAAGTGAATCATAGAAAAGCTCGGCATCGCTAACGTATTTCCTGTCGATCTTTACCAAACGGCAAGCAATGTCCCTTTCTAGTGAAAGCAGGTCGGTAAAGTCATGCAGACGATAGTCTATTGATTCGAAGATCTTGTTTAAGGTCTGGTCTCCATATTGTGACAAGATGGATAATGCAATCATGTTCTGCTCCTCTTCCAATGTGTCTCTTTCTATGACTTCAAGCAGTCTTGTCTCCATATTCTTCCATCTTGAAAACATGGATGGTATACGATCAAAGGGAATGGTAGGAAGGCTGTTTATGGAATCTGAGAAATCCTTGCAATTATGAAGAAGGTTTTCCCTGTTTTCCTCGTGTGGCTTGTTTGAACATGAGGAAAGGAGAGTGATGACTACAAGAAACAAAAACACGACACCTGCAGGGCTTGCACCTGCAGGAATCGTGAAGGATGACCTCTTGTCAGTGTTATTATAGGATGGAGCTGCCACAATGCAGCCCTTGGATTGTGCAAAGGAGCAACGGGTCGGAGATTGGGTTGTTCTATCAGACATTTTCTTGTTACTGTTTTTTTTGTCCGCCTTTGAACCTTATGGACAATAGCGTTCAAGCAATACCCCTTGCACGGAAGAATGCGGAACCGCCTTATCCGGTGTTCAATAGCTTGCGCAAAGTTACAATTAAAAACATTTCGTATATCTGGAATCAACGATCAATCAATCAATAATAAGAAATGGCACAAAAAGTGGTACAATCAATTGGCACCTCTTTATAAATGTACTAATAGACAGAGTTTTGGAATGTGCCAAAAATGGATACAAATTGTATTGCCAACCATAATATGGCCTTTTACAATGGATAACACACCAAATTCGAATATTACGGCACCTATTGCAGATTGCAAATAAACTTTTGATTTTCTTTTCATTTCCCAAGAATTTTGGGAAAAAATGATGTGCCATTTTGCGTCCGAAAGTCACCAATTCCAGTGAATTTGGCAATAATATGCATAATTTTAAGTAAAACATAAAATGAAATTTTGTAGATTTGAAAATATTCCATATCTTTGCACCGTTAACAAGATATGAGCTTATCATGAAGACAAGGAAATTCGGTTATTACAAGGAGACGTACTCCGCCCAGGACATGAAGAAGGCCAGGGAGCAGCTTACTGCCTTTGGCTGCGATTCCATCACCACTGATTCCGTTGATCATAATGTAACCCGTCCCAACAGAAAGGCGCTGATGGAGAAGATCAAGAGGGGAGACACGCTTGTCCTGTACAAGTTCGCAAATGCAGTCCGTGGCCTGTCACAGATGTCGTGCCTGCTTGAGGCATGCCGTATACGCGGTATCAGGGTGGTTTCTACGGATGACCATATCGACACGGCAGATCCTGTCAGTGAGGCCTGGCAGTCCTTCATCGGCAGTTTCCCCGTTGACTGCAGGGCAGGGGAGAGGGCCGGCAAGACAGTAAAGGCGGCAATCAGTGAATTCGGTGCTGCAAAGTTTGCCTCAAAGTCGGTACGCGACCAGTATGTCATTGACCTCTATAGGGAAAATCTGCCCATTGAGGAGATCTTTGAGCAGGCTGGCATCACCAAGTCCACCTTTTATCGCATCCTTCGCTCGAATCATATTCCACGTCAGCGGCATGGCAGCATTGATCCGAAAGGAAAAGATTTAGAGACATGAATGAAACTTCCGTACAGTTGAAGCAAAGGTATTTTTCATTCATGCAGTCATTCTGCATGAATTGATCAATCTGTAATAGCTAGGTTTCTATTATTTATTAAATAATGTATATGAACATCAAAAATATCACATGTCATGACTAACGAAGATATACTTTGGAAGATTGGCGCCAAGATCAGGGAACTCAGAATATCCAGGAACTTGAAGCAGTCTGAGTTATCCGAGAAGTGCGGCTTGTCCAGTTTCTCTATCAGCCAGATGGAGAATGGAAATAATTTCTCTGTCTTGTCACTGATAAAGGTTCTCAAGGAGATTGATGGACTGTATCTGCTGGAACCTTTCATGAAACCATCGGAGATTGATCCGGAAGTCCTTGAGAAGTTTATCGCTTCACAATCCTCAAAAAGGAAACGGGTGAGCAGAAAGGATCAGTAACCAAGAATCTTGCCATAATTGGCAGTCGTAACTGCCCTCCCGTTTATAACCAGAGTCAACTTGTTACTCTATCCGATACGATTGTGTATGGAGGGGGCAAAGTGTGCTGATACTTGATAGACAAAATGATAATAATCATTTAAATAATAAGAGACCCAAAATCAACAAATAATTATGACTTCAGAAACTTTCGACATCCTAAAAACCTTAGGTTTCAATGGGACCATTGATACGCCATCCAAGGAGGTTATCTCCTGGCTGAATGAAAAAGAGATCTTGCGAATAGAGCCCTACTGGCGTTTCCTTGGAGCCAATCCCGGGTTCTCATGGAGCAAATCTTGGGAAGAATTCTCTGGGAAGATCGAAGTAGAATGTGAAACCTGGGAGCAGCTACTTGATATAGCCTTGGAATGGGCTGTTGGAGAAGCATTGGGATAGCTTTTGAAATACTAACGAATAGATTCGCATTTTTCATTACGTATGCTATTAGACATAAATTATAAGTATTGTTTAGAAAATACGAACTAGTTAGAGAACATCATAATTAGCAAATATAGCGACGATATGGGACAAGATTTATTTTTTGAATTGAGTGAAGACGGCAAGACCCTCATTCGCTGCCGAAAGGACTATAAAGGAACAGTGGTGATTCCTGATGGAGTGACGAAGATTGAGGCATATGCATTTGCTGGTTGCAATGGCCTGACCTCGATAGAGATTCCTGACAATGTTACTGCAATTGGGAATCATGTATTCTATTGTTGTGCAAGTCTTATCTCAATAAAAATATCTGAAAGTGTAGCTGAAATAGGTGACGGTGCCTTTTACGGCTGTACGAGACTCTCCTCGATAGAAATCCCTGCCAAAGTGGCAGAGATTGGTAGAAGGGCTTTTGGGGGTTGCTCGAGTCTCACTTCGATAGAGATACCTACAAGTGTGACCAAACTTGATCAATATGCCTTTGAGGGCTGCACTGCCCTAACCTCGATGGAGATTCCTGAAGGTGTAGCTGAAATTGGAGATTATGCATTCGAGGGTTGCGGCAGCCTCGCCTCGGTAAAGATACCTGCAAGTGTGACTAAGATTGGTCATTTGTTTTCCCGTAAATGCGTTAAATTAAGAGAGATAATCGTTGATAAACAGAATTCCAATTATTGTTCCAGGGATGGTGCCTTATACTCGAAGGATTTGTCCAAATTGATGATGGTTCCAGAAGGTATTGAGAATATAAAGTTTTCAGATGGTGTGACAAAGATCGCCCCCTATGCTTTCCATGGATGTACCCGCCTCACATCGATTGAGATACCGGAAAGTGTAATTGAGATTGGAGAATACGCTTTCGAAGGTTGCGCCAGCCTCACCTCGATAAATATTCCTGACAGTGTTACTGAGATTGGATTTAAAACCTTTTTGAGTTGCTCCAGCCTTAGAACAATAAAGATTCCTGAAAGTGTAACTAAGATTGGAAGGTATGTCTTCGAAGATTGCACAAGTCTCACCTCGATAGATATTCCGAAAAACGTGACCTCGATTGATTGGGGCGCTTTCTCTCGCTGCTCCAGCCTCATTTCAATCAATATTCCAGAAAGTGTAACTAAGATTGGAAATAGAGCTTTCTGGTATTGTATGAGCCTACAATCTTTCGTTATTCCTGCCAGTTTGATTGAGATTGGGGATGATGCCTTTATTGGGTGCACAGGACTAAAAAAGATAATTGTAGATGCAAATAATCCCAATTATTGTTCCAAGGATGGTGCTCTTTATTCAAAAGATTTGAAAACTCTGATTACTGTTCCAGAAGGTATTGAATCGATAGAGATACCAGCCAGTGTGACCGAGATACCGAGATTCAGTGGCTTAAAGAGCCTTGACTCAATAATAATTCTTGCCAAAGTGACTGAGATTCAGGTTGGGGCTTTCCAGGGTTGCTCAAATCTCACTTCAATAGAGATTCCTGATAGTGTGACTAAAATTGGGAATAATGCCTTTTCAGGTTGTACGAGCATGATCTCGATAGAGATTCCTAATAGTGTGACTGAGATTGGTAAATATGCTTTCTCAGACTGCACGAGTCTTACCTCAATACAGATTCCTGACGGTGTGACCGAGATAGGGGATTGTGCCTTCTATGGCTGTACTAGCCTTGCAACGATAGTGATTCCCGAGGGCGTGACCAAGATTGGAACTCATACCTTTGCCGACTGCACAAGCCTCATTTCAATACAGATTCCTGACGGTGTGACCGAGATAGGGGATTGTGCCTTCTATGGCTGTACTAGCCTTGCAACGATAGTGATTCCCGAGGGTGTGACCAAGATCGGAACTCATACTTTCGCCGACTGCACAAGCCTCAAGTCAATAGCGATACCTGACAGTGTGACAAATATAGGGGATAACGCATTCTATTGTAGTTTCAACCTCGAAGAAATACACTTTAAGCATACGACTCCTGTTACTTTTTCAGATGAAGCATTTGATTACATTGATGTATCTTCAGTCACAATCTATGTTCCTCAAGGCTCAATCAGGGCTTATCGCAATAGTGCATACTATAATTGTTTCAAGATAGAGGAGGAAAAGGAATAAAATAGTTTTATCACTCGGCTTGCAAATAAGCTTGTAATTCTTAAAACAAATTGAATTGTTTGTCATTCCGATTACGGGAAGAGGGATGACAGGTCGGATTATTATATACATTATGCTGAAAAAGCAAATTTAAATCTAGAGTATTCCAATCGACTGAAATCGCAAAATTATCTGACAAGATATTTATTAAAATTAAGTGAAGACTGCAAGACCGTCATTCGTTTCAAAGAGAGATTTATTGATTATAGAAGACATGGAAAAAGGATGGAGCCTTGTGGCTTCATCCTTTTTGTCTAATACAGGTTGATTAAATACACACTATATTCATGGGCATGGCTGCACGTGTAGGCAGTACCACCATACTTTTGAGTTGGGTCCAGATAAGCTACAAGGACGGATGCGTTCTTCAGCATGTAGATATTCCTACGCAGATAACTGGATTTGGAGTATGACTTGCTCATGATAACTTTATTGTCTGCTGACGCCAAAACTTTTGCGTATCTTGCCTTGTCCTCGTCGATATAGAACTTGTCCTGTCCCTTGAAGGGGATAACTGCTATCAACTTGACCTCCGGATGGAATGCTCTAAGGTTCAAGACAGATTCGGCCGCCATCAGGTCGAAACCCATGGCCATGCCGCAATGGAAGGTTGTCACACCTTCTTCGTAGAGACGTGCTATAGTGGCATCGAGATTTCTTATTAATGTCGGGACTCGATCGGGGCTGATGTGGCGATGGCCACTGAATGCAGCAGACCTCCCGTGGGTCTGCTGCTCGTTCTTCTCAGTTCTCATTGGTTGGGTGGTTTGGTGAGGTCAATGTCTTGCCCATGCAGAAGGCGCCTACGACTTCGGCACCCATGGACTCGAGTTTTGTGGTGAAGGTTGCGAGTGAACGTCCGCTTGTTACGACATCATCGAAAAGAAGGCATTTGCGTCCTTGGAAGAACTCCTCGTCAAATTCGATGACTTGAGCAGAAGTGACTTTCTTTGAACGGCCTTGCTCATGGACTGCAATCCTATCACCCGTGACAGTGATATGGTAATAGGCATTGGTGGCTCCGCTCATCGCGCAAACGAGTTTTGAAAACTCCTTGTATCGGATTTCATTCTTCTCGGGGGAAGATGCCGGGATGCAGATGAAGGTTATTTCCTTGGCTCCCTTGGTGCCGAAGATGGACTTAATCAGCTTTGCGGTATGAAGTGCCACTCCGCTCTGATGCTTGCCGTCCTTGAAGTCCCAAATTGCGGTCCTTGCGCTCTCAAGCGGAAGGCTGACGTTCTTGAATCGGGATGGGACATAGTCGAAGAAATGAACCAAAAACCGGTCTCCCCACTTCTCGTCATAGATTGCTCTCATGTCTCTTTCTTTTTTCCCTTCCTTCAGTTTCCTGAATTCGTGGATCTCGTTAATATTCATTTTATCGAGGCCCAGAAGGAACAGAAGACGGCAATTCGCCAAACATGGACCGAAAATGTCAGTCAGCTGGGCTTAGATTTTCGAGGACATATTTGGTATTTGCAGTCAGTTCTAACTTTGCCGAGTAAAATGAATAGATGAGCTCCACGAATAGAAACTGGCATGACCGTGTCATGTCATGTCATGCCAAGTCATGTCATGTTTTAGATAAGGGCGGATCGATACCTTTAGAGCTGTAATTGATGTAATATAGTATTGTGAATAATTATGATACTATCGTTATTTCGGATTGAAAATGTGAAAAACAAAGTTTTTATCTTGTTTCATGTAAATTGTATTTATGGTATTATCAGATTATTATTTAGTGTAATAATGGTAACAACAATATTATTGGAGTTACCAATATAACCTTCCATCAGATATATTTCTTTTGATATGTGTATATATACTATCCTTTTGATTAACTTCCAGAATTATCGGATGTGCCTTAATATCCTTGTGAATGCAGAAAGAGGGTGTGCCTGAAGCCGATGTATTCGACTCAAGACACACCCTCATTAAATTGGTATAGATGGTCAAGTTTGATTGACATCGTATGACCATACCCTAATTTGCTAAAGTACAAGGAATAATAACATGCCGACAATTATGATTATTATTCCCACAACCCTTTGAACGAATACATTGCCGTATATGTCGTTGACCATTATGTAGAGAGGTCTAAGCAGGAGACTGAGGACGAAGGCCACCAATCGTGCCAATACCAATCCTGCGAGGTATACGCCGAGGTACCACCAGTGTTCCGTAAATACCAGGTATCCCAAGAAACCCAGTACAAAGATGACGCCCAGAAGATTGCAGAGGCTGTAGATGATTCTCAGCCATGGACTGTCTGTCCAGTTCGACTCTGTCACGCTCTTCTCGAGTTTGCCGGTAGGTGTATCGATGAGACATAACTGGAGTCCCACAAGTACAACGAACGTACAAATGAGAATTGTAGAAACTTCCATGATAACAAGATTATAAAAGTAGATGTTTCACTTTAGTCTTCCCCGATTTCCTCATTTCCTGGAGTATCCAATTAGAAGTTGAAGTCATCTTCTCAAAGCATTTCATCCCGGTAGAGGAGGACTTGATCGGGGAAGGTCTGTGTCGAATTCATTGTTTCACGTGTGTACTATCATGCAAACCTGCGATAGAATGGCGCAAATTTGCCACTGCGGCCTTGAGGGCCGTTAGCACTCTCCAGGATGGCGAAGACTACGTACTTGAATTTGTCCTTGAACTCCATCTCCTCGAATGTCTCGTCGAAGAACTGTGCCACCAGTTCAGGGTTTAGTCTGAAGGCTCCGCAGCCGAAGGCTCCGAGGACTACGCCGTCATGTCCGTTCTCGATGGCTATGCGCAGTATAGTGCGTATCTTCTCGCGCATGATCTCTTCCCCTTCATCTGTGAATCCACCGCCCTTTGCCTGATATTGACGGTCTTTCCCATGCTTCTCGTTGAAGTCGAGGGCAGCAAGCGAGATGATACCTACCTTCCAGGGTTCGTCAAGTAATGCGAAACCGTCATCCGCCCCTTCGCGGAAGACGATGACCTCGGGGGAATATATGCCGCCGTACTTGATGTCGAAGGGATATCCAGCACTTTTGAATGTCGTGGAGACCGTTTCCGCCCATTTCGGCTGGTAGTACTGGTAGAGGGATTGTGATAGCGTAGACATTCTACAGAGGCTCTCTTCCTGCGCGTTTGATCCCTTGTAGTACCATCCGCAGGCAGTATAGGCATCCGCAAGGTTGAGTACCGCAGGATTGAAGCCTGCGTTAACCAGTTTCCTGGCCATTTCCAGACATCCGATGTCGCGAACATCGAAAGCTGTCCCATCCTCGACCGTTTCGATATGTCCAAGGTTGATGGGCTTGGAATATACCTTTGTACCTGCGAGGCATGTTGTGTTCATGTCCTTGATGTTGACTACGGTGCCGTTGGCTGTCTCATAGCATCCGCATTTGAAGATCTCGTTGTTGCTCTTGTAAACATCGATACGGACAGCCTTCTCTGCGAAACTGCCCTTGCTTGCCTTGGCTAATGCAGCCGTTGCATCCCATTTGATCGTTTCCATGTTTTTTATTCTTTATTGGATAATATGATATTCTATAATTTAGTGTAATATTTTCAGAAATGTAAACCTAAGAATGACTTCTGGTACATTCCTCTTATCTTATTGGAACTAACATCCGTTTGATGACGTCATCAAATGTTTTGCTGTATTTAGATTCGTAATGCAGCTCGAAGTTTATCGCCGCCCCATCTTTCCGCCAAAGCTCCTTTCGATAAACCAGCTGGTCATTCTCCTTAAACATGCTCGTGGTGTCCCTCGAGACACTCCATCCCGTCTCTTCCACCACAAATGTTTCCGCTCCCAAGACAGAGACCAACATATAGTTATAATCGTTGAAGGCAAACACCACTGTGCTGTCCACCATTGCCGAACGCAGCGTCATGAATTCCGGCACCTCGAAGTCCATGCCAACCGGATCGCATCGGAAGGTCTTGTAGTCGAATTGCGCAGGAATCCGCTTGCACGAGTTCGCCTTCTCCGGCTGCCGGTTCAAGAACGCCAAACCTTCAGGCGTCATGTATTCTGCTGCCTTGTCGATTGACATCGACTTGATTTGCGGGCCATCCATTCCATACCCTAACGCATAACGGGGCCAGATGAACACGATGCTGTCATGTACCACCAGGATGTCCTTCATGGGGAACGGGGCATCATAGGCCGCATATAGGCTATCCGGCCAAATTAGTTGATTATCCCATTTCAATAGATTGAATGGCGAAAGACAAGGTTTCAACCCATCGGCATACCTGAAATAGTCCATATACCGCAAGTGTCGTCCGTCAGACTTCCTGAATGTGGCGCCATGGTTTGTACGACCGCCCCAAGGCGACCATTCCCACCCGGAGGTATGGGAGAATGTAATCAGATTTTCGTCCTCATAAAGCGGTTCCAGATATGACTCGATGGCATTGGAATCATCACCCGGGTACTCGTCGAAAACCTTTTCAATCAGGGACTTCATCCCCTCATGCGTATAATGATCGTCCTCACTCCATAATGTATGATCGACCGACAGGTACCAGGTAAATACGCTGTCACAAAGCGGCTGCTGCTTCGGCAACCACAAATCAACCACAGAAGTCTTGGATTGCGAAGTTTCTTCTATGTGAAAGAGTTCTATGGATGGCATGGTACTATTGGTATTGCTTCTCGTTATGACGGATAGCATGTCGTCGGCTGTTGTGATGACCTGATGTTCCTGCCTTTTGCATGAAGCCATCAACGACATGCATACTGCCGAAGTGAGAAGGATTATTAGGATGCCGGTCTTTTTCATGGGGCATTGGGTTGTCATTGTTGTCCAAAAGACGCTGCAAAGATATGTTGTTTTGTCGACATGACCAAATCTTTCGCAAGAAAAAAGGAAGAAGTATTGTATTTGTCACGTTAGGAGATCCATCTTTTTATCGGAACCCATTTGTACCATCATTTATGACATAATATGTATATGTATTATAGAGTGCCATGGGAAAAACAGGGAAGTGAATGCCAGGTTAGGCCTTATGCCACGTTATGGGTATCTTTTGGGGGCTCTCAATGAGCCCGAGTCGATTTACCCCACCGATACATACCCGAGTGGCGCCAGCGAACGTCAGTCTGCATTCCAGAAGTTCCCCGACTTTCCCCACGACCTACTAGTTTGTCGGATTATCCTTTATTTATTGTGCAGATTTTCCCGAGTTGTAAACATTCCCGAAGCAGGGTGTTCGGCACGATTCCTTTCCCGTTGTTCACTGTTTTCAGGTTGTGAAACAACGGGAATGCTTTTTTCGATTCATCCCATAACTATGCCCTATACCATGAATGACAATGATCATTCATCGTGTCATGAGATTTCCATCATGTTAGGGGAGGCATCATTGATTTCAGTCCCCATCATACCAGGGCACACTTGTTCTCATTGCCAAGGCTATGGCTTCTCCGACCAATGCGATGTTTGCCAACAGGTAATGGCTTGTGTTGCGGCCTCGAACCGTAGAACCTGCTATCTCTGCTGTCCTCAAAAATCGGGTTCTTAATTCTGTATCGTCGAAAAAAGTGGCTGCTCCTATTGCAAATGCTGTCCCGGATGGACTGAGATTGAAGACTATTGGTCCGGCATCCATATCCATGCCCAGCCAGCATGATCGATCGTGATACTCCTGGATCCCTGTCAAGGGCCGACAACGCATGAAGTTTTTCTTCAGCAGTTCATATTGCTTTCTGGCGAAATCCTCATCAACGAATGTTAGATAATAGCAAGTCAGAGCGGCATATGATCCTTTGACCGGCTCAGACAGTTCCCTGCCATTGTAGTCCAGAAAGGATTTCAGTAGTCCCGTTTCCTTGTCGATCCATTCGTGCTTCGCCTTGCTTACCCATTCATCGACAGTCGCCTTGTAGCGGTTGTCACACAGTTGTGAGTAGTTGCTCAGTGCAACTATGGTCACGAGCATGTCCGGGACATAGACTGCCTCATAGGGATAGGTCTGCAGATTCAGTGTCGGGCTTTTTATCATACGCCGATTCAGGGTATGGCACAACCGATGGAACAGGCCGTCATATTTGTCTCCTCCTCCGGCCGTTTTATAGCCGCTTATCATCCATGCCAGTATGCTCAGGTAGGACATGTGGCTCTTTTCGCTGTCCCAGCTCCCCAATGGGTCCTCATTCCATCTGGCCTCGTCATATAGTCGGAATTGCGGTGACATGACGATCTCTATCAGCCTGTCAATCTGTTCGACCGATCTCTCACCCTCATCCGGATAAAGTCTGCTGATGTTTACCAATGCGGCTGACAGCATAGAGCAGGAATACATCGCCCATTCTCCCTGAAATTGAGGTCCTATACCCTTCGGCATCTCATTGAGCACAGAATCCGGTGATGTAACAAGCAGATTGGCGACGTAATTCCTTCTGCGCAATATTTCCTGTTTCTCTCCCTCGAACGTCCCGTGTCCCATTGTCGATACGTAGACCCAAAGCCATTTCAGTGCGACGATGACTACGATGCCCACGAGCATTTTCAATATATATACTGGCTTCAGTACGCAGAGGGCAGCCATGGCTGCCGCTAAAACCAGCATTGTCCACATAAGCCTCTTCATGTTTTATATGTATTAAGTTACTTCCTGTATCGATACAGACGATAGGGAACGTCACTCTTGTATGGATTCATGTTCTTTTGTTTATAATCGCTAATCCACTGCTTTCCATTGTACATGGCAATGTGGCCCCACCATTGTGAGATCTTATTCCAATTTTTCCATGATGGACGTTCGAATACGACCACATCACCTTCCTGTGGTATGTAATCCTGCTTCGGAATCTCCTCGAACTGTACTAGGGGCATGTAGTATCGATACCATTGGGCAGGCAGGATGATGGCAGGACATCCTCCAGCATGCAAGGCTCGCATTGAGTACCATGCACAGCAATGCTTCGACCTGTTGCATGCATGCTGGGTCAGATGAGACGTTGCCATATCTGCATCGAAGGAATAGGTTCTGCACCAGATTGCATAAATGCCAATAATTATGGCAATGATGAAAATTTTTATTCTGAGTTTTCTCATATTATAATAATTATGATGAGTCATGAATTGTAAACAAAGACAGGCATCATGCCCAATCGTGTTGAAGTTTCTCCTTTGCACTAGCCTGCCTTGAACTGGCATAAACCTGCCGTTGCCTCCTGTTTGTTCCCATATCATTTTTCAAATAGAAGTTATGGCCATCTTCGTGTTGGGTATAGTTTTCAGCGCTTCATATAGTACTTGTACTAAAACCAGGCAAAATGTGTTGAATTATCTTTTCCTCCTATTATACACCTCTAAATGACCACATGCATTGGCTTTTTTCTCGTCATTAAGAGAACTCCCTCTATTTTTTCATAGGCAAGCTTGCTATCTAGACGCCGTCTGCCACGATGTCCTTGGATGGAATCGAACCTATGACCTCCTGGATATGATTCTGGCAAGTGGTCAAGGAACTGTGCCAACGGTTCAGTTGGGCCTGATCGTGCCGCCAAGGAAGACGTCGGGCACGATGCCGTCATGCCGTTCTCGAGGCCATGCTTGATCTGGCGCATATCTTCACGCTTATATTCCTTGCCCTTCGCATCAAGCACGGAAGATTCCTTTTGTTGACACGTTTTATTTCCTTTTCACATCGTTGGTACAGGGAGGGTATTATTGTCTGCATTTCTCTCCTGAAGAAGATTTACCAATGGCTGTCTGGCGGTGATATGCATGCCATTGGATGTCATGTGATATTGATGTATATCGGCATCCATTTGCGCCATCTCTTCCTGTCCTTTTCCGGGAAATCCTCCCAGAAGGGGATGTGGCGCCTTGGTTCGAACATGCATCTGCGCCTTATTCCGAAATAAGCACTGCCCTGGATTTTGTCCATGTCCTCGGTTCCCGACTCGGCTTTACTATACGCATAGTCTATGATTGAGGTAAGCAGTTCCACGGCGCTGTCACCCCAGTTCGGGGAGTCATATCTCGCTGGTAACTCTATCGATAAGCCATGACCGTTGCACAAGGGAACATCGACCTTGACCCTGTCGTTTTCGATTCTGCTTTGTCCTGAATAGCGTAACTCGATGGACGTCTCGATCTTCCGTATACCCAGTGTTTTCGATTTCAACATCTGCATTTCGAGGATTTTCTTCCTTTTGGGTATTTTATGATCCAGTAGCTTCTTCTCCATGTCCCATTTCTCGAAATATTCATGGATGTGAGCCAGAAAATCGATTTTCCTTTGAGGATTCATAGGAGTATCGTAAAAGGAAAAATCTATATCCAGTTCGGGTATGAGGAATCGGAAACGACAACGAAGCAATTTCTCTTTTGACATGTTAGTCACGAAATGATATTTGCTCAGGTCGTTTCTGTCAGGGAATATAGTGTATATAGTAAATCTGAGTAGACCCTGATTGATTTGTCTGATCTGTCTGATGGCTGAAGGGCTGAGTGTCTTCATCTTTTCCTGATCCATCGGGTCAACAAAGATTACCCCTGCCTTGTCGAGGGCTTCAGCAAACTCTTCGGCACTGTATGGAATCACGGGGTCGTCCTGCCTATCTTGGAACCTTTCCGTCATTTCTGCCAACATGTAGGATTTATATTGTTTCCGGATATCATATTCGTTCCATCCTGTTCTTCTCAACCATTGTAGGAGTCTTTTCATATTGTCATTCTTTTTTATTGGTAATGGCATAGAAGAGGGTAGGGGAAGTGAATGCCAAGGGGGTAGTGTGTAGGCTCACTTCGACGGGCACACCTTTTAGGCTCTCTATGAACCTGTGTCGATTTATCCGACCGATTTGTACCCCTTAAGGATTTCCAGTACACAACTCTACTGCATTCCAGATGTTCTCCGGCCTCTTCCATGCGTTCCCGTTGTTTATGGATGTTGCTCAAATATTAATGTGAGAATTCTCAAAAGGTAAACAATGATGCAGATAACCTTTCAAATGTTGTCGTATCTATATAATAGAATGTTGAAATCTTGCATTTCTTGATACCCTTGAGGATCTAAGTTTTTTCCCGTTTTCCGTTTAATTGACTTGATTTGCAATCATTCTTTAGAGTAATATCATTAGTATATTATTTTGTGCAATATAGACTAGACACATTATAACCAAAATGAAAATTCTTACAGAAATATAAATGAAGTGGACAATTTGGCATTTGTATAATCTTTTTTATTCAAATAATAATATTTTTATATATATTTTTTTTTATTTAAAAATATTATTAGTATATTTGAACCGGAAAACAGTACTATTGAAGAACTCTCCTAATCTCTTAATTAGGAAACATTCAATTATTTAGTTGATCTTTTTTCTTTTTTGATAAATCAAAATGAGTCGTTTGCGAATATATAATCTCTATTCAACTGTTTCTTCTTTGGACTTGCATCGAGAGGAACAGCTCATTGCTTTTGCAAGCACTAGATAATCAATAACTATAAGTTTAACACTATTTTTCATTATCACTATGGAAGAGTTATTGTTCGAACTTTGGAATCTATTGGCAAACTCTTTTGAAAATATGTATACTTCAACCACTTATACGTCGAGAAACCTCACCTGAAGGTATAGTTCTTGCCGATAAGAAAAATCAAGGTCCTGTATTTATCTGATAAGTCATTGTTTAATAATTTATATTTCATTATAATATGGAAGCTCGATTAATTTATAGTGAAGACGGTAAAACCATCATAGGAGTGCGCGACAGATCTGCAACTTCCGTCATTATTCCTGATGGCATTGACTCTATTGGTGATGGAGCCTTTAAATCATGCTCCGAACTCTCTACTGTATTTTTACCTGACAGTGTGAGAACCATTGGCGATCAGGCTTTTAAGGATTGTGCGAAATTGACCACCATTAATATACCTAGGAATTTCGAGAATCTTGGGAACTTGGTTTTCGAAGGTTGTTCTAATTTTACCACAGTCGAATTTCATTGCCCGGTTATAAAAGAATGGATTAACTCGATAAGTAGTATTCATACTATAATAATTGGTGAGGAAGTTAATACAATAGGCAATTCTGCGTTCTATCGATGTACTGGTTTGACCTGTATCAGCATCCCTAATTCCGTGACTAAAATCGATAGTTACGCTTTTATGGGTTGTACCAGTTTAATAGCTGTCAACATTCCTAATGGTGTTAAAAGTCTAGGAGACTATGCTTTCCATGGCTGCTCCAGCCTTCGATCTATTGTTATTCCCAATAGCATAACGAGTATCGGGGAAGATGCTTTCAAAGGTTGTTCGGAGTTAAAGTCAGTAGAGTTGCATTGTCCAGTCGTCGATAATTGGTTTCTCGTTCATGAGGAGATCAAGACACTTTTGATTGGAGAAGGGGTCAAAACAATAAAAGACGGAGCTTTCGCTGGCTGCACAGGCTTGACTTCTGTCGAAATTGCTGATGGAGTGACAGAAATAGGTAGCAGTATCTTTAGTGGATGTAGTTCCTTGTATTCTGTCAATTTTCCTGACAGTGTTTCCTTTTTGGGTCCTGATATATTCTTAGATTGCACAAGTTTAAAACATGTACACCTTTCAAATTCAATTACTAAGATATGGAGTTTTTCATTTCATAATTGTTCATGTCTGACTTCTATAAACATCCCTGAAGGAGTTACTAATATTGGTGATAGTGCTTTTGAAGGTTGCACTAGCTTGCCCTCTATTATTGTTCCCGATAGTGTAATAGAAATAGGAGAAAGTGCGTTCAAGGGATGTTCCTCCCTTTCTTCAGTAACAATGTCCAATAACGTGAAGTCCATTGATGCATGGCTTTTCAGAGGATGTTCCTCCTTGGTATCGGTCAACATCCCTGACGGAGTAACAGAGATAGGGTATTCTGCATTCGAGGGCTGCAGCAGCCTAGCAGACATATGTATTCCTAGTAGTGTGAAAAGACTGGAATACGATGCATTCACAGGTTGCTTGGGGATAACATCAGTAGAACTCCACATACCTATTATAGAAAGATGGTTCTCCAAAATGGAAAGCATCCAAACTCTAGTTCTTGGCAAGGAGGTTTCCGAGATAGAATCATCTGCCTTTGAGGGTTGTATAGGGCTGAAGTCTGTCAACATTTTCCCTGGGTTGAAAAGCATAGGCAACAAAGCTTTTTTTAGATGTATATCTTTGGAATCCGTAATTATACCGAAAAGCGTTACTATTATAGGTGAATATGCTTTTTCACTCTGCAAAAGCCTTTTGTCTATAACTATACCCAATACTGTGACAAGCATGGGTTCTTGCGCTTTTGCTGGTTGCCAATTCCTTGCTTCCATTCAGGTCGATTCCGATAATTCGGTTTACGATTCGCGAAACAATTGCAATGCCATCATTGAGACTGCAACCAACGCGTTGGTTATTGGATGCGGGAAGTCAATTATTCCTGATAGTGTGACAAGCATTAGTGATAATGCTTTTGCTTACTGTTCATTGAATTCTATTTTCATTCCTTTTAGTGTGAAAGATATCTCTGGGAATCCTTTTGCGGGGAGTCCAAACATTACTTCCATCCAAGTAGATCCTGCTAACCCTATTTATGATTCCCGCGACAATTGCAATGCTATCATTGAGACTGCGAGCAACACATTGATAACTGGATGCATGAATACGATCATTCCTGATAACGTCGCAACAATTGGGAAATATGCTTTCTCAAACTGTAAAGGCCTGGCTGATATCCGAATTCCAACTAGTGTATCAAAAATTGATGAATGTGCTTTTGCGTATTGCGCAAAACTCGCTTCTATCGACCTCCATGATGGAATTAGATCCATAGCATTTAATGCTTTTAAAGGGTGTTCGAATCTTCCTATAGTGGATAATATCAGGTATGCAGGTTATCTTCTACTCGAAGCTTCTGACAAGTCATTATCTGATTATAGAATTAAGGAAGGAACTCGATTCATAGGACCATCAGCTTTTCGCGACTGCACAAACATGTCTGCTGTCTCTATTCCTAACAGTGTAAGAATAATTGGATATGAAGCTTTCATAGGATGTTCATCATTACAATCAGTCAACCTTCCTGCAGACCTTCTTGACATAAGAGAAGGCGCTTTTCAGGAATGTTCCTCACTTACTTCGGTAACCTTTACAGGTAGTGCGCGGGAAATTGGCGACTATGCATTCACGGATTGTGATAAATTAACTTCTATCATCATTCCTGACGGTGTGAAGGAGATTGGAAGGTATGCATTCCAAGGCTGTACATCTCTTGGATTTGTAGAACTTCCAAGGAGTTTATCTGAAATATATGGTAATTCTTTCGAAAACTGCAAAAGTTTACAGTCTGTTACAATCCCTGAAAGCGTGAATTTTATTGGCGGCTCTGCGTTCAAGGGTTGCACTAAATTAGTTTCCGTCAACATATGTGAAGGGTTAAATATTATTGGAGGTAAATGTTTTCAGGGATGTACGTCGCTTGATTCTATTAAGCTACCCAATAGCATTAAGAAAATTGGAAGTATGGCATTTGCTGGTTGTTCATTATTGAAGGAAATAACTATTCCCAGCAGCGTTGAGCGAATCGAGTATGATGTCTTAAGAGATTGCTCATCTCTAAAATGTATACATTGTCATATTGATAATCTCAGAGAAAAAACAAGAGACGATCTTTACCAAGATGAGAACACTGGTGACTTGATATGCGATCCACAAAACGCTGTCTTTAGCGATGCATTCGATGGCATCAATTTTGACGATGTCATACTTTTTATTCCAGAAGGTCTAGAATCCACATACAGGAATCACCCGGCTTTCTGCAAGTTTAAAAATGTAAGAACTGAAAAATTAATCAATATTTCTGACTCAACAGACAACTGTCTGATTGAAGATGACGGGAAGAGTGTCATTGGCGTAAAGGATAAATTCCTTGCATCCTATCCAATTCCCAACAAGGTCGAGGTCATAAAGGACATGGCTTTTCATGGTTGTACTGCTCTTACTAATATTCTCATACCTGCGAATATTAAAACCGTTGGAATGGGATTATTCGGAGGATGTACAAGGCTCGCCTCAATTCAAGTTGATCCTTCCAACCCTATCTATGATTCCCGCGACAACTGCAATGCTATCATAGAATCGGCAACCAATACTCTTGTTGTCGGATGTAAATCCACTACCATCCCCAGTGGCATCATTTCAATAAGTGCCCTTGCTTTTGTCAACTGCTTTGGACTCGCTTCCGTCACAATCCCTGACAGCGTGAAAAAAATAGGGACAGACTGTTTCAAAAACTGTACTGATTTGAAGGAAATACATTTCCAGATAAGGAAACCGAATGAGCTTTCCATTAGAGCCAACGAATTCGAAGGCGTTGATGTCAATCTTGTCATGCTATTTGTCCCGAGAGGATTAAAAAGTGCATATTCCAATCATCCAGCTTTTCGCAGATTCAAAAATATAAGAGAAGAATATGTCGTTGATCGAACGTGAGTCGTGCATTGTGTACAAGTAATGTTCAAAAAGGTTTCTATGGTTGAGTGTAAATTGATAAACTCCTTATAACAATTAATTAAAATATGCCAAACAATATTGAAAACCGTCAAATGCCCATTTTTGTATCGTCAACTTTTCTAGATATGCAGGAAGAGAGGGATGAGCTAATCAAAAGGACATTTCCTAGACTTGAAGAGCTTGCTTTGCAGCGGAAGGTATTATTGTCTCATGTCGATCTGCGATGGGGGGTTACTGCTAGAGAAGCAGAATCTGGCTTTGCGTTGGAGGTGTGTTTAAATGAAATAGAAAGATGTCTGCCTTTTTTTGTCGGATTGATTGGCGATAGATACGGTTGGTGTCCTACTTTTTCCGAACTGAATAAAAACAGCTATCTGCTCGAGAGATACGAATGGATAGAGAAGGACATTGAGGAAGGGCTCAGTGCCACGGAGATAGAGATGCAATTTGCCGTATTGAGGAAATTGCATCCCGTTCATGGCTTTTTTTTCATAAAGAAAAACCGGCAAAAGGAAAAGGATGATAATGCTGAGGAAAAGGTCCAGCGTTTAATCGGCAGCATCACTTCAAATGGTCAACAATTCTCATTGTCCTCAAAAACACTTGACTTGTCGGATGATCAATTGTGTTATTCATACTACAGTTCTGTCGAGGAACTGGGACAGCTGGTTGAATTATCCATGATGAAACTGATGGACCTGTTATTCCCTGTAAACGATAAAGAAGATGTTTGGTCCCGGGAGAGACAGGCTCAGGAGGCTTACCTTCGGGAACTATGCGACATTTATGTCCCTCAGGTAAACAACAAGATGAAAGAGTATAGTCTGGATCGGATGGATGATCGCTATTGTATGATTTCCAGTGGAGTGTTTAGCCTTTACGGAAAAAGTGCCTTTGTCGCCAATTGGCTAAATGAGCGTAAGAACGATAATTCTCACAATTATATCTATCATTTCATCGATGCTGGTTATCTTGGAGGCAATTGCAGTAAGATACTGGAGCGATTATGCTTCGAAGTTGCCAATCTGTATGGCCTGTCCTACACTGTGGATAATGGAATCGGGAACAAACCCGATTTTACGGCGCTTTTATCTCGTTTGTTGGAACAGATATCCGGGCAGAAGCCTCTTTATATCATTCTTGATGGTTTACAACATTTTTCAGGTGACAAGATGCTGGAATGGATGCCTCGAGTACCAGAGAATGTTTGCTTGATAATCACGGCTCCCGACGGCGATGATGTAGAAAAGGTGTTCGATCGACGTTTCGGCACACCATCATCCCTATTTGTATTCCGAGAGGAGGAAGTGCGCATGTTCATTTCTGAGTTTCTTGGAAAATATGGTAAGGGTATGTCGCCGTTTCAGGTCGATACTATACTTGAAGCCATTAAAGGGTCACATTATGGGTTCAAAGATATACTGACGCTAAAGTTGCTCCTCAAAGAACTTGTGTTATTCGGTTCTCACGAACAGCTGGACCAACGTATTTCCTTCTATACGGAGGATAATCTTGAACATTTTTATTCACGTATGTTCGAACGAATAGAGAATGATTGTGGAGAAGATTCAGTTCGTCTTGTGATTGGCCTGATAGCCTACTCCAGAGCTGGATTAAGTGACGCAGAAATCGTTGATATCTCAGGAATCAACATGTTGCAATGGTCCTTGATTCGTTTATCCTTATCTCATCTTCTTTCGTTGAAGGACGGTAAGTACTATGTCAGTAAGTTTGCTATTGCCCGGCAAATAGATAAGCGTTATTATTCTGAGTGTTACAAGGTGCGTAAGAGACTTGTCTCCTATTTCAGCGAAAAGGATGATTTCCGATCCATTGATGAATGTCTTTTCCAGAATTATCATCTTGAGAATTTTGATATGCTGTATCGTCTTATTCTGGACTTGGATGTATTCATTCATCTGTATGAGAATGATTTGGGAGAATTGCTTTCTTATTGGAAGGAATTGTACAAAATTGGAGGACAAAGACATTTCGCTATCGGCAATTATGCCGATTTGGACATGTCTTACACGGCAGAGAATGCGTATATCCTATCGGTAATTGGTGTTTACGCCAGAACCCTACTCGGTGATCAACAATCGGCAATGAAACTTTTCGAAAGGAGCAAGAATATATATGAGTTCATCCCACATAATGACTATGAAACGCTTGCGAAGGTCTATTTCGAATTGGATATGCTGGATGAGGCTGATGCTTGCCTTGACAAGATTCTTGGATTAGCTGAATTCATGCATGATTCATCTGATACGAGTTATCCACTTCTTCTCTCGCTCAAAGGATCAATTTTGATCAGAAAGGAAAGATGGGAAGAAGGTGTTGAGGTCTTGAACAAAGCTCTTCAACTGATTATTTTATCTAAGGGTGAGTATTGTACTCCAGTCATAGAGATTTACCGGAAACTTATTTCTTGCTATCATACCCTAAAAGAAGATGCCACCGCCATAGACTATATCGAAAAGGACCTTGCCGTAATAGGCAAGGTATGGGGTGAGCAGCATTTGTATATGGCGGATGAATTCTTCATTTATGCGGTTGTTCATAGGGCTCTTGGACATTATGTTGAGGCAATTAACTATTATCGCAAATCCTTGGATATCTTCAAGAAATGGTTGCCTGAGAACCATAAGAAGGTTATTAATACTAGAGAACTTATAATCAGTTTGCAATCCAAGTTCAAAAAAAATGTTAAGAATAGATTCTTGGATTCCTTATTTGGCAGAACTGATAGAAACAGCAAGAAATATCCCATGACTGATGAGGAATTCAAGGAAACGATGGATTACTTTGAAGGAATTGTCGATGACCTATATATTAATGATGAAGATTGGGAGGATGGCAAGAAGGAATACCAATATACGTTCAAGTACAAGCATGATTGCATTGTTGGGAATGATAGATATACTTATGGACCCGGTAAAAATATTTATATCTACATTGATTCGGTTGGTATGTATGAGAGTTGTGGTAGGTCTTTTGAAACCCTTAAAGATGCCCAGATTCATAGTCTGTTGAGATTGTATAGTTTTTATGAACAATACTGTGACTACTTAGAGTCAAAGTATATCCCATAATATTTTTATTATTCCCATCGTATCTAGTTAGTATTGGTAAATAATTGATTAGTTAGCTAATTATTTGAACAAATATGAAAAAAAGTAGTTACAGCAAAGGACATGTCCTGGAGATGCTTCCTATACAGTTTAGCATTATAAGGAAGCACGGTCTACAATTCTATATTGACGTAGTAAAGACAACCTGGATTTGGTTCAGCAGCATTCTCGGTTTGATTGTCACAGTTATCACCATTGCAGAAGCATTTGGAAAAAAATCAGAACTTTATGATTTCATATCTCGTTTAGGAATTGATATCGGGTTCACAGGACTGATGGGGATAGTCATCATTATTTCCATTATTGTATCGCTTTATTGTCACTGGCCCAAAGTGAAGGCAGTAATTAAAACGTCTGATGTAGATATTATTGTCGAATGCTGTGATATTTTAAAGCAAGATGGTTTGAAGGTTATACATGCTACCGATACCTTTGACATTGAAAAAGTTAAGCGGCATTCCGTCTTTGATCAGTTTATTCGTTATTGTGACAGTATCGGTTATGACTTGAAGACTGCAATTCAAACAAGTTTGGATGGTAAAGAAGTTGTTAATCGTTTCACTCCTGAGAGTTTCAAAAGATATGCGTTGGGGACTGTTTGTGATATCCAAATTGATAATCGAAACACCAAGTACCAAAGCGGGAAACTTGATGTGTTCGGGTTGGTCGCCTTCACACATTTGAATGTAGAACAGAAAACGGTGGAACTGTCGTTTGATGAGTATAGGGAATTCATAAAGACAATGTGGAAGAATTTATCAGATCCTCGTGTCAAGGCAGATAATGATGTAATGAACGTCACCATTATGGGAAATAGATTCATAGATCTGCCTGTTTCCTATAATCTTACTCAGAAGATTGGATTTATGCTTGAAACATTCTTTGAGGCGTCAAAAGAAAATAAATGCTGCAGGACATTACGCATATGTATTGGAAAAGATGATGCTGCGGACGTGGACTTTGCCAATATTGGTACTATCATCAAGTATGTAGAAGGGAGGTCTTGTTACGGCAGTATTTAAAATGTTGTCTTTTCCCGTTTCTTGTATATATTTCCTTTCCCTGTTTTGAATGGAGATATTCATTCTTTGACTTTGACATATTCTTAGTCAATCACTATTCTAGAAAGCGTTTATTCCGTCAAATCATATATTGTTTAGTTTTATGATGCTATTTATTGTTGTAGTTCTGTTAGTCCTTTGGACGCGTTCTTATCTGAAATTCCGTCATCAGCAGAGCAATTCCGAATACTTCCTGGACTGCATGCTGAACAATCCCAAGGCCAAAGTCGGAAAGAACTATCTCCTGCGCTTGGGTTGTGCATTCATGGAGGCGCAGCGCTACGAGTCGGCATATCGTTGCTTCGAGCTGTTCAGAAACTCTTACGAATATGACCCCATCGGCATGAAGGATACCCTTGATGACAATATGGCATTCTGCCGGAATCCCATACCGTGGATGCACGGACCCAAGGACCTGAATGGCAGCTGGTGGCATAACTTCCTGCTCGTCCGCTTTGGCAAAAAGAGGTGGAACATGCTGACGGAAGATGACTATCTGCTGGCCAATTCCTGGATTAGGAAAAAGAGGCGTGAAAATGAATAGCATAAAAGCATGCAATGACATAAAGAGAGAGGCGACCATTCGGCCGTCTCTCTTGTTTTCTTCTCGTTATGATTTCAATCCAGCAGCACAAATCCGCCCCATTGGGACACCTTATCGAACTGGCTGCTGAGGGTTCCGTCCATCCTTATGTCTGTGAGTGTTTTCTCGTATGCCTTCTCGTAGTCCATCCCGCAATCGAAGATATTCGTGTAGAACCGCTGCATCAGCAGGGAGGTATGGTAGTCGCTGACCGGCCAAAGGCTCATCATGACTTTCTCTACGCCTGCAAGCTTGAAGGCCCTCTGCAGGCCGTACACCCCCTCGTCTGTGTCCACATATCCCAGGCCGGTGTCGCAGGCGGAAAGTATCGCGAGGCGGCAGTTGATGAGGTTCATATCCTGTATCTCCATGGCTCTCAGAATGCCGTCCTCCTTGTTTTCGTCGGTCTGTACGCTGTCATTCATCCAGAAGTCGTTGGCTCCGGCGAAGAACAGTCCGCTGTTGAACATGGGCATCCCCTCCTTTCCGTGGTCGGAGTCTTCCTTGAAGAACCCGTGGGTGGAGACGTGGAGGATGATGTCGTCGCCGCCGCTGTGGTCCTTGAACGACCGTTCCGTGGCCTGTTCCCTTTGGTAGAGGCCGACTTTGCAGCCGTTTTCCCCGAGGAGCCGGGCTATGGCCTTCACCTCGTTGTTCGAGCTCGGCAGATATACGAGCGAGTCGCCTCTGAGGATTCCTCTTGTAGTTGTCCCTTCTCTTCCGATAGTATCCGTGGGCAGGGAATATGTGATGCCGCCCCATAGCGACACGGTGATGCCTCGGCTAGGATCTGCCTTGTGTTCCTTCAGGCTGGCGAGGTTCTGGCAGTTGGACAGCTGGTGGAACCTGTACTTGTCGCCCAAAGTGCCTTTACCGTCCGACAGCGCATGCAGCGCGAGCTGGCAGAACAGTCCCGAGGGCGAATAGTAAATCCTTCTGACTGTTCCTCTTTCCTTTATCCTTTCCTCGATGCCGCTCCATATCGCCGACGTCAGAGTCTTGTCCTTGTAAATGTCGTCCACATTTGTTCTTCTTAGTATGTTGGAAATGTCGGAAAGACTGCACAAAGGCACGTATTCAGGCGCTCCTTTGCTGCCCAGAATGATGGCGAATAGTGTCCTGTCGAATTGTCCTCCTCCATCCACCAGTTCCAGAAGAACCTCGTCTTTTTCGAGAAAGTGCTGTATTTCCTTGTAGTCGAGGCTATGGGTGTCGCTGAGTCTCGTGTAGTCCGCGCATCCTAGGGCGATGCTCTTGTCCAGTTCTTCGATGGCCAGCTTCAGTTCCCTCATGCGCAGGGCATTGCGTGGATCCGCCGAGAGATATTCGCGGAACCCAAGTTCCTTCTTCATCTTGACCAGCGAGTCATATTCGGCCACGAGTTTTGCGTCGCCAGATTTGGCGATTGTGTTCCTCAGAATCTGTGAGGAACGCAGCAGCAGGCCTTTCCTGAACACCTGGTTGCCGAAGCATAGTGCAGCCATTCTTGATGTTGGGTGCAGCTGCAGGACTTTTATCGCATAGGAGAACGGTTCGTCGATCTGACGAGCAAAGAACTCCCGCTGATCCTCGCTCATTCCTATGAAGTTCTTCTCTATCTGGGCCTGGAGGTTTCGGCAGATATCGGAAATCTTTGATTCTATGTCATCCCATCTGCCTTCCTTCTCCAGGAAGCGCAGTTCCCTGATCTGTGTCCGTATGTACTCCATATCCTGCGGCTCGTACTGACGTCTCACATGATGCCAGTACTTCTCGAGCAGCCGTCTTCCGGTCTCGTAGTCATGCAACTGCAGGCAATAGTCAATGAGGTCCCCGTAGTATTCGAATTTGTGCCTGTCAGGGATTGCGTCAACGGACTTCACGGCGATGGCCAGTTCTCCGTATGCATCGAACAGGCGGTTCTGTTCCAGCATCCATCCGACAAGCCTGTTCCTGTACCTTGTCATGATGCCGGCTTGAAAGTCAGCCAGTGAGTCCAGCATCGTCTTGAGAGAGTCTATCGCTGCATTCGGGTTTTCTTCGTACTTTGCCTCAAGTCTGTAGAATGACATCAATTGGTTCATAGCGGCAATGCCCATTTCCAACAGTTCGGTCTTTTCTCCCTTGTCTTTCATGAGTTCCATGTATTGCTGCCTGACGGAGTCGACTTCCTGCATCATTCTGTAGGCTTTCAGCTTTCCCTCCTTGTTTTCCATGAGGTCATAGACCTTGAATAGTTCTTGGGCGAACGACCATCGGGATGCTACGATGCTTGTTTTAAGTAATTCGTCATTTTCGTCATATTCATCCTTGAGTGCGTCGCTGGCTCCAACAGGGTCTTTGTACAGTTCAAGCAGGATCTTTTCTGCCTTGCTGTAGTCGCCGACACGCATGTAGCAGTCACAGAGTTCCTGAAGGTAGGTTATTGACATCGGGTCGTCCCTGAGTAGTTTTACCTGCTTGTATTCCATGAAATTGATAGCAGCATGGTAGTGACGGTTGGCCTTCAGTTCGTCGAATGTCCTTGTCGAGAGAGTGTAGTTGTACGCATGCATTTTCTCAGGGAAGAGCTTCTCTCCCAGAAAGAGGATGCCTACGAAAAAGACACTTATTGCAAGTATACCTATTGCGCACCAAGCGATCAGGATGCACAGGTAGTACATGTTTTCAATGATATGGAAATTTTTTCCCGGATTCATTTGTTTATTTCGATTTTTAATCGTATCTTTGCGCCATGATTCTGGACATTGTTCTACATATTGCTGTTTTCATTCTCTGCATGATAGTCTTCGCTGCCATGTACAACCGGTATGTCTCGCACGGTTCTGTCAAGGAATCCCTATTCGGCAGTTTCATGCTGGTCTTCGGCTTTTTCTCCCACTGGGGTCTATTGCTCGTTTCCCTTGCCCTTTGCTTCATCATCTATAGCCTACTCTTTGGCTAGCCGATTTCTTGTGTCAAAGTTTACGGTTCCCATTAGCCTTAGTATTTCCTCCTTGCTGATGGCTTCTTCAGCATCTTTTGAAGGCTGGACGAGGAATAGGGCCTTGTCATAGTCCCTTGAGAAGAGTGCTGCACATCTGGTTGTTATCAATGTGCTGTCCCGTCTCAATTCGTAGAAACTCATACAGAGTGGGTTGCCGTTAATGATGGTGTCCTGGAAATAGGTTTCCTTTTGTCTTACATCATCAGCCCAGCTGTCCTTAATCCCATCTGCAATACTATTGTGGAAAGCCATCCTTGCTGATGTGGCTCCAGACTGAACCTCATCGAGTACTGTGGAAATTATCAATGTCGTGTCGGATAATATCAGCATTCGCGTTCCATCAGCAATTTCGGCGATGCTGTCAATCTTCCAACCCTCGTTTAGACGGAATATGGAAAGCCCGTCTGATACTTCTCCTTCATCCAGTAGCAGCTTTTCCGTGTTGACAGGCTGAGACTTCGCCATTATAGCCGTCTGGTCTATCACGTACCAAACCATCGGAAGGAAGGCTGATAAGGCGAGGGCAAGGCCTGCCCATCCCATCCCTCCCAGTCTTTTGGAAGGGATTCTAGTTTTCAAATCTCTGGAAAGGAAGGAGTATAGTAGGAGTATGAAGAGAAGAACTATTATTCCTAGGGTCCAGATCATGTTCAGAGCTCCCTGATTACGCAGGGGGGACTGGATCAGCAGAAGGAAGAACAGAACGATGGATATCCTGAGTGAACGCACGGACCAAGAAACAAGTTGCAAGGCACCAATTATGGTTCTATATGCGTACATTAAAAACAGCAGAATAAAGATAGCGTAGATTATCTTGGAGTGGGGAATCGAGCTGTTAGTAAGGGAGTCCATCCCCCATGCATGTCCCTGTGAGAGAAGGGCCAGCCAGGAGATGGTGATGGAGTAGAAGTACAGGAAGAGTATCACGGTGATTACTTTCCCGGGTTTATTGTTTCTTTCTTCTGCCATATAAAATAAGCGCAAGCAGCAGGACTACAACTGCTGCAGTAAGTTTCAAAATCTTTCCAATGATGCCTGCCGTTTCATTAGGCGGAACTACAGTAATACCATTCTTCTTTTTGGTTCCATCATCCCGTTGATCCGGTGTAACATATCCGAAGGAGCTCTTGAACTGAGGGGTCTGCCTGTGACCGTACCTTTCCATTTTGGCATGGATACCGTCAAGCAATGACGTCAGATTCGTCAACCCTGTTTCTTTGAAGGCTTCGTCCAGTGAGAGACTGAGTGATCCTACTCTGGTGCCGTCATCAAGGCGGAACTCGTAGTTTTTTTCTGTTGATCCGCAAGCGCTTATGAATACGGTAGGTGTCCCGCCAGATAATTCCGTGGTGTCGCGGGTATATCGTAAACATTCCAGGCTGTCTGCGACGTCACTCGGGTAAGTTACACCGAAGATGTCGTTAATACCTCGGCAGAGGCTGTCCGGCGGGTTGTCACCGCCTTTGATGGAATTGCCGCTGTGGCATGCATCTAGGGAGACGATGAGAAGACCGTAGTCTCCCAGTCTCTTCCTGATGGCCTCCATCTTCTCACCTAGCACATCATCCCTCAGGTGTTTTTCCCCGTGGTATGCATTGCTCTCACGGGCAATGGCGTCATATGGGATGAGTGCCTCGTCCAGACGATCCGGCTCATCCGGCTTATCCGTGAACATCTGCTGGCCGTGGCATGAAAAATGCACGAGCACGGTATCTCCGGCCCTTACCTCTCTGAACAGGTTATCCAGCGCCCTCGTTATGCCGGCATATGTAGCCTGTTTATCCACCAGGCATTTTGTTCGGAATGTCGGGGCCAGGGCGCCCTGGAGTCTTTTGATGTCATTCGCGGAGGCTATTTTGTTCCATCCGCTTCCTTTCGGATAGTCGCCTATGCCGACAAGCAGCGCCTTGCGTGTGGGAAGTGGGTCTGCAAGGACGTGAAACGCAATGAATGCGTAGAATAGGATGGATAATGCAAGTGCCGTCTTTTCCATGTCATTTTCCAAACATGTCCATCAACATAAGTGCCTTCTGCATATTTTCGTCGACGGATTTCTCATCGTACCCGATCCTGTTGAATGCCTCATAGAATTTGGATACCCTTTTCTCTACGGGTCCGGTCTCGTTGTCCCCGGTAAGGGGGAAGGCGTTCAGCATGAGCATGGCCGCAAGGCCGCTGTCTATACCCTTCAGCTGCTGGTAGATGTAGTCCTCGCCCTTTTCGGTGAGCTGTGTCTTGCATTCGCTCCATGCCAGACCAAGGGTCCTCAGCTGGTTGAGGAACATCGGATTATTGATTACCGTGTCCTCGCTTGTGCCGTCAGCCGTGCCGATGACGTACATGAACCCCATGATGGCACGACGCTGGTC
>JAEEGK010001682.1_pt1 | contig 55442 bp, 54 predicted proteins | sample 8958771 | NCBI WGS metagenome assembly JAEEGK01 (sample SAMN16246547, study PRJNA631951) | gut metagenome | biome: gut microbiome; feature: rumen; material: SC-attached | host: Bos | place: Iran: Karaj | collected 2018-10 | reverse complement strand
TTATCTTTGCACGCAGAAAAAATTCGAAATTGTCAACAGTACAACCAGAAAATGAGTCAACAGAAAGTTATCATATCCCAGCAGTTGGATGCCACACTCAAAGAGGCTATCTCTGAGTGCGAGCACGATATGACATTCATATTGGCTGATGAGACTACAGCTAAATGTTGCCTGCCTGTTATCGGTGCATTCGATTATCTCAAGGCTGCAAAGACCATCATCATCGAGGCTACAGATACACATAAGAACATTGCTTCGCTCAGTCATGTATGGCAGGAGTTGAGCGAGGGCGGTGCCACACGTCACACCTTATTAATAAATATAGGTGGCGGAATGGTTACCGACCTTGGTGGTTTTGCAGCTTCTACATTCAAGCGCGGCATCAACTATATCAATATCCCCACCACCCTGCTTTCGATGGTAGACGCTTCGGTGGGCGGCAAGACAGGTATCAACTTCCTGGGACTGAAAAACGAGATTGGCGTGTTCAACAATGCCAGCAGCGTCATCCTGGACACAGAGTTCCTTAAGACTTTGGATACCGAGAACATGCTCTCTGGCTATGCCGAGATGCTTAAGCACGGACTGATCAATAATCAGAAGATGCTCGACGAGTTGCTTACATTCGACATCGAGAATCCCGATCTGCAGCAGCTCCAGCGCATGGTGGCCGAATCGGTAGCCGTCAAGCAGCGCATCGTAACCGAGGATCCCACTGAGAAGGGCATCCGCAAGGCGCTGAACCTGGGTCATACCGCAGGTCATGCCTTCGAGTCGTTTGCTCTCAAGCATAATCCAGTGCTTCATGGCTACGCTGTGGCATGGGGACTGATAGTAGAACTGTATCTGAGTGCCATCAAGACTGGTTTCCCCAGCGACAAAATGCATCAGACGGCCAGGTTTATCCTGGACCACTATGGTAAAATGAACATCACGTGCGATGACTACCCAACACTGTTGGAACTCATGACGCACGACAAGAAGAATATAGCTGGCGTCATCAACTTCACGCTTCTGGGCGGTGTGGGCGATATCCTCATCAATCAGACGGCAACGAAGGATGAGATCTATGAGGCGTTCGACTTCTATAGAGAGAGCTAGCTTAGATTGTATGTGTGATTAACCAATCAACTTAATAGACCTAATCATATTACTAACTAATCAGGGTAGGACTGCTCGTGAGAGTAGTCCTATTCACTTTTTAGATAATAAGCTCGAGGATTTTTTTGCGGGCAGGCTTGCCTGTTTCAGTCAGTGGTATCTGGTCTATGTGCTGATATAGTTTGGGACGATGATACTTGGGCAGATGCTCCTCGCAGATGGCTCGCGCTTCGTCAGTGTCACCTTCTGTCAACAGCACCACTATCTCACCGAATTTCTCATTTTTCTTCTTACTTATTATATAAGGTACGCGCACGTAGGGTTTCAGTTCGCGCTCCACCTCTTCTATCTGTATCTTTATACCACCAGAACATATCACATTGTCCTTGCGCCCCATCACACGGAATCGGCCATCAGGCTTCAGCTCCACAATGTCATTCGTTGTTAGTGTATCTGCACATACCTCAGGAGCATCTATCACCAGGCAACCTTCATCTGTGGTACTAAGCTTTACTGTAGGGAATGGTATATACCACTCTGACGCCTCAGGGCCACTGATGCGTCGCAGTGCTATATGCGACAGGGTCTCAGTCATGCCATAAGTACTCCACACAGCATTAGGGAACTTCCTCAGCTCAGCCTCCATAGCATCATCTATTGCACCACCACCTATTATCAGATGTCGGATAGCTATCAGTCGCTCCCTCTCCTCAGGCACCTGCAACGAGTTATACACCTGCATCGGCACCATAGCGGCAAAATCTAATTGACAATTGACAATTGATAATTGATAGTTATTTGCTAAGGGATGGCCGCTTGGCTCTACACTTATCAATTTGAGGCCTCGCTCTATTGAGCGGACTACCATCATCTTGCCTGCTATATAGTCAGTACTCATACACAGCAGAGCAGTATCGCCTGGTTTCAGTCCCAGGAAGTCACAGGTTATCCTGGCAGAATTCAGCATCCTGCGCTTCTCCACCATCATACGTTTAGGCTCACCAGTACTCCCCGATGTCTTCACCTCCACGTACTCCGAATCATTATACCACTCCTCAATAAACTTCTTCATGTTCTTTATCTAAAAACAACATATCACCCTGGATAGTGAGAGGCATGGGGATATTATCAGTGAACAGCTGACCAGTACCCAGTCCCTGTGGCATGGTGATGTTATCGCCATACACATCTGCTGCAAACTGGGCGATAGCATTCAGTCCGATGTTACTCTCCAAGGCAGATGTTATCCACGAACCTATACCCAGGTCCTTTGCTGTACTGATCCATTCTCTGCATCCCATCATTCCACCATGAAGCGATGGTTTCAGTATGATGTATCGTGGTTTTATGATCTCCAGCATGTGTCGCTTTATCTCCGGCTCGTTCATGCCTATAAGTTCCTCGTCGAGTGCGATAGGCAGTGGTGACTCTCTGCACAGTTCTGCCATATATGCCCACTGGCCCTGCTTGATAGGCTGTTCTATCGAGTGGATGTTATACTGCGAAAGCAACTCAAGTTTATACAGCGCCTCTTCGTATGTAAATCCGCCATTGGCATCGAGTCGCAGTTCCACCTCATGATGCGAGAAACGTTCGCGTATCTTCTTTACCAGGTCAAACTCCTTCTCAAAGTCGATGGCACCTATCTTCAGTTTCACGCAACGGAATCCCAGTTTCAGTTTCTCCTCCATGCGCTGCAGCATCTCCTCGTAGTTGCCCATCCACACCAGTCCGTTGATGGTGATACCAACCTCACCCCGCGCAAAGGCATTATCAAATAGCTTATCACCATTTTGCAAATTAAGCAGAGCCGTTTCCAATCCAAACAGCATCGATGGATAGTCGCGCATGGCTTCATAGTCTATCTCACCAGTCATACAAAACGCCTCGCAAAACTTATGCAACTTCGCCATGTAGATATCATCGCCCATAGCATCACAACTCAGGTCGGGCAATGGTGCACACTCACCCACTCCATGACGCTCACCATCGCGCAGATGTATAAGCCATATCTTGCGGGTTAAATAAACCCCGCGAGAAGTCCCCGCGGGTTGCTTAAAATGGAGCACTCGCTCCTCTACTTTGAACTCCATTCTTTTATTTTTTTATTCTTTTATTTTTTCTACGGCAGCTTGGGGTATTTCTTAAAGTTTGGTTTGCGCTTCTCTAGGAATGCCTTTCCACCCTCCTGAGCCTCGTCCAGGAAGTAGTAAAGCATGGTAGCATCGCCAGCCAGTTCCTGTATACCTGCCTGACCATCCAGTTCTGCATTCAGTCCGGCCTTAATCATACGCAGTGCCAGTGGCGAGCGTTCCATCATGGTCTCAGCCCACTCCACGCACTCATCTTCCAGTCGCTCTATGGGCACCACCTTGTTTACCATACCCATCTCCTCTGCTTCCTTGGCTGTGTACTGGCGACAGAGGAACCATATCTCGCGAGCCTTCTTCTGACCAACGATACGTGCCAGGTACGAAGAACCGAAACCTGCATCAAACGAACCCACCTTAGGACCTGTCTGACCAAAGATCGCATTCTCCGATGCGATAGTCAGGTCGCACACCAGGTGCAACACGTGTCCACCACCTATGGCATAACCGTTCACCATTGCAATCACAGGCTTAGGCAAGCGACGAATCTGCATCTGCACATCCAGCACGCTCAGTCGGGGCACACCCTCTTCGTCTACATATCCTCCACGACCTTTCACATGCATATCGCCACCACTGCAGAATGCGTGCTTCACGTCAGCCAGAGTCTTACCCTCGGGCACCTCGCTCATAGCTCCTGTAAGCAGCACCACACTTATGTCCTGCATCTCGCGACACATCGCAAAAGCCTGACTCAACTCCCAAGTGGTCTTAGGTGTAAAGGCGTTACGATATCTCGCACGATTGATGGTAATCTTTGCTATACCATTATATTCCTCGAAAAGTATTTCCTTAAACTCTCTTATCGTTTGCCAGTTTCTCATTTTTCAATATCTGATAATATGATTTAATAATACGCTCATCCTCCTCTGGATCGGTAAAGATCTCAAGCAGTACCGGACGATTTGATTTCTTGTTCAGCAGTGAGTCGATACCCTTCTGCATCTCCTCCATATTGGTTGCCTTCAGGTAGCGGATGTTGTTCTGCTTGCAGATGCCCTGGGCTGTAGTCTGATGCGCACCCGAGATAAAGCTGTCGCGAACAGGACTCTTCTCCAAGCCTTTCAGCATATTGAAGATAGCACCCTTACCATTGTTCAGAACTACTATATGCAGGTTGCCGTTCAGGTTCTGGTTCCACAGTGCATTCTGATCGTAGAAGAAACTCAGGTCGCCCAGCACACACAGCACCTTCTCATCGCCTGTGACGATCGAACAACCTGCGGCTGTCGACAGCGAACCGTCGATACCGTTCACACCACGGTTGCAGAACACATAGTGCTTGGCATACATGTTGGCCAGACGGATAGGACTGCTGTTGCCATAATGGATATAGCGATAGATAGCCTTGCCCAACTTGTCCTCCAGATACTTCACTGCGGCCATCTGCGAATATTCGGGTTCAAACTTCATAACACGATAAGCTGCCAGTCGTGTGGCCTGGTCCCAACGGGCCTTGAATGTAGCTGTCGAACTGATGGCCTTAAACTTGATGGCATTCACCAAGTCCTCTATCACATCAGCTGCACTACCCTCTATCACACCATACAGTTGCATCGATGTGTCGTGTATGCTGCCGTCCTCTGTCACTGCCCAGATGTGCACATCCTTCAGTTCGCGCAACCATTTCTTCATACGCTTGCTCACCAGTGTGTCACCTAGATACAACACAAAGTCGGGCTGATATGCGGGGTTATCGCCAAGCACGTGTATCACCTCGTCGAAGTTGGTTCCACCCTTACCCACGCTCAGCGACTCGTGTACCACCACAGCACACTGCGACAGCATGAACAGTTCCTGCGGAATCAGTTCCTCTGTCGACATCTGTCCTATCACTACCATTGGTTTCTTGGCGGCAGCAAACTGTCCTGCACACTCCAGTGATATCAGCGACTGGTTACATCTTGGTGTCAACAGTTGTATCACACGCTCCTCAGGCAGCTTCTCCACATTATACTCAAACAGCGGTTCCGATATAGGCACATTGATATGCACAGGGCCGCAACCATGATGGCGTGTCTCGTTCAGAGCCTCGTTTATCAAGCGGTTGCAATACCAGTGCATCTCGTCGTCGTTAGGCTCTGGCAAGCTCACTGCCTTCTTCACAAATCTGCCCAGCGCATCCTTCTGTGGCAGCGTCTGTCCGTCCAACTGGTCTATCCACTGCTCAGGCCTGTCGGCCGAAATCACTATCAGCGGCATGTGCTGATAGTAAGCCTCGGCCACAGCAGGTGCCAGGTTCAGCAGGGCTGTACCCGATGTAACGCACACCACCACAGGACGGTGCAGCACCTGTGCCATACCCAGCGCATAGAATCCAGCACTACGTTCGTCAGTCACAGGATAGCACTCGATATCAGGACACTCGTTCAGGTTGTGTACTAAAGCCGAGTTGCGGCTACCAGGACAAACCACTGCGTATCTCACACCATGAGCCACCAACAGGCTGGTCAGGATGTTTACATTTTCCTTACTGCTATACATATATTAATCTTTTCATTGTTTCCATTTTTGCCTCGGTCTCTTGCCACTCCTGCTCCTCGGTACTGTCTTTCAGCAGTCCTCCTCCGGCATACAGATGACACTTGTTCCCCTCTATATTCATGCACCTCAACGATACATACAGATGGGTATCGTCCATCTGTAGCGGCCCCATAAATCCGCTGTAGTATCTGCGCGGTGTATGCTCGTTCTTCACTATGAAGTTAAACGCTTCGCGCTTGGGCAGTCCGCACACTGCTGGTGTGGGATGCAGTGCCTGCAGCACGTCGCCTATATGTTCGTTGTCGGCCAACTTAAACGTAAAGTCGCTCCTCAGGTGCACCAAGTTGGCGGCACGCACTGTTCGCGGTCCTTCCTCTCTGAAGTCGCCAGTAAACTGTTCCAGACACTCTGTGATATATGTTGCCACTATGCGTTGCTCCTGTATGTTCTTGGTGCTCCAAGTCAGAGTCTCGCCTTCGCCATTCAGTTGGTCACCCTCCAGTTTCATTGTTCCTGCCAATGCGATGGTGCGCCAGTCCTGGGCCTTTCCGTCCAGCAGTATCTCTGGGGTGGCAGTCAGCCAGCATCCGCTCTGTGGTGTTTCTACCAGTGCGATGAAAAGTCGTGGGTACATCTCGCATGCCCTGTAAAACAAGTCCATCTTCTCCACGCCCGCAGGCATATCCTCATCAGCACACCTCGCCAAGACGATTTTCCTGAAATGGTCACTCTCCAGTTGGGAGTGGTAGTTAGCGAAGTCGATTCGATAATAGTTTGATGGTTTGTCATCGCGGTCTCTCTCTCTCTTGTCATCTCGACCACCATTCTCCCTATTGTCATCTCGACCAAGCGCAGCGCGTGGAGAGATCTCTCGACTACGCTCGAGATGACAAATTGTTTTTTCCCCCTCAATCAGCACTACTGGCTGATCGGACTTCACTTCGAAGGGGGCTACTACAAAACCGCTGCGGCCGTTCAGGTCGCTTAGCGAACGTAGTTCCACCGGGGTACCATCCTTTTGTCGGATGATTGTGGCGTGGTCTTCATGGGGTAGTCGATATATTGCGTATGCTTGCATCACATCTTCTGCTTTATTACATAGTTAGTAACTCGCACACTCGATATCAACTCACCCGCAGTGTCTTTTATATCCACATTCCACACGTGCAGTGTTGTGCCCTTGTGCTGCATTTTTGCATAGGCTGTCACGGTGTCTCCTTCCACCACAGCCTTCACATGACTTCCACTCACTTCTATACCCACGCAGGCGCATCCTGGGCATAATGCCGACGATGCTACACCTGCCAGATTCTCAGCCAAAGCCAGCGATGCGCCACCACTCAGAAACCCGAATGGTTGGCGATTTCGCTCGTCAACTTTCATTCTCGCCATACAAGTATCAACCTCGGGAGTGGAAATAAACTCCATCCCGAGGGCTGTACTTAAATTCGGCTTCGCATTAATTATCTCTTTAATCTTCTCTACGTTCATTATCTTTTTCTTTGATAATAAGAACAAAAGAACATAATTTTTTGTCCTACATGTCGCTCATCCTTTTTTTGTCCTTATGTTCTTCTTATCTAAAAACTATTTTGTCCTTATGTTCTTTTTATCTAAAATCCCTTTATGTTCTTTTTATCTAAAACTACTTAAACAGCGAGTACTCCGGCACGCTCCACGCCAGTGCACTGGCGCCCAGCACATCACGCTCACGGTCATCTAGCTTCGACACAAGTATCTTTACCTTGCCTCGCAGATTACCGAACACATGATCCTCAAACGACTCGCACGTCGGATCAATCAACCACTTACCTGCGTGCGATATACCACCTGTCAGGATGATGGCCTCGGGGTCAACTATCGATGCATAGTTGGCAAGTCCCAGTCCCAGTATCTCTCCTGTACGGCGATATACCTCGATAGCCAGCTCGTCGCCCTGGTCACAGCACTCCTTGATGGTGCGTGGCGATATCTTCTCCAAATCGCGCATCAGCGATGGCTTGTCGCTCTCTGCCAATATCTCTCTGGCGGTATTGATGATACCTGCAGCACCAGCATAAGCCTCCAGACATCCGTCGTGTCCACATCCGCACTTACGTCCGTGGTTCACCACACAGGTGTGTCCGAACTCTCCTGCATAGCCGTTATGTCCGGTATGGTCGTCGCCAGCCGAGAAGAAACAGCTGCCCAGTCCTACTCCCAGACTCAAGATGATAAAATTTTTCATACCGTGTGCACATCCGAAGGTATACTCACCCAGAGCACTCACGTGGGCATCGTTCGACAGTCCCACAGCTAGTCCTATACGATCTCTCAGCATAGCGCTCAGGGGCACAATCCCCTTCCATGGCAGGTTGGCAGCATTCTCTATACAGCCTGACACCGAACTGGCACTTGGCGAACTCACACCTATCGAGCGGATGGTCTCGTAGCCGCCATTAGCCTCCACCAGTGTTACGATCTTGTCGCTCAGTGCTGTCACGAAGTTATTCACATCGGGATAGTCGCTGGTCAGGAAGTGTTCCTCTGCCAGAATGTTTCCACGGATATCCACAATTGCATAGGTCGTACTCTCATTACTGATGTCTACGCCTACCACCTTTGTTTTAATCTGATACTCCTCCATATCTTATCGGTCTAGTTATATTACTTAAACAATGAATATTCCTTCACGTCCCATGCCAGTGCGCTTGCTCCCAGCACGTCTCGCTCACCCTCCTTCAGGATCGAAACGAGTATACGAGTCTTGTTCTTGATATTGTGGAACACGTGCTCCTCAAACGATGCGCGCATCGGTTTCAGCAACCATTTTCCGGCCTGTGTCATGTCGCCAGTCAGGATGATTGCCTCAGGATTCAGCACCGAAGCATAGTTGGCAAGCCCCAAACCGAGTATGTCACCTGTACGACGGAACACCTCGATAGCCACCTTGTCGCCCTTGTAGCAGCAGTCGGCTATGCTCTTGATGTTCAGGTCTGTCAAGTCGCTCAGCATTGTAGGTTCTTTGCTCTCTGCTATCAGTTCCTCGGCAGTCTTTATCACTCCCTTCTCCGAGCAGTAAGTCTCCAGACAGCCCCTGTTTCCGCAACCGCACTGACGTCCGTTCACCTCCACACAGGTATGTCCCACCTCACCTGCAAAACCATTATATCCCAGGTGTGGCTGCCCATTCGAGAAGAAGCAGCTGCCCAGTCCGCCATGACTTATCGATACCACCACAAAGTCCTTCATACCGTGTGCACTGCCATACGATTTCTCGCTCAGTGCAGTTATATGCGCATCGTTGGCCACAGCTACAGCCAGTCCCAGCTGGTCTCTCAGCATAGCAGCCAGAGGTATCACACCCTTCCAGGGCAGGTTGGCAGCATTCTCTATGCATCCTGTTACAGAGCTTGAGCTGGGGGCACTCACACCCACCGAACGGATCATCTCGTAGCCTCCGTTCTCCTCGACCAGTGCCACCACCCTTTCGCAGAGCGCAGATACATACTCGTTTATATCCAAGTAGTCGCTGGTCAGGAAGTAGTCCTGTGCCACTATCTCACCCCTGATGTCCACCACTGCATATGTAGTGCGGTCCACACGGATGTCGATTCCGACCACACGGGTTTTTATTTTATCTACGGTCTCTACGGGATCTCTTCTGTTGTCCATTTCCATAACTCTATTATTTAAATAGTGAGTATTCTCTTACTTCCCATGCCAGCACGCTTGCGCCCAGCACATCGTTCTCCACGCGGTCGTCCTCAGATACCAGGAACTTTGTCTTGCCGCATGTATTGTGGAACACGTATCTATCAAACATCTCCTTGGCAGGCTCAAACAGCCATTTCCCGGCTCTCGATATACCTCCTGTGAAGATAAACGCCTCGGGGTCAACCATCGATGCGTAGTTGGCCAGGCCCAGTCCCAGCATCTCACCTGTGCGGCGATATACCTCGATAGCCAGTTCGTCGCCCTTGTCGCAGCACTCCTTGATGGTACGTGGCGACAGCTTGTCCAGCTCTCGCATCATCGATGGCTTCTGCGACAGCTGCATCAGCTCCTTGGCAGTAGCTATGATACCCTTGGCGGCAACGTATGTCTCCAGACATCCCTTGTTTCCGCAACTGCACTGGCGCCCGTCATTCACTATGCATGTATGACCTATCTCACCTGCAAATCCATCGTTGCCCTTGTGTATCATTCCGTTCGAGAACAGACAACTGCCTATTCCGTTACCCATTGTCATCACCACAAAGTCACGCATGCCTCTGGCCAGTCCGTATGCATGCTCGCCCAGAGCTCTCACGTCGGCATTGTTGGCCACAGCCACAGCATATCCCGTACGGTCTCTCACCAGCGCTCCCAGGGGTATTATACCCTTCCAAGGCAGGTTAGGTGCATTCTCTATACTGCTGGTCATAAAGTTTGCGCTCGGTGCACTTATTCCCACCGATCTTATGCTTTCATAGCCGCCGTTATGGTCTACCAGGTCTATTAGTCGTTCACTTAGAGCCGAGACAAATTGCGTAACATCAGGATAGTCCAGCGTCGGAAAGCTGTCCATCACCATCACATCACCCCTCACGTCAACAATGGCGTAAGTGGTGGCGTCCAGACTGATGTCTATGCCTATTACTCGTTTCTTTAATATCTCTTGTTCCATCAAAGTGTCTTCAGTTATCGTGCAGCAAATATATACTTTTTTTTGGTATTGAGCAAATCTTTCCTATTTTTTTTGCAAATATTTACCTGAATCTTGCATTTTTCGAGAAATTTCCGTAACTTTGCACCCATAAAATTGAAATATTCGAATATTAAAGATGAACATTTTAGAGTTAAGCGAACAAGAAATCGGAAGGCGTCAGAGCCTTCAGGAACTGCGCGCGATGGGTATCAATCCCTATCCTGCAGCAGAGTTCCCTACCAATGCATTTAGTACAGAAATCAAGGAGAATTTCAAGGATGACGAGGAGCGTGAAGTAGTTATCGCAGGCCGTATGATGAGCCGTCGTGTGATGGGTAAGGCCTCATTTGCCGAGCTTCAGGACTCTAAGGGTCGCATCCAGGTGTACATCACCCGCGACGATATCTGTCCGGGCGAAAACAAGGACTTATATAATAATGTATTTAAGCGTTTGCTCGATATTGGCGATTTCATCGGTGTTAAGGGTAAGGTTTTCCGCACCCAGACTGGTGAGATTTCAGTTCATGCCTCTGAACTCACACTGCTTTCTAAGAGCCTTAAGCCACTGCCTATCGTTAAGTACAAGGATGGCGTGGCCTACGATAAGTTTGACGATCCCGAGTTGCGCTATCGTCAGCGCTATGTCGACCTGGTGGTCAACGAAGGCGTAAAGGACACCTTCCTTAAGCGCGCAACTATCATCCGCACCATGCGCAGCATTCTCGACAACGCCGGTTATACCGAGGTCGACACACCTATCCTGCAGAGCATCGCAGGTGGTGCATCAGCCCGCCCATTTATAACCCACTTCAATGCCCTCAATCAGGACATGTACATGCGTATTGCCACAGAGCTCTACCTCAAGCGCCTCATCGTCGGTGGCTTCGAGGGTGTGTACGAGATGGGTAAGAACTTCCGCAACGAAGGTATGGACAAGACCCACAACCCAGAGTTCACCTGTATGGAGCTCTATGTCAGCTATAAGGACCTGCTCTGGGGTATGACCTTCACCGAGCAGATGCTCGAGCAGATCTGTACAGCCGTAAACGGCAAGCCCGAGGTTGAGATTGATGGCAACATCATCTCGTTCAAGGCTCCGTTCCGTCGTCTGCCTATCCTCGATGCTATCAAGGAGAAGACCGGTTTCGACTGCGATGGCAAGACCGAGGACGAGATTCGCCAGTTCTGCCTCTCTAAGGGTATGGACGTCGACGAGACCATGGGTAAGGGTAAGCTCATTGACGAGCTCTTCGGCGAGTTCTGCGAGGGCACATTCATCCAGCCCACATTCATTACCGACTATCCTGTTGAGATGTCGCCACTTACCAAGATGCACCGCTCTAAGCCCGGTCTCACCGAGCGTTTCGAGCTGATGGTCAATGGTAAGGAGCTGGCCAATGCATATTCTGAGCTCAACGATCCTATCGATCAGGAGGAGCGTTTCATCGAGCAGATGAAGCTTGCAGACAAGGGCGACGACGAGGCTATGATCATCGACCACGATTTCCTGCGCGCTCTGCAGTATGGTATGCCTCCTACATTCGGTATCGGTATCGGTATCGACCGTCTGGTGATGCTCATGACAGGTAAGTTCGCTATTGGCGAGGTAATGCTGTTCCCACAGATGAAGCCTGAGAAGAAGATTCCTCAATCGTCTGTAGCCGAGTGGGCCGAGATTGGTGTCCCCGAGGATATCGTTCCAGTACTCCGCAAGGCTGGTTTCAACCTGATTACAAACATCAAGGACGAGAAGCCCCAGGGTCTCCAGCAGAAGATCGGTGACATCTTCAAGAAGTACAAGCTAGCAATGGCGAAGCCGAGCGTAGACGAAGTAGCCGCCTGGATCGAAAAGGCTAACGTATAGTATTTAGATAAAAAGAACATAAGAACATAAATAAGGCTGCGCGACATGTAGGACAAAAATTATGTTCTTTTGTTCTTTTTATCAGAAAAAAGTTCTTTTTATCAAAAAAAAGTTCTTGTTATCAAAAAAAGAAGTTATGTACGACTGTGGTAAAATAGCGATAATCGGAGGTGGCAGCTGGGCAACAGCTATAGCCAAGATTGTGGTGAGTCACACTCACCATATTGGTTGGTATATGCGTCGCGATGACCGTATCGAGGACTTCCGTCGCATGGGTCACAACCCCGCTTACCTCACCAGTGTCCACTTCAATATCAATGAGATCAACTTCGATAGCGACCTGAACCGTATTGCCCAGCAGTACGACACACTGGTTTTTGTCACCCCTTCGCCTTACCTCAAGAGTCATCTTAAGAAGTTGAAGACGCGTATACGCGACAAATTCATACTGACTGCTATTAAGGGTATCGTACCTGATGAAAATCTCGTATGTAGCGAGTATTTTCATCAGGTCTACGATGTGCCTTACGAGAATCTTGCTTGCATCGGCGGTCCTTCTCATGCCGAGGAGGTTGCGCTCGAGCGTCTCAGCTATCTCACCGTAGGTTGTGCCGACCGTGATAAAGCCCAGGCTTTCTGCGATGTGCTGTCTAGCGAGTATATCAAGACCAAGACATCAACCGATGTCGTTGGTATCGAGTATTCTTCTGTTCTGAAGAATGTTTACGCCATTGCCGCAGGTATCTGCAGCGGCCTTAAGTATGGCGACAACTTCCAGGCGGTACTCATGGCCAATGCTGTGCAGGAGATGAATCGTTTCCTCACAGCAGTCTATCCATTAGACCGCAATGCTTACGATAGTGTTTATCTTGGAGATTTGTTGGTTACGGGTTATAGTAACTTCAGCCGTAACCGCACCTTTGGTACCATGATTGGCAAAGGCTACAGTGTTAAGTCAGCTCAGATTGAGATGGAGATGATTGCAGAGGGTTACTTCGGCACCAAGTGTATGAAGGAGATCAATCGCCATTGTCACGTCAACATGCCAATCCTCGATGCAGTGTATAACATCCTATACGAACGCATCGCCCCCCAAATCGAAATCAAACTTCTCACGGATTCATTCCGCTAATATGACCGCCCACGAAATGCCCCGCACCATGCTCCGCTACGCCATCGAAAAACTCCCCGCCCCCGAGCGCCAGTATTGGATGGCTGTTCTGCAAACGTTCACTCCTGCAACAAAATCCAGACCTAATCGGTTTGCAGGCATCCCTGTATCTCAATTCGTGGATATGATTCTAAAGGGCGATGATGAGGCGATGTACTATATACTGCACAATCGCTTAAGCCATCAACTACGTGAGCGCTACGAAGCCTATCAATATCACCTCTACGATTACTTCGAGGACATCATCGATGATTTTTTCCTCTATCTTCGTGAAAACGGACGATATCCATACGAGTCGCTAAAGCGTCTCAAAAACAAAGATTCATTCAAGAGTTGGTTGCTCAACACCTTCCGTAACTATCTAAGCAATCGCGCAGAGGCTGAAGAAATGCCTCTCAACATCTGTAGTTCTGAGAACTCTACTGATAATACTGACGCATCAGAACTATCCTACGAGCAGAAGATTACTATTATCTCCCATCTGATAGCCTATGCTCATCAGGTATTCTTTCCTCGTGTTCGATTCATCTTCCTGCGCTCGCTACTCACCTTACTTAATAAGAAGCGTGCAGTACCCGATAAGAAAATGGCAGAGGCTCTCGATATGACACCCCTATCCTATCGCGTTGCCGTATATCGCATGAAACAAAACATTACCATGTTCCGCCAGCGCTTGTTAAAGGGCGAAAAGCTACGTCTTGATGCAGAACATATAATAATGGCAGAGCAAATCAATGACGATTTCGAGCATCTCTACCCAACACTTTTCCGTCTATACATCCAATGCATAGACACCCTTAAGACCAGCACAGCCGTTAAGAATCTTCGTCAACAATATCTCGAAGAGCGAGGCTTTGCAGTTCATGAGCCAAGTCCAGACTCTCCCACCAATGTTAGTATCCATACGTTCTGGGTAAAGTTCAATCGTTGGATAATAACATAATTAAGATTCAGCTGGTCGCAGAAATCCCTGTCATTGTAAAGTATCCGCACGATGAGGTTCTGGATGATGTAGGTCATAAGCGTTCTGTTTTTGTTTTATAAATAATCATTCCTTTCAAACTCCTTCAACACTTGCCAAATACGCTCCAGCCTCCAAGTCCTTGAACGATGCATTCGCATAATGCTCTCAAGTCGCCAGATGATACGGCGATCATCAACGATTCGCTTGTCCGTTTCTTCGAATAGTGAACTGAGATAGATGACATCTTTTGAGCGAATCTTCATAAGACCATCGTCAAATGCGCCATGTGTACCAAAGAAATCTGCATATATGGCATCATATGGGAAGACATGAACACGGTCTATTACCGTATATGTGTCAACTCTTCCATTCCACATTCCGCTGATAATCTCCGTGTCAGGAGATACTTGCGATAGTTTTTCAATCAGGTCTTTTGCGGTCATATTTTTGCTAGCAGATTAGGTAAAACAGTCGGATGTCGGAAGTGGGGATGTGGGTATAGCCAAAGGTGGTGAGGGCACGGACGATGTCGCGAAGAGAGAAGATGCAACCGTAATCCCACATGAAGTCATCGTACATCTGCTCGACGGGAGTCATATCCTCATAGCGCTCCTCTCGTTTCACGAATGTCCTTTTATTGGTTGAGCCATTGTTCAGTTTGGTTTCGATGCGATCCAGCTGTTCCTTGATTGCATATATGCCGGCATGGGAAATGCCTGAAATGAACTTCTTCTCCAAGGACTCGCAATGCAGGAGCAGGTCGTCGTACATGAAGACACCATAGCCCATCCTTTCGTCCTCGTCGTCAATAAGAGGTTGGAGCTCTGGGCTGAGGATGTATTTGTTGCATCGGATGTGCGAACTGGCCTCTTCGAGGAAGTCCTGAAAATGATAATAGCGCACGTTATAGACCTCTGTGTCGAAGATCTTGTACTCGTGCTGCTCCCATAAGGGGCAGCTGACGGACATCAGGTGCCACTGGTTCTGCCACATGATTTCGATGTGTAGTGAAATGTCTACGCCCATAGTTTATTCCTTTCTTTTTATATATGTTATTCAGATAGTTTGTCATCGTATTCGTGGAGAAGATATTCGTATTCCGTGCCTATGAGGCTCGCCGGGTCGTACTCTTTTCTGTACTCCATGATATAGAATGCTATTGACTCGGGGTAAGTTTGCCAATAGGTTCTGCACACCCGTTTGTACAGGACTAGTATCCTGTTGTCTCCGGCAAACATCAGCAGATAATCCAGCATGAGTTCCACTTCATTCTGGGAAGCTTTTCTGCGACAGAGGTCATCGACCAATGGTGTATATGCTACAACGGCATGGTCGTTGATTATCTTCATTTGCTGAATCATAGGCTCCAGGTCTTTGACCAGTTTCTCAACATCTTGGTTGAGGGTGTCTTCTTGCTTGTTCATAGAGTCTACATTATCTTGATGCGACATAAAAATGGAGGTCATAACTCATTTCGCAACAATAACGGTTAAAGACACATCATTACCTAGTTCCTCATCGGTTCCTTCTGCATGGTGTAATCCCAAATGAGAAAAGTTAGAGAAGAATTTACTAATGCGTTCTTTTTCTTGGTCGGTCAATGGAGCGGTTATAGATGTCCGTAGCAGGCAGATCATATCCGTTCCGTCCACCCAATCCCAATTGTAGTAATCGGTGATGAGTTGTATGAGATATGGTATGCGTTCCTCACGATTGACAATATGCGACTGGAAATTTACTTTATGTACATTCTCTACGTTCATCAGAAAATCGACATTTTGACGCTTGAGCGAACTGTCCTTTGTCAGCTGCTGAATGAGATTGTCGTGCTTGGCCATTCGTTCCAGGTGTTCTTCACGGAGTTCCTGACGATATTTGCGTTTTCTCTTCGCGCGATTCAAACACGGTTTATTGAACATAGACCTCATGTAGTCCATGTTGTAGCAGCCTTTGCCACTTTCGTCAAACCAGCGGTCCTTCTTGCGTACCTCTTTTTTGTACATGCGGAGTTGCAGAGCCCAGAGTGCCTTCTCATACTGATTGTGGGGCTCTTTGCGTGGCTCCCATCCAGCGAATACCTCTTCTCTTTGTTTTGGAGTGAAACCATAAAACGTCATCTCCCAGAGGATGCGTGCCAACACCTCAGTTTCTGTCAGGTCCAAATCATTGGCTACTTTTATATCCTTTGCCAGTACATTTTCCCATTTACAACTGGCTCCATAGACATCTATCCAGCGTTCTCCATCATCAAGGATAGAATCTTGCCATCTAATTTCGATATGTGGTGTGTCTTCCGGATGGAATTCGTTGTCAGGCTCCATTAGTCGCAAAATGTCGAACGCCTCTTTGTAACCTGCAAAGCGCCCATTGATTTGGTCATCTCGCATCTCCAGTCCAGGCATGATACTGTCGAAGTCGTACTTCATGATTAGTTCTTTCAGTGTCATAAACTTATTTGTTTTGCTCGTTAATTATCTTTGTTAGGTCAACTTATTATCTCGCATCGCTTCGGTAGTTGTTCTGAGTTTTGGTTCCACGTCACCATTGGGTAGTGGCACATCACAACACCGAGATCCTCTTTCAGGAACGGTGCCACAGATGGCCTGAAACGCTCTCCTTTATCTGATAGACCTCCTTGAAATAGTTCTTATACGCCCGAATCGAGCCGTCGTGATTGCCTTCGATCAGAAATTTCAGCCCAGGCAGTTTCTCCAGCAGATGGCGGGCATTCTCACTCTTTAGGAATGTCAAATCACCCAGAATATACACCGTATCGCGCTTGTCCACCGTACTCTTCCAGAGGTCCAGCAACCACTCATCGTGAGCCACGATATCCACTGTATCTGAAAACGGACGCTTAGGCGAATGCTTCAGGATGTTCGAATGACCGAAATGCAGATCGGCCGTGAAATAGATTTGGTTCATTGTACTTTTGCTTTAAAATTCGACTTTCTATCCTTAAGTAGGAAAAAACACGAAATGTTACATCACTAACCGATAAAAAAACTATATTTTAAGATAAAACTTTGGTCCATTCGAAAAAATGAAGTATCTTTGCGGCAGGAAGAATAATAAAGAAGAATAAAAGAGAATAAAGAAGAATAAAAGAAAGTAAAGCAGCATGGAGAAGACAGATAAAGGTACGCATCATGTGGTGTTCCAGCCCACATTCGGCAATCGTCCGGACCAGTATATTGGTCGTGACGGGGTGATTGAGCAGTTCATGGCAGGTCTGCAAGAACCTGTGGGAAGTCGTAACCGTTGCACGTTGTTTCTCGGACAACGAGGAATGGGTAAAACGGCTCTACTACTAGAACTGAGCGACCGTGCCGTAAAGGCGGACTATGTGGTGGCCCGTGTGACGGCTCACGAGGGGATGGCACAGGCTATCATTGAACAATTCCAACTGAATGGCTCAGCCTTCTTCAAGGATGACAGACGCAAACTGACTGGTGTGACAGCTGGTGCGCTTGGCTTTACCATCGGTCTTACTTTCTCTGAGGCTGCTGAGCGGCAGTACGGGTTTCGCTCGAAAATGTCGTTGCTATGCGATAAGTTGGCTGAGAAGGACAAAGGGGCATTGATTCTAATTGATGAGGTGCGTACCTCGGCTGCAATGCGAGAAGTGGCATCAGCCTATCAAGAGCTGGTTGGTGACGGAAAAAACATTGCTATCGCGATGGCAGGGCTTCCACATGCAGTATCAGGTGTGCTGAACGATCAGGTGCTCACATTCCTGAATCGCGCCAGTAGAGTGGAGCTAGGATTGATTTCGACAAATATGATTAGGGCTTACTACGAACGGGCGTTCAAGGGGTTGGGTATCACAATCTCAGACCATCTTCTTGATAGGGCTGCATTGGCTACTCGCGGTTTCCCTTACTTGATGCAGCTAATTGGTTATTATGTGATTCAATATACTCAGGATGGAGGAACGGTTGATGAAGTCATCATAGATAAGGCGGAGAAGTCAGCCATGGGAGACATGGAGAACAACGTTTTTAAACCAATTCTTTCGCCATTGTCTGACAACGATAAGATATTCCTGAAGGCAATGGCCCGACTAGGAGAACCGATTTCGACAACTAAACTGCAAGCGGCATTAGGCAAGAAAGGCCCTGCTTTACAACCTTACCGCAAGCGACTGCTTGAGGCAGGTGTCATCGAGGCGCCAAGGCGAGGCGAATTGGTGTTTGCTGTGCCGTATCTATCGGAGTACTTATTAAATGAAATGAACAGATAGTTACTTTGGCAAAGAGCAAAGAATTTTACAAAACAGACAAATGAACACAAATGACGGCCAAATCGCACGCTTGGAATCGGAAATACAGTATCTGAAAGGGTTGCTGGATGAGAACGGGATTCCATATGACTATGAGGCATTTGCAAAGGCTGTTAAGCAGGAGGAACCTGTGGAGATAGAGTTCCCGACGTTGACGGCTGAGCATGCTATACAGTTCTATTCTTACTTTCGTGGGCGCAAGGATGTGTATGTGAAGCGTGGGGCAAAGAAGGGATATTATACGCAATGCAACAATTTTTGGAAGATAGGTTTGTGTCCCAAGAAGAATCAGGAGAAGGTGAAGTGCCAGGAGTGTCCGGCGAAGGATTATACAAAATTGTCGATTTCGGTCATATTGGAGCACTTGAAGGGAACGAAGGAGGATTGTTCGGATGTTATTGGTCTGTATCCGCTGTTTCCTGACGGAACGTGTTGGTTTCTGGTGTTTGATTTCGACAATCATGATGAGGATGCGGCTCCTTCAAAGGATTGGGAGCAGGAGGTGGATGCGTTGAGGAAGATTTGCCAGTTAGTGGGTATAGATGCCTTGGTAGAACGTTCCCGTTCTGGGCGAGGTGCTCATGTGTGGATTTTCTTTAGTGAGGCCATTCAGGCTGCAAAAGTACGCAGGTTTGGTGAGGCGTTGCTTGCAAAAGGAGCAGAATCGGTGTGTCTCAAGAGTTTCCGATACTATGACCGAATGATGCCGATGCAGAATAGTCTGCCAGAAGGGAAGTTGGGGAATCTTATTGCGCTACCTCTTCAGGGGCAGGCGCTCCGCAAGGGTAACAGCGCATTTATGGATGAATATTGGAGGCCATATAAAGACCAATGGAGCAAGTTGCTGCATACACGGAGGTTGTCTGAGGCTGAGGTGGATGCGTATGTGAAGTCATGGTGTCCAGATGATAATACGATGGAGATGTTCCAAAGTAACAAAGTGGATGAATCGGAAGATGGAAATCTGCATCTCTTCGGCATGAGTCCTAAGCCTTCATTCCGGTATTATAAGACTGAGGATGTCAAGGGGCTGATAAAGATAACACTGGCCGATGGCATATATATCGACAAACGGAATATGAAACCTCGTTTGCAGAATGCCATTAGGCGTTTAGCGGCATATTCCAATCCACAGTTCTACCAAAATCTGGCGATGGGTTTTTCTACGCGCGAGACTCCTCGGATAGTCTATGATGGTTATGACGAAGGGGATTATATCGTCCTACCGAGAGGATGCTTCGAAGAATTAAAGAGGCATTTGTCAGATGCTGAGATTCCGTATGACATTGTGGACAAAAGGCAGATGGGAAGGCAGATAGATGTTTCTTTCAATGGGAAACTGTATCCTGAACAGACAATTGCCGCAGAACGATTGTTGGCTTACAATACGGGTATGCTGGCTGCTGCGACGGCTTTTGGAAAGACAGTTATCGGTGCGAACCTGATTGCCCGTCGGAAGGTCAATACGTTGGTGCTGGTACATACCGTTGAAATCATGAACAACTGGGTTAAGGACTTGAATAGGTTCCTGACCATCAACGAAGAACTGCCGACCTATACCACTCCGAAGGGACGTGTCAAACAGCATGATTCCGTCATTGGCACGTTCTCCTCACAGAAAAAGGCGGCAACTGGTATCATCGATATTGCCATGATTGGTTCGCTGGGGAAGGAGGACGACATCAATCCGATGGTGCGCGACTATGGGATGATTATCGTGGACGAGTGCCACCATGTTGCTGCGGCCACCTTTGAGAACGTGCTACGGGCATCGGCCGCTAAGTATGTGTATGGCATGAGTGCGACCGTGAAACGTGGAGACAAGCAGGAACGCAAACTATTGATGCAATTGGGACCTTTACGGCATCGATATACTGCGAAGGAGCGAGCCATCAAGCAGGGAATCGGTCACTATGTTTATCCTCGGTTTACAGGGATGGTTGACCTCTCACCCTCGGATGACAAGCATATTTCTGAGCTATATCGCCTGATTGTTGACAGCGAGCTGCGGAATATGCAAATTGTGGCTGATGCAGTGGATTGTGTCAAGAAAGGTCGTACGCCTGTGGTGATGACTAAGTATCGGGAGCATGCTGAGATGCTTTATAGTTTGCTTCAGGGGGCAGCAGATTACATATTCCTGCTACAAGGCGGTAAGAGTATGAAAGAACGAGCTGAATTGCGGGAGAAGATGACAGCTGTGAGTCGTGATGAAAGCATGATTATGGTTGCTACTGGGCAGTATATTGGTGAGGGTTTCAATTATCCAAGGCTTGATACGATGCTGCTGGCCATGCCTATCTCGTTCGAGGGGAATGTGGAGCAGTATGCCGGACGAATGAATCGTGATTACGAAGGTAAGAAGGATGTCATCATCTTCGACTATATCGACCAACACATCCCCGTACTGGAACGGATGTATCATCGTCGGCTGCGGACATACAAGAAGATTGGGTTTGAAGTGTGTACGGAAGTGATGGATAAGCAGGAGGTTAGCAACTCAATCTTCGACAGTACAGGTTATTGGGAGGTGTTTGAGAAGGATGTTCTTTCTGCAGCGAAGAACATAGTTATTTCGAGTCCTTACTTGAGTTTGCGGAAGGTTGAATGGCTTGTTGACCAGTCGGAGATTTTGCAGAGAAAGGGCATTACTATCACAGTTCTTTCTTTGAGTCCAGAAGCGTATCCAGAGGATGGCCGAGAGCATCATGCTGAACTATTGGAACGACTTACATCAGCTGGAATATGTGTGAAAACGCAGAATCATTGTAACGAACGTTATGCCGTCATTGACCAGTCCCTTGTCTGGTACGGCAACATGAACTTACTATCTAGAGGTCGTGAAGACGATAGTCTGATGCGGATTGTAAGTCCGAAGATTGCAGCAGAATTGTTAGAACTAGCGATAACAACGCCAATGTTGTGAATTCGTTATTATTTTAATACACTTGCTTATTTCATCCCCAATTGTTTCTTCCTGATATCAATCATCAGTTGATTTACAAAGTCGGTGTCAATCTTTTCGCGGATGGTTGAACGCCTCATCAGTTGGTTCATACGCGTCTTTTCTTCCTCCAACCGCTCGATGATTTCTTCATATTCGAACTTATGGTTACGTACATCCATCAGGAACTGACTGTCCCATGTGCGTTGCAGAATCATACCCTTGCCCTCCGCAATCTCGCTAGCCATGTGAATCATTCGGAAACAATGCATAATATTCTTTGAGTCGTAAGTTTTATCGAGATTCGATTCGTAGCGTTTCGGATTGCGCTCCTTCACCCACGTCTGATATTCTGCATATTGTCTACAATGCGACGAGTAGCCGCTCTGATTGTAGGAGATGAAGCATATAGGTTGCGTGTCTTTTTCTTCAATGGATGATAGTCGCAATTCATTCCCGTCCGCATCAATCACTCCACGATAACCAATCGGAGCCAATGCGCTTAGCCGATTCTTCGTCTCCATGATGTTATTATCCTTATAATATTCGCACGCATACATGAGGAATGGCAAGTTTACTAACCAATCTTGGTGTGCTGCAATATGAGCTCCGAAGTCATAATATACACCATGGATTTCATGCATATTCGGCACATTCACCAATCCACAATGTTCCTTATACAAGCCACGATTTGCCAACCAATCGCTGAACTTCGTACTTCCCTGCCCCTTAAACGTATAGATGAAATCGTAGGGTGACAACCTCTCCGTAACAGGATTCATAATCTTCTTGTTCAACCCGCGAGCCTTTTCAATCTGTGACTTAGCATAACCGTAGAACGGTTTAAAGCATTGTTTACTGATAAATTGCTCTCGATTATCGATAAGCATCTGCATTAGCGGATGCGCCTGTCCTATAGTTTTCTCCTTAGGCACAAACAGGCTCTCCATAACTGTCGGATTCGACTTCAGCAGTAGCCTTACCAACTCACCAATCTCGAACCATGTATTATCATGACGAGCATCCGACACTTGCGGCTTATAGCCATAGCACCCGAAAAGCTCATCTCTAGAGCAAACATACACGCCACCTGTATCCACGTCAGAATCCTCATTGTTCAATCCATACAGATGGCTGCCACGAATGTACTCATACAGCAGCCGCCCGTCCTTTCTGATAATATCAAAATCTGTCATAGCTTATTGTTTTACTTGATTTGAAATATCTAGTGTTTTCGAAATTAAGCGAGAGAATTGACTCAGCATCGCTTTTAATAGTACGAAGCAAGTCGTGGTTATCCCCAAAGGCCGTTTCCGATTTTGCAACGGTTTCGATGCCTGCGAACACCAAAACATCACCCACAACTTCAAACTCATTCGCCTTAATATATCGCGAATTGTCCCACAACTCCATATGGAGATCACTCATGTATTGTATTCTCATTGTCTCATTATTATTTGACTATACTTTCTACCTATAAGTAGGAAAAAACACGAAATGTTACATCTTTGGAGAAAAATAATTGCGAATTACCTGCTTTTTGCATCTTTAACGGTGAAAACAGACAATATTTGAAAAAGAATTCGTATATTTGCACAAAGATAATAGAGTAGCGTATGACGGAAATTCACAAACGATACAGATTGACTTCCAACGAAGGACCTACTGACGAGATGCTGCAGGCTCTGATGGAGGATGTGGCCCAAGCAGCACGTGAGTCGAGTGCTAAGGCTGAAGCTGAGAAAAAGCGTAGGCTTCAGGCTGTTACCAAGGAAATAGAAGAGTGGAAGAGTACGGCAAGACTATGACAGGAAGAAGGGCCACACTCTGCGTCGTTGCAGGCCCCAATGGTTCGGGCAAGACGACAACAACGAATCAACTGCTCAATAATGAATGGGCGGCTGACAGCCTGTACGATAATCCCGATAACATCGCGCAAGAAACCTTTGGTGATTGGAACTCTCCAGAGGCTGATGTTTTAAAGGAACAAGTAGGCATTGCTGTTCCTGCTGAGGCATGGGGTACGGATGTGCTCGTGCTTACTGATGAACAGAAAGCGGCATTAAAGGCGTTGGCAGACAAACTGATATAGGGGTAATCTAATAAAAAAGAAAATGGTAGAAAAGCGTTTCTGACTTTTCTACCATTATATTTTTAGGCTTGGAGCAAGCTATCAGCCAATTGCTCAAGCAGGGGCTCGTCGGCAGCTTTCATGCGGGAGCGGATAGTTATTATGGGCTCGATGATTTCGCAGTCTTTTAGGGACTCTATCATGCCCTTCATCACCTTGCCGGCGGTGGGGGCCCAACTGCCGTTTTCTATGATAGCGAACTTGCGCTTCTGATAGTTCTTAATTTGCAGGTGATACAGGAAGTCGTGCATTACTGGGAACACGCCTGCATCGTAGCTCGATGCGGCTACTACCACTGTGGGATAGCGGAAGGCATCCTCGATGACCTCCGCCATGTCCGAGCGGCTCAGATCGCTTACTACTACCTTTGGTGCTCCCTTAGCGCGCAGCATCTCGCCTAAACGCTCTGCAGCCTTAGCTGTACCACCATGAATGCTGGCATAGGCGATGAGTATTCCCTCGCTCTCGGGCTCGTATTTGCTCCAGATGTCGTATAGGCGTATGGCCTCTGTCATTGCCTCACCCTTCAGCACAGGACCATGCAGTGGACAGATAGTCTGCACATCCAGTGCAGCCATCTTCTTCACTACCATCTGCACCTGCGAGCCGTATTTTCCGCAGATATTAAAGTAATACCTGCGTGCCTCGCAAGCCCAATCGTCAGTCTCGTTCACCAGCGCGCCAAACTTTCCAAAGCCATCTGCCGAGAACAGCACATTGTCGGTGGTGTCATAACTCATAATCACCTCCGGCCAGTGTATCATCGCTGCACCGATAAACTGCAGTGTGTGCTTACCCAGTGGCAGTGTATCACCCTCTTTCACGGTCATTACGCGACCTGTAAAGTCCACTCCCTCAAAGAAGTTCGACAGCATTTTCACTGCCTGTGCACTGCAAACCAGTTGCACTCCGGGATAAGTCTCCAGCATCCATGCTATCAGTGCCGAGTGGTCTGGCTCCATGTGGTGCACCACCAGATAGTCTGGCTGGCGATCGCCAAGAGCAGCGGTCAGGTTCACTTTCCACTCCTCACCCTTACGAGCATCAGCAGTGTCCAGCACTGCTATCTTCTCATCGTCTATCAGATAAGAGTTATAACTCATGCCCTCGGGCACCACATACTGACTCTCAAACAGATCGATGTCCAGATCGTCTACACCGATATACTTTATGCTGTCGCTTATCATATTCTTTAGCTTTTATTAGTCTCTGCGGAATATATCTCGGGTATATACCTTCTCCTCCACATCGTCAAGCGCTGTGTCGTAGCGGTTGGCGATGATGGCGTTGCTCTGCTTCTTAAATGCATCCAGATCGTTCACCACCTTCGAACCGAAGAACGAGTCCCCATCCTTCAGTGTTGGCTCGTAGATGATCACGTTGGCGCCCTTGGCCTTTACACGCTTCATGATGCCCTGGATAGCACTCTGGCGGAAGTTGTCCGAGTTGCTCTTCATTGTCAGACGATATACACCAATAGTAACCTCCTTCTCAGCGTTCTCGTTCCACTCGCTGCTGCCTGTATAGTAGCCAGCCTTACGCAACACCTCATCAGCGATGAAGTCCTTACGTGTGCGGTTACTCTCCACGATGGCTGTCATCATGTTCTGTGGCACGTCAGCATAGTTGGCCAGCAACTGCTTGGTGTCCTTTGGCAGACAGTATCCACCATAACCAAACGACGGATTGTTATAGTGAGTACCGATACGTGGGTCGAGTCCCACACCCGAGATGATAGCCTGACTATCCAGTCCCTTCACCTCAGCGTATGTATCCAGCTCATTGAAGTAGCTCACGCGCAGTGCCAGATATGTATTGGCAAACAGCTTCACTGCCTCAGCCTCGGTCATACCCATCATCAGCGTGTCGATATTCTCCTTGATGGCGCCCTCCTGCAGCAGCTTTGCAAATGTCTTTGCATTCTGCTCAGCATCAGGGTTGCTGATAGCCTCGATGGCAGCGTTCTCCTCGTCCCACTTCTTATTACGGTCAGCAGGCAGTATCTTTGGATATCCCACGATGATACGGCTGGGATACAGGTTGTCATACAGAGCCTTGCTCTCGCGCAGGAACTCAGGCGAGAACAGCAGGTTGAACTTCTTGCCCTTCAGCGATGGGTCAGTCAGGAATTTCAGCGCATACTTCACATACAAGCTGCGGCAGTATCCCACTGGGATGGTACTCTTTATCACCATCACGGCGTCAGGATTCACGCTGATCACCAAGTCTATCACATCCTCTATATGGTGTGTATCAAAGAAATTTTTCTGTGGGTCATAGTTTGTTGGTGCTGCGATCACTACGAAGTCAGCATCCTTATATGCGCTTGCTCCATCCAGAGTAGCCTTCAGTTTCAAGTCCTTCTCAGCCAGATACTTCTCAATATACTCGTCCTGTATAGGCGAGATCTTGTTGTTCAGTTTCTCCACCTTTTCAGGAATCACGTCTACAGCAGTCACCTCGTGCTTCTGCGACAACAATGTTGCAATCGAAAGGCCCACATAGCCTGTTCCGGCCACGGCCACCTTAATGTTTTCAAACGCGTTCATAATCATTTATTTTTTAATCTGCCAGGGGACAGGTACCTGGCATATCTGCCAGTCTGCCAGGTACCTGTCCCCTGGCAGGGGTTAATCTAACTTCTCGTATATCGAATTGTTCGATTTGTACTCAGGCACAATCTGCTTCATCTTAGCCACAGTTGCCATATCGTCGTATTGCTGTGATATCTCGATGAGTTCGTTGATATCCTTGCAAACGGCATCATAGTCATACTCACGCACCTCAGCGATACGAATCTTCTCGTGGAATGTAGGCTTGGTACCCTCCAGTTCGTTCAGCACCTCCTCATACAGCTTCTCGCCTGGGCGCAAACCGGTAAACTTAATCTCCACGTTCTTGGCACCGCTCAGCTTAATCATACGCTTAGCCAGATCAGCTATTCTCACCGGTTTACCCATATCGAACACGAATATCTCGCCACCGTTACCCTTGGTACCAGCCTCAAGCACCAGCTTACAAGCCTCAGGTATCAGCATGAAGAATCGTACTATTCTCTCGTCGGTCACAGTCACCGGTCCACCGTTCTTAATCTGTTCGCGGAACAGTGGGATTACCGATCCGTTCGAACCAAGTACATTACCGAATCGTGTGGTAACAAACTGTGTTCTGGCAGCAGGTCCACCTATCTGTCCTGGAGTAATAAAACTGTCCTTATTACCCAGATTTTCCAGATACTGTCCTATTCTGCGTGTCTTGATGGCCAGATCCAGACTCTGCACGTATATCTCGCAGATACGCTTCGAGCATCCCATCACGTTCGTGGGGTTCACAGCCTTATCTGTCGATACCATCACAAACTTCTTCACTCCGTATTTCACTGATAGGTCAGCTATTATCTTCGTACCGTAGATATTGTTCTGCACAGCCTCGCTGGGGTTGTCCTCCATCATAGGCACATGCTTGTAAGCAGCCGCATGGAACACGTAATCCGGACGGAATCTCTTAAACAGCTCCTCCATTCTTTTCTCCTTGCAGATAGATGTCACGATGGTCTCTGCTGGCACATTGGGGAACTCCTTCTTCATCATCAATCGGATGTCGTGCTCAGGTGTCTCGGCCTGGTCTATCAGCATCATTGCTGCAGGATTCAGCTTTGCCACCTGTCGGCAAATCTCCGAACCGATTGAGCCCGCTGCACCAGTCACAAGCACACGCTGTCCTGTCAGCAGCTCGCCTATCGATTTCATATCCACACGGATTTCCGATCTTGGCAACAGTTCCTCTACACTCACCTCGCGTATCTGCATCTGGGTGTAGTCCACGTCGTTTCCTGTTTCCAGTTGGTCCTGATCCACCTCTACCGCACTCTGTGCCATAAATATCTTGGCACCGGCACCAATGATGATATCCTGTATCTTCTGGTTCTCACGGAACTCTTTCACACGATAGGCCGATACCATCACTGCATCGATATCGTTTTGTTGGATAATAGTGGCGATATCCTCCTCTACCGAATACACCTTCTCACCCATTATCTCCTGATGCTTGGCTTTCTTGTAGTGCGTGATAAAACCCTTCACCACATACCTACGTGGGCGCTGCGAATTGATGTATTTGGCCAGTCCCACACCACCAGTCATAGCACCATATATAAGTATACGTATAGCGCGTGTGTTCGAGAAGGCCACATCATACAGTGTCTTCACAAATATACGCAGTGCCCACATCATCAGGGTTGCGAATATAAATATCAGGAATATGCTAGTGGTATTAAAGTGTGCAAACCAGTCGCCCGGCAACTGGTGCATAAAGTACTCTGCTATACATGCCAGCGCCAGTGTCACACAGTTGCAATACACTACTCGCATCAAGTCTACAAAGCTCGAGTAGCGCATAAATCCCGAGTAGGTATGGAACAGCCTGAAGCCCGGTATGCTCAGCAACACGAATATCACCAGAGTGTTTATCACCTGCAGTGTGTTTTCAAACAGTGTTACGGCATCATTAAATATCCAGTAAGTCAACATTCCACTGCACACCACTGTGGCACAGTCAATCATAAAAATGCTCCAATACGGCAGCGAGTTTTTCGAGAAATACCAATTCAGTATCTTGTCAAACGGATTCTTCATATATCAATTAGTTTATTTATAGTTGTACCAAAACCGGGTGCAAAGGTAACTAAAATAATAATACCAACCAAATTTTTCGCAACTTTTCCGCTAATTACTACAAAAAAAGGCCCTCCTGCCAGGGGACAGGTACCTGGCAGGAGCACTGAGCTGCCAGGTACCTGTCCCCTGGCAGGGTGGGGTTATTTCTTGTAATAGTCCTTGTACCACTCGGCGAAGTGGCGAAGGCCTTCGCGCAGGGTGATTTTGGGGGTGAAGCCGAAATCACGCTCCAGGGCTGTGGCATCTGCATAGGTTGTTGGGACATCACCTGGCTGCATGGGGACAAGTTTTTTGTGTGCCTCAAAGTCATAATCCTCTGGCAATACTCCAGCACGCACTAGTTCCTCTTGCAGTATCTGCACAAAGTCCAGCAGATTCTCCGGTTGGCCACCACCGATGTTGTATACTGCATAGGGCGGTATAGGCAGTCCATCCTCACCTTTCTGGCGTAATGGTGCTTTCTGCATTACGCGATATACACCTTCAACGATGTCGTCCACATACGTAAAGTCTCGACGGCAATTGCCATAGTTGAATATCTGGATGGTATCACCCTTCAACAGTTTGTTGGTAAAACCAAAGTAAGCCATATCAGGTCGACCAGCAGGACCATATACAGTGAAGAATCTCAATCCCGTCGTTGGAATATCATACAGTTTGCTGTAGCAATGTGCAAACAGTTCATTACTCTTTTTCGTGGCAGCATACAGACTCACAGGATTATCCACACGGTCATCTGTCGAGAACGGCACCTTCTTATTACCGCCATACACACTCGATGACGAAGCATAAACCAGATGCTCCACAGGATTATGACGACAAGCCTCCAGGATGTTATAGAATCCAATCATATTGCTCTGGATATAAGCATCAGGATTCTCTATCGAATAGCGCACTCCTGCCTGGGCAGCAAGATTCACCACCACATCAAACTTATACTCAGCAAATAGCTTATCAACCAACGCCTTGTCAGCAATTGAGCCCTTTACGAAGTGGTAATCACAAGAAGATTTCTCGGCTTCGCTCGAAATGACAGACAGGCGATACTCCTTCAATGTAGGATCATAATAGTCGTTCAGATTATCCAGTCCCACAATGGTACCCTCGTTCAGTTCCTTAAACAAACGCAACACCAAATTACTTCCAATAAATCCGGCGCTACCGGTCACTAATATCTTTTTCATAATTTTCTATTTATTTTCCATATTTTTCGACGTTTGACTTCGTCGAGCCTGCTTACGCTCGACATCCAAAATTAGATTTTGCCTATTCTCGCTAAATCGCAGGCTTCGTAGTATGTATCAAGGCTACCTATGTCAAATCGTCCTGCACTCATTGGCCAGGCGTGCATAGTGGTATTCTCCACCATATAGTGGGCCAAGTTGCCTGGGGCATCCTTGCCACAGCCTTTCTCTACAGAGTGGCGTACCAAGTCCAAATCCTTCTTCAGGTAGATGTAAAACGGTGGCACTGCCCAATGACTCCTAGGCACCTGAGGCTTTTCCTCCATACCAAGCACACGATTTTCAGCATCGAGTTCTACTACGCCTGTACGCTGGAGTTTCTCTATCGATGGCTGCTCATGACACATAATACACGATGTGCCTTTGGCACGAGCGAAATCGACGAATTCCTGGAACGAGAAGAACAGCAAGTTGTCTGCTGCAACAACAAGCATATCATCATCGATGTGCAACTTATCCATCGCAAACAACAAATCACAAACAGCACCTAAGCGTGTATCGTTAGTCTCGGTACCATCATCAACGATGGTAATCGGTTTGCTATAGTACAAATCCTTTTTCCAATCCTCAAAGATGTGGGCGAACTTGTGGTTAGTGATTATGATGTGCTCATCTATCTCCGGAATCCTATCAATGTCATCCAGCATCCTGCCGAGGATAGTATTCTCCCCTATCTTCAGCAATGGCTTCGGGAAATTCTTAGTGAGTTCTCCCAAACGTGTAGCGTATCCCGCTGCAATAACTATATTCTTCATATCTTATCAATTTTTCAATCAACGAAGCGAGCTCCATCATCTGGTCTAACCCAAAATACCTGGAACGTCTTTTCGTATTCCGGGAACTGCTCCAGATACTTCATAGTCAGTTTCTTCTGGATCTCTTCTTTATAAGAAGGATCCACCAGCGCGATGCAAGCCCCCTTGAATCCCGCACCACTGAATCGTCCTCCATAAACTCCTGGCAACTGACGCATTATCTCATAGATTGCGATAAGCTCCGGGCTACCACACTCGTAGTTATGGATCGAACTCTCGCACGAATCAAACGAGAGTTTACCAAACAGTTTCATATTACCAGTTTCCCAAGCCGTCACACCCTGGCGCACACGTCGGTACTCGCTATAGAAGTGTTCTGCACGGCGCGCAAAACGAGCAGGCATGGCAATGCGGGTCTTGTCAAACGTGGCCTTGGGGATATCGCGCAAGAAGGTCTTGTCGAATGTCTTGAGAGGCTGCTCGGTATAGGCCAACATGTTCCATGCGGCAGTCTTACACTCATACACACGCAGGTTGTAATCGGAATTTACAAGGCTTCGAGTCAACCCGCTAAAGAATATGCCAATCTCGAAATCAGGCATCGCGGGATTTCGCTTGATGATGCGCCACTCGTTCGAGTCGCAGTCCAGGAACAACAGCCCGTTTTTCTTACCCAACGCTATACAAGCCTGATCCAGCAGTCCATTATTCAGCCCGATATACTCACGCTCTGCTTCCGAAGCTATCTTCACCACCTCAAATGGCTGAAGGGTGATATCATTTGCTTTGGCAAAGGCCATGACATAGGCTATCAACACTGCGGCACTCGATGAGAGTCCACCCACAGGCAGAGAGCCCTGGATGACACCCGTGATGCCTCGCTTCAGTTCAAAGCGCTTCTTTAGGGCGTACTTGGCGCCACGGGCATAATCGCCCCAATGGCGCTCGCGCACCTGAGAGGGTGCGTCGATATCAAAATCCACTATCCCCTCAAAGGTTTTGGACTCCAGATGCACATGGCCGTCATCGGGTACATTAAACCACAAGTCCACGCCTTTATCAATCGCGAACCCAGTCACCAGTCCATGCTGATGATCCACATGCGCCCCCAGTGGACACACGCGATATGGGCTAAAAATATGATACTTATAATCCATACGGCATTAAATTTTCTGCAAAAATACGCATTTTTCGGATAATACCAACATTATTATCAAAAATAATTGAAAAAAAATACGAATAAAAAGGGATTTTTCGTGGAAAAGTTGTATATTCGCAGCGTGTATAACTAAAAAAACGTAAGAATATGGGAAAATTTGAATTGATGGTGCTGCCGTATGCGATTGATGCATTGGAGCCGGTGATTAGTAAGCAGACGCTGGAGTTTCATCATGGGAAGCATCTGGCAGGGTATGTGAATAACCTCCATGGGCTGCTGCCTGGAAGTGGATTCGAGGATACTTCGCTAGAGGATATCGTATGTAAGGCCTCTGGTGGTATGCTGAATAATGCTGGGCAGATACTGAATCATAACATGTACTTTGAGCAATTCATGGCGCCTAAGGCTGATAATGCTCCAACGGGAAAGTTGGCTGAAGCTATCGTTCGCGACTTTGGCTCGTTCGAGGCGTTTAAGGAGACATTCCAGAAGTCTGGGGCAACACTGTTTGGTTCTGGTTGGGTATGGTTGTCAGCAGATAAGGATGGTAAGCTTGTGATTACGCAGGAGACGAATGCTGCAAATCCTATCCAGAAGGGGTTGAAGCCGTTGCTTACTTTCGACGTGTGGGAGCATGCCTACTATCTGGATTATCAGAACCGCCGTCCTGATCATCTTGCCGCACTTTGGCAGATTATCGACTGGCAGATTATCGAAAAGCGTTTCACCTAACCTCTGCCAGGGGACAGGTCCCTGGCAGCTCCACCGCTTGTCATCTAGCTGCCAGGTACCTGTCCCCTGGCAGGGGGGCTAGCGGGCTAGCGACCAGGAGCGGCGGGCGATGCGGGCGGGGATTGTTTTTATTAGAGAGATGATGTAGTCCAGCTCCATCCAGAAGGCTTCTTTGAAATCAAAACGCAGCATTTTTAGGCGATGTTTGTTGTTTGCAAAGAAACGTCGCCATACGCCCTGTTGATGACCATGATAATAGCGACCGAAGTTTCCGCCATCCATAATCGATTGTAACAGCATCCTGCCGCGTCTTTCATCCTCCGGAGCAATGAGATACGCCTCTTCCAGTCCCAGCCACTCATGCAGAACCCACATCAACGCCTCAGCCATATGCTTTAATCCAAAACTATCCAACCTGTTTTTCACCTCATCCCTCTGGTTACTTACGTCCGACTTCAGCAGATAATAGTAGTCTATTATATGACGCAAGCCTATGCCCTCGCTCATCAGATGCCGCTGTATATGAGAGAGTTGCATCACCAGAGCAAATCTCACGCTTGGCACTCTGAAGCCTTCAGGCACCCTTTCGTTTTCCCGGTTGATTTCGTCTTCCAGAAACTGCTGTAATCGCTTATTAGTAAACGGATTTTTATTTCCTGACGAAGGTCGGAAATGTATCTCCACGTCCACTCCCGCTTCATTCTTCTTCAAATGGATATGGTGATATGATACCGTAGCATCGTCATCTGTGGCAAATTTAGCGATAACTTTCTCCTTACCACCATCCACCCATATATCAATGTCGCCAGGCTGTCTGGTCAATGGCTGAGGATACAGTCTTGCATTTGCCTGTCCCTTTAATATGGCAGTATTATGACCTTCCTGTTCAAACAGATTCGTCAGTCGCGCCGCCTCCTTATTCATCAGCACGTTCTGCGATCTCACCTGTTCGCTAAGTCCCATCCATTCATACAGCAAGGCCGTCGGTGGCTTCTGCCCCGATTTACTCAACACATCCAGAGCCGTAAAAGCAACACCTCCAACAGATTGCTTTCGGCTCTCCCTATAGAGATACCGCCACTCGTCATCCGTAGGTACGCGAGATAACATCTCCCTATTCCCCAGTGCAACCTGTATCAGTTCAAAAAACAATTCAGTCATCAGAAGTAATCATTTTTTCGGTTGGCAAAAGTACGTTATTAATTCCACATCACCAAACAAAACTAAGAAAAAAGAACAAAAAAAGGGCTCCCGCGTTTTACTGCAGTAGCCATTATTATCACGCCCCTCGGCATTCCCATCACCAGGTCCTTAACTTGGAATCTGTCATCAACAGAACCAATGACAAGAAGGGGATGCTTGGTCTCGTGGAGGATTGTCATCCCGAGCGTAGCCGAGGGAACTCTTGGACAAGCCAAGCGGCAGAGCCGAGCGCTCCAAGCCCTGCGCTTAGTCGAGATGACACTTGGGGGAATGGTAAATTCTCCCCCTACAATTTCACTTATTTGCCTGTCGTGATATTCACGGTTTCAGCAAATTGATTGGAGCAACATACACTCCATCATCTCGTTTGTAGGCGCTACCGACAGCTGTCAATACCAATAGGAATGACGGTGCTTTTTCATCACTCTTTTCTATAATCTTATTTTGGAGAGTTTTCAACGATTCTGCCCCTTCGTTTATAAGATCATCACCACCAAGTTTAATTTCTATGCCACCCCATCTACCATCTTCCAGATGTACCACGGCATCACACTCCAATCCTGCATTATCGCGGTAGTGTTTCACTGTTCCACCCAGACAGTCGGCATATACTCTTAGGTCTCTTACGGCAAAGTCTTCATAGAAGAGTCCAAAGCTGTTCAAGTCCTTCATCAAGTCTCCCGGACTCACACCTAGACTACGGCAGGCTATTGACGTATCAACGAAATGTCTGGTCGGTGTGCTTCTTATCGATGTCTTTGATCTTATGTTTGGATTCCATGCATCCATATCCTCAATGATGTACAGGTCTTTCAGGGCATCCATATAGTCATCGTAGGTCTTTGAGTCCATCGTACGCTCATTACTTTGACGAATGTCAGTAATGATAGTCGAAACAGCAGCCTCGCTGGAAATGTTTCGGGCATAGCTTCTCAATATCATCCTAAGAACCTCAGGTTTCTTATTCCGGAATCGTTCGTTCTCACTGTCCTCGAAAACGAATAGTCCGCTATAATAGTTCTTTGTTATCTCAATAGCTATATCTCGTGGAGCCAGTACCGAAATAGGCCAGCCACCTCTGCATAGCAAGAATGCAACATCATCTAGTGTAAAGTCTGAATTCATGTCCCATGGGAAATTCTTGCCCCCTTCAAACAAGTCTTTCAAAGATACAGTGCCTTTCGACTCTTTTGACTCCCACAGCGTCATCGGACGCATCGTGAGCGGAGCAATTCTCCCTGCACCAGTATGATGAATCTCTGTTTTATCTGCAGGCGTACTGCTGCCTGTGAGGATATATTTACCGAACTGGTATTCAAAATCCAAATCATCTTTTACCTGATTCCAAATGTCCGGCGCCTTCTGCCATTCATCTATCAGTCTTGGCTTATCTCCATTTAACATGGCTCTTGGATTCATTCTCGCCATAGCAATAGCCTGCTTCGTGTTTAGTTTCACGAAACTCTTCTGGTATAACATACACGTGGTTGTCTTTCCACAGAACTTTGGTCCTGCCACAAGCACTGCTCCAGATGACTTCAGTTTCAGTGCAATTTCATCTTCTATTAGTCTTTGATAATACATAAATCTTAATTTTGGTGGCAAAGATAAAAAAAATTCCCAAGATTTTCAATGAAAAATTCCCAAGATTTTCAATTACAGTTCTATTTTTATGCAAAAAAACTAGCTAAAAATGATATTTTTATAGGAAATTCTTCTTTTTGGGTATGACAAAAGGCATTTTCTTTCTTTTGTATCAAACTACCTTATATAAACCAAGGAAAGCCAGCCCATCGGCTGACTTTCCATATATTTCTACTCATATTGATTCTTCCGCTTACACTTCTCCATCAATTCTAGCAATCTATCAAATCTCTCTACCCTATCCACCTTCATCTTCCCCGCATTCTTCACCTTCCTATTAGCCTTCACCCAGTTCAGCATATCATGCTCCTCGATCCGGTGCTTCGACGGATTCCGGTGATATAGTTCTATAAACTCCTTCACCTCCTGATACCGTATTCTCCATCTCTCATCTTGCGTCATACATATTTACTTATAATTCACCTCATTCACTGCAATCGCCGTATCAATGGCCGGAAAGAACTTCTCATCCCACTTACTCCCAAGCCAAGTATAATACTCCCAAGCCTCATCGCCATCAGGATCCTCCTTAATCACCCTCAGCATCTCCTTATATCCACCGATACCACCCACATCATTCGGCGGGCACGCATTCCTCCCATCAATCAGCCTCACAGACGGCTTCTCATCTTTTCTATATTTCGTGCGCTCCACCACCTTCACCGTATGCCTCCAGTAATCCCCAAAGTCATACACAAACAACATCTCCTCATCCGCGCCCAGCAAGTCGCACAGCGCATACTCACTCGCATCCTCTACTGGCTCATCATATATTTCAGTACCCTCCATATACACATGATACTCCTTCTTTCCCTTTTCAAACATACTCAGATGGCTCTCCTCCCATCCCATCGCCAGGATGATTCCACCTTCTCTATATCCGCCCATCCCCGATACCCTTGACAGGGTGCAATGCTTTTCTTTCGTCTCATTTCACTTGAATTTAAATTTTCACCACAAATATACAACTTTCTCTTCAATATTTCGGTTTCTTTTCAAAATATCAATCTTTCTTACTTCAAACATTCCTTTCCCATCAATTACCCCATCGGACGTAAGCCATTGTTCAGTATCACCTCTTTGAATTGAATATCGAAATGCCTCTGAATAAAATGAAAAATAGCTTCCTCTAATTCTGACCAACAACTTAGGTCGATACTGGCCACAAACTCTTTTATTTCGTGACAAATAACAACTAGACACCTGCGATGAATAGAAGCCACAGGCTTTGAGTAATCATAAGCAATTACTCATCAAACTCCTTAATTGCAGCTATAACTTCATAGTCGAATTAATAGCTACTGTCGATTATTATCAGTCTTCAACATAGCAGAAATCCTGCGGGCCTCTTTCTAAGCCATATTCCGCAAGAGGCCTGGAGTGTTCAAAAACCTGTAAGTTATCTATCTGATAAGCGTAGGCGATTTCCTTGCCTTCAAAATATTGGGCAAACACTTCCCTTGCGATTCCCCCTATTTCAGATGTTTGTCCCCATAACCATTCAGAGGGGCCTGATAAGAAACCACCAAGTGTAAACTCAGCCACCACTCTCTTCACCGGATGGGAGGAATATATCAATACCTGCCTGACAGTATCATCCTGCGGAATCCGCTTGCGATATTCAACAGTCTTCCTACCTGCAAGAATCTCCGCGACATAGCAAGGCTTAATCGACAACAAAACCTTTTTCATACTCAGTACCACCAATTAACGTCTTTACTTGCTCATTAGACAATTCCTGTAGCGTATTCATTCTCAGGTTACTTAAGTCTGTACCTGCCGAAGCAATCTTATCTTTTCTAATCTCACCAATCGTAAAGCTATAGTTATGCAGGAAATCCACTATCGCAGGCTTTCCCCCATACCTTAACCAATACTCATGCAAAGCCTGATGTGGGAGAATGCTTCTTTTTTGGCATCTACGAATAAATTGTTCCTCATTAACAAACGATGTATATAGTCCATCAACAACACCTGCTGCTGTAATAAAACTCATGGCATCGTTATTACCTTTCCTATAGAACAGTAAACAGTCGCCCGTTTTCACCTGTACATTTCTACTGTCAAGTATCAACAGTTTCCTTATAGCATTTTTAAAAGGTTCAAAATCATAGAAATGACTTCTATCCTCAGTCGGAGGCACCAATAAGTCGGAGTAGTTTCCCTCAATCGTAATCAGATACTTTTTACATTGGCTATTTTGGAAAGGATACTGCAAGATTGGCTCTGGACAAGATTCTCTTCTAAAAAGTTTCAGATAAACTTGCTCACCAGTATCTTTTGTACCCCATTCACGGAACCCCCACTTACTGAGCATTCCTATCAGACGTTTACGCTGATTACTATTGCCATATATCGTATAATAGATAAAATCCACCTTCTTTTCAACGGCCTCGTCAAAGATAATCCTCAGAAATCTTTCACCAAGTTTCTGGCCAGTATAGTCCACTTTCAGCGAACTTATCTTCAAGTATCTACCAGCAGGCAGAGACGGTTCTATATTCCTCTCGTTCTCTGTGATTGTTTCTTCCTTCAACTTTAAAAGAGCGTGCAGGCCACCTTCGGTGTCTTTCGCTACATATACAAAGTCATTCGCCTTCTTTGCAAACCAGGAAAAATAATAAGGTGCATACTCATCAATAAAGGTTTTGAAAAAGCGGTCAGTAAGCGACAGTGTACCAAATTTCACCTTCTCCAACACCACGCCCCTCATTTCGTCTAGCTCACGATGCTCAGTGACACACATCTCAACAAACTCTTCTATGGTGTACACCCTATCATCGTACGAACGCTGCTTAGCCAGAAAATGGGTTTCTTTATTCTCGGTTATCAGGATGTCAGCCATCCCCTCCTCTAAAAGATTCAGTTGCATCAGCAAAGACTTCATTTTAGCATCCATCATCATCGACTTGGCATAATACTGCAAGCCAATATTTAAAACAGGCATCGCCTTGATAAAATCAAACCCTTTCAGTCTTTTAGCCTCATCATCATTTACGAAATGGGTCACTATAAACACCGATCCCATGTCAGCAATCCTTCGGGCACCAATAAGCTGTATCCATCGGAACACGATGGACATACCATCAGAATAATCAGCATTCCGAAGGTAACTAATTAAGAGGTCTGTACCTATAAGGACTCTACTTATCACCGCTTCCTGAATATTTCAAACCACTTACCACCAAAGTTCTGCTTTATAAAATAGCCCGCCACAAACAAGAGCATCATGGCTATTAGGGCTGGACGCACAAGGCTCGGCCACCAATCACATGTCAGCTCATTCAAGCGGAATGAAAGCATAGAGCCAAGGAATCCCAACATCACAACCACGAACGTATAGGCAGCGAGCCTTTTGATGTTTGTCTTTGGATAGATGGTACTAAAGAACACATTGAAGGTCTTTATCGGCTCCTCCTTCAACTTTTTTATTTCGTCAATATACTTTCTTCTCTTCTTCCAGTGATATGCTACAAATGTCGTATTATGCAAAGAGGTCTTGGGTATATAGTCACCCCATTGTTCCTGTTCAACAATTCGAGTATCCTGTTTAAGTGAACTACCATTATCCACATTTTCCCTAGTGTCCACCATATAGAACAAATGAATCTTATCAAATTCAAACGGTTCAAAATCCCTTTGTTCCATCCGCTCCCTAATCTTGGTATCTAACACACGGCTCTCATTAATACGTACGTCTATCAAATCTGTACTCGAAAATGCTGCCTGTAGCAAATCATTGCTTATTTGCTCTGTACGGATAAATTTACTATCCTTGGCCAACATCACACGAAATCTAACATATATCAAATCAGCCTCAATGTCATTCTTTCCCTTGTCTTTATCTACATCGCCATTGATAAAAATCTTCAGAAAGAAGCCTTGTTTAGGATCATCTTTAGAAAAATATGTTTTCTCAAAATTTGACGAACCAAGCTTATAGAAATAGAAAGACTTGTCACCACCCACAAACGTAACATTGTAATAATTCGGATTATTATGAGCCCATGTACGGGTATCAGCATTAAACACTGCACTCAAAGTCGACTGATTACCAGTTAGATACCCCGACAAATCCTCTGGCGAACCCTCTATCTCGAAAGGCAGATATAAGCAAAGGGATTTATACTCTTTAGGAAACATTACACCGAAATCAAAAAAGAATCTGGGTGATAGTTTATACGTACCTTCTTCAATCTTCCAAATGTTTACATGAAACTCTGTTTTAAGGTCGCCCTTGGAATCAGCCTTCTTATCAGTAACATTTGATTCTTCCTCCTTCTTTTGCACTTCTGCGGACGCAGGAATTTTATTAGTATCAACTGGAACCTCTTCCTGCTGATTCTTCGTGCTATAATATAGTGCAATACTCTTCATCTTATCACAATTTATAAACATCAGTTCGCTATTTCGTTTGCAAAAATAAACAAATCATATAAATTATCGCAAACCAATTAGCATTATTTTATATTTTCCGTTGTTTTTTTTATTAAAATTGCATCCGCTTCACAATAATCACTCATATTGATTCTTCCTCCTATACCCCTCACACACTGCCAACAACTCTTTAAACGCTTCTAATCGCTCTAGTTTCATCTTCCCCGCATTCATTGCCTTCCTATTTGCTTTAAGCCAATTCAGCATATCATGCTCTTCCAGTCGATGCTTCGACGGATTCCGTTTATTGGTCTCAACAAAACTCTTCACCTCCAGATACCGAGTTTTCCAACGTTCATCCTGTTTCATAGTACCTTATTACATATCAAGATCCCAACCAAAAGTAACCTATTCCACAGGCTAGACACTCTTCCCCTCCCGAAAAATGTATATCCACTAGCTCACTTCATGAGGGTTCAACACTTGATATCTATAAATCTTCAGTGCTTCCGAATACCCAATAGGTGATATTCTATATCTGTTTTTTCGGTTCTCATATCTTACCTCGTAATAAACATAAAAAGACTGATTAAAATAACGACTCACATTATTCTTATTCTTTTTATTTTTATTAAAATACCGATTAATCAAGTGAGATATTTCCGTTGTTGTAAAAAATCTGGATTCATCTTTCTGGCATTCAATTGCTAGCGTTATCAAGATTGCCTTCTCAAGAGAGATATTTATCGATTTTATAGCTTTTACATTAATCTTGATTACATCTCTTTCTGCTTCATGTAAGAACAGCTTACGAAAAGACCTAAAATAATACGACAACCCCTCTACGCTATTGTCGATAGATATTACGTCTTTCACGCTTTCAATCCCCCCAACACCCATTTCTTCTTGAACAGCGTCTATTTCCTTAAAACGTTCTTCTGTATATTGCTCGCAATCACGTTGCCTTAACTTCCAGCGCCTGAATCTTTCTTCATAATCCGACTTAACATATAAGAGATGCAATTTATCAGCCGGAAATGCCTTAAAAAACGCATTAACCTCTTCTTCTGTCCGGAATCCGGTAATTACAAACTTATCATTAATTTCATGATCATGGAGATAATCAACCACTTTTTTCACCACAAACAATGGTTCTGCTTGCAGCATTTTGGCAGCGAACTCGTGCTTATCCACATTTGATGCACTACCATGAGTGTCTAAGAGTTTATTTATCATAAACTCACTCGCTTCTATATGGTAATAGCCGTATTCATCCGCTAAATATCTGCCTAACGTAGATTTACCGGCACATGTTTTTCCACATATAACAAAACTATCGTAAAACTGAATTCGCAGTTGGTTTCCAACATATATTCTGTTTTTTATAGCTCCATTAGCCTTCAAAAATGACAGCATCCCCTCGAATGCCCCTTTTCTAAAATCCCCTGCATCAGCTTGCGTTATATCAAGCATACTAACAGGTTTATCACAACCATTAGGCACAAACCATTTGTTAAACGACTTAGCATCTAACCATGGATAAAGTATATTGGTATCAAAATCATACTCACTCTCTGTTATAGTTCCATATGCCGTGCTAGTAAAAACCTTATAATTCTCTTCGATGCCAAGTTTGTTTTTCAAATCATCTGTCAGGCATAATATCACATGCGATGTCACACTGCACTTCCGATTGTTGCCGTTGGCTTTGAGCATTTTATCCAGCGTATCAAAGCTTGTTTCTCGCATCCAATACTTAACATCCACACCTGGCACCTCATGGGTATCATCGCTTAACGCAGCTATTCTAACAGAAGTATCCTCAATAAAGAATAATCTATTATCTCGCTCTGTAACATACTTCCTCCATCTGGCAACCGCATTTTCAAAACTTTCAGTAAGCAACTGCCTCCTGTCATCAATTCTAGGCTCCTTATAAGCATATCCATAAAACATTTTCTTATAATACTTAATATCTACTTGATATTTTCTACATAGATATCGAGCATGAGCCAGTTTTGTTTTATTTGAAGTAACAAATGTGATATCAGTCATACTTCACTACCCTCCCAGTATTATTAAATGAAGTCTTGAAACAATCTACCTGAAGTGCATCTCTTTCAATACGCTCAATAATACCACCAATATTGTCACCAAAGAAATATAGAAGTGGCCCCAAACTTGACATACCGACACAGCACGCCCCTGCCCTTTTAATGCTAGCCTCAACTTCAGATAAGTCCGAGCCATAGAGGGCTCGCTCCAGCTGCTTCCACTTAGTATGCTGAATTGAGTCTATTGCCTTACAAAACGTTTCCAAATCCTTTTCCATTATCGAAGAGGTTATGCCATATACTGCATCATAAAGAATAACTTCCACATCCCTCCTATCTATAGGACAATTTTCTTGAAAGAATTCAACCTCCTCTTCCTCTGTTTTATGATTAATTGAAGGTATACATATACCCATTTCCCATTCTGGCATCATTATACTCTTCATTAAAAGAGGTTCTTGATGATCCAACTTAATGAATGAAGAAGAAGGTGACAATACTCGGTGTTCGGTATTAGCTATGCCAGCATCAAACACAAAGCCTCCTTTGAAGTAAGTATTAATTCCTATACCCGAAGTACCTCCTCTTCCTGATAACCTAATAATCTCTTTCTCGTCATAATCCCGATGGTTTATAAGAAATAGTGCTTCTATACAAGAAAGATAAATCATCGAGTTTGATCCGAATCCTATGTGCGAACGCACTCTGCCTTCATAGATCTCACATTTTATACCAACATCAAGATGCTCTTGGATGGCTACGTGACGGAGATGGTCAACCAATCGCTTAATCTCATTATGAGTAAAGCCACACACTCTTTTATCTTCCACTTCTATGGTGTCAGAAACAGAAAAGCTCATATCCAGCGTTGGTGACGAGATAGAGAAACCTATCCCGCCATTTATTCTATATCCATCCCTGTTCATTCCAATCAGGGATACGTGTATCCTTGGAAATGCCTTGATTCTTAACATTTCATTCTTTTTCAGCGTCCTTCCATTCAGTTTCAAAATAATCCATATAGTTCAAAGCCATTGGACTAGACTTCATCACATGTAAAGCTGGTGTATACTTGCTTTCTAATCTCGGGAACACAGGTCCAATAATACAAGTATCATCTATCCTGAAAATACTATGTGCCGAAGTATGATCAAAATATCGAATTTCTATATTATCAGGATATCTTTCCTTGAGCTTACGGTATTGCACTCTAACACGATTTGCATCTTGACGTTTAGTATCACTTGGCAGGAACTGGTCTGATGGCAATAAGATTCTTACTTTTACATTTCTACCCATTGCATTTAGCAGAACCTTGGCATTTTCTGTTGCAGCCATATCAGTATCAGCAAAATGACTAAAAAACCGCGCTGCTGTTACCCCCATAACATCAATATTCCTCTTCGATTTTCTAATAAACGCCTCATACTTAGTTCTAGAATCTCGGTCATAAAGTATCTCCAACAGTTGCAATTTTCTAAGTTCTTCATTTTGTGAATAATCTCGCCATGCAATAATTAGCTGTATTATTGCCACAACTAACCCTGCAGCAAGGCTACATGTGAATGCACTGAGTTTACTTGCAGTATCATCCTCCAACAAATAGATAACAACCACAAAAATCAATAATAGCACTAAAAATATCGAAATAGCCAATATCGAAGAAGGCCTTTTATTCATTCCCCAAATCTCCATATCAATAACCAATTAGTAAAAATTCTCTATTTAATTCTGCATCACCATTCTGTTTATTCAAAGCATACTTATAATGGCGATCATATATATCTAGATGCTCTTTATATTTCAGCATGATTTCAGAAAGTTCATCTATCGTTGGAGTTCCTCCATATCTATACGATAAAACAATTATGCTCTTCCGAAATTTCTTTATCATTCTCTCAAATACCGCCAAGGCATCTGCTGTTCTGAAATAATTTGGTGTAAAAGTAGCCTTTATTCTCTTATTCCGCGTGTCATTATCAATAAGGCTCCCCCATTGGTCATATCTTGCAATTCCCTCTAAGAAATGATAGCATTTAAGGTAATCAGAACTCTCATTCCCCTCTCCACTCTTTCTCAAATATGGCGGATCCAAATACACCAAATCAAAATAACCAGTTCTAATATCAAAGACATCATGGCATATAACCTTACACTTCTCTGGAGATGAAAAAACTGATTTATTTATTTCATTCACGAAAGTGCAGAAATGTTCTGAAAATGGTCTATCCCATGTCGCTTTATTTCCAAAACCACGTACCACATCCCTAGTTCTCATTTCAAGATTCTTACGATGGAAAATATTGTAAGGTCTCTTAGCCAAACATGACTGGAACAACGCATTATATGCTATTGCTTTCTTATATGCCAGTCTTTTGCCTTCGTAGAAATCACCCAGAGTTTCTATATTATCAATAACATTGTCAAGCCATAAGTTCTCATCATCAAGATAGTATATCCCTTGAAAATTGTCTGTAATAAAAGTGCGATGGCTATTGTTGTTAGACAATATATAGTCCACATCAGCCGATATCAGGTGGGTCCTATTATTTTCTATGATAGACTCTCCAACTCTTTGATTAAATTGGAAAAGGTCGTTATACGTTACTCTCTTTCCCATTCGTTTAAATAGATAACTAACCATTCCTGTACCACCAAATGCATCAAGAACCGTATGAAATTCATAGTTTCTCATGCACTCATATAACCAAGGAAGTATTTTTCTCTTACTTCCCTGATAGCGAGTCGTTGGTACAATCTTCAGCAAGTCATCCATTTCCACGTTTATCCATATATATTTATACGTTTATAATGCCCAGATAGCATTCACCACAACGCCTGCAAACACTGCAATAAATATACTCATCAGTGTACCAGCTAGCACATATTCTGATTTTCGGGTCTGAGCGTCACCGAATCTGATAATCGATTTAGCAGCAATCAACAGTCCAATTGCCTCATATCGCTGCATGATCACAAACGCCAAGATAAGCCAGCGCTCAATATTTCCTATCAGCGATCCGGCATTAAAACCACTACCTTGTTCTTCTGGCATATTCACACTATAGTGTTTCAACATCAGCTTGATAAAAATATTCGCAGGCTTCCAGCATACAATGATAGCAACAATCAGCGCCACATACTTTACCGGAATATCAAACGGCATACTCCAATCGCTTATTGAGCACCACCATAAAACCATCCCCACCATCACTGCGATATGCAGCAGCTGGTCCACCGTAAACCATGTCACATTCTCTTCACGATACGATTTCCACATATCTATTGCAAAGTGAGTAGCCCCTATCGTCAAGGCGCACCACCAGAAATTCACATCACATGCAACCAGCCAAGCCAGCCCAAACACAATCAAAGCATGCACATAGTGATACACGCTCTTCCATTTCTTCTCAGCCTTATCCTTGCACACCTTATTACTCTGCAACACAAAGTCTGCTACCAGATGCGCCAGCACAATACATACAAACAACTCTAACCACATATATTCTTAAACGTTAATTCTTCAAAGTCCTTAATAGCCGTGTTCACCAGCCCCCATTGAGCTTTTGTCGACCTCGTATTAACCGACGACTGATAAATACCAAGTTTCTCACTAATCTCTTTCTCTCTAAAGCCCAACAGCTTGTAGAAAACCACCTCGGCCTGTTTTGCCGAATACGAATCAACAATATTACTCAACAATGCCACATACGAATCCAGTAAATTACCGAAAGAATTCGGAGCATCCATTATCTGAAAAGCCGTAAACACGTTACCTTTCCCACTGATCACATCCAAGTTTCTGCCCGACATATAGATAGCAGCACCATCAATTATGTCTTCATGCTTATCGGCATATTTAATATCACCGAATCCTATTGAAAACCGGATGCCAAACTTCCGTAACTCCTCATCACAATCCATACCGCTTACCTGCATTTTAACAAACAACTTAATCAAAATGGCAACCCTAAACGCATATTTGTATTCAGGAACAAAACACTCTATACTATCTCCCCTAACGATTCGGGCCCAAAAGCCACGATAATCATTCTCAAAATCATCAAGCAGTCCTCTCAGCTTCTTACGCAGGGTAATCAAATCACCTGTTGCCAGCGAGGTTGAGCGCACTATATCTGCAGAAATCGTTGCTACCATATGCTTAAAATCTTTAAATCACCGGCAAATATATCTATTAATTTTTAGATAAACAAATATTATCTACAGTTTTTTAGATATTTTTATAATATCTAGTATTTCCTTCATCATTTTCTCCTCCTGCGTCATACATATTTACTTATAATTCACCTCATTCACAGCAATCGCCGTATCAATAGCCGGAAAGAACTTCTCATCCCATTTACTCCCAAGCCAAGTATAATACTCCCAAGCCTCATCGCCATCAGGATCCTCCTTAATCACTCTCAGCATCTCCTTATATCCACCGATACCACCCACATCATTCGGCGGGCACGCATTCCTTCCATCAATCAGTCTCACAGACGGCTTCTCATCTTTCCCATATTTCGCGCACTCCACCAACTGAACCGTATGCCTCCAGTAATCCCCCAAGTCATACACAAACAACATCTCCTCATTCGCACCCAACAAGTCGCACAGCACATATTCACTCGCATCCTCTACTGGCTCATCATATATTTCAGTACCCTCCATATACACATGATACTCCTTCTTTCCCTTTTCAAACATACTCAGATGGCTCTCCTCCCAGCCCATCGCCAGGATGATCACATATGCCAACGAAGTCAGTGTAATGTTCGACGGCACAGCAATCTCCCGCCACACTCTTGGCGACGAGCCCACGAGCGCTACCCGCAGCACATACTTCTGAGATCTCTTCACAGGATACTTGTACTTCAACTTCTCTATATCCGCCCATCCCCGATACCCTTGACAGGGTGCAATGCTTTTCTTTCGTTTCATATCACTTGTATTATATTTCGCCACAAATATACAAATTATTCTTCAATATTATAGTATTCCTCGCAAGTTTTTATGAAAATATCGGCGAATCTGTACCATCGTAGCACGTGAATCGGTACCACCATAGCACTTTAATCTGTAAACCACTGATTTTACGCGTGGAAAGACAAAGAAAGCCAGCCTAACGGCTAGCTTTCATCATTATACGCTTACACCTTTTTATACCCCATCGAATACTGATACGATTTATTGTCAATATACATCTGGTACTCTTTGATACCCTTCTCTTTAGCAATGATATGCAACATCTTTCTGTTGATTGGGGCTATGTCCGTACCATAATATATCGCAGTAGGTCTGATATTATAAATACACGCAGGCGATTTATCTTGAAACTCGTTCATTTTGCTGACGATAAGCCTCCATTCTTTCTCATAATTCCATTGAGGCGACTTGTATAAGAAACATTTACCTACGGCAAAGGTATCAGGATTCTTAATGGGCATTCCCATACCCTTTCCAATATACCATGCTAGAAAATCTGTCGCATCATAACGCTGCCGATGATAAATCACAGGATAAACGCTGCATACTGCTGCCTTATTGCAATGTTTCACCTTATCACAATTCTGACATCTCAATTGAAAATGATTAGTATCATATTCTAATGAAAACCCTTTGTGCGAGTCAGCATAGTGTGACCACATAGTCACCGAACGAATGCTTTCACTGAAGCACGCGATAAACGCCATCTTTCTTACCGATTTAACTGCTTCATTTGTCAATTCATCAATCTTATTACTCAATAGTTCTTTGATGGAACCATTATTACTGTCAATCATTTCAAATAAACCATCATCAGCCTTTACTAGGTTGTTTCTCGTATTATCCAAAAGTTCCTGTGGCAACACTGAACTAAGTTGTTCTGGAAAATTTCCGCCAGAACGAAAATAATCTCTCAAGGAAATTAGAAAATCTTTCGAAACGCTTGTTAAAACAGAGTTTCGAAGTCCATCTTTATCGTACCGAAAAAGACTATCATACGGATCATTAAACATATCCGGGGTAAGCGCATACAGTTTATCTTCATTAAATGCATCCATATTCATCTCCGAGCAAGGTCTGTAACGAAAAAGCCGAGGAGGAATATTCTCAAATATCAGCTTAGAAATAGGCAATAGCTTTTCTTTCATCTCCTCACTGGAGACACACTCTGGCAAGAAAGTCCTTTCAAGAATCTCTTTGAATTCTATTCTATAGTTTTGTCTGTTCATTTTTCACGATGTTAAATCGACCGCTACAATCGCTACAAATACCATTCACCGTTATAACCCGTTTATACTACTCTTCATCCGTTCCCGCTTTATTCATAATCATTTTAACTATTCTTATGCTCATTAATCATCATCCTGCCCCAATTTCCTTCCCATCCAATTATATAGTGCCAACCGAGCAACTTGCATTACTTCCATACGGAAAAGCCAATCTTTGTCCTGTTCATCGATATCGCCAAACGGATCAACATCCCCCAAGAAAAGAGAACCTTCATGAGCAATATTACACCTCTTAGCATAAAAGCTTGCAAATTTATCCCCAGATTTTCCTGCAACATATCTTTTCAAGTATCTAAGCACCCTGTTCTTTGCGCCAAGATTTGGAGTCTGACCATACATCTGATAATCAATAAGTGCGATTCCTTCTATTGATGAAATAATAGACAGCAAAGAAATGCTCCTCTTAATATCAAACAGTTCAATGCCATCATAGAGCAAACCAATTATTTGTCGAACCCTTTTCCCCAATTCTTTATCCAATGAATAATACCCATCAAGAATTAAGTCAAGATATGGTGGTATCTTTATCTCTGGATTATTTTCCAAATTTGGATTAACAGTAAAATATGCCATTGGTTCACCTACTGCTTCATAATAATCGCTACACTCAGTTAGTTTTTCAATAGCCAAATCATCCTTCAATCCAGGATATACATAAGCATTAACATACCAACTACTTGTCTGGTTATTAAGCATTGAGGCGGTCTTATCATCTAACTTGTCAAAGTCCTGAAATGGAGTCATAATTCCCCAAGAACCTCTCATTGAGGCGTATTCAAAGAAGAGGAAATTCGTAAAGACAGATAAAATCTGGATTATCTCCTTTCTTATTCTATTTTGTCCTGGTATAACTCTGCATTGTTTTATCAATTCTTCAGGTAATCCTTTCTCTTTTATCACCTTCTCCATGAAAGGATCCACCATCTCGCAATCCTCAACTTGAAATTCCAAGAAAGCAGGAAAGTGCCTAACATATATAGACAATGGTGCGTTCTTTGCATAAATAATTGGAACAAGTTGGAACTTGTCCCGATATCTAAAGGCTTTCAACAAAGGAGTCTTGGTAAATACGATGCTTCTACAAAACATATAATAATACTTCTCTTACCTCTTTTTACTTGGACAAATCTCATGCTTCGGATCTACCCAGATAATTTCCATATAGTTCAGTCTTCTTTTTCCGTATATTCTGATTTTCCCTTCTAATCTAAGTGAGAACAACTCATCAGTATCTTTGAGGTTCATCTTTGCAATTCTATCTCTTGCTTCTTTGATAAATTTATCAATCTTTACGAAGTGATGTTTTGTCTTATTATCATTTCCATAAGTATCCTTTTCTATCTCCTCCCATGTCTTATCTTCGAAAGCCACTAATTTGGGATAAATCTTCTGAATAAAAAAAGAACGGCCAATGGCTGAATTAATCTTGGCAACTAATAATGGCGATATTGGTTTATTATAATGTGAATTAAACTGTTCCCAGAATTTCTCGACTGATTTAAAACTCTTATCCTTCAATTTTGTGAGAGTATCATCCAAGTCATTATCATTCAGATTGACTACTTCGGTAAGGATTTCTTCTAAATAATTAAACTCAAAATCCCCAAAAGCAGCAGTAGCTCCCCATTTGCTTTCAACATCAAACTTATTTATACGCCAGCATGGTACTTCTTTTTGGAAATTAATTGGTTTCCCAATCTCTACCTGTTTATCTTTACCATCACGCCTAGCGCCATTTGGAATCTCTTTTTTCATCTATTTCAATGATGAATAATAAGCTTGCATACTCTCCAGACTGATTTCATGGTCACCAGGTTCATCAGGTTTCAGTCCGATTCTGGCATTTCGCCAGGGATCCTCGAAATGAGTCTGATTTATTAGAGTCTGTGCTGTCATATCACCATAAAACTTAAGGACACCATCTATGGTTTCTTTCTGTTCTACAGAAAGATTTCTCTCATCACCAATGCCAAGTTTAAAATAGGAAATATCATACATTCCTCTATGAAAGCTGAATAATGTACGTACTACAGGCCCATTAGCCCATGCTTCTATTTTGTCCTTAAACAATGGTTTTCCATCCCATACCATACTCCACGCCTGACTATAATATAACAACTTGTGAAGTTTCATGGTTGATATGGAGCAGTTAAGCTTCTTCAAAATATATGAGGCAGCATCAAATACAGAAACAGGCCTTTCCTCTTTATTTCCCACTGAGAGTTCAGTTTCCATTTCGCTTGTATACTGACCTGTATTACCACTTTCCGTCAGTCTTGCAGAATCGTCACTTTCCACAGCTACGCTTATAGTATTAATGGTCTCAATATCCTTAAAACCAGTTCTATCTATATCGCCACTCCAAGAATTATTCGTGCTCATCCCTCAAGTTCTTCTTGATAAACTTCTTTTAATATTTTAAGAGCTGCCTCTCTTTTATTCTTTATGATATTATCTTCGGCATTCAATACTTCAGTAATATCCTGTATTGTGCGTATACTATAATTATTGTTGATGTCATATTTCACTTTATTCTCACCTATCTTGCTTATTTTGAAGTTAAGCGTCTCTTTGTCATTTCTCTTGTAACTTCTTACTATCTCAACAGATGTTTGATCTAGCCCAATTGACTGTACCAGGCTCTGTGTATCATCTATAGCATTAACAGCATTTATGTTCTTATCTGTTTCAAAAACAAAGTTTATACCAAGAGCAGACACTGGTGTATGCGGTAGTTTCTGGCATATCGATGAAACCACGTTCAGCATATCATGCTCTGCTTGATCGCTTTTTTCGGTGAGCGTAAACATAAAGCGGTTATCGCCAATACAGAAATCAAACTTGCCTGTAGAATAGCGTAGAGAATGCAACACATTAAGTGGATACATAATCTTCACATCTGGATAGTCTTCGTCTCGTAAGATATTCGTTCTTACCCACTCTGGTGTAAATATAGCCAAGTTCCAAGCACCGACTATAACTATGGTATTTATATTCTGATACTGATCTTTCATCTTATAACGTCTAAATACAGGTACAATAAATGCTTTGCAAAGTTACTACTATTTATTCAAATATCATAAACCACGAGAGAAAAATTAAAAAATCTAAGTACATTTTAACCTTTAGAAGACATATTTATCAAATCATGTATCCACTATTAAAGAACTTCTTCCTCAGAATTGTCACTGACTCACATAATTCCTCCCATCAAGTTTTCTCCTTATATTTCTGACAATCCACTTTCACATTGTAATTTAGTCTTATTAAGGCCTTATAGTATCTATCCCAAGCTTCACTCGCAGAAGATGCTATTAATATTGGGGTCATGGGGTCGAGCCCCAAACGGATCACAGGTTTGTTTTACGACATTCAGATTCCAAATACAATTTTCCACCCATATTCTCTTTTTTCGACTTGAAGAGCTTTAATAACCGTTTTCTTGATGTCACTGACCAATTCCCTATCATCCCTACTTAGAAGCCAAGATTACGTCACCTTCTATTCTTTTTGGGACAATGCCTAGTTTCTCATCAAGTATAGCATCCATAAGCCCAAATTGTGAATTAAGGTATAGATCTTTATTACAGCCACTCATTATTCTGTCAGGTCTCAATAACGTTTCCTGTAATAGTGAAACTGTTTCACTTTGCGAAAACGCGGACCGCAACTCTTCGCAGTAGCCATCGCACTTTGATGACAATGCAGGGAAAACATAATTTACAAACCTTGCCAAACATGCTTCGCTTCCATAATCACAAGGGAAATAATCAGCATCTCCATTCAACATATGAGTGGAATAATACCGTATACAGAATAATTTCTTGTCTGAATAAGACTTATGTATCAGCGAATGAAGTAGGCATTGTGAAAGAATATACTCAGGTTTGAACAAACTATCTCTCTTTGCTGTAAGGCTACAAACAAGTATCAACAACACGCGTCTTATATGATGAAGATTGTTAATTTCAACAGGCAGCACCATATCAAACACATTGAAAATCTCCTTTAGCGAATAACTACAAAAATTACTCGTTGTAAAATCTTTCCTGCCCAGTTCCTCCCAACATATATATGAGGAACTACCCAAATAAAGGCACGGAAGGCCTGACAAGCTATATCGTTGGTTTCCTACCAAGTATCGTTTGTTAAAAGGTATATGCAACATGTCTTCCTTAGGGTGGTGGAACAGTCTACTATTTTCTCTACATTTATACAACGGCATCCCGGGGGGCAGTATATCCATCTTCATAGACTGGACGAACGTACGCATCATTTCCAAGGCTTCCTGGTGGTTGCCGCCCAAGAAAGCAGAAAGAATCTGAATAATCACTTCCTCTGATTTCACTACTTTTTCCATTATTAAAGGGAAGGGCAAACCTGTTTTCTGTACAATTTCATCCTTCTCTTCTTCTAGGTAGATGCGGTAACAACCTATGATAGAAATAGTTCGTTCCAAAATATTACCCGAACTATATTTATCAGATTGTATCCATTTTGCTGCTTGTCCAACCAAATTCTTCATCACTAATACTTTTTTTCCTCCTACACTCTTCGCTCAACGCCAACTGTTCTTTGAACATGCCTAGTCGAGTTGCCACATGCCATCGGGTCTGGTCCGCGGTGTCACGGAATCATTTACATCAAACGTATGCCTTTATCGAACAATCATGCATTTCTAAGTAGTTGATAATTTTCCATGAGTTCAAGCACCAACGTCTCTAAAAGATTATTAAGATAAGTAATCTCATGGTCAATATTGTTTGACATCAGTTTGAAAGTGCCATCTGCTATTTCACCGTGGAATATCTTATTTAGAACAAAATACGAATATTTTATTGATAATAGTGTCACTAATTCTACATCATTTCTGGTTCCTGTGTTTGAGTTTATATGATTATCTACGACGACATCAAGTCTATTAGAATCCTCTTCCAAAAATTTCCTTCTACAAGCTATTTTTTCTCTCAGCATTTCCATAATTCGACCATCATGATACCTACAGACAAAATCTACTAATGCATGATTCTTTGCTCGCGTCTCATAATCATTCAATATCATCCTTACCCATCTGAATGCATGAAATTCATCCCTCGTATAACCATTTGTAATGGAGATGCTTCGTGGAAAAGAACCTGCATTACCTAATATCAACTGCCGCATCGTTCGCATACAATCAAACTCTTTTGGATGGTTTCCATGAAACATAAACAACCCATTAAAAGCTCTCCATATATGTTCAAATCTGTAATATGTATCGTTTGATGCTATACCCTTCAACCAATACGACATAGCATTTCTCATCGCTTGTCCTCGTTGTGAATCTTCCATAAGACCATTGACAACAACGCTTTTACATATTAAAGAACGTAATGAGCCCCCTAATATGGGCTGACTGACAGTACTACATTCTTGATAGGCATAGTCGGGCTTTCCGCTTTGTTTCCTTATTATTGATAATCTGTCTACCACAGGAAAATCTGTCGCTACGGCATAGTAACATAACAACGCCTTAACTATTTGCGTATTGATCGTGTTGCTGGCATTCTACAGAATTGTACCATCAGCATAATTCTTTGTTCTTAACATCTCGATATTACAAGATTTTGTAAAAAACACAAAATTATCATGATAGTTGAGACTACCAGCATATCCAGATGACACTCTCCCTATTTTTTGTGACACACCAGTGCCCTTAAACACTATATTTACATGATAGTGATAAACTCTGCTTGTTTTAACCATAAACTCTTGTTTCTGCAATTGTTAAGAAAAAATTTAAGGTTGATTTGACACCTTCCATTTCATATTCACCTTCCAACACTGATGCATAATAAGGAATAGTGGGATTATCAACACCTCTGATGAGAAGTATTTCACCTTCGACAAATCCTCGGCAACTTCTGCATCACCTGATTATTCATATTTTGCGATAAGTGTGCGTACCAGAAATATCCCATGCAACTCTTGATACAGATGTCACACGGACAGATCAAAACACCCACGCCCTCTTCTCCCAACGTCCGACCGTAAACCACTACAAATCAACATGTTAGTAATAATATCGTTTTTTAATCTAATAGAAATAATGTAAACCTTATTGAACCGGTTCCACACATTTCGTTGCAAGTATAGCAAATTATATGTTTTGCCTCCAGATAAAAAACAAGAAAAATCAGATTATTGTACGTATATACCATTGATTAATTATGGTGGTTCCATCGAGAGATCTCTCCATGCGCTGTGCTTAGTCGAGATGACAATTGAGGGAATGATTAGTCGAGATGACAGCAGTGGTATTTGTCATGTCGAGCGAAGTCGAGAGATCTCTCCACGCGCTTCGCTTAGTCGAGATGACAGGAAGGGATGCTTAGTCGAGATGACATCAATGGTATTTGTCATGTCGAGCATTGTCGAGACATCTCATTCTTCGATGCAATCACTATGCCTTTACGGCATTAGGTCTATGCGCTCTTCGTTTTTTGTGTCGATAAGGGCGTCTTTTTTTGCCCTTGACCATTTTTTGAGTTGTTTCTCTCGGGCGATGGCTAGGTCTACGTCAGAATATTCTTCAAAGTACACTAGCTTATGACAATTGTACTTCTGGGAGAAGCCTGGAATCATACCAGACCGATGTTCTGCTACGCGCCTCTGCAGGTCGTTTGTCACACCGATGTATAGCGTAGTGTCGTTTTTGTTGGCTAGGATGTATGTATAGTATCGTTTAAACATGATTCTTGCTTTGTTTGTTGTCTCGAATATACGAAACGCATTGGAGAGATTTCTCGACTACGCTCGAAATGACAGTTGGGGGATGCTTAGTCGGCATGACATGTTAGATTTCTCGACTACGCTCGAAATGACATAGAGGATGGTATTGTCATGTCGACTAAGCGTTGCGCATGGAGCGCTCGGCTTTGCCGCTTGGCTTGTCCAAGATATCTCTCGACTACGCTCGAAATGACATAGGGGATTAGCCTACCGTGGATTATACCTCCCATCCTTCGCCTCCAATATCGTGCTCGACTCATGCACCACCACACTATGCCTAACAACCAAAGGCACCCACAAACGATGTGGGGATTATGAAATTTGCAGGTTAAACAGTATTACATCATAGGCCTCCCACCACACATATTTCACTTCTTCTCTCTTAATTGTAAGAGGAAACGAGTTTATCAAGCAAGATTATGAAGTGTCTGGGCAAACCCGATTCTATATTGGAGAGTGGCACACACATCCAGAGAATAATCCTCATCCGTCACAGACCGATTATGCCTCTATTATTAAGAGTTTTGCTTCAGCACAATTGAGCGTCCCACTATTAGTAATGATTATAGTGGGTACGAAGCATATCTATTTTAACGTATATGACGGAGGTAATTTTAAGGAAATAGAACCTGAAATAGTCGAATGAGACAATGAATTGGGGAAATGGTAAATTCTCCCCCTACAATTTCACTTATTTGCCTGTCGTGATATTCACGGTTTCAGCAAATTGATTGGAGCAACATACACTCCATCATCTCGTTTGTAGGCGCTACCGACAGCTGTCAATAC
>JAEEGK010001681.1_pt1 | contig 55453 bp, 41 predicted proteins | sample 8958771 | NCBI WGS metagenome assembly JAEEGK01 (sample SAMN16246547, study PRJNA631951) | gut metagenome | biome: gut microbiome; feature: rumen; material: SC-attached | host: Bos | place: Iran: Karaj | collected 2018-10 | reverse complement strand
TTTAAGAAATATACCCAATCCCCAAACCCCAATCCCCAATCCCCCATACCCAATCCCCAAATATAAATTATAATGAAATTAAATAAAATTTTTTCCGGAAAAAATAATATATTTATTTAAAAATTCACAAAAATTAAAAAATGAAGATACATAAGGAAAAAATTAGTAAAATTAATTGAAATTTTATATAGTCCTTTAATCAAAAATAATAATATAACATATTTTATTTCAAAGTTTGTGATAATAAAAATATAATATTAATGAATTTATAAATCTGAATTATGTAGATTTTCTTTTTCTTTTGATTCCAATTCTAAATTTGAATTATTTAATTTTTCATAACAAATACGATAAACTTCTGCAAGTTTTGGATATTTCTTAAAGCTTTCTTGAAGTAAAGACGAAAATTCTTTATTGAATCCTAATTTTAATAATTCTATTATATCTTCTTCTAATGTTTCATTACGAATTATACATGAAAAAACTTTCAATGGAAACGGTTTTTCTTTTTTTTCATTTTCATTTTTACAAAAATTAAAAACGGAAAATAAAATAAAAAGAAAAAGAACAAATTGATTCATTTTTTAAAAATAAAAAAATCAAATAAAAATTTAATTTTATATACTATATAATTATTTTTTATTATTTAATAAATGAAAAATTAATTTTTTTACATTTATATTTTCTAAAAATTGAATAATTATTTCTTTTTTTTTTAATTTATTTATGAAATCATTTTGATTATTGTATATCTTACTTAAATTATTACTATTTATATAACTACTATTTATACACATATTTGAAGATTGATTTAATTCATTTAAATTTGGCTCTGATTCTTTAACTTTTAAATTATTGATTATATTTTTAAAAAGATTATTATAACTATTATTTGATTTACTCATTAATTGCTCATAATGTTTTTTTAAAATTTTATTTCTTTTATCTTCTTTCTTAAGATTTGAATTTATTTTATCTGTAACATAAGAGATTTTTTGTTCTAAATTTTTTTCAATAAATTCCCTATTATAAGTATTTTTTGGTTTATTATAAGAAGTATTTATTCCTGTTAGTAATAAACCAGCATTATTATTTGATTTATTTTTTTCAAAAATTGATGATACAGAAGAAGATTGATTAATTTTTAATTCTTGAGAATTTAAATTTTCTTTATTTGAATATTCATGAAGAAAACTTTTATTTCTTTTTGTATTTATTCCAGATGATTCAATACTTTCATTTTTTAAATCTTTTAATTGATTTAATCTTTTATTTAAATATTGATTTAAATTTTCTGAATTTTCTAACTCTTTACCATAAAAATAAATATCTTCTAAAAGAATTTGTTTTTTTTCTTTTAAGTTCCATATATTTTTTTGACCATTCTCCAAATCTTTTTCTAAATTTTTCACTTTTTTTGTTAAATAATATAAATTTCCTGAATAATCAAAACTAGTCTTAAATTTATATTCTTCAATTTCCCTTTTTAAGTTATCAATAGATTTATCTATTATATTATTTAATTTTTTTCTTTCTGAATTTAAAAAAGATTTATAACTTTCATATGATTTTTTTTTTCTATAATCACAAATAATTCCTATATTTTCTATTTTTTTATTAATATCATTAATTTGCTCATATAATTTTTTTTTAATATCAACATTAACATAACTATCAAAATCAATATTTTTATAATCTTTTTTTCTAAATATATTTGTTTCACTTTTATTTTTTATTAAAGCATTTCTAGGAGAAACCAAAATTGTATTTTTCCTCATAGTAATTAAAAATATTTTAAAAGAAAAATAAATAAAGCCTTTTAAAATTTTAATTATAATAAAATATTTATTAAAATTATTAATTAATTTTTTTCTTCAAATTCAGTATTTTGATCTTGGAAAAAAAAAATATTATAAAAACAAATATGGCTAAAATAATTCAAATTACTGATGAAAAAAATATCAAAGACTGTTTAAATGATTTCAAAGACAAATCAGTAGTTGTTCAATTTCATGCTAAATGGTGTCAACCTTGTAAAAAACTTACTCCTATTCTTCTTGAAAAAGTTAAAAATGCCAATGTTGATCTTATTCAATTAGATGTTGACGACAATGAAGAAAATGCAGAAAAATTTGAAGTCAATGGAATTCCAAGAATTTTATTCTTTAAAAACGGAGAATTAGTTCATGATCATACTGGTGCTGATGCTCAGAAACTTGATGAAGGTTTTAATAAATTGAAATAAATAAATTTAATATTTTTTGAAGAATTTATGTTTTTTTATTTTTGGTAAATTAAATTGATATCATAAAAAAATTTTTTTTTTTTTTATTTTTATTTATTTTTCATTAAAATTTATTAAAATAAAATAAAAAATTGTGGTTTTCAAAAATATTTAAAAAAAAATAATTTTTTTTAATTTATTTTAACGAATTATTACATATAATCAAAGATTTTTAAATTCACTGATTTTGTTTTATGAAAATAAACATGTAAAATAAATTCTTGTTATATTGTTGTTAATATAATATTATTCTTTTTTTAAAAAAAATGCTATAAAAAACAAAATCATTTTTTTTGTGAGTTTTATATAATTTAAGTTTTACATATAAATATAATAATAAATCATTCTCAAATAAAAAATGAATAGTCAATCTAGAAAATATTTATATACAAAATGCGCTTTCACATATATTATCAAAAATAACTTCTTAATAGGTTTTTTTTATTTATTTGATTTTCTGTCAATATTATCATTCATTACTTTAGTTCCTTTAAAATTAAAAAATTATAACAAAGCATATGATGAAAAAGACAATTATTTGTATTATTTTAGTATATATAATCTATATAAAGAATATATTCCTACAGACAATGTAGGTTATATGATTACTTTAATTGTGATAGTCATTGTTATTTTAATAGTTTATTATATATTATTACTTTTTCTAACAAAGGACAGTGTAAATATTTCAGGAACTAAAATGGAAATTTTTAAGAAAATTTATGTTAATTTTTATGAATTTATTTTATTCAGAGCATTAAGTATATATATTTTTGATAGTTATATTACTTGTATAGTTGAATGTGTTTATAAATCTTTTCAAAAAAATGGGGAAGTATATGGAATTATAGAATTTTTTTTAATTTTGATTTTTTTTTATTTAGTTTCTGATACTATTAGTCATTTATCAGGACATGCTGTAGTTGCTAATTTAAAAGCTTATAATGGAACTTTAGGGGATTACCCTTTTGACATGAAATTTTCAGCTACTTATGATTTAATTTGTATCATTATGAAAATTTTTATTTGTATTGAAAAGAATGTTTTAATAAAAGGAAATCATCTTATTACTTATAAAATATTTTTTTTAAATGTTGTTCCTTTTATCATTATTTGGATTTATTTTATTTATATTATGTTAACATTTTATGTAACAACGCATGAATTACTTTATTTTCCTTTAAAAAAAACTTCAACTATAAGAAATTGTTTAATTACTTTTGCTTGTGTTTCAAGTGTAATATGTTTGTTAATAGATGAAAAGAAAGTTTTTTTGTTTTATTTCTTTGAAGTTATATTTTTTGCTTTTATATTATTTTTCTTTTTATCTCATGATGAAACGACTGTATTAGAGGTTTTTTATAATAGTAGAAATTACATATCAATGTTAATTTTTTTAATATCAAATGATTTAGATTATAATCAAATAATAGCAAAATGGATAATTAATCATAAAGTAACATGTAAAGTTGAAAATTGTTCTATTTGTCCTTTTATTGTAAAAACTTTTGGAGAAACAATACCAAATGAAATAACAATAGAAGAATTTTTTAGTTTTGTTGTCACTGTAATTGGGAAAGAATTAGAAAATGGAAATTTAGTTCCTACACCTGAAGAATTAGTTTATTTAGATTTAATCAAATTATATGATATGCAATTTAAAAATGAAACTCAAAGATTAAAATATTATCTTGCAAGTTATCAATATTTAATTAAATATAGAGGAACAAATACTACTATATACTATAATATTCTTGTGATGTTTGAAAAAAAAATGGAAGAAAATGTTGATTTTAATAAATCATATGCAGCATTTAGACATAGTGAAGAAGTTTTTGTTTTATATAATGAGTTTTTTAATGAAATTGATAATTTTATGAGATATAAAAATAAAAATCCAGATAATATTATAAGTATTTCTGATAAATTATTTAATTTTGCTAAACATCCGAAAATTTTATCTTTAATTAAAAATAGTTCAAGTTATTCATATGAAATTTTATTGTTAAGATATATATTTGAAGTGGTTGCTGTGAAATCTCTTAATGAAAATTATGAATTTTTAGAAATGAATAATTTTGATGAATATCTCGAATTTCATTTTGCACATGATAATTTTCTTTTAATTCATTATGGTTTAGTTGCTAAAGATTGTACTATAATAAAATCAAGTTATGATTTTAGAAAATATTTAAATTATAGTTTAGATAATTTATTCCCTTCAGATTTACGTCAATTTGGAAAAGAAAAATTTATAATAAGTATAAATACAAATGACTTTAAAGATGATTTAAATATATTTGAATATATAGTAATTAACTTTAAAAGTCCAAAATTAATGTCACAAGGATTTTTAGAAAGTTTTTATATGAAATATGTTTCTTTCCCATCTATTGATTCAGGTGAAGTTTTAGTTTCTGGGCATTATCTTTTAGGTAATAAAGATGTATTAATTTTTAAACAAGAAGCAGGAAAAGAATATTTAGTTTCTTTTTCTGAAAAAATGGGAGGAATATTAAAAATTAACCCTGAAATTGTTGCAAATTTAGCTGTTTCTCAAAAATATTTTACTTTTCATAAAATGTTTAAAAAAGTCATTTTAAATGAAGATGAACAAGCACATGACAAAAGAAATTTAAGGAAAAAAGTTTTAAATATGGAAAATGAAATTAAAAATACTAAAGAAACTAATTTAGAAAAAATTAAAGAAAATGAAAGAGAATTAAGATATTTATTAGCAAAAGAAAAAGAAAAAGAAGAAGAAATAGTAGTTCAAATTAATTTTGAAAGATATTTAAAAACATTATCAGAGCATTTAACAGAAAACACAGAATTAAAAAATCCAGAAGAAAGAATAAATGAATTTAAAGAATCCAAAAATTTCTTAAATAAATTAAATTTTATTTTGAATAAAAAATATGAAATAGATACAGATGGAGCTTTATATTATGTATATTATGTAATAACAGAAAAACATGGAGCACATACAAATGATAAAAGAGAGCAAAATGATGATGCAAAAAAATTAGAAAATAATTTTAATGAATCAATTTCAAAATATGTTCAAAATACTGTTGGAGATGCTAGTTCAGTTACAGGTTCAACTGCATCTTATTCAAAAGGAAATAAAATAAAATTAAGTGGGAGAGATAAATTAAGAGAAGAAGAAAAACAAGATTTTGAAAAATTAAAAATCTTCTCTAATGTCATATCAGGAATAAATATATTATTAATAATTTTAGGATTTTTATTCCTTTTATTATTATTAATTAATGATAGTAATTTTACAAAATTATTCAATTTATTCCAAAGATATAAATATTTTATGAGGGGAGTGCAAACAGAAGAAATGAGATTAGTTTCAAATGTTTGTATAGTTTATCCTAAAAATGCAACAAAATGTTCATGTTATTTTCAAGAATTTTCATATAATTTACAACAAAAATTAAACATTGAAGGTTTTGGAATGGATATAAGTACAGTTGTTTATAATCAATTTAGAGAAAATTTTAATACAATCAATAGTCATTATTTAAATTTTAAACAAAATGTTTTTGAACTTTCAACTAGTTATATTGATGCTATTGAAAATGAAGTTATTTTAATTCCAACAAGTACAACAGAATATGGGGATTCTGATGGTTCTAAATACGTTAGAGAAGAAGCTTTCTTAGAAGGTATTAATGTTTTTTTAAATTATCTTGTTCAAGTTATTAATAATGATACTTTAAGAGAAACTCCTATTCAATATTTTACTATTGGTACTGATTTTAAAGTTAGTAATTTAGATTTAATTGCCTGTACTCAAGAACAAAGAAATATTTATTATGCTTTTATGAATTATCCTTTTGTTGAAAGGGCTTTGTTGAATGTTCAAAATTTAATTAAAACTTGGTTTAGCAGTTATTTAACTGATATTAATGATATTTTAATTGGATTTGCTATTGGAATTGTTGTATTAAACTTTATTCTAATTGGAATTACTATTTTTTTCATTTATGAATTTATTATTGTTTTAAATAGAAAATTAGAAACCATAAAAACTAAATTTGCATCTGTAAGTTTTATGAAATATTTCAAATCAAAATTTTTAAATTTAAAATCATTACTTGCTTTATATGAAAAAATGCCAATGACAATAGTTACTTTGATAAATAAAGAAAAAGAAGAATATGTAAAATTAAATGTAATTGAAAAAAAAGAAGAAGTAATAATCCCAGAAAAATTAAAGAAAAGAATTCGAGAAGAAAATATAAAAAGTTTTCGTCCATTACTTAAAAGAAATATATCAATAATAGTAGTCTTATATACAATTTATTTTAGTGTAGCAGTTATATTATATATATTAATGAACAATAAATTTTCAAACTTAAAAACTTTAGTGACTTTTATAAATTACAATGCAGAAATTGATAATTATTTAAGTTTTGTTTTAAATTCTCTTCAAATAATGGTAATAACAAATACATCTCAATATGATTTTGGTTATTTTGTACATTCAAATATATCAGAGCCTTTAATTTCCAATTATATAAAAGAACATTTATTTGTAATGAAAATGATTAAACATATTGAAGAAAAAAATCCAGGAATTTATTCTGATATTTCTATCTTTGATCATGTAGCTTGTGAAGATTTAAAAACTTTTCATGATTCTGATTTTGAAGCAATAATTCCTGAAGGAGAATCTGATAAATATTATTCTTATTTAACTGATGTTTGTAATGCTTTAGGTATTTTAGAATATCAAAATCAAGATTTAGTTATGAATAATATAATTTTTCTTGAAGAAAAATTATTAAAAGGAATACTCAAAGTTCCTTATGATGAAAAATTAGATTATTTAGATAAAGATGAATTATATGAAATTTATTCTTTACATTTAGTTATTATGAGAATTTTAAGAAGTTATTTAAATGAAAGCGCTCTTCCAAAATTGATTGATGAAGTTTTATCTGCTCATAAAAATATTTTTGTTGTTTGTTTGACTGTAAATTTAGTACTTGAATTAACAATTATGATTTTATTACATTGTTTTATACCAAAAAAATTGTTAACAACAAACACAAAAGTTGGATTATTTATCTATTTTCTTGATTGAAATCAAGGAAATATTCAATTAATATTAATTTTCTTCTTTTTTTGTATAGAAAACAAATTCAGAGTTTGTTTTTATTTTAATAATAATATGGAAAATTTTAGCTTTTATTTTAAAAATAATAATAATAAAAATAAAAATTATATATTAGATTTAAGTTGTAAATTTAAAATTTATTAGAAACAATTTAATAAAAATCTAAATTATTTTATTATTTTAAATGAAATTTAACATTTTATTTTTTATATTATATAAATATCCTTAAAAAATAAAAAATAAAAAAATGAATTGTCAAGCTGTTTGGTTCTTTTTGTTAACAATGTTTAATTGTACTGCAGTTGGAATTCACATGTTTTGTTATTCTATATTTTCTTTCACTCCATCATATATTCTTATGATATTAGCTTTATGTTATTGGGGATATATGTTTTTCCTAGAAATGTCATATTCAGGTGAATCAACAGTAGGACAAGGACTTATAAATGATAGAAACACAAATTTTATGGCAGATACACTTTTTAGATATATTTTTGTTATTATAATAGGAAATGCACTTTTTTCTTATATTTTTAGAATATACTATAGAGCTTATATGCCAAGATATGCTGATGCTTCAATGGTATTCAGATATATGATGCTAAATTATATTTATTGGTATTCTTATTCAATTTTACCTTTTGCTTGTATTGTAGATTTTTGTTGTAGAAAAAGAAATAGAACTCCAAATCCAAAATATGATTTGACAATAACTCTACTTTTTGCAATAATTATAGGATTAATGAATGATAATTCTGGAATTAATCCTACCTATCGTTATGGCCAAATAAACCGTGTTGTTGCTAATATTATATCAATGGGTATTACCTATTTAATTTATGATTATCTTCTTTTTAAAATAAACGGTGGGCAATGGTATACTCTTTATCCTCAAGGTACTTCAACTGCTTATTAGATAATTTATTTCTTAAAAATATAATAATATTAGGAAAAAATAAGATTTGATTTTTATTTTAATCGTATTTTTATTTTACAATAAATTTTTATTTATATTATTATGCCAAAAAAAGAAAAAGAAATAGAAAAGAGATTATAAAAAGAGCTAAAGAAAGAAAAATAAAAAAAAATGTAAAAAGAAAAAAAATTAGATAACAGAGTAAAAAGATATATTTAGAGAAGAAATTGGAAATATTTTTGATAAAAAATATTATGAAATAATGAGATTTTATAATTGACTTAATTATAATTATCATTTTTCCCAATTCATTCAACTCTTATATATCTTAATGAGAATTAATAGAATATACAAAATTAAATTACATTCCTAATGTATTTTTATTTAAACGGTTATGTTTTTTTACTTATAAATTTGTTTTTGAATGATTGTAATTGAATATATTAATGAAATTACATAATTTATAAGAAGTGTAATTGAGAGATTCATTATTATCATTTAATAAAAGCAAAAATAAGAAATATCCTTCTTTATTTATTCTCAGAGCACTCATCTCTAAAATGTAACAATTTTATCTTTTTTCTTTTATTTGAAAAAATATATAATTTTCTTTTTTAAATAACTTAATTAAACTAATTTCTTGAATATAATTAAAATTTACAATATTATCTTTTCTTTTTTTATGTTTATAAGAAACTCTGCCTTTTGAATTTTAAATTAACTTCATTTCAACAATATTTATAAGTTGAAGAATTAAACTAATATTTCAATAATATTCTAATTTTTCTATTTTATTTCCAAAATCATTTCTAAGAATATTTGTCTTTATATTATAAAAAAATAAATTTATTGTTGTTTTTTTATTTGAATATAAATTATTTAATGTTTCTTTTTAATTGAAATAATAAATCATTTATGATAATTTTTGTGAATACTCATCTTTTATATTTAACAGGTATATTAAAAAGTGGATGAAAATTGGAATAATATTATGAAATTCAATGCTCTAAACTTAATCATCAATTAAAGAAAATATTATTATCATCTTTAAAATAATAATATTGAATTAATGTTTAGTTCTTATAGAATAGAAGTAAAAAGAGTATTTTAGATTATATATCTTTTAAGAATATTCAGTTAAAAAAATTTTAATCTTTTTAATCTTTATAATTCTCTATTTTAAATCAATTTAATTATTTACTGGTTCTTTGAAATATGAATTTTTTTCAAATCTTATGGTTTATATATTTAGAAAGTTGCTAACACCTTTTGAGGTAAATACATTGTTTTTTTATTTTATTGTTTAAAATATACTTAGAAAAAATTAAGGAAATATCTTGAACAGAAGGATAATCAAGAAAATTGTTCTAAAAAAAATATTCCAAATAATTCTAAAATTAAAGAAGAAAAAATTTTGTTGAATTAAGACTCTGAAAAAATTTTAATGAATTAATTAATGAAATAATTTTAAAACATCTTTTTAAATAAATATATAAAAAAAATAAATCTCATTGCAATTATATATTTATTTGATAAATTTTTTGTAAAGAAAAGAAGTAAAGAAAGAAAGATTTTGTTTAATCAAAAATTTTTAACAATAATTGTTTTTTCGTATTATTTAAATTTTCCAAGGAACTTTAAATGTATGAAATAAATACATTCTCATTTCAATTTTTCTTTTGAATTTTTGGAGTGTTTTTATAATGATATTTTTTAAAATGGATAATTTTAAAATAGAAAAGTTATCAATAAAATCCATGGTTATAAAGATTATTTCCAAAATAAAATAATTAATTGTGATTCAAAATTTTTTTTCTAAATTAAAACTTCAAGAACTTGAATGATATAAAATATTAACAGTTTAACTTAAAAAAATAATTGATAATAATTAATTTTTTATGTTATTATAAAGTTTAATTAGATGAACGAAATTGAAATATATTTACTTATAAATTATTCAGATTCCTCAGAAAGTTTTAAATTTCATTTTTATTTAAGTTCAGAAACAACTTTCGAAGATTTACTTGATTTTGTTTCAACTTTTAAATCAAAAAAGTTAATATGTTGTTGTTACAATTTTTTTATACAGATTTATTCTTTTTAAAGTTGCAATTACGAATGGAAGCCAATTGAAATGAATGAAAAATTGAAAATTTAATAAAAAGAAATAAATGTGAAATTAATGCTTTCTGAAAATGAGGGTGAATGTATCTGTGGAAAAATAATGCAATACTCAAAAACAAAAATTATAAAAATGTTCAATACAATCAACTAAAAGAAAATTTTGAAAATATAAATAATGCTAATGAAAATCTCAGAACAATTAAAAATATTAGAAGATGAAATATCAATTATAAAAAGTCCAATAGATAAAGATTTTGAGACTTTAAATAAACTTAAAGAATTTGGAATAGCCGAAACTTTAAAAGAATCTAATACATTGATTATTAATAAAAAGACACATGAAATTATGCCGAATAAACCTTCAAATAGTCAAAACAATGAAAAAATATTTGATAATGATTTTGAAAATTTTTATGATGGAATCATAAATATAAAGTCAGTAAAAGATATAAGTAAAGGATTGAAAATAAAAATGAATGGACCTGGAAAAAAAAATTATGAACAATAAAAAGATAAAAAATACTAAAAATAGGAGTTATTGTTAATGCAAATAAAGGAAAATCTATATTCTATCAAAAATATCAAAAATTGATTTACCTTCAGGAACAAGTATAAGAACAAAAGGATTAAGTATTAAATATCCTGATTTAGAAATATTGATAGATAGGAAAATAGCATTATTAGATTCTGCTGGATTAGAAACTCCTGTTTTAAGAGGCAATAAAAATGGAAAGAATAATCTCGATTCTAAAGAATTGTTTAAAGAAAAATCAAGAGAAAAATTAATTACTGAATTATTTTTACAAAATTATATTATTCATAATAGTGATATTCTTATTTTAGTTGTTGGAATATTAACTTATTCAGAATAAAAATTATTAAATAGAATTGTACAGAAATTAAAAGATCTAAAATAAATAAACCTTTATATATTATTCATAATTCAAAAACATTTGTAGAACAAGAACAAATAGAAGAATATATAAAAAAATATTTTTTGCAAAGTGCTACTTTTACTTTAGTTAAAGGGGAAAAAATATCTACAAAAATAACAGAAAATACAGGAATTCATTTTTATGAAGAAGGAACTAAAATCTTTCATTTAATATTTGCAAATGAACAATCAGATGCTGGATTATTTTATAATAGTATACTTTGGAATTCTTAGAAAAAACATATCAAAGTGTTACAGATTTAAAATCTTTTGATGTTATTAAAACAGTAAAAGAAAGGTTTATAGAAATATCAAAAGAAATAATAGAAAATAAAGAAAAACAGATTTTTTTAATGGAAGATTTTGATGAAAATGATGAATTAATCAAATTATAAAATATTGAAAATATCACATTAAAAAAATGTTTAATAGATGAATTAGGTTTTTCGAATTTAAAGGGAAATGGTTTTGAGCCTAATTATAATTATTATCAAAAAGATGATAATTTAATATTAAGAGTAGAATGTCCTGGAATTAGTAAATTTGTAGCCAATTTAGATTATAGTGGTGAATTTACATTCATAAAATTAAAGGGAAATAAAAGAAAAGATTTAGAACCTGAAAATTCTAATGAAAATATTTATAATAATCGAGAATTTGATGAATTTACTTTAGAAATTCTATATAAAGCTGGAAATTATTTAATTAAAAATTAAGAACCTAAAAAGGAAGAAAAAAAAGGAATTATAATTTTTCATTTTAAATTAGAAAAAAATTCATTGCTAAAGAAAATTAAGAGGAAGAAGTAGATGTGGTATAAAAAAGTTTTTAATCAAATAAATTAAAAACTTTAACTTTTAATTTTATTCTTTAAAAATAAAAAAAAATTTCAAAACTAAATAAAGATTATCAAACATAATTAATTATTCTATTCATATAATAAAATTTAAATCAAGATAAAATTTGTTTTAAAAGAGTAAATTATTGAATAATTTTTATTAAGAAAAATTAAAAAAAATTGTGAAAGAATAATTTATTCACACAAATAAAATAATTGAATCATTAAAAAGAATGATTTCAATTTTTCCCCAAAAAACAATTAAAGAATGTTTTTTTTAAAACATTTTTTATTTTGTGAAAATAAAAGAATTATAGAATTTGATAAAAGAATAAATTCCTTATTAATAAATATTTTTTAATGAATTATCACTTAATAAAAAGTTATGTAATAAAAATAAACTTTAAAATCAAATGAAAGTAAAGATTAATAGAAATAAATGAGATTTGAATGTGAGATAAAATTTTAGGAATTTTAAACCAATTAAAATAATTCTTAAAAGTTCCTATTAAATATTTTTTTCAATTTATTTAAAAGATGAAAAAAAATTATTCTTATTTTATCAATTTAATTCAAATATAAATAATCCTCCCACTTAATATGTCAAATTCAGAAAGAAACTAATAAATAATTTAATTCAAGAATAAATCAATTATTTGTTCAAACTTCAAAAATATTTATTTTTATTGAATATATTAATCCTTAATTATTTTTTTACTAATAACTTTACTTCTTTTTCATACTATTATTATTAGTATTAAAAATTTTCAACATTAATTTATAAGATGTTTTAAATATTTATTTTAAGAATCAAATATAATATATATAATATTTAAAAATGTTTTAAAAAAATAATCCAAAAGAATAAAATAAAAAATATTAAAAAGAATGGATGATGGAAGAAGATTAGAGAAAATAATGGTTCGTTTTTTTCCTCCAGGAATAATCCTTGAATTCCAAGATTATGATGGAAACATAGATAACAAATCAATAGATTTATTAAATTTAACAGAAAATTCAGACGTGCCATATTTAATCCAGCAAATAATAGAAAAAGAGCCATTAACAACAAAACACAAAGCTAAACTTCAAAAAGTAATAGAAAGTAAAATAAAATTTATATAAAAATAATATAAAAAAATAGAATTAATCCAAGTAACAACAGAGAAAAAGACTCGTAAATATTATTTAAAAAATACCCTTCAATGTCATGAACTTCCATTAACAAATTGTGCCTTTAATAAAAATGGAAATAAATTTATAACAGGTTCATACGATCAAACATGTATAATATGGGATACTAAAACAGGAGAAATGCTTCATAAATTACAAGGGCATAAAAATGTAGTATATTCAATATCATTTAATTTACCATATGCAGATAAAGTAGCAACAGGATCATTTGATCAAACAGCAAAATTATGGAATGTTGAAGATGGAAAATGTATATCAACATATAGAGGACATACTGCAGAAATAGTATGTTTATCTTTTGATCCAACAAGTACTCAATTAATAACAGGATCAATGGATAAAACTGCAATATTATATAATTTAGAAACAGATCAAGAAATTTTTACTATTAAAAAACATGAAGGTGAAATTATATCAATTAGTTTTAATTCAGATGGTGATAAAATATTAACAGGATCATTTGATTATACTGCTAAAGTCTGGGATTCTTTTTCAGGAGATTTAATATGTGATTTAAATGAACATTCAGGTGAAATTTCAGCATGTCAATTTAATTATTCTGGAAATCAAGTAATAACAAGTTCAATTGATAAAACATGTAAATTATGGGATTTAAGAAATACTTCAAAAAGTTTAAAAACATTTGTTGGTCATAGTGATGAAATAATGGATTGTACATTTAATTTAACAGGAACTAAAATAGCAACAGGATCAAGTGATAATACTGCAAAAATATATGATGTTAAAACTTTAACTACTGAATATACTTTAGTTGGTCATACTAAAGAGATATCTAAAGTTGTTTTTGATTCTAGAGGAAATACTCTTTTAACTGGTTCTAGTGATTCTACTTGCAGATTATGGGATGTTGAAACTGGAGAATTAAAACAAGTTCTTGAAGGACATAAAGAAGATATTTTTTCTTGTGCTTTTAATTATGAAGGTGATACTATTATTACTGCTAGTAAAGATAATTCTTGTAAAATTTGGTCTAATAAACTTGAAAATTATTAAAGGTTTTTTTTTTAGATATTTAATATTTATTTATTATTTATAAGAATTAAATTTTATTATTTTTATTTCACATTCAATTTTTGTTTTCTTCTTTTGTTTTTTTCTGAGATTCTATTTTTTTTATTATACTTTCATTAAATGGTTGATAATATATATCACCATATTGTTTTTCTACTTTTCTTAAATCAGAAGCACTTGATTTTCTATTTGATATTTTTGGCTTTATTGGTGTTATTATTATTTTATGTCCAAATTGTTTTTCTAAATCTTTGTTTACTTCTATTAATGCATAATTCCCATTATTATCAACATTTAAATCTAAAAATTTAAAATCTTCAATTTTATCTTCTATTGAAAAAGTTTTATTCTTTTTTTCACTTTGAATTAAATTTTCTTTTAATTCTTTTTTTTTATTAAATATAATATTTAATTTTATTAACTTTTTCTTTGCAATTTCCTGATTTGGACTTATATTATTATTATTATCATTTTCAGATTCTGATTCTTTAATAATACTTAGTTTTTTAAATGATATTTTGTTGGCTGAAATAGCTTTTTTTTTATTCTCTGAATTTAGAAAACTGTTGTTTTCATTAATTTTTTCTGAATTAATTTTTTCTTCATTATTTATTTTTTCAATATCAACATTAGAATTTTCTTTTCCATCAATTATTTTATTTATATTTTGAATATTAATACTTTTATCATCATTTGTTTTTTCTAAATCAATATTGTCATCAATCCTTTGATCATCAATATTTTTATTTTCTTGATTTAATTGGAAAGAAACATTATTTTCATTTTGAATATCATCCATCATTTTTTCATTATCAATTTTTTCTTTTTTTTCAATTATATTTAAAATAGTTTTCTCATTAATTTTCCAACATTCAATGAATTCATCAGGTACTTCTTTTGAATATTTGATCAAAGACATTTTTTCAATTTCTTTTTCTAAATCATCACATTCAGTTAATACAATTATGAAGAAAGAGAACATTTCAAGAAGATTTACATTATAAGAAAGACTTCTTTGAAATATTTTAAATAAATCAGAAAGAGTTTTTTTATCAACTTCAATTTTCATTTTTAAGTACATTATCCAAATTTTTGAATTTTGTAAAGCATAAGTTCCTTTTTCGCTTTTTGAAATTAAATTCATTTTTTCTTCTGATAAATCTAAATCTTCAAATAATAATTTTTTCAATAAATCAAAAGTAAATTGAGGAAAAATTATTTCCTCATTTAAAGTGAAATAATATTCATAATTATAAAATTTAATAAATAATTTCCATAAATTCATTATTTTAGAATCAATTTCTTTTTGAATATTTAAAATATTATTATCTTGTATAAAATTGATTTTTTCTTCTTCTTTTTTAAGTGTTTTATTTAATTTATTCTGAGGAAATGTGGTTAATAATCGAATTTTTGAATAAACTTTTTTTTTTTTCATTTATTTTCTTTTTTAAATTTAAATTTAAATTTATATTATTATTTTATTTTAATATAATATTTTGACAAATAATTATTATTTTATAAAAAGAAAATATTAAAAGAATAATATTATAATTTAATTTTCATTTTTTTCAACTTCATTATTTTTAGAGTTTTCTTCATTTTTATTTTCAATACTTTTCTTTTTAATTACTTTTTCTTTTTTATTTTTTTCTTCTAATTTCAACTTCATTTCTTCTAATCTTTCTTGTTTAATTTCTTCATCTTTTTCTTTTAATCTTTTTTGAGTATATTCTAATTGAGATTTTAAAGAACTGATTTCTTTATTTCTATTTTCAACTTCTCTCATTAATTCAACATTTTTTAAAGCAGATAATTCTAATTGAAGATTAAATTTTTGATTTTTTAATTGTTCTTCTTCTGTTATTCTTTTCATTAATTGAGCTTTAAAAGATTCATCTTTTATTTTTTCAGAAATTAATTCTTCTAATTTATTATTTATTTCTAAATTATTTAATTTTAAAAGTTCTATTTCATTTTTGTATTGATTTATTAAATTTCTTTGATCATCTACCAATTGAGTTAAATTTTCAGATTTTATTATTTCATCTTTTAATTTTTTTTGATTTGAATCTTTTTCTTTTTCATATTCTTCTTCTTTTTTCTTTAATTTTTTTTCTATTTTATTCTTTTCAATTTGAATATTTTCAAATTGTTTTTTTATTTCTTCTAATCCTTTTTCATTGTCTATTTTTTCATTTTTATTTTTAGAAATTTCTTCTTGTAATTTCTTTATTTCATTTGATTTTTCTATTAAAGATTTATTAAAATTAAGTTTTATTTCTTCAATTTCTTTTTTTTTATTTTCATATTTTTTATTTAATTCTTCTTTTAAAGAATTAAATTTTTTTTCTTTTTCTTCTTCTTTTTTATTTAAATCATCTTTTATTTTTTCAATTTCATTTATTTTATCATTTGTTATTTCATCTATTTTATTTTTTAAATCTTTTATTTCTATATCTTTTTGATTATTTAATTCATTATTTTTATTTTTTTCATCTTCAAAAGTTTTTAATTGTTCTTTTATTTTTTTTAAATTTTTATTACTTTTTTCTTTTTCTAATTCACTTTTTTTTAAATTTTGATTTAATTTTAAAATTTCTTCTTCATAAGTTTTAACTTGATTTTTATAAGTTTCTCCTCTTTTATCTAATTGATCTTTTAAATCTTGAATTTCTTTATTTTTTTCTTGTTCTTTTTCTTTAATTTCTTTTTTTAATTTTTCAATATTATCTTCATAATTTTTAATTTCTATTCCTTTTTCTTTATGAATTGTTTCTATTTCTTGAATTAATTTTTTATTATTTGCTTGTGTTTGATTTAAAATTTCATTTATTTGATTATTTTTTTCTTTTGTTTCTTCAGTAATTTTACTTAATTTTTCTGATTTAATTATTTCATTTTTTAATTTATTTTCTAAATCTTTTGAAAAACCAATTTTTAAAATTTCATCTTGTAATTTTTTTATTTCTTCTTTAAATGATTTATTTTCATTTTCTAATATTTCTTTTTCATTATTTAATATTTTGTATTTTTCTTTTATTTCCTTTATACTATTTTTTTCTTTTTCATTTTCTTCATTTTTTATTTTTAATTTCTCGTATTCTTGGTTTAAATTATCTAATTTTGTTTGAATTTCAGTATTTTCTTTTTTAATTTTTTCTAATTCATTATTATTTTTATCTAAATCTTCTTTTGTTAAATTTAATTTTTTTATTTCTTTTTGTAAATTATCGTTTTTTTGACTTAATTTTTTTTTTTCTTCTTTAAATTTTTTTTCTGATTGTAATTTTTCTTTATTTATTAATTTAATTTTATCTTCTAATTCTTTTTTTTCTTTATTTATTAATTCTATATTATTCTCTAATTCTTTTTTTTCTTTATTTATTAATTCTATATTATCTTCTAATTCTTTTTTTCCTTTATTTATTAATTCAATATTATCTTCTAATTCTTTTTTTTCTTTATTTATTAATTCAATTTTATCTTCTAATTCTGTTTTTTCTTTATTTATTAATTCTATATTATTCTCTAATTCTTTTTTTTCTTTATTTATTAATTCAATATTATCTTCTAATTCTTTTTTTTCTTCTTCTTTTAATTTTGAATTATTATGAATTCCTTCTAATTCTTTTTTTTCATTTATTAATTTTTCTAAATTATTTTTAATTTCTTCATTTTGTTGTTGAAAATTATCAATATCTTTTTTAATTTTTGTTAATTCTTTATTTAATTCTTCTTTTTCTTTTTTTAAAGTAGAAATTATTTTTTCATTATTTTTTTTTTTATTTTCATATTCATTTTTTATTTTTTCTTCATTTTTTTTTTGAATTTCTTCATATTCATTTTTTATATTTTCTTCAAATTCTTCTTTTTCTTTTTCAATTTGTTCCATTTCTAATTTTAATTTTTCTAATTCATCATTTATTTCTTTTTTTTCTTTTAATTCATTTTTAATTTGATTATTTAATTCTTTATTTTTTTTTTCAGATTCTTTTAATTTATTTTTTATTTCTTTATTTTCATTTTTAATATCATCTTTTTCTTTTTTTATTTTCTCTTTTTCATTTTTTAATTTTTCTTTTTCATTTTTCATTTTTTCAAATTTTTCTTTTTTTAAATCTTCTTCTTTTTGATTTGATTGAATCATTTCATTCAATTCATTATTTTTTTTTGTTAATTCTTCAATTTCTAAATTAAATTTTTGTTTTTCTTGTTGATTATTATCATTATCTTTTTGATATTCTTTTAACTTAATATTTAAATTATCATTCTCTAATTTTAAATTTTCTTTTTGTTGAATAGTATCCTTTAATTCTTGTTCAATATTTTCTTTTTCTTTTTGTATTTCTTCTATTTTATTCATTAATTCTTTATTTTGATTATTTACATCTTGAGTTAAATTATCTTTTTCTTCATTTAATTGTTTGTTTAATTTATTTAATTCAGAAATCTTTGTATTTGAAGTTTTAATTGTATCATCTTTTTTTTTTATTTGTTCATTCAATTTATTTAATTTTTCTTTAAATGTTAAAATATTTTTTTTATATTTTTCAATTTCTTCATTTAATTTTTTAACTTCATCTTCATAATATTGTTTATCTTCTTCAAATTTATTTTTATCTGTTATAATTTGAATTTCTTTTTGTAAAAAGTCTTTTTTTTCTTGAGCTAAATTTTCATTTTCTTTAATTAATTGTTGTAAATTATTTTTAACTTGAGAATAATCTTCATTTAATTTTTTATAATCATCAACAAGTTTTTTATTTTTATTTTCTAAATTATTAAATTTATTTTTCATTTTTTTTTCTTTTTCTTTATTATTTAATATAATATTATTCATTTCCCTTTTTAATCTTCTATTATCATTTTCTAAACTTTGAAAAATATCACTTTCATTTGGTTTAAAAAATTTTTCACTTTTATTATTTTCACTATCAAAAAAAGAATTTTTAGTTCCTCTTGAATTATTAGAAATATTAGTCCCATATAATTTAGCAAGATTATTTTTTTTTTCCATTTTCATTTTTTCTAATTTTTTTTGAAGATTACTATTATTTTGTTGATTTGAATTAACTTTATTTATTTTTCTAGATAAATCTTCAAGTTGAAATCTTAATAAATTATTATCTTGTCTTAAATCTCTTATTTCTTGGTTATTTCTTATATAATTATTTTCAAGTCTTTGATAATATTTTGAACTTTTTCCACTTTTTATTTTATTCAATTCAATATTTTCATTTTGTTCTAAATTAGTTTGTCCTACTTTAGGTAATTCATTCGGATTATTTTCATTGTTTAAATTTAAAAATTCTTCTAATTTTTTTTTCTTTATATCTGAATCTTTTCTTCTATTTATATTTTTTAAAAGTACTTCATTTGGTTTTTCTTTTATTTTTGGTTTAAAATTCTCAAAGTTCTCATGAGAATTTTCTATTTCAAGCTTTTCTTCTATTATATCATCTAATAAATATTCATCTTCTAGTTTATTTAATAAAAAATTGTATTCATCATTATCATTATATTTATCTTCTTTTTCTAATTTAGAGTCTTGAATTTTATATTTAAATTGTTTTGATAAGGAATTAGATGGACTTTTTGGTTTAGACATATATATTGTTTTTTTTATTTTTTTCAAATTATTTTAATTGAATAAATAATTTAAATTAAAAAAATAATTTTGAAAAAAATAACAAAGAGATAATTTTACTTTTAATATCTAATTATTTAAGAAACACACATAATTCAAAATATTATATTTTGAAAAATGAAATTTAATTTATTAACTCATATTTATTTGTTATTTTAAAATGGAAAGTTTGAGAAATTATCAAAAAAAAAATTATAATTTCTGATTCGTAAAAAGCTAAAAAATAGTTATTATCTTTATTTTAATAATATTTAGATATGATTTTATGATTATATTATTTTTTTTTGAATATTTTTAATGTTCATAATTTTAAATTAAAAAATGACTAAAATTAATGTAAAATTTTTGAAAAAATATATAATATAATATAAATTAAATAGTTATATTTGTTTTTTTAATTCAATAAAAAAATAATATAAAATTGATAAAAAATACATTGTTTAAATGGGTTGTTTTCAAGGAAATCTTCCACAATTAATATGTCATTTTGAAAAAGGAGACGAAATACAAAAATCATATTGTATTAAATTAAAAGATAATTTTAAAAGTGAACATTCAATTGAATTTACAATTCAATCCAAAGAAGGTGATCCATTTTTAATTAAAATAACAAAAAACCAAAAAGAAATGATTCTTCAAGATGATTTTAATGATGAAGAAGAAATTATGAAACAAACTTTAGACAAAGCATATCAATTTTTAGATGATAATTAAGTTACTTTTTAAGTATAAGTATATTATCATTTGTTCATAAATCAATTAATATTAAATATTATGTATGATTTTAACTCTAAAATCCTATTTTTCATTAAAAAAAAATTTATTTTTAAATTTTTAAAACAACAAAAACTTTTTAATTTAAAATGTAATATTATTTTAAATGATGGATTTGGAATTTATATATAGATAATTTTTTGAAAAATTCCATGAGTTTAGGAAAATATAAAACAAAATTATTAGGAAAATCAAAAATTGATTATAAGGAAATTTATTTTTTTTGGAATACATTAAAAAAACAATTTAATAGTAAAAAAAAATGTATTTATATTAATTTATTTAAATTAAGTTTTATAAATATTAATATTATTATTTTATTAATTTAAAAAAAGCATAAGTAACATGTTTTTTGAAGCAAAAATAAAATATTAAATTAAAAGCATTGAAAGATAATTATTTTATTTTTTAAAAAGATTTTTTATTTAAGGGATAAATATTTATTTTTTTATTTTTCCTTTATTTGAAAAATTTAAAACTAATTAATTATTTGAATATTTATATTAAAATAAAAAATATATTTAGAAGAAATCTATAGATTATTTCTGAGAATTAGACTTAATCTCAGAGTAGAGAAATTATTATCATATATCCAACTACAAAAATTTTGGGTTAAATCAATAGATTCAATTTTATTAAAATTAAATAAATTTATATCCGATTCGAGAAAATTATTAATAAAATCATTACAATAATCAGGAATTTCCTCTGCACAATTACAAGAAGTATATTCAGATTCCATTTTATATTTTTTATATTGAACAAATAAATCCTCATCTATATTATTCATTAAGTTTTTTCTATTTGAAATATTAATAAATTCTCGAAATAAAGTTATGAAAGTTATTAATTTTACAAAATAATTAGGATTAACATATAATGACATTTTATTTAAATAATGCATAAATACTTTATCACTTATTTCATATTCATTATAAATTTTCTTATTTCTATCATGCTTATTTACTAAAAATTTTCCTAAAAATGGATGTTCATAAACTTTTTGGTATTCAATCATTTTTTTTTTAATATTTCTTTCTCTAATTTGATAATTAGATTTATCGTAAATAATATTAAAAGCATTAATAATACAATCTTCAAAATCATAAATTTCAGTAATTCCTGTTCTTTCTTTTTTTAAAAAATAAGATTTATCTAAAGGATTATATTTAGCTCTTTCTTTTAAATAATTTTCTGTATTTTTTCTTGGTCTACCTCTTGCTCTATCACTTACATCAGTTGAATTATGTTTACCTTTACAATGAGTATATAATGCAGAATATGACAAATAACTTTTATTACATATTTTACATATAAATGTTCTTCCTTTCTTATCATTTATTGATCTTCTTTTTGGTTTATCGAATGTATCAGATTCTGATTCATTATTATTTTCATTTATATAATTTTTTATATTATAATCTGTAGATGAAAGAAAATTTGTTTTAATATTTAAATTATTTCTAGAATTAATATCTTCATCAAAGTACTTTTCGTATTTTGAATTCATTAATTTTATTGTTTATAATATAAGTAGATTAACTAAAATTTTAATTTTTATAAAAAAATATTTGTTGGTTGTATAAAAATATTTTCCTAGTTATAATGAAAAAAATTGAATTAATCATTTTTTACAATTAAAAGAAATTATTACTATTTCAACTTATATTCCAAAGAATGGATTTTTTAGTTTTTTAAAAAAAATCAAAAATCAGATGATAAGAGATTTTCTCCTTTATATAAAAAACTTATTCTAAATATCTTTTCTTAAATATATCTAATAATAATATTGGAGAAATTAATAATTCCAAATAGAATAATTAAAGTATAGATTAAGTTTATATATATTTAAAAATTATACTTCCTTTAATCATATAATACTTTTAATATTTTTAATTTTTCAAATTCATTTTATTAAAAAATTTTCATTAATAAATTGATTATATAATATTATATATTAGATTTTTATATTTAAAAAGGTTAAAAAATATCTGATTAATTGAATAAATAAATTTTCCAATGATTTTTTGGAAGATGAATATAAATTAGATTCATTCAGTTTATATCATAAAAAAGTTAAGATAGTTTAAGTCATTAAATGACATTTAAAAAAGGAATTAAACATTTATTTCTTTAAAAAAAAACATACCTTATGATTTAAAAAAAAATAAAAATTTATAAAAAAAATGCTATATTATTTCTTTTAATATTTGATTTTCTTGATTATCCTCTTTAGATTCTTCTATTTCTCTAATTTCTTCTTCTTTTTTATCAATTAATGGATTATCTTTTTGATAATGGAAATATAATATTATATTAAAAATACATAATATTCCTCCAAATAAATTTGCAATTAAAATATGCCAATCTAATTTTTCACTCATTATCCCAAATAAAAACCAAGAAATACAATTTAACAAACCAAGAATTGATGTATTAAAAATTATACTTTCTGGGATTTTGTTTCTTATAATTTCTAATAGATTAAATCCAATTGGTAAATACATTAATACATTTACGAAACTATCAAAATAAAGGATAACATTTTGTAAAGTGATATAATTGTTTTTTTTACAAATACTGAGAAGATAATATTCAACAATTATTATTATAATAGTACCAATAATAAAAATAATCATAGAAATTACTTTATGAATATTTGAATAAATATATTTTAAATAAAGAATCATATATATAAAACAAAAGCATATTCCAATTAGATTACAAAATTCCATTGAACGAATTTCATTAATTGACTCTCTTAATGCTACACTATAAATAAAAAAAAGTAATCCATTTAAATATAATGCTAATAATCCATAAATTCCAATATATTTTTTATTCAAATTTCCTATCATTAAATTATATAAAAATTGAAAAGGAGATAAATAATAGAGAAATGAAGTTATGAATCCAATAAAACTCCAAATGTCCATATCAAGAATAATATATTCCCCCATTAAAAAATTATTTTATTCAATTATTAAATATTCTGATTATATTAAGTCAAAATTAAACTTTAATTATATAATAAAAATTGAAAAATTAATCTTTTGATTTGTTCAAGTTTTTTAATTTTTTTATAATTAAAATATAAAATATAATATGTTAATAATTATATTATTGATTTATAAAAGTTAATTCAGTATCCTATGATAAAATTTTTTGTTGAATTTTAAATCAATGTATATATAAAATGGAAATAATTTTTATTTAATTCATACCTAATTAGCAGTCAATTTATTTTTGATTCTTTCTTTTTATTATTCACATAATTCTATCTTTGGGTCAAATGAAACCTTTTTTTGAAATTTCAAATTATCAAAACATTGAGATTTTCTTTTTAAAATTGATTGAAGAGGTTTTTTTACATTTTCAAAAGTTTTTATTTGAACAACTTGATTATTATAAGTTTCTCCCATATTTTTATCTAATTCTTTTGAAATATCTGTTTTAGAACTTATTGAAGATGCATCATAACTCATTGATCTTTTCCTTCTTGATTTCATAACAAATAATTCTTCCCATTGTTTTTTTTCTTTTTTTATTACTTTTTCTTTTTTAAAATATAGTTTTTCTTTATTATTCTTTCTATAAAACATTTTTGAAGTTAATATATTATAAAATTTTTCTCCTTTATCATCTATAATTGAATACCTTGGATCTATAATAATTTCTTCATTTATTTGAAAATTAACTAAAATATTTTTTCTCATTAATTTTATTTTTTTAATTGCAATATAATAAGAATTGAGATATCGACTAAATTTGAATTTTAAATTCATTTTTGGTTTATGTATTATCAATGATAAATTTAATTTATTGTTTTTTAATTGTTGTTTTAGTTCTTCATATTTTGAAGAAAAAACATACATTTTATTTATAATATCCAAAGGAAATTTATAAAAAAATAATGCGTCATTATTTAATAACGCTTTAATATGTTTTCTACAAATTCCCATTCTAATAATTGACTGAATTAAAATAATACTTTGTATCCTCCTATTAATAATATTTTTTATAATCAAGAAAGATTTATATTTTTTATACTTTAAAAATCTTCTTATTGAACTTTGAATTTTTATAATCAGTTTTTTTCTAAAATTTAGAATTTTTTTAATCAAAAATTCTCTTTTAGATTTTAGATCATTAATATGATTGAGACGGGAGTTTGAAACATTGGTTTTGTTTTTGATTGAAAAAATTCTTTTTGATAAATATATTGAATATCTTTTTTTCTTAAAGAAAATATTAGAATAAGAAGAAAATTCATCGACAAAAATGTCGAGAAGCATTATTAAATAATTATATTCTTAAAATTTAATTAAAAAACTTTTTATTTCAACTTTTTATTTATAATAATATATTATAAAATTACAATAAATTTTTTATGATATCATAATTTTTTTATTATTAATTAATTAAATGTTTTTTGATGATATCAAAATTATTTCATTAAAAAGTTTTTTGAAATTATTTCTTTTTTAAATGTTTATAAAGGATTTTATAAATTTAATAAAAAAACTATTTAATAAAAAAAGAAAGACTAAACAGCAATAAAAAATTAATTTTTCTATATAATATAATAAAAATTAAATGATCACATCATTTGAAAAACAAGAAAAAGTATTAATACTGTCTGAACAACAACAAGGTCAAAATTCTCAAAAAGAAGATTTAAGTAGGCTTGATCAAAGTGTAAAAAGCAATGAGTTAAATAATTCAGAAAATCAATATCGAATAATTGAAAATGAAGGTTCAATAGAAAGAATTCACATTGGAAAAGAATATTCAATACAAAATAATAATAATTCAAATAAGTTTTTCATTGAATATTCATATAATGAAGACCAAAATACAAAATCAAAAGAAACTATGGAAGATATGGGAAAATCAATTGAAAATTTTAATGAAAATGAAAAAAATACTTTATTTTTATTATTCGATGGTCATAATGGAGATTCAGTAAGTAAATATTGTAGAGATAACTTTGATAGAATATTTAAAAAATTTCTATCAGATAAAACTTTATCTGTTAAAAGAGCAATTACAAAATCTTTTTTAGAATTAGATAATGAATTAAAAGAAAAAAGTTTTAATCATATAGGATCAACAGGTACAATAGTCTATTTAACAGAAGAAAATAATAAAAAAATAATATATTGTGGAAATGTAGGAGATTCAAGATGTACATTATTTAATAAAAGAATAGAAAGATTAACAGTTGATCATAGAGTAGATGATTTAAGAGAAAAAGAAAGAATAATTAATGCTGGTGGTTTTTTAATGAATGATCGAGTTAATGGTCAATTAATGTTAACAAGAGTTTTTGGTGATTTTGATTTTAAAAATTTTGGTGTTAAATGTGATCCTTCGGTTACTAGGAAGATTTTTGATGATAAAATTGATAATCAATTTATGCTTATTAGCTCTGATGGTATTTGGGATATGTTTGAAGAAGCTGATATTAAGGAATTTATTTTGGAAACAATTGAAAAAAATAAAGATACAGGAGAATCTGTTACTAAAATTATTTGCCAGAATTTAATTGAAGAAAGTATTAAAGTTGGAGGATGGGATAATATGAGTATTTTTGCTATTAAATTATCATAATTGGTAATTTTAATTTTTTTCGGTTTTATAAATTTTTTAGAGTTTTTAAAGTTTTTTATTGGTCTTAAGGTATGAAAATTTAAAGTATGAAATATTTATAAATTAACTTATTTATTATATTATTTTGGTTTAATTAATATAATTTAAAGAAGTGGAATAATATATGTTAATATAAAAAATTTAGAAGTTTTTTTAATTTTTAAATATATAAATATTGGTGTTTATTAAGATAAAAAATATAAGGTTTCTTTCTTGCAATTAAATTAAATATTATTTACAAAGATGATAGAACATAATATTTAATTCATATTAACTTAATTTTATACAATTGTGAAATTTTTATTCAAACTTGAATAATATTGACATAAAATATGATAACGATTTAAATCGTTTTGTTTTAAAAATTGTTTAGAAATTGTATTATACAATTCGTAGTGAATTTTTTGAACATAAGTTGAGATTAATGAAAAAAAATTTTTTTGTTCTTCTTTCTTAGAATTTTCAATTAATTGGTTTGTTTTATTTAAAATACCTAATAAAATATTATTTAATTCTTCAATAAAAATAGTATGTCTATCGAAGTCTAAATTTTTAAAACAAGTTTGGGCAATACTTAACAAATGGATTATTTCTTTTATACAAAGTGAAATTAATTTTTGTTTTTTCTTAAAATTTAAATGTAATTTACAATTAGCAATTATAGAATTAATTTTTTCATTTTCTTCTTTAGAAATCAAATTTTTTGGTAAAATATTCTTTAAACATATTAAAAATTTTGTCCAATACATTTTCCGTTTTATATTTATTTTTTTAATTTACTTAAATATATTTTCAATAAAATAAAATTTCAAATTTTTTTTAAAGAATCTTATAAAAGAGTTTAAGTTTAATTAAAAGAGACTTTTTGTTGAAAAATGTTTAAATTAGAAAAATCAACTATTACATTTAAAAAATTTAAAACGTTTTATTTAAGTGAATTAATATTAAATAATGATAACTTAGATTTAAGAAAAAAATAGTAAAAGAAAAAAGTTATGAATAAAATATGAAAGAAGATTTCAAAATTTGTTGTTTTTAATCGATAATAAAAGCTTTCAATTAATTAGAAACTATTTTATCACCGAAATTAATTTAAAAATAATTAAAAATGAAATTTATATCATAACAATTTATATAAAAAGTTACATTATTTATGGAAAAATATATATCTCTAATATATATAAAAGTATAATTATTTTAAAATATTGTTATGATTGAATAATTTGCATTTTTCCAATTGACTTAAATAATTTATGAATTTAACATAATTAGAACAAATTTCCATAGATCCTGAATCAATATCATAATTTCTAATTGTTATACCATCAAAAGTTTCAATTAAAAACCTATTTGGTTCATTATTATTAATTGAACAAAAATTAACTTTAATTAAATCAAAACCCCCTATATATTTTTGACTACTTAAATCCATCCATTTGAAAATATAACTTTCAATACCATTTAAATATGATAATGTATTTGGACATAATATAAATAAAAAAACATAATTATTATTATTGATTAACATTTTCATATATCTTGGAATACATAAATAATTTATCATTTCTATTTTATCTTTTTTTTCATTTTCTTTCATATTTTTTACAAACTTTGAAACTGCTTTTAAATTTGATAATTTATTATAATTTACTGAATTAGATAATAAAGGAGGAGTTGAATTTATTTGGTTATCAAATATATTTTGATTTTTATTTAATTTATATGAAGTATTTAAATTTAAATGATTATTATTGTTTATATTACAAATATTATTATTATTTCCTAATTTTGTTTGTTGTAAAATTTTATGAGAAAAATGATTTTCCGATAAAATATTTTCTAAAGATGTTTTTTGAGATTTCATTAAAATTTTTATATACTCAATAGACATTCTTCTACTTTCTTTTTCATATTTATTTTTCAATTTAAAAAAAGATTCATCTTCAATAAAAGTTCTTTTACTTATAGATAATTTATTATTATCAATAAAACTTTGAGAGGTCATATCATTATCAATAACAATTAAATAGGGAGAAATACAATTTTTACTTTTTGAAGGAATTGGGGAAATTTTTAACCTTTCAATTGATTGTATATTATTATTTACTTTTAAATTTTTATTATTGTAAGAATTTGAAGTTGTATCTGAAATATTATGATTTAAAATATTACTATTTCTTTGATTATTATTTGTATTTATTTTATATTTATTTAAGTCAATGGATGATATAGATTTATTAATAGAAATATTATTTGAATTACTATTTAATTCATCATTATCAAAGTTTAATTGAATATTTGAAGATAAAATTAAGGAAGAATTATTTGAATTTTTAGTTTTTTTATTATTTCCTATATTATTATTAATATTTAAATTATTATTATTATTATTATTATTTAAGGATGTTTTATATGAAAAAATTCCTTGTTTAAATGGAGGTTTAGGATAAAAATGTTTATAATTGTTTTTATATGGATTATTAAAGAATTTTCCTTTTTGAGAGAATTTTTTAACATCATTTTCTTCTATAGAATTTTTAATTGTATTAGTATTAATATAAGAATGTAAATTTTGATGATAAATTGAATTTTGAGTTGAATTGTTTTTTTGTCTTAATTCTTGTATTTCTTTTTTTAAACGTAAAATTTCTCTTCTTTGGTCCATTTTAATTAATTTAAAAATAAAAATACAATAATAATTCCTATAAAATATTTATTTCTTATTTAAAACTTAATTATTTATATTTTAAAAATACAAAAAAAGATTTATGTTAAAAGAAAAATTCATAATAATAAAACAATTGTAAAACATTTATATTTATAAATCATAAAAAAATTATTTTATTATTAATCATTTATATTAATTGACTAATTTATCATTAATCTCTTTTATAAATTTTTCAATATTATTAAACAAATTTACAGATTCATTTCCTGAAGATTCAATTTTGTCATGATTTGATTTAAGAGAATCAGTATTTTCTTTATTATCATTTTGATTAGAAGAATTTGATAAAAATTCTCTGATTTTCATTAAATTATAAGAAGCTTTATAAGATAATAATTTAATATTATTTTCAACATCATCTTTCCAATAATTTTCCTCATAATCTCTTTCTTTCCCTTTATTATTTATATATTTAATATATTGTGCAATTAAAGATAAATTACTTAAACATTTAATTGCATATAATTTTGGTAATTTTATTTTGTTTTGAGAACGAAGAATCTCAATTTCAATAATTAATCTTTTAGTCCCATATTCAACATTTAGTCTAATCTCATTAATATCCTTATTTTCAACTGATTCAGTATTTTTAATCCAGTTAATAATATTTTCAATTAAAGTAAAAATATTATCACTGTTTAATTCAGGAATAATTTTATCAATTAAATTATAATAATTTGACATTTTAAATAATAAAAGATAATATTGTCCCGATATAATGAAATCAAATGCTTGAGAAATATCATTTATGCTTTTTACTTCTTTTAATGCTGATTCTGTTGATACTTGATAATTTACATATGAGTCTTCAGGAACTTTAATATCTGAATTTGGAACATTTGTTCTATTATAACAACAAACAGAACCTTTTACTCCCATTTTTAATTAACATAAATCAATAAAAAATAATAATGTTTAATAAAGGAAATGAATATATTTTTATAATAATGTGAAAAATATATATAAGAAATTATATTTATATATTTTTTAAAAATTAAAAATATGTTAATTATTATAGATTATATAATAGTATTTACAACTAAAAATGAATAAATGAATATTAAAATAATTTTGGAAGAGAAACTCTATATATAGATATTGAATTTGATAATAAAAATTATAATATTTAATACTAAATATAGATTAAATATAATTAATATATGTAAAAATTAAATTTTTAATTTTGGTGAATTTAATCCTAATAAAATTCATTGATTTTAATTATCAGAAAAAATTTTGATTAATAATACAAAAATTAATGATAAATTATTCAACTAATAAACTTTATATACCAGTTTTATGTGAGTAAAATAATTTTTGAGAATGTAACTAAAATTATAATAAAATTGAATAATTGTTTTAATTTTTATCAAAAAATATTATTTATAAATGTATAAATTTTACTGATTATATTATATTTGATAATTTAATTAATTTTTAATTGGATATTGATGGATATAATGATTTAAATAACAGAAGATTATTATATTGAAATAATATAATGTAATTATTTAAAGAAAAAAATGAAGATATCTAATTTACACTTATAATTATTTTTTGGAGGATTATTTTTAAAAAATCTTCATGGTAATTTTAGATTGATAATAAATAAAAATTAAAAATATTTATTTTATTTTAATATATTTAAGAATTATTAACTTAATTAAAATATATTTAATTTTAAAAAATTTAATTACTTTAAGAGTGAATTTACTTTATTCTTCTCTAGCTTGTTTTTAATTTATATTAGATAACTTAAATATTATTAATATTACAAACAATTTTCCTTATATACAAAAATTTAAAATATTTAATCAATTTCAAAATCAAAAACAACAAAACCTAAATTTTTTTTTACCTTCAACTGAAAAGGTTATATGATTAGTTATATGATTTTTTTTTTTTAATTCATATTCTTCAGTTTGTATATACTCTTCTTTAAATTGTTTTTTTTCTATTCTTTTTGTAGAATTTGAGATTTTTGAAGTAGTATTATTTGAATCTTTTTTATCTAAGTTATTAATTATACTTTTTTTATTAATATTTACAATTTGATTGGTTAAAACATAAACAGGTTTATTAGATAATTTATTAGGATTATTATCGAAATTTTCCATTTCAAAATCATAAGCTTTTTGTTCTTCATATTTATCATTTTGAATTGAATGCTCAGATATAAAATCACCTTCAATTGAAAATCTTTCAGATTTATGAATTGATTTTGAAAGTTCATTTTCACTTTTATTTGATTTATTATTATATATATCTTTATTTATTGGTAATTGAGTTTCGCTCTGAGTTTTATGATTTGCTTTTTTTATTGGATATGTTTTTACTTGAGGAATATTATATACTTCTTTAGAACTTCTTTGATAATCTTTTATTTTTCTTTGACTTATAATTTTTTCTTTTTCTTTATCTGATGATTTATTATCTAAAATATTATTTTTTAATTTTTTAATTTCAAAATCCCTTGTTTTTATTCTATTTAATTTATTATCAAAATAATTTTGTATTAATAAATTTCCTTTTGGTTTTTTTTTTTCTAATAATTTTTTTGTATCAATTTGTTTTTTTATTTTTTTCTTTTGAACGTTTTCATTATTTCCTTTTTCATAATCAATTGGCTCATCTAATATTCTACTTAATAAATTTTCATATGAATTAAAATCTTCAAGATTTTGTTCAATTTGGGATCTTTCTATTATATATAAGTTATTTTCATTTTGTTTTGTATTTTCATTTTTTTCCTCTTTTGGATTATTCATTTTTTTACCATTTATAGTTAATATTTGTGGTTGAATACTTATAACATTTCCAAACATATCAGAAGCATCATTCATATTTAATTTCATTTTATAATTTTTTATTAAAGGAAATAAATTTGATTAAATTAGATTATATAATCATACATATTTTTATTGAAAAAAAAAGTTTGTGTTTATAAAACAGAAGAAACTCATATTAAATTTTAACAAAATATAAAATGATTTTTTAAGAAAATAAAGTTTAAAAATATATAGTTTTGAAAATTAAAATTTAAAAAAAAGATTCTTATAAACAATTCAAAAATTTAGAATAAAAAAATTAAAAAATAAAATAAAAAATTTAAAAAGATTAAAAAAATAAATGACTGAAGAAGATTTCGAAGAACAAGATATTCAAAATTGTCCAAAGTTAATCAAACTCTCAGATTATTCTTCACTTCATAAATATATATTTAGAATTTGTTTATTAGGAGATTCAGGAGTAGGAAAAACATCATTATTAACAAGATATTGTGATGAAGTATTTAAAGAAAAATATAGTAATACAATTGGAGTAGATTTTAGAGTAGTTACATTAAAATTTAAAGATATTTTAGCTAAAGTTCATATTTGGGACACTGCTGGTCAAGAAAGATTTAAATCAATTGCAGTTAATTATTTTAGAACTAGTAATGGATTCATTTTTTGTTATGATATTACTAATAAAAAATCATTTGAAAGTATTCAAAAATGGGTTGAATTAGCTTTTTCTAATAATGATTCTCATAAAGTTAATTTTTTAATTGGTAATAAATGTGATTTAAAAGATAAAAGAGATGTTAATATTGAAGAAGGAGAAAATTTTGCTAAAACTAATAATTTTTCTTTTATAGAAACTAGTGCAAGAGATAATACTAATGTTGATAAAGTTTTTCAATTTTTCACTTATAGATTAATTTCATATTATGAAAAAAATAAAGAAGATTATCAAGGTGATCAAACTGAAAGAAGGTTATCTAAAGCTCAGAAAATTAGTACTGTTAGAGAGAAAAATGATTGTAAATGTTAAGTTATAATTTTTTATAGAAAAAGATTAAAATAAAATAATATTTAATTTAATAAATTTAAAAAAAATTATAAAGAATTTTTTTCAACTATTTCTCATAATTAATTTTATTGATTAGGATTTTTATATAATCCATATTTTAATTTAAATAGTTCTTTGTTTACTTTTTGAATAGTAGGAATTATATCAGTTATATTTATAGCTTTTCCACTTATTGCTTTTTTGATTATTGTAATAAATTCTTCAATTGTTTTTATTTTAATTTTTCTTTGTAAATATTTTGGATTTTCAATTTGAATCATTATATTACTTTTCTCAATGATATTTAAATTATTGAATTTATTTATAAAATCGTTATTTTCATCATTACTAATTATTTCTAATTCTTTTTCAAAATTTAAAATATTTTCATTTAAATTTTTCTCTTTTTCAAAAATATTATTAAATTTAGTAATTTTATTATTTATTTTATTTTTTAATAAATCTAAATTTTGATAGATATTATATTCATTGAGAATTGCTTGACATACTTTTTTTCCTAAATTTAAATTTATTTTTCCTAAAAGATTTGTTCTTAATTGTTCTTCATTAAATATTGAATCTTTAAGAATATTTCCAGTAGGAGTATTTAAATCTTCATCCTCTTGAGGAGTAATTAATTTATCATTGTTATCATTTTTATCATTGTTATCATTGTTATCATTGTTGTCGTTGTTATCATTATTATCTTTTTTATCATTGTTTGAAGTATGTTTTTCTGTTTTATTTATTAATTCAGTTTCATTTTCATTAATATGATTTATATCTATTTTAAAATTATTCTGTATTAATATTATATTCTTATAATCTAAATTACAATAACCAGAAAATTTATTTTCTACTTTTGAATTAAATACAGGAAAAAACCTATTAAAAATATCTTCTAAAAATTTTAAAACTTTATTTATAGAAGATGCACTTTTATCCCACTTTTTATATAATTGAAAATTTACTCTTAAATCTTCTTGGGATATAAAATAATTTGGAATTGTTTTATTTATTTGAAGATATTTTCCTTTTTTTTCTATATATATTTCTGGTGCCCCTAAAGGAAAAGAATCAGGAAAATAAATTAATAATGGAATATCATAAAATTTTCCTTTTAATGATACTTTTAAATTATGTGCTATAATTATAATTAAAATCGGAAGAGATATTTTTGATGTTTTTCTAAATAAATACATTTTATTATTAGGAAAATCATCTAAAATTAATTGTTGAATAACTTTTTTTACACTATTCTCATAATCTGTTTTTTCCAAAGCATCAGACAATGAAATTGTTTTAATAATATTATTGGCTTTTGGCTTCATTTTTATTTTTTATTACTTAAAAATAATTAGGGTTACTTAAAGAAATAATAAAAATGAAAATTATTTTAAGAGATTTTTTAATTGTTTTAATAATTTTTATTTTATGGGTGTTAGCACTAATTTATTGCCCTTTAACAGGAAAAGATAATTTATCAGAAGCTTTATATGCTTTTCCAGGTCATTTATTAATTTCTATTGGTTATTATGCAGTTTGTAATGTTTGTTATAGTATCTTATTTATCTCTGATTGTGAAAATGAATATGGAGAATTAATGGAACAATTAGAAGAAGGAAGAAAATTTTTTAAAGCTAAAAATATTAATTACAATTAAAAGAAAAAAAAGCTAAATAAGAATAATTAATATTCTAATTATCTTATTATTTAAACTTTAAAAAACATCAAACAACAACAAAATTTTTATTAAATATTAAATTATAATAATAATTAAAAATAATCTAATCTCTCCTTTTAAAAATGAATTTATTTGTTTAACATAATAGATTGAGAATATTCTCCACTGTCAATTTTATCTTCAAAACCACTACCCAAATTAATAGATTGAGCAGTAACAGAAGCCATATCAACTTTATCTGGTTTATATTGAGCAACAACATGATTAATAACATCCCAATTAGGGCAAATAATAGGTCTATGCTTCTTAACAAAATCTCTAGCTTCTTCAACAGAATAATCTTCATATAAAACTAAATATATTATAACAGTTGCTGCAGCTCTACTCATTCCAGCAGTACAATGAACATAAACTGTTTTACCTTTATCTAATAATTCTTTTAATTTATCTCCAGCATCTTTTAATTTTAATTCCAAATCTTCTTGATTAAAATCTTCTATTGGAAATCTTGTTATTTCAATTCCTAATTCTTTACATTCTTTTACTTGTTCTCTATGATTTATTTGACGGTGAATTAAATCTTTATCAGTTTGAACATTTAATATTGAATTTATATTTGCTTGGGCTATTTCCTTAAAATCATTATAACTTTGAGGATATGGTCCAATATATATATTTTTATCTCCCATTCTATTAAAAACTAAATTGGCAACGAAATTAACATCAAGTTCTTCAAGAAATGAATTTACTAATAATTTATTTTCATCTGGATTATCATCAATTAAATCTTTATTTTCTTCACAATCTAAATCAAATATTATTTTTAAATGTCTATTTGGTTCTCTTTCCCAAACTGCAGTTTTTTTTTCTGAATTATAAATAGAATATCTATATTCAAAATCATAATTTCTAGGATCATCAATTCTCATTGGAATAGTAACATTCCAGAATTTTCCTCTAATAGCATTTCCATCTTTAGCAACAATTTCTTTATCATTTGAAAGTTCCATTTTAATTGGTTTTTCATCTTCTCTTAACCAATTAGCTAAACCAATTGGTTCTCCTACAATTTGCATATTTTCATATTTATTTTTTAACGGGAAATATATATTAAAATTAATTTTAAAATGATTCCACATACAATCTAATATATATTTCCCATCTGAAGTTTTTTTTAATCCTTTTAAATATTCTGTACCTAATAATCTATTTGGTCCTACTTCCCAACGTCTTTCATTGTTTTCTCCTATACAAACAAATTTATATTTTATTAAATTTGAACTTTTTGGTAATGTTAAATCTTTTTTCCAAATATGTCCTTCATACCATCCTAAACGAAATTTTGCATCTTTCCAATTTCCGAATATTGGGTCTGAACCTAAGATATATATATTTTCTCCCTGGTTTGTTTCATATTTGATTTGAAATTGAAATGTTATTTTTGAATCCATTTTTTGTTTTGTTTTTTTTAAATATATTAATATTAGTTTATTTGGATTTAATTTTTTTTATTTTTTTAATTATTATTATGCTTTTTGATGAAGATGTTTTGGAAGAGATTTGTGGGAAGAAAATAGTATTAATTTGGTTATTTTGAAAATAAATGTTAACATTATTATTATAAAGTAAACTTTGACATTTATTTTTATTTTTGTTACATTTTCTTGTTTTTTTTGGATTTTTATTGTTTTATATTTTGTTTTTAAAGTTTTAACTCTTTTTAATTGTTCTTCTAATTTATTTAATCTTTCTTTTATTTCATAACATTTTCTTTTAAAATATTCATTTTCTTCTGTAGTTCTTCCTTTATTTAATGAAACATTCACATTATCTATATTATTAGCGTTTTCTTGTGTATTTCCTTTTAAATTTTTTTTAATTTGTATAGGACAATTACTTTGAATCCAAGCATAAATATCTCTAATATCAGCTTTTCCAAGATAAAGAGAAAACATTTTTTTGGAACCAGGTTTAAAAAGAGCAATGTTTGGAAAAGCGAAAATACCATATTCTTCAGAAATTTTTGAATTTTCGTCAGCATTAATTTTACTTATAATTATATCTTTTCTAGTTGAATTAAAAATTTTAAATATTTCTTCATATATAGGAAATAAAGTTCTACAATATACACACCATTTTGTATAGAATTGAAGAATTATATATTTATCAGAGCCTAAATAATCTGTAATATTTTCACTTGTAAATTCTATTACTTTTGAGTCATGCCACCATTGTTTTTTATTTAAACAAACATTAAATAATGAAATTATAATCAAAATAAATATTGCTTTCATTTATTTTTAGTTTTAAATGCTGAATATTCAAAAAATACTTTTACTAAAAATTATATATATTTAATTTAATCAAAAAAATAAAAGTATATATTCAATTTATATTTATGCTAAAAACATTTAGAATCAAGTTTGATACTTAAATAAAAATATTAATATTAACAAAATTTTGGATTTTTCTACATATTTAATGATTTTTCAAAAAAAATTTTTTGTGACAAATTTTTCATTGATATACTCATAATTGTCTTTCTTATTTAAACTAATCATCAAATAATTGAAGTTTAATTTTAATGTTTCAATTTCAAAATTTTCTCTAAAATTTATTAATCTTTTTATTTATACAAATATTCCAAAATTTAATTAAATAGAGTAAATTGAAATATTTCATTAAAATAGATTATAATAATAAACTATTAGAAGCATATTAATTAATTAAAAAATGACTAAAGAAGAATTTAGTTGTTTTTATCTTCCTATACAATACACAAATATTTTATTTTTTAATGATTTTAAATCTTTTAATTATTGTTCATATGATTTCAATTTATTTTTTTCTACTATTGAAATTATTATTTCTTATCTCAATACATAACTATTAATTCATTTAAAGGTTTAGATTTATTCATTTTAAACAATAATTATAAAATTTTTTTTATAAATTTTAAAAAATGAAAGAATAATTTCGATATTTAATTATATATTTTCAAAATTAAACAATTTAAAAATATTAATATGTAATTAAAGTGAACAAATCTTTATATTATAAAAGTATTATTACCTAAATAACTGCTCAAACACATCAAAATATTATTATTATTTAGATTTTAGTAGAATCAAATATTTAAATAATAAAAAAAATAAAAAAATTATTTCATATAAATTTAAATAATTAATGTCCCAATTATCAAAGAACATTAATAAAAATTTTGGACATGTAATAATAAAACAACCAAAAAGTAACAGTCTCTCTCCAGATACAATAAAATGTAAAAGAATAGGAAATTACATTTTATCTAACACAATAGGAAAAGGAACATTTAGTAAAGTTAAACTTGGAATTCATTTACCAACTCAGCAAAAAGTAGCAATAAAAATTTTAGATAAAGATAAAATAAAAGATGAAAGTGATATAGAAAGAATAAGCCGAGAAATTCATATATTAAAAAATTTAAGACATAATAATATAGCTCAACTATATGAAAATATTACAAGTGAAAGACACATATATATTGTAATGGAATATGTAGACGGAAAAGATTTATTTCAATATATATATTCATTAAAAAGATTAAATGAATTAAAAGCATGTTTTCTATTTCGTCAATTAATATCTGCTTTAGAATATATTCATACTTTAGGAATTGTTCATAGAGATATCAAACCAGAAAATATATTATTAACAAAAGATCATAAAAAAGTTAAATTAGTTGATTTTGGATTGTCTAATTCTTACCAACATGGAACTTTAATTAAAACTGCATGTGGAAGTCCTTGTTATGCAGCTCCTGAAATGATAAGTGGAAAAAAATATAACGGTTTATATTCTGATTTATGGTGTTGTGGTGTTGTTTTATATTGTATGTTATGTGGAAAATTACCTTTTGATGATGAAAAAATAGAAGTTTTATATAGAAAAATTAGAAGTGGAAATTATATTATTCCTAATTATTTAAGTGATATTGCTCAAGATGCTTTAAGGAGAATTTTAACTGTTAATCCTGAGAAAAGAATTAAGTTAAAAGAGTTAAAAATTCATCCTTTTTTTAATTTAGACAAAACTCCTTTAGAAAGAGGAATTTTAATTGGGATTGAAGATATTTATGTTAATTATGATATAGTCAAAGAAATTAAAGAAAAGTATTTTGAGAATAAAGATAAGGTCAATGAGAATTATATTATTGAAAATATTAAACAAAATTATTATAATAATATTACTGCTATTTACTATCTTTTATTGAAAAAAAAAGAAGAAGAAAGCAGATTGGAAAAAGAAAATGAAAAGAAAAAAATAATATGTGATAATAATAATAGTAATGATAGTGAGAATAAAAAAAATAGTACAATATTTAATTTAGATAATGTTAAGAAATTATCTTTTAATAATAATCAAAATAATGAAAGTATTAATTTAAATAATTCAAATAACAGATATAATGTTGTTGTAATAAATAATTTTATGGGAGAATCCAATGATAATCATAATAATAACATTTCAATATCAACAAATAAAAAAAAAGTAAATGAAAATAATATAGTATCAATCAATTTAGATTCTCAAAATAAAATAACAACAAAAATAAATTTAAATAAATTTATTTCTTCTCATTTAAAAAAAAATCATAACAGCAGAAATTTATCAAATTTAATTGCTCAAAAAAATAACACAGTTTCATTAGGAGGAAATCAAAACATAAATAATACAATTATGAATAATACAACAAATATAGAAAATACAGTTAATACATATAAAATTGGAATTAAAAAAGATATGAAAAAATTTCTTTTTAATTCTCCAACTCCTTCAGAAGAGAATTTAAAATTAATTATAAAAAATAAAAATAAAAAATCTAAACCTAGAACAACAAATTTAAGTAGAAATATTAAAACAATAAATCAAGCAAGAACACAATTTAAAAATGATGGTAAATCAAAAAGAGAAAATTTAACTAAATATGTTAATAAATTATATGTTAAAAAATTATTTGAAAATGAACATTCATTTAATAAAGAATCAAATATAAATAATGGAAGTAATAATTTAAATAATATGTCTTTAAATTTAACAAGTTATATAAGTAATCCAAAGAAAAAATTATTTAATTTAAAAAGTAATAGTTTAAATAGGAAACCTCTAAAATCAACACAAAATAGTAAACAAACTTCAAAAAATCATTCTAATGTTTCTGAATTTGAAAATTCTCAACAAAAAAATTTTTTAAAAAATGTGATTCCAAAAAACACTGAATCTAAAAAAACTAATCATGTATTTAGAAATAGATACTCTTTAAATTTAAAAACACAAAATAATTCAAAAGAAAAAGGAAATAATTTAAAAAAGAATTTTAAAACAAATTCTTTAAGTAAAGAAAAAGAAAAAAATCCAATGAAAATAAATACTAATATTGAATATACAAATAATACTAAAACTCTTATGAATGAACCTAAATATTCAAATCAAAAAATAATCAAAAATAATAATTCAATAAATCAAAGTATAAAAGCTAAAAAAAATAATTTAATAGGTATTCATTCAATTAATTTTGGTAACATGATTAAAAAAAATAATAATTCAAAAGATAATAAAAAACAAAAATTAAATATTAAAAATTTTTCAATCAATCATCAAAAACAATTTAAATTTGTAAAATCAATTACAACTCATAATAGTAAAGAAAAAAATACATCAACAATAAAATCATCGTGTTTAAATAAACCTAAAGCAATTAATGAAAATTCATTACTGAATAAAATTCCTAAAAAAAATTTAAGCATAAAAATATAAGAAATACATTTTTTTTGAATATATTAATATTCTTTTTTACAATCAAAACAAATTTTGTATTTTTAAAACACTAATATATCATATAAAAATATTAGTATGATTTAAATTATAAATAGATATTATATATATTTATTTCTATTTAAAAATTGAAAATTAATAATATAATAACTTAATTAAAACTACTATTTAATAAAATGTTTATAATCAATTTATTCTATTGTCATTTAATTCATTTGATGGAACTAAACGCAGTGATGAAGAAGGAGTAAGCTCTGATATAGGATTCATATATTTTTTATATGCAAATATAATAAATATTATCAATAAAGAAATAAAAATAATCGAAATAGAAAATAAAATAATATTTCCATAAAGAAAAAAAAATGGCATTTGCTTTTTAACATATACAATTTCTGAAAATTCAGTATAAAATCTAATTTTAGACTCTCCAATATCAAATAATGTATGAAAAATGTGAAAAAAAGGCATTCCAAGAATAATATTATAATCTCTACTAAATTTAAATTTAGAAATATACAATTTGAAATGAGTATAGGTAAAAATTTTATGTAAAGGAAAAGTATAAGTATAATATCCAAAAACTAAACTAATATTACTAATATTATCAATATTATTGCATATAATAGTATCTTGTAAAGGTTTACATTTTTGTTCATTTAATTTATTAGAAATATAAGATTGATATATATGAGGAAAAATCAGAAAATTTGTTCCTGTATCAAATATTATATCAGGATAATCTTTACTACAATTAGAATTTACACTAAAATTTTTAACATCTCCAAAAACAAAACATTGTAATTGAGTACTCCAAATATATTTATAAGCAGAATTTTCATTTGTTTCACAAAAACCAGTATTATTTTTTTGAAAATCCTCATGTATCCCTCCAAGATATAATTTAATTTCATTTGAACTTGAATTGGTTTTAACAGAAAAAACAGTTTTCTCAATTTCTTTTTGATTAACTAATTCATTGATAAAATTTAATTCTCTACTATAAGGATAATATCTTGGAGCTCCGATAATACCATCAAGATCATTACTTGGAAAATCAGTATAATTAGCAACACCAAAAGTAAAATTAAATTTAACATTTTGAAAATTAATAACATCATAACCATAAAATCCTTTTGAAGCTCCTGAACCATATTTCCAATTAAAACCTTCATTTAAATTTTTAAATGATGATGATTTATCTTTATCAAAATGATGTATTAGAGTATGTTTATCTTCACTATTTTTTCCAGGAACCCAAAGAGCGATTGAGCCTGTATCAAATACTACATTAAATTTTTGAGGTGGAGTTCCTATTGTTATCGGAATATATACTAATGAATTTGCTGATACATATAAATCTTCTTTTATTTGTAAATTCCTTAGATTGAATGCTTTTATTAAGTTTTTTTTTTTTATTTTTGTATTTGGAGTTTTGTAATTTATGTTTATTTGAGATAAAGGGATCTCTATTAAAGATGTTATTTGATTAAATAATGGAATTATGTAAAAAATGAATTTTAGAATTTTCATTTTTTTCTCGAATATTTTTAATTTTTATTTTAATTTAAAATTGAAATAATATATTTGAGATTATTTTTTAACCTCAAGATGTTTTAATTATTTTTTATTATATAAAAAATTAAAATTTATTTTATCTCATAATTTCAATTATTTTTATTTTTTAAAAATATTATTTTATTTATTTTATTTAAGTAACTGAAAAATTAATCTTAGATATAAAAAAAATTCTAGAATAATCTTTCTTTGTAAAATATTCTTTTTTTCAAGAAATTTATGCCATGAAATTTCTAAGTTTCCTTATATTTTCAATTATTCCAGACTTTTAAAAAATATCTTTAAAAAAAATTAATAATATATTAATATTTTTTTTAAATAACTGACATTTGGTTTTTTCACTTAAAAATACATAAAAAAGTCAAAAAAAAAACATGTAAGGCATAATGACATTCCCTGAGAAAATAATTAACTTTTAAAATCAATATTTATCATATAATATTCTTATAATCTATGATAAAATTATTTTAAATATTACCTTTTATTTAAAGCCAATTAAATAATTATCAAATATAAAATATGTCACTAAAATTAAAAAAAGGATTAACTATTTCAATTGAAGAAAGTGATGAAGAAGATGAAAATGAGGAACTTCAAGAAGAAATAATAGTTTTTAATGAAGTTCAAAATTTAAAATTAAACTCAATTCCATTAACAAATAAGGAAATAATAGAAGATATAAATGAAAGAAATAATTTATTTTCAAAAAATAATTCATATTTAAATGATCTTCTATGTTATATGGAAGGAGAAAATTTTAAAAATGACATTTCCTATAAATATATAACAGAAAATAGAGATATAAATTCAATATCAAAAAGTATATTTATATCAAATGAAAATATAAAATTTGAAAATACTTTTCGTAACCGTAATTTTGAAAATGAATTTAAATTAATAAAATTAATAACTGACAGTTCAAATCATAAATTACAACAAATAGATATAGAAAAATCATTAAAAAGAAATAATAATAGATACTCAGATATTCTTCCTTATGAATTTAATGTTGTTCCTTTTCAAAATTCAAAAAATTTTGAAAAAAATAATCAAAAAGATTGGTATATTAATGCAAGTTATATTAATGGTCCTTTTGTAAATGATGAAAAATGTTTTATTGCTGCTCAAGCTCCAGTTAAAAATACAATAAATAAATTTTACAAAATGTTATTTAACAATGACGTAAAATTAATTATAATGTTATGTTCATTTGAAGAATATGGTAGAAAAAAATGTGAATATTATTTACCAAATGAATTAAATAAAGAATTAATTTTAGAAAATGATTTAACAGTAAAAATAACAAATGTAGAATTCATTATAGATAATTGCTTAATTAAAAGAGAAATACAATTAAAATTAAATAATGAAATAAAAACTTTATATCATTTACAAATGTTAAATTGGCCTGATTATTCAAAACCAGATGAAAATAAAGGTTATAAAACAATAAATTATTTAATTCATTATATTGCTGAATCAAGAGAATTATTTCCAAAAAGTCCAGTTTTAATTCATTGTTCTGCAGGAACTGGAAGAACAGGGACTTTAATTGCTATATTTAATTTAATAAAATGTATTTCTTTTTTTAATGGAGTTAATTATGATAAAGATGTTAAGCCTTTTATTTCTGTTTTTAATATGGTTAGAAAATTAAGAGAACAAAGAAAAGGAATGGTTAGTTGTTGGGAACAATATAAATTTATTTATCAATTTGTATTTCTTTGGATTCAAAGGGATTTATTTCATTCAAATTAAAAAAATTTTCAATTTGTACTATTATGGAAAAATATGTAGGTAAATGTCATTTAATTTTAATTATTATATTTATATATTATTATAGATTAAAATTATTTTACTTTAATAAAACATATAAGAATTATAAGATATATTTAAAAAAAAGAAAATGAAATAATAAAAAAGAAATATTGTTAACACATTAGTAATAAGACAATAAATTGAAAGACATCGATTTATTTAAACAATGATTTTTTTTATATATTTTTTTGAAAAGAATTCTTTCATTTTTTTTATTAATATATTTGAGAGACATTTTTTTATTATTCCATTTTCTCATAGATTTTGAAAATGTTCTTTTTAATTTTTATTTTTCATTATTTGCCCACATAAATCACTTTTAACTTTATCTTCGCTGTAAATTAATTCATGATTTTTCTTTTGATATAAATTAATTAGTTTAGAACAATATAATAACTATAAATAAAAGTATACTCTATAAATTTATTTTTAGTTTTGGAAAAAAATAATTAAACATTTTTAGGAAATAAAAATGATAATTATGATATAAATATTGAAAAATAATAATAAAAAAAAATGATTTCATTGTTACATTCCCTTAGAATAATTGTTTAATAGATAATAAAAATATAAATATGAATATAATGTTTATCACATTTAAAAATCTAAATTTATTTATCAATTTCAAAAGAACTGATTATGATATATTTGGAGAAAATGGAAAATAAATTAAATAAATAAAATGTTTATTGAATTAATTAAAATATTTTTTTAATTTTCAATTTAATTAGATTTATATAATCCAAATAAATGAAGGTTATTAAAGAAATATCAATATTAATAATCACTACAATCATTACTTTATCAAGTGAACAAAATATTGAATGTGAAAAAAAAAAGCCAAGTAATTTAACTGATTGTTCACAGTATGATTCCCCGGGAATGTATGGGGATTTATGTTGTTTTTATAAAATATACAATGGAAGCACAACGGATCAAAGTAAATGTGTTTCAGTACCATATAGTGCATATTTGAATTATGTTGAATATGATACTTTAGATGGTATCTTATATGAAGTTTATTGTAATTATAAAAATAAACGATATAATAAAGCTGCTGCTGTATTAACTAAATGTGGTGAAGATATTAAAAATCCTAGTATGAAGAAATGTAAGGGTTATAGTAGTTATGTAGATTCTTGCTGTTATTATAATGGAGAAGTTAGTGATAATGAATATGGTGATTTATTTCCGAAAGATACTGAAAGAGGATGCTATTGGTTAGGGGCTAAATACAGAGGAAAAATTTCTTGGGGAGGAATGCATTTAAATTGTGCTTCTACATTTTTAAATTTGGAAAGATGGAGTTTTCTTATATTTACTTTTACTGTTTTAAATGTTCTTTTTTAAAAAAGATTATTTAGTTTTTTTTTAAGACTAATATAATTTAATCTTTATTTTTTAATCCCTAAAAAAATTAAAAGAAGAAATAATTTTAAATTAATGTAAATAAAATTATAAAAATGATAATAAAAAAAAAATAAGTGAATAAAAAGCTGAAAGACAATAACATCAGATTATATAGGAGAATACAATAATTAAAAGTATTTCGTTCATTTAGTAAAGTCAATCAAGAATAAAAAGATAAATTTATTAAAGGTTTTTTGAAATATTTAGAAAATAACAAAAATAATAAATGAAAATCATATTACACATATATTCAAACATTAGTCTTTTTTATTATTAAATAAAATATTTGAACTTTATTTTTCTGTTTATATATTCATAATACTTTTTTCTATTTTCTAATATTAAAGCTATTTAATTGATTAAGTAAGTTCTTACCAAATATAATCTTAAATATTTTTAATAAAAAGAATACCATACCTTTTGTAGTAAGTATAAATATTATAAAGAAATTAATATATATAAAGTTGTTCATAAATTAATTTAAAGTCATCTAAAAAAAATTTTAAAAATAAATTATAATTATAAGTTTTAATTAAGGTATATTTTTTTCAAAAAACAATATATATCAATTTATTTTAAATTTCTGTTTAATAAGAGTTATTCCTTAATTAAATATTCATAATTTTCATCAATTTCATTATTTCTAATTTTTCTCTTTCCTTTTCTTAAGTAATTTAAATAAATATATATTAACATGGACAGTAAAATTAATAAAAAAATAAAGATAACATAGAAGATTATTAAAGAAATTTTACTATTATTTGAAGGATGATAAAATCCAATAACTTTATTTTCTTGATCAAAAACAATAGTATATTTTCTCAAAAAAAGATCTCCTAAAGTCCATAAATCATTATAATATGTTTTAAAACAAATCAAAAAAAAATATTTATTCTTAGATTTAAGAAATAAATCCTTATAAGTTAATTCAAAAGTATAATTCCAAATTTTATGTGTTAATTTTATAATAGGAAATTTTTTAATATCAATATCATCATCACAAACATAAAATAGACTTCCTGTATCATTTTTATCAATTTGACATTTATTTTTATCTAGATAATCTTTAAAGAAATATTGTGCACAATCTTGAAAGAAACTGTTACTTCCTATGAGAAAAGAGAATTCTGTTCTAAAAACAAAAGTTACAATTTCTTTTTTAATTAATTTATCACCAAAATAGAAATTATCAAATTTAGTTGACCAAAGGGGAAATCCTTGATATTCATCAGCTTTAACTAATCTTAAATTTTCTTTTTGAAACATTTTATTATGATATTCATGAGGATATTTCCCAATAACAAATTCTCCTTCATCATCTTTTTTGTATAAAAAATAATATATTTTATTTTCTATTACTTTTTTATTTTTTAATTGACATACAAAACTTGAATTTGAAACTATTAAATTTGGAGCATGCTTAAGACCAATAACTCCTGGTTTAAAATCTTCATATATATGATTACTTGCTAAAATAAATTGAAAATCATTTAATTTTATTTCTTTATTTTTTTCATTTTTAATTAGTAAAGTTTCAGAAGAAAAATTCCCAAAGCCAAAAAATTCTTTATCAAAAGATCTATTTTGTTGTAATTGTTTATATGATGAGGAATCTAATTTATTATATAATTTATTCTCTTCTGATGAAAAGTAAAAACTTGATTGATCAAAATTTAAATAAGTTGGAATAATTTGAGGAGGAGTTCCTATTGTAATATTTATGTAAATTCTTTTTGAAAAGTAATTATAAATATTTTGATGATATGTATGATTATATTCAGTAGTATTTTTTTTAAAGGGAAAAACTATTGTAGATACAATATATAAATATTGAAAATTTAAAATGAAGAAAAATAATAATTTCATATTATTTTTAAATAAAGAAAGTTTATTTTAGTATTTAAAAAAATAATATTTTATTAAAAAAGATTAATAAAATTTATTAGGCTCCACTCCCTTCACTTTGTGAAAGCATTGGATTATATACTTGATTTATACTTAAACTATTTTTTTCTTCGGGTTTTAATTTTTCAATAATTTTTTCAATGTTCTTGTTAGCAATTTTACATTGTTCTTTATAATATTTTTTTTTCTTTAAAATATCATTATATTTCTTCATTAAATCTTTATAAGAACTGTCAACTTTAGTAGTACCACTAAAACCTTCTTTTTTCAATGTTTTAATATAATCATTTAAATTTTCAATTTGTTTATTTTTTTCATTTAAATTATTCTTTAATTCAATCTCTTTCCTACAAATATCTCTATATTTCCCTTCAATATCTTCATATTCTCTTTGATAATTTGAAGCAGCTCTAACTTTATTTTCATAATCGCTTCGAATAAATTCTAATTCTTGTAAAATATCATTTACTCTTTGATTTAACATTTTATTTTCTTCATTTGCTAAATGATAATCTCTTTGAGCAGAATGAAGATCAATTGAGGCTTTTTCATAATAATCTTTATAATTAGATTTAACATTCTTTAATTGAGAAGATAAATCATCAATTTGTCTTCTATAATTATCATTATTTTCTTTTTGTCTAAATAAAGTATCTTTCATTTCTTTTTCATTATTTTCCAAACTATTCATTATTTCTCTATCTCTATTTTGAATTAAAGTTCTTAACATACTTACTTCATTGCTTAAATCTTGAAATTCTGCTTCATAATCATTTAATCGTTTTATTAATATAAATTTTTCATTTGTTATATCTTTTACTTCTATATCTTTTGAATTTAAGTAATTATTTAATTTTTCAATTTCATTTTTCATACTTTCTAAAAGTTCTTTATTTTTTTCATTTTCAGCGGTTAACATTTGATTCATAAATTTTTCTTTATCTACATTATTTAAATTTATCATATTTAATTCATTTTTTTCAATTACTAAAGATTCTTTTTCTTTTCTTAATTTTTCTATTTCAGCATTTAATTCTTTTATTTCATGTCTTGTTTGGTCTAATTCATTTTTCATTTCTTTAAATATATCTTTATCAACATTTGAACTTGATTTTTCATTTTGAATTTGAAATTTATTTAATAAATTATTTGTTTCATTTTTATGTACTTCTTTTAAAGTATTTAATTCTCTCATTGCATCATTTTTAAAATTTTCATGTTCAGAATTTAATAATTCATATTTTCTTTTTAATTCATTAATAGTATTTTGTTGATCATCTAAATCATTATCTTTTTGAAGAAGAAGTTGTTTATATTTTATTTCTATTTCATTTTGAATTTTATTTCTTTGACCTTCAGGATTATATGCAGATAATTTTGATATTTGCTCTTTATATATTTCTTCTTTTTTATAATTTTCTGATTTTATTCTAGATATTTCATTTTCATAAATTTTTTCTTTATTTTCTAATTCATTTCTTAATTCCATTAATTTTGAATTCTCTTCATTAATTTGTTTTCTGAGAGTTTCATTCATTTTTTTTAAATCTTCATTTAACCTTTTTGAAGATGATATTTCTATTTCTTTTTGTTGTATTATGTTTTCTAAATTCGATATTTTTTGTTTATATTCTAATATTTCTTCAAAGTTTGATTGAGACATTTTTTTATATATTATTTTTAAACAATAATTTTTCAGATTCAATAATTTATAATTTTTTAATAAGAAACAAAAATGTTTACTGAAAATTATTTATGGTAATAAATCTTCCACTGTTATCAAACGTTTTAGCACATAATAAATATATCATAAAAGAAACACAAAAAACTAACAAGATAAAAGAGTATAAATAATATAACTATTAAATAATAAAAAATTTATTAGAAGTAATATATCCAATTATAATTTCAATATATCATAAGGATAAAAAAGGTTAAACAATATATTAAGAGGAATAAATTAATTTTAAAAGCTGAAAATTATAAAAAATCCAAAAATATCTTAAATTAATGGAGTTATTAATATATACAATCAATTAAAATATTTAAAAATAAAAGTTTTAAATAAGAAAAATTGATTTACAAATTAATTTAAATGTTTAATGAAAATAATGAATAAAAATATATAACTAATTCTTTTTTGATTTTAATTTAAAACTCAATATTATTAAGCAATTTATATTTTATTTATCATAATGAAGGATTTTCAATGTTTTTTAACTTTGTTTGTTATTTTTATCTTTTAACTCAATAGTTACACTTTTTTTTATTTTATAGTTTGAATTAATGGATTATTTTTTTACTCTTAATAACATTTAATTAAAATTATATAATTATTCTTAAAATTATTTTTAAATATTAAATTATTTCAAATTTTATCAAATTTTTCTAAAAATGAATAAATTCGTTCTTGCTACATGTAAATTAAATAATTCTTTTGTTTTTGCAGAAGAAAAAATTATTGAATTATTTATTCAAAACAATAATGATTTCATTTTTGAAAAAATATATACTCAATTAAATAATACTTCTAAATTATTTAAAGAATATCCCATATTATATTATAATGGTAGAATATTTGAAACAAAAAAAATATTAAAATTTTTTTTTGAATTATTATTTGGATATATAAACTTTGAACATTTCGAATATTTATTAATTTTCTTATATAATGAATTTAGATATTTATATAAAGATAATTTATTAGGATTAACATCAAAATATATTTTAATCAATGAAAAGAGGAATATTGATATTATAAAGATATTAAATGATTATATTGAATTTTATAAAGATAAAAAAGAAAAAGTTTTTATTTATAATATAATTTTTTATTTTATTGAAGAATATCTTGTCTTTCAAAAAGGAAAAGAAAATGAAAATTTAATAGAATTAAAAAGACTTTTAAAATTAAATACTGAAGAAATTAAAAATACATATAAAATATCAAATGAAACTTTAATAGAAGAAATAAGTGATAAATATTGTATAAAAAATCCTTTAAATAAAGATGAAATATTTATTGACCCTGATGAAATAGCTTCAAAAAATAATTGGAAAAATAATATTTTTTCATTAGGATTATTTTTAGGTTTTACTTCGATATTTTATTTAATTTCTTTAAAAAAATAATTCAAACATAGAATATGAAATTAAAATATAAACGCTGTTGAGAATCACAAATATTTATGATATTTCATATTCTTTCTTTTTAAAATTAGAAAGTTATTAATTTACTATTTTTTAATTAAATTAAATAAAATTTAATATTAAATTATATGCTTTCTCTTAGCATGATGAAAAATGTCAAATTTGTAACTTTTAAATATTTTAAAATTTGCTTATAAGCATAAAATGCACCAAATCCAATTAAATTCATTGTTAAAATTAATTTAACAAATATAACCAAAAATATATTATCATGCCAAGAAATAAATATAAATCCTAAAGATGAAAGAAATAATAAAATTAATATAAACACTAATCTTAATATTGAATATAATAAAGAAGTATGATTCCATTGAATAACTTTATTAAATGAAATTTGAGAAAAAATAGATTGATCATCATCTTCTTTTTCATCTTCTATTTCAAAATTATATTGAGCCCAATTATTAAAATTTCTTTCAAATACTTTATGATATTCAAATTTCATTGCAGAAATTATTCCAACGTTAGCAAAAAAAATACTAAAATTAATAAAAGCATCAAAAAAAAGAGATTGAATAAAATGTTTATTCGTTATTAATGGAGAATTATTCAAAATATTTAACATTTTCATATAAGAATCATCAATAGGAGAAATTCTTTTTAAAACAAAAAAAATAAATATATAAACAAAACAAATTCCCAAAAAACTCAGTCCTTGAAAATATATAGGATAATCTAATAAATATTTAATTTGTCTATAATCATTTGAATATAAATTTAAAACATAAAATATAAAAAAATAAACAGCAATTGCTAAAAAGAATGAAAAAAGAATTTGAGAAAGTGAATTAGAATAATATATCCAAGCCATATACATATGAAATAAAATCATACATATAGTTAATAATCGGATTATCAGTTTAATTATAATTTTACTCTCTTTTAAATTTTTGTTTGATTGAATAATTTTATGTAAAGTCAAATAAAAAGAAACTGAAATTAAAATATCACTTGATGGATTCCCATAACCAGATTGATAAACAAATTCTTTTGTATTACTTAATATTTGTTCTGAAGATAATTTCCAAAATGGTCTTGGTGCTCTATATAAAATTTTTAATAAAGAAGAAATTAAATTTGTCAATTGTAAATTTAAGAATAAAATTAAAATTTTATAAATATTACCGAAGTTATAAACAATAATTAACATTAAAAAAATTATAATCTTTGTATTTGAAATATATTCATAAATTAAGAAAAAAAGTTTATTTATTATTGAGTTTTTATTGAGACTTTTTTTAATTTGAAGAATATATTTTTCTGATAAAGTATTCAAATAATCATCAGTATAATGATGAAAACCAAAAATAATTATAATCATTATAATCAAAGAAATATAATGAGATTGTTCTCTTTTTTTCTTTTTTGTGTCCATTTTTAAAATTATTTTTTTTTTAGAAAAAAAATAATTAATAATTCAAAAAAAAATCTAAAAGTTATTTATTAAATGTTTTCTACTGAAATTTATAAAATAATTCAACCTTATATTGAAACAAAGATTCAAAATTTTTATTAATTAAATAGATAATATTTTTGAAAAAAGATAAAATAAAAAAGATAAATATTTTCAAATATTATAATTATATGAAGAAATCAAATTGTTATATATAAAAAAATAATTAGGAAAAAGATAGTTTTAAAGGAGAAAAATTAATTAAAAAAATAAAAATTAATTTCTTCTTTAGATTTACTAATATTTAGATTTTTTAAAAAATTTTTTTAAAGTAAGAGGAAAATTACAAAAGCAAAAAAAAAAGATAAATTTGTTTTATTTATAAAAAAGGTCAAATAAATCTTTTATTTTCTCTGACCACAGATATATTGTTTTAGATTTGATTATGTTAAATACTATAATTGGAATAAATAAATATTTAAAATATAAAAGAAGTTAATATAAAAGATACTTTAGAAATATATTTTACATAAATAAACATATTATTTTCTCATCAAAATTATGAAATATCAAATCAATAATTATAAATAGTTTGATAAATTTATTTAAAAAATTAAAATATTTCCAAATTAAAATTCAAATTTTTCAGTACCAGACTGAATATGACAAGAAAATAAATTTGAATTAGCTTTAAATAACATTCCATCAATTATTTCCATTTCATCAAAAGCAAAAACCCAAGTACCATTTGTACTTCCTTTTCCATTTTCATTTCCATCTCTAATAAACCATCCTTTTTCTTCATCATAATGAATCATACAATGAACTCTTGATAACATTTTATCTTGTAAAACAACATCATCTTTTTCTCCTCTTCCAATAATATAATCTTTTTTTATTTTATGTTTAAAAGTAATTGGTTGATATTTAATTGAACCTGAATAAGCTTTTAACAATAAATTTTTTTCATTTGGTTCATCTTTATCTTCAATAAAAGTAAAAACCAAATAAGAATCTCCTATATTTACTAATGAATTTTCTACTAAATAATAATCATCTGTTATTTTTATAAAAGTTCCATTTCCTACTTCTAAATCTTTTATTGTGTAATTATTATTTATTGGATTGTATGTTATTTTAAAATATATTCCTTCATTATTTAAATTTTGTTGACCTTCTATTTTTGTATTTGATTGAAAAAGTGGATTTGGAGGAAGCAAATAATCAACTTTTAAGTTTTCTAAATTTGTTTGATAACCAAAAAATACTTCATTTAATTTATCTTTATCCTTCCTTTTTGAACCAATTAATCCTTTTGGTGTTATTATTATTGTTTCTCCTTTTTGTATTGTTGCTGAATTTTCGATTACTAATTTTAAAATTTTTATTGACAAATTATTATCTATAAATGAATCTAAAGGGACTCCAAATTGATTTTCTTTTTCATTTTTAACATTTTCTGATTGAAATATTTCTAAATTATTATTATTGTCGTTTGAATTTTTATCAGTATGGAAATAAACATCTTTATTATTTTCTTTTTTCTTCTCTTTTTCTTCTATGGGTTGTTGGCTAATTTTTTTATTAAAAGGTAATTCACTATTTGTAAAACTATTTAAATTTTCTAAATTACAACACTAAAAATTTAATTAAAGAAATTAATAATACATTTACATTTCCCATATTTCCAATTTACAATATATTTTTAAATATTAATATATTTAATTTAATTTTATTTCTTAAATTATCACTAATTGGAAGATTTTTAAAGGAAAAAGTATATAATTATTGGATAAAAATCCATCCTAAGTAATTGGTCAATTACTATTGAATTTCATTTATACTATAATTAATTCCTTATCATTAATTAATGATCAAATTTATCTTAAATAAAGAATGCATAAATTATAAATTCATATTAATATTGATATTATTTTAAGTTTAATTCTTAAATATAATTAAATTTAAATATATTATTATTTTTTTAGTTGAAAAAGTAATTAAAAATATTTAAATAACAACTAAAAAAATAAAGTAAAAAATTCAACTAGAAGAACTACATGCCAAAAAACAAAACAAAAAGGAAAAATTTTTCAGTACCAAAAGAAAAAGAATCAAATGAAACAAAAGAAGAACAAGTAAAAAATTATATAAAAGCATTAATAAAATTTATTAAAAATGAAAATATGAAAAATTTCAAAACAAAAAATAACAAAAAGAAAACATATCAACCCTCAGTTACAGATATAACAGATAATGATACAAAATTAATTCAATTTTATGGTCCTCAAATTTATGCATATTCACTTGAATTAGATGTAAATTTTTCCCATGATTTTATAAGAAAACATTCATTTAATTCAATAATGAGAATAAAAATGATAGATTGGATGATGCAAATATTTAATTCATATAATTCAGAACCAAGTTCTTTTTTTTGTGCTGTTCATTATTTTGATAATTTTATTTCGAAAAGTAGGAAAAATATATATGATGAAGATATCCATTTAATAGGTATTTGTTGTATTTTTTTAGCTTCAAAAATGGAAGATATAATTCCACTTCATTTAGATCAAGTTTGTGAAAAAATTTCACATAATAAATTTAAACCAAGGGTAATTTCTTTTAAGGAAAGAGATATTTTATCTACTTTTAATTGGGATTTAGTTATTGTAACTTCATATAATTTTATTCGGACTTTTATTTATGATTTTTATATTAATAATTTGAAAAGAATTGAAAAATTAAATATGAAATATTATACTAGTTTATTAGAATATATTTGTATTTATTTAGCGAAAATGGTCTGTCTTGATGAAAAATATTGTATTTATCCTTATTCACTTAAAGCAATTTGTATTATTGTTGCTTCTTTTGATATTTTATGTGCCAATAGTAAAAAAATTAGTGAGGAAATTGAAGATTTTTTAAAACAATGGATTATTTTTCTAATTAAATCAAGTTCTTATACTTTAAATATTATTAAGGAATTATATCGAAAAATTATTGAATCTTATCAAAATGTAAATTCATTTAATGAAATCGCTCCTGCTTTAAATCAAATTCATAAATTAGAATATGATTGATTTGAATTAAGAATATAAATACATGTTTATATAGTTTATATTTTTAAAAAGAATTTAAAATATTTAATTAATGAAAATATATATAAATTTTTATAAATAAATAAGAACATTTAAAAGAATAGAAATACAAATTCATTCTAATTTTTTATTGATAAAAATCAATTAAATTCTCTATTATCTTGAAAATATTTTTTAAAAATTCCATCTTCTCCAGCCCAAATTTTTTTTTTTAAAGCATAAGATTTTAAAGGACTTCGACAACAACACATTAAAATTTTATCATAGAAAGTTGGTCTTCTATAATGAATAACTTCACTTGAATTATCTGAATTATTACTAAATGAAGGTCTTTTTATTGTTGATTTATCTAATTCTTCTAAAATTGTATGTTTTGCTTTAGATAAATCATTTTTTTTTGATAAATTAAATTTCTCCTTTACTTTCTTTATATGAAGATTATG
>JAEEGK010001680.1_pt1 | contig 55453 bp, 45 predicted proteins | sample 8958771 | NCBI WGS metagenome assembly JAEEGK01 (sample SAMN16246547, study PRJNA631951) | gut metagenome | biome: gut microbiome; feature: rumen; material: SC-attached | host: Bos | place: Iran: Karaj | collected 2018-10 | reverse complement strand
GCTAAGATTGGTGCACCATACACAGGTGAGGATGTTGACTATATCGAATCTCCACATGCCTACAATTCAATTCAGGACTTCCTGGATAACACTCTCTCTTGTGTATATGCTTTGTATGGCGGTCTGGGTGTAGATGCGAAATATACTGATAAGTCTGTGATGGCTTATGCTTATGAGAATTATCCAAAAGAGGCTGCTGCTCTGACTGCTGCTATGAACAATGCCGTTGCCAAGGTTAAGGCAATGAAGAAGCCTTTCGTTCTTTACTATTCCGATGCGAGTGCAGGTGAGGCAATCGCAGCTCTCGAAGCATTTGATGAGGCTCTTGGCGAACTGTATGCTGTAATGGAATAAAGGTGTTTTGAAACAATAAAAAGAACTATTATAACGTTTTTGTGGTATGATATGTCATCTGCCACAAAAACGTATCATCGTAAAAAAAAGAATAGAAACATGAAAAAACTTGGTTTTTACTTATGCGTTTTAGCTGCTGGTATGTTTACTGTGGCTTGTTCCGACAGTGAGAACAATAATAGTGGCGGTTCATCAGACAATCCGGAATCAAAAGTGCTAAGTGAAGAATATTATGCCGGAGGTCAGCTCGGAACTGTGTTCAACGAGAGTGCCGATGCTTATCAGGCTGCAGCGCCTGCTGTTGAAAATGCAGGAATGGTGTATGATTTCTTCAAGGGTGAACGTATATTTGAACGTGATGCCAACACTAACAAAGACGGTGCTTTCAAGGGACTCGGTCCTGTTTACGTGCGCAGAGGTTGTCTCTATTGCCATCCTGCCTACGGACATGGCAAGCGTCAGTCACGCTATAAGGAGAGCGATATGGGTAATGGTTATCTTCTTGTAATCTACGACAAGCAGACCAATGCTTATATCCGTTCTGTTGCCGGAATGCCTCAGACCGGTGCTGTGGCTCCTTTCAAGCCTTCTATCAACGAGGATATGATAAATATCGAATGGAAGGACTACACTGATGAGTGGGGCAATCAGTTCCCTGACGGCGAGAAGTACGAACTCATCTATCCTGAACTCACTATTCCATTGGAGGCATTCTACTCTCCGGTTATGGTTACACGTGGTGGTCAGGATGTACAGATTACCGATGTCAACGAACTGGGTTTCCGTCTTGAATCTACAATCGGAATCTACGGAACCGGTATGACCGATGCCATTCCCGACGATTCTATCACAGCACAGTGGGAAAAGGAGAGCAAGTTCTTCAATTCAATTGGAAAGACTGACGCTCTCAATCCTGCATACTGGGATCAGGCTAATAACAAGTGGATAAGCTACTATACAAATAAATTGTCTCCAGGCAAGCAGTGGGTTCGCCGTTACACTTATGCTATGACTCGTGGTCCTATCCTCGATGCTGCCGGAGCAAATGCTATTTGGAACATCACCAACGTGACTCGTAGCGACCGCCGCTACCATTATCTCGACCTCAACGGTACTTATTATGCAACTACTGCATCAAAGGACCCTGAGGTGCAGGCTGAATTCTACAACTACTTCCCTGAGTGGAACAAGACTGGCGACGTAGAGAAGGATATCTACAACTACCTCACCAGCAAGGAACTGCCTGCTGAGATGAGTGATGAAGACTATCGTGCTCTGATGGTATGGCACCGCGGACTTGCAGTTCCTGCTGCACGTAACCTCGACGATCCGGATGTGCAGGAGGGTAAGAAACTCTTCTCACAGATTGGCTGTACTGCATGCCACCGTCCGTCATGGACTACTGGACCTGACGAGATTCAGGACCCTAACGGTATGTTCAGCAACAAAGATATGCCACGCTATCCGAACCAGAAGATATGGCCTTATACCGACTTCGTGCAGCACCGTCTCTTCATGAAGAACGATATCCGCACAGGCTGGTGCCGTACCACTCCGTTGTGGGCACGCGGACTGAGCAAGATATGTACTGGTGCTGAAGACCGTCTGCACGACTGCCGCGCCCGCAACACAATGGAAGCCATCATGTGGCATGGAAGTGCTCAGTCTGATGCTCGCAGGTCTGTGGAGGAATTCCGCAAGCTGAGTAAGTCGGAACGTGAGAATGTCGTGAAATTCATTAACGCGATTTAATTATAATGAAACATCTGAAGACTCTGTCTTTTACTTCTTTTATAGTGGTAGTTGCCATTATGGTGACTGCCACTATTGTCGAAAAAATCGATGGCACCGAGTATGTCCATCGTGCCATCTACGGCTCTTGGTGGTTTGCCTTCCTGTGGGCTCTGCTTGCCGTAACGGGTTTTGTGTATATACTGAAGCGCAAACTGTTTCGCCGTCCCGCCACCTTCATGCTTCACCTGTCGTTGCTTCTGATTCTTGCAGGGGCACTGGTGACACATATCTGGGGCACTAACGGAACTATGGAACTCAGCAGCGGACAGTCGGTCTCTGCCTATCTGAACAGTGAGACCGACATGGTGGAGGAACTGCCTTTCAGCGTTACGCTCGATAAGTTCCATGTGCAGTACTATCCGGGCACGCAGTCGGCAATGGACTATGTGTCCACAATCAGTTTCTCCCGTGAGGGTGCTGCTCCGCAGAGTGCAGATGTTTCGATGAATCATGTCGGGAAATATTCCGGCTACCGCTTCTACCAGTCGGGTTATAGCGAAGACGGACAGACCACCTATCTGATGGTGACTCACGACCCGTGGGGCATCTCCATCAGTTATGTCGGTTATTTCCTCCTGTTCCTTTCCATGCTCTTGGTTATGGTGATGCCAAACGAAGGCTTCCGGATGCAACTGAAGCGCTGGGGCAAGGTGGCAGTTCTTTTCCTGGGCTGTCTTATTGCGCCTTCATTCCAGTCTGCTCTTAGTGCCGCTCCGAAGGTGTTGCCTCAAGACATAGCTGCCGACTTCGGTAACCTCTACACTTACTATAATGGCAGGATTTGTCCTGTGCAGACAGTGGCACGCGATTTCACCATAAAGCTCTATGGCAGTCCGAAATACAAGGGCTACACCGCCGAGCAGGTGCTTACCGGCTGGGTGCTGTTTGCCACCAACTGGATCGACGAACCCATGATAAAGGTGAAGGGTGCGCAGTTGGCTGAATATACGGGCAAGTCCGACAAATACATTGCCTACACCGACCTTCTGGGCTATGACGGATATAAACTGGAGACAGTCATTGCTGACATACATGCGGGGAAGAAAGTTGTCAATTCGCGTGCCATTATCGAGGCAGACGAGAAGATGAACATCCTGCTCATGCTCTTCAACGGACAGATGCTGCGAATCTATCCTTATGCCCACGAAGAACACGGACAGACTAACATACAGTGGTTTTCTCAAGGTTCCAATCCCCCGGTTGAGGTAGGGGAGGAGCGCTGGTTCTTCATAAAGAAATCCATGGACTATATAGGTGAACTTGCAGCCAGCGGACAATATGACGAACTGCGTAAGGTACTCTCGCAGATACGTAAATATCAGACGAAGGAAGTAGGTGCGGCTCTGCCGTCCGACTCGCTGTTCCGTGCCGAAATGCTTTACAACCGCCTGAGTTCGTTCACCATCCTCTCGTTTCTCATGCTCACACTGGGACTGATAGTCTTCGTCTTCAGTCTCAGAGCCTGGCTGAAAGGCACACCACTTCCCCGATATGCTGATGCGGGATTCTTCGTGCTTGTATGCCTCTCAGCCTTGTACGTATTGCTGCTGAGCATCCTGCGAGCAGTCGTGTCGGGTCACTTGCCTTTGAGCAACGGATATGAGACCATGCAGTTTATGGCACTGTCGGCAATGGTCATCACGCTCCTCCTGTGGCGCAGGTTCCAACTCATACCGCCGTTCGGAATCTTCATTTCCGGACTTGCGCTCCTTGTCAGCCGTCTGGGAGAGAGCAATCCGCAGATAACTCCGCTCATGCCAGTGCTTGCATCGCCGCTGCTCAGTCTTCATGTATGCGTCATCATGATAGCCTACTCGCTGTTTGCCTTCACCATGCTCAATGCCCTGTTGGCATTACCTCTGAGCATGAAAAGCGGCAGAGAGTCGTATGTGGTTCAGCTGACCAACATGTCGCGCCTCCTTCTCTTCCCGGCTATCTTCCTGCTTACGCTTGGCATCTTCATCGGAGCCATCTGGGCAAACCAGTCGTGGGGCCGCTACTGGGGATGGGACCCGAAGGAAGTGTGGGCACTCATCACGATGATGATTTATGCCATACCGATGCACTCGGCATCGTTCCCTCAGTTCCAGCGTCCGCGCTTCTACCACACCTACATGCTGCTGGCGTTCCTCACCATCCTCATGACCTACTTCGGAGTGAACTTCTTCCTTGGCGGCATGCACAGTTATGCGTAGGGGAGTGGTTATTGGTCTTGTAACGGTTAAAGGTTAACGTTTAACGGTTAAAGATAGGCTGTTAGCTATCGGGCAGTGACTTTCGGGTTGCTGCCTTTTTTTGTTGAAAAATAAACGGGTTTTATTTTGTATTTTGCTCGCTTACACGTAATTTTGCGAGCGAAAAGAAAACGATACGATTATGGCAACGACAACTGCAAGACGACACAATGCGCACCCAGTCAGTTATTACTGGAACCAAGTGAAGGATATGGACAACAGCCAGAAGTTGGAATTGGTGACAATGCTCATTGATAGTGTTAAGCCTATTCAGACGAGACCATTGGTTGATGCGTTGGAGGAAGAGGAGTTTTCCGATATGGACAAGGAACTCTATTCGCCTGAGGAGGCATACGAGATGACTATGAAGGACATCAAGGCTATATACGATAATAAAGATGCAGTATAAGTACTTTTACACCAAGCGTGCTGCCTCCAAAATCAGAACTTTTTACAAGAATGTGGGTAAGAAGTACTGCCACACCTATTCGTATGAGGACATGGAGCGTAATGTACGAGATGCTTTTTTTGCTATTTATGCCATAGAACGCTCATTACCTCGTCGTCGTCCTACCATCAGCCGTTGGAAGGGTTATTATATGGCGAACACCGATAAGTGGTACTATGCATATACGATAGAGGACGATACAATTACAGTTGTTGATGCTTGTCATGTGCAGAATATGCACGAGTAATCATTCAATTCGTCTTCTAATTTTTCCCACGCAGAGGATGGCGATTGAGGGAAAATGATTTATATTTGCAAGCGAAATAAAAAAATAAAAACCTTATGCAAAATACCATTAAGAAAATTACCCCTCCCAGTAAGTTTGGGCTGAAACATTTTCTTCTTTCTGCGCTTATGCTGCTGTCGGCTGGCACGGCATGGGCTGATGTAGAGATTAACGAGACGAATTTCCCGGATGCGAGTTTCCGCAGCTGGCTTCTGGAGCGGGATTATGGCAGCGACGGAAAGTTGACTGGTGAAGAGATTGCTGGAGTGACTTCGATAGATGTTTCCTCCAAAAATATTCAAAGTCTGAAAGGAATCGAGTATTTTACGGAACTGACAACTCTGCGCTGCTCCTCCAACAAGCTTACTGCGCTTGATGTGTCTAAGAATACTGCGCTGACAGAGCTGTCCTGCGGCGCCAACAAGCTGACTTCTCTTGATGTGTCTAAGAATACTGCGCTGACATATCTGGTGTGCTACAAAAACCAGCTTACTTCTCTTGATGTATCGAAAAATACTGCGCTGACAGGTCTGCACTGCTACAACAATCAGCTTACTTCGCTTGATGTATCGAAGAATACAAAACTATGGGATCTCTACTGCAACCGCAACCAGCTAACTTCGCTTGATGTGTCGAAGAATACTGCGCTGACAACTCTGTACTGCTACTCCAACCAGCTTACTTCGCTTGATGTGACGAAGAATACTGCGCTGACAGAACTGTGGTGCTACTCCAACCAGCTTACTTCGCTTGATGTGTCTGGATGTACTGCGCTGACAGAGCTGCGCTGCTACGACAACCAACTTACTTCTCTTGATGTGTCTAAGAATACGGTGCTGACAAGGCTGTACTGTTATCAGAACCGAATAAAGGGCGCTGCTATGGATGCACTCGTGGCGAGTCTGCCGACAGTAAGCAATTACACTATGCGTGTTGTCTATTATGAGAACGAACAGAACGTGATGACAACTACTCAGGTGACTGCTGCGAAGGCTAAAGGATGGATACCGCGTTATTATGACGGAAACACTTGGGTAGAATACGCAGGTGTTGACCCTTCAACCGAAGTAAACAATGTTGAAGTCTCCGATGCTGATGATTCTGCTCCTTGGTACACTATCAACGGCGTAGAGCTTACGGAGAAACCGGCTGCTCCGGGAATTTATATCCACGGAGGAAAGAAGGTCGTTGTGAAATAATCGGACTGATATACACACATCTATTGGGCAGCTGCTTTCGGGTAGCTGCCTTTTTTGTTGAAAAGTGTTTGGAAATAAAATAAATGTTGTAATTTTGCGAGCGAAACAGAAAAGACATTAAAAACACTATGGCAAATGTAGCAACAGCCCCCACGGGAGGGCAAATTCTGGTGAACATAGAGAATATCTCAATGCTCCGTGATATCAAGAAAGCCATTAGCATGGTTCGCGGTGTCACAAAGGTTACCGTACCGCGTACTAATAAACGATTATCGTCTTACGAGCGTTCCCTTCGCGATCTTGACGAAGGACGCGTATATGAATACGATAGTCTGGACGACCTTATCAAAGAGATAGAAGGATGACTTTAATACCGGCACACATTCTGACCTGTTTGGAAAGAAATACAAAAAATAACCTTATGCAAAATACAACTAAGAAAAATACCCCCCCCAGTAAGTTTGGGCTGAAACTGACAGAAAGAGCGCTGCGGCGCACTACGATATAACTATGGCACGTTCCGAATCCCCTGTGGAGTCGGGGCGTGCCTTTTTGCGTGCTTTTTATCCTTAACAAGATAATTTTTTTTGATCAATTCAACAAAATTAAACCAGTTATGAAAAAGAAACTTTATGAAAAGCCATCCGCCGAGGTGGTAGAGTTACAACAAAAAGAGGCTCTGCTTCAGTCGAGCACAAGCGTAAATGCCACAATGAACACCACGTGGACGGAAGAGGACATCTGATGCCCCGCTGCAAAACAAAGTATTAACAACAAAAACAGAAGAACAATAATGAATACAAAGAATTTTTTCATGGCTGTGGCTTGTGCCATGCTGATGCCAGCCGTGCTGCTGACTACCTCTTGCAGCAAGGGAGACGATGCTGTAACCAATCCTGAGAAACCTGCAAATACTGAGACTGCTGTCAATAAGGGCTACGCTCTGCCCGTAACCGTGAACGTAACCCGCCAGGACGACGGCACGCGCGCTACGTATAACGAATCTACCAAAAAGCTCGAATTCAGCACAGGCGACAAACTGTTTGTGTATGGTTCGGCTACCTCAGCTGGTTCTTTTGCCGGCGAGCTGACATGGCAGTCTGGCGGAACATTCAGCGGCACCATTTATACCCAAAATGAGTATTCCGGCACTGCCGATGCGCTTTTCTCGGCTGCTACTTCTATCTCTGCCACCCTGCTGCCTAATGGCTATGAGAGCTATAACTTTTTATCTATTAGTGGTCGAGGTACTTCAGAAAAATATGATGATGAAGCAGTTGTTAATCTATATAAAGCTTTTGTTGCCTCAGAGACTGCAAAGGCAAAGGGCGTAGAGCAGTTTAGCTTTGAGAAAGCATCAAATTACAGCAGTGGCTTCGCACTGACTCCCCAGTGTGCTATCCTCAACTTCACCATCAGCGGCCTGGAGGCTGGTGCTCAGGACGTGATATTATATGTAAAAATTACAGATGGTCCGGATACTTTTGTAAAAGGAAGCGTGACTCCCAATGCTTCGGGCGTTGCCACATTTGCCATAGGCGTACCCGGTGGTTTTAAAATATCAGATATGGCTAACAACCTGACCGTGGGTAGTAGTAATTTCACCCTTCCCGGCGGCACAACGCTCACCGCCGGCAAGATTTACAACATCACGAGGGGTACAGGGGCTACCGTTGACCTCTCAACAAAAAGTGTAGACTATACCGCCCAAAACGGCGAAACCCTAACTGGCACGCTAGCCTCGAACGTGAAGATTTCCATTGCTGACGACGCTACCGTGATACTTAATAACGTCACCATCACTGGCACGAATAGCAACAGCTACCCGTGGGCTGGCATCTCCTGCGAGGGCGACGCAACCATCATTCTCAGCGGCACGAACACGGTGAAGGGATTCTATGAGAATTATCCAGGCATCCATGTGCCCACAGGCAAGACGCTCACCATCAATGGAACAGGTTCTCTCACCGCCAGCAGCAACGGCTACAGTGCCGGCATCGGCGGTGGTGTTAATAATTCCTGCGGCAACATCGTCATCAACAGCGGCAACATCACGGCCACGGGCGGCGTGGGTGCAGCCGGTATCGGCGGCCGCAATGCTTCCTGCGGTAACATCACCATCAGCGGCGGCAACATCACGGCCACGGGCGGTGAAGACGGTGTCGGCATCGGCAGCGGCTATGATTCTACCTGCGGCAATATCGAAATCAGCGGCGGCACCATCACTGCCACGGGCGGCAATTATGGTGCCGGCATCGGCAGCGGCTATCGGGGCACCTGCGGCTATATCACTATCAGCGGCGGCACCATCACTGCCACGGGCAGTGGTTCCCAAGGCGGTGCCGGCATCGGCAGCGGCACAAATGGTTCCTGCGGCAACATCAACATTACCAGCGGCGTGACCCAAGTGACGGCTACGAAGGGCTCTGGCGCCAACAGCATCGGTGCAGGCCCTGGCGGCTCCTGCGGCACGGTCACCATCGACGGCACGGTGTATGCAGGCGGCATCACGGACAGTCCTTACATTTATCAGCCATAATAACCTTTCCTCGCCCCGCATCGGAGCACACCGCAATGGTGCGGGGCTCTCTATAAAAAAATGCCACTCGGTGCACCGAGTACTACAAAAACGTCGTTGGCACGACCACTCGCGGCGCGAGTGATGCCCCCAAGGTCGTTGGCATGACCACTCGCGGCGCGAGTGATGTCCCCAAGGCCGTTGACACGACCACTCGTGGCGCGAGTGGTGCTCTCAAGGACATTTTCTGACCACTCGCGGCGCGAGTGACCGAAAAAATAAACCTTATTTATTAACCTTTTAAATTTCTAAGCCTATGCTATCTAACACATTGCAAGCAAATCCCTACTACAAGATTAGGGAAAAAGGTCACGACTATCATGTGAATTTCTATCTGCGTGTAAAAGGTCGTTTCGAGAGTTATTTATCCACTTTCGGCACTTATCCTGCACTGCTTCAAGCACAGCTGACGTGCTACAACAACGCCGTTGATGGTGAGGATAACTTTTTCAAGGCAACTACTGCCAGCGAACTGACAGGAGACATAAAGGATTGGGACACTAAGCGCGACAACAACACCTCGTCGCTTCGTGCTATGGGTGAAGCCTTTGCCATGAACCCAGGCGATGCCACTAAGCAGCAAGCCGGTCAGAAGGTGCTTGACATGATGAAGCTTTATAAGCTGAACATCAACGATAATTATGAGTTGCAAGGCTCCAGAACGTTGCAGTTCTGCCAGGCAGTGGATGCCGACAGCGCAGCTCAGCAGGCTATTGCAGCCATCGGTGCAACAGCATTCTATACAGCCCTGAAGGAGGCAAACGAGCAGTGCCGCCTGCTCATCGACCAGCGTAATGCTGACCGCGCAGCTGCCTCTCAGGAGAAAATGGTCAACCTCCGCAAGGCTACCGACAATGAATATGTACACCTCCTGATGATAACCAATGCCTATGCCCTCACCGACGAGCAGCAGCGCTACAACACATTGCTGCAGCAGCTCAACGAGGACGTGAACTATTACGTAAAGGTTGTCTTTGCAGGAAGCGGCAGTTCTTCTTCAGGCGGCTCAGGCGGCGATACCCCAACACCTACACCAACTCCTACTCCTGACGGAGGCGATGACGGCGGCGATACTCCAACTCCAACGCCAGACCCGACTCCTGACCCGACTCCAGACCCTGACCCAACTCCAGGTGGTGGAGGAAACGGAGGTGATGATGGTACGGACGAAAGCTAGGCTAATTGACAATTGACAATTGACAATTGATAATTAGCTGCGCCGACTAAAGAAAAAAATTCTCTAATTCTCTAATTCTTGATAAAAACAAAGGAAGTTGACAACCGAATGTCAACTTCCTTTTCGTTTTCGTTTTCGTTTTCGTTTTCGTCTTTAACCTTTAACCTTTAACCTTTAACCGTTATATCACAGGCTCATTTTCTTGATGATTTCCATGCCGCGGCGGATGGCGTCTTCGTTCATCGGGATGAGTTTGTGGTGGCGCTCAGGCAGGGCTTTGTGCAGACCCTTCACTACGTCTTCGACGGTGGCTACGGGGCGCACTTTCAGGTAGCCGCCCAGGACGAGCATGTTGAAGATTTTGCTGTTGCCGGAGCGGGCTGCTTCTTCCATGGCGTCGATGCGATATACTTCGATGTCGTCGCGACGGGGCGGTTCGATGATGCTGTGACCGTCGTAGATGATGCAGCCGCCGGGTTTTACGAATGGTTCAAATTTTTCGAGCGAAGGCTGGTTGAGCACGATTGCCGTGTCGTAGGCACTGACGATGGGCGAACTGATGAACTGGTCGCTCACGATGACTGTGACGTTGGCTGTGCCGCCGCGCTGTTCCGGTCCGTATGCCGGCATCCAGCTGACCTGCTTGCCTTCCATTATTCCTGCGTAGGCAAGGATTTTGCCCATTGAGAGGACTCCCTGTCCTCCGAATCCTGATATGATGATTTCTTCTGTCATGGCTCAACTGTGTTTTTTAGGTCGCCCAACGGGTAGTAGGGGAACATGTTTTCTTCCATCCATTTGTTTGACTCTTCGGGTGTCTTTTTCCAACCGCTGGCGCAGGTGCTGACTACTTCGACCACCGAGCAGCCGAGACCCTTCATGGAGTTTTCGAATGCCTGACGGATGGCGCGCTTCGTCTTGCGTATGTTGGCTACGGTGTGGACGGACTGACGGGTAACGTAGCAGGTGCCTTCGAGGGTGGCTGCTATGTCGGTGATGTGCAGCGGGTAGCCGTGCAGATCTGCCTGTCGGCCGTAAGGACAGGTGGCTGTCTTCATGCCCATGAGGGTGGTAGGAGCCATCTGACCGCCTGTCATTCCGTAGATGGCGTTGTTGATGAATATCATTGCGATGTTTTCGCCGCGGTTCATGGCGTGGATTGCCTCGCCGGTACCGATACAAGCCATGTCGCCGTCGCCCTGGTAGGTGAAGACGAGCTTTTTAGGCCAAAGGCGCTTTGCAGCGGTGGCACAGGCTGGAGCACGTCCGTGACTTGCCTCTATCCAATCGACACTGAGGTAGCGATAGGCGAATACCGCACAGCCCACGGGACAGATGGCGATGGTGTCTTCCTCGATGCCCATCTCTTCGATTATCTCAGCAATGAGTTTGTGAACGAGTCCGTGACTGCAGCCCGGGCAGTAGTGCATCGGTGTGTCGTTCATGAGAGCCGGCTTACCATAGACGCGGTTCTCGGGTTGTATGAGTTGTTCTTTTGTTATCATTTCATCCAGTAGCCTTTTGGCCAGTTTTTAGTTACACATTCGCGAGCCATCTTCTTGAAGGCGTCCATCACTTCGTATGGCGAAGAAATCATACCGCCCGAACGGCCGTAGTGGAATACGTGGGTCTGTCCCTCGACGGCAAGGCGCACGTCATTGATCATCTGTCCCTCGCTCTGTTCTACGCAGAGGATGCCCTTCACCGTTTCGGCAAACTTGCTGATTGGTTTGTTCGGGAATGGCCAGAGGGTCTTCGGACGAAGCATACCCACCTTGATGCCTTCTTCGCGCAGCAGGTCGATAGTCTTCATGCTGACGCGAGAGGAGATGCCGTATGCCACGATGAGGAATTCGGGGTCGTCGTCGGCACGGTACAGTTCGTAGTCAACCTCTTCAGCCTCAATCCTGCCGTACTTCTCTGCCATCTTGCGGTTGCGCTCCTCCATTACGAGCGGGTCGAACTCCAGTGTGGAGTGTGCGTTGTAGTGACGGCTCTTCAGTCCGATGCCGTTCGCTGCCCACGGACACTGCTGGCGAATCTCCTCGTCGGTGCGGCGCGGAGTATATGGCGGCAGCTGCACCTTCTCCATCATCTGTCCGATTACTCCGTCGGTCAGGATGATTACCGGCACGCGCCACTTAAACGTAAGTTCCTTTGCCTTGCCCATGCAGTCGCACATTTCCTGCACGCTGTTCGGAGCAAGCACGATGAGGTGGTAGTCGCCGTTTCCACCGCCATAGACAGCCTGGAAGTAGTCTGCCTGACCTGGCTGGATAGTACCCAGACCGGGACCGCCACGACCCACGCTGACGATGACACCCGGCAGTTCGTTGCCTGCCATGTAGCTGATGCCTTCCTGCATGAGGGCGATGCCGGGACTCGAACTGGACGTGAACGCCAGTTTGCCCGTACAGCCGGCGCCGTAGAGCATGTTGATTGATGCCACCTCGCTCTCTGCCTGCAGCACCACCATGCCTGTGGTCTCCCAAGGCTTGTCGGCAGCAAGAGTTTCGAGCACTTCACTCTGCGGGGTGATTGGATATCCGAAAAAGCCGTCGTAGCCGTAACGCTCCGCAGCCTTTGCTATTACTTCGTTGCCCTTGAGCAACAATACGTCATTCTGCTGTGCATCCATCGTCGTTAGTCCTCCTTTTTTCTATAAACGGTTATACATCCATCGGGGCACACAATGGCGCACGACGTACAACCGTTGCACTGTGTCCAATCGGTCTGTTCGGCATAATTGTACCCTTTGTGGTTTACGGTCGCACTGAGTTGAACAAGATTCAGCGGACATGCTATCGCACACAGGTTGCAACCCTTGCAACGCTCTATATCAACGACGATAGCGCCTCTCATTTTTGCCATTATTAATTACTCTTTATTTTGTTATAATCTTTATACCTTGTTAGATTCAGGATTCAGGTTTCCAGCTTTAAACTTTAAACTTTAAACTTTAAACTTTATATTCCCTACGGATTAAACTGGTCCTTATTGTAGAACTCGATAATCTGCATGGTCATCTCTCGCAGGTGAACTGCCTCCGAGTCGGGATTCAGACGGATTGCCTCGCTGTAGGAGTCGAGACACGTCTTCCAGTCGCGACGTGCAAATGCTTCTTTGCCCTTATTTATCAGACTCTGCTCTGTGCTCATCTCTTTCGCGTATCTCCTTTCGGCGAATCTTGCCGGAGTGGGTCTTCGGCAGTTCGTCAACAAACTCTATGACACGTGGATATTTATATGGAGCAGTAGTTTTCTTTACGTGGTCCTGAAGTTCCTTGATGAGGTCCTCGCCAGCCTTGTCCTTCCATTCCTTTGCCAGAATGATAGTAGCCTTGATGACCTGTCCGCGGATTTCGTCGGGCACACCCGTGATGGCGCACTCTACAACGGCAGGGTGGGTCATCAGTGCACTCTCCACCTCGAACGGACCGATGCGGTAGCCGGAACTCTTTATCACATCGTCGGCACGGCCAACATACCAGTAGTAGCCGTCCTCGTCGAAGTAAGCTACGTCGCCTGTGAAGTAGTAGCCGTCGTGCCAGCACTGATTGGTCAGTTCCGTGTCGCGGTAGTATCCGCAGAAAAGACCCGTCGGACGACCCTTCTTCGTGCTGATAGCTATCTGTCCCTCTTCGCCCGGCTTGGTCACTTCCTCGCCGTCCGACGTGATGAGGTGCACGTCGTACTGTGGCATCGGCTTACCCATAGCCCCCGGCTTAGTGTCCATCCAAGGCAGGGTGGCAATGATACAGGTAGTCTCGCTCTGTCCGAAGCCTTCCTTTATATATATACCGGTCTGCTTGTAGAACTTCTCAAACACTACCGCGTTCAGTGCCTCGCCAGCCGTAGTGGCATAGCGCAGCGACGAGAGGTTGAACTTGCTCAGGTCCTCACGAATCATAAATCGGTAAACGGTTGGAGGAGCGCAGAAACTGGTTATCTTGTACTGCTCAATCTTATGCAGAATGTCGGCAGGAGTGAATTTCTCGTGGTCATATACGAAGAGGGTAGCTCCCACAATCCACTGACCGTAGAGTTTTCCCCATCCGCACTTTGCCCAACCCGAATCGGACACGGTGAGGTGGAGCGAGTCTTGGGTAAGGTTGTGCCAGTAGGCTGCAGTGCCTATGTGTCCCAGTGCGTACGACTGGTCGTGGAGCACCATCTTAGGCTGACCGCTTGTGCCCGATGTGAAGTACATGAGCATAGGGTCGTTCACGTGTTTCTTGTATCGGATAGACGGCACGAATGGCTTTGCCTGTTCCACACCGGCATTCCAGTCTTCCCATCCCTCTGGAACGTTCGGGCCGATGCTGATGCGATGGGTGAGAGCAGGAAATTCGTCCTGAGCATCGTTCACATGACCCAGAATCTCCTTGTCGCCACAACAGATTACTGTCTTTATGTCGGCACACTTCACACGATATACAATATCTTTCTTCGTAAGCAGGTAGGAAGCAGGAATGGCAATGGCACCAATCTTGTTCAGCGCAAGCATCGTTACCCAGAACTGCCAACGGCGCTTCATAATCAGCAGCACCATGTTGCCCTTCGTGATGCCGAGCGAGAGAAAATAACCGGCAGCCTTGTCGGAAAGCACCTTCATGTCGTGGAACGTAAACCAACGTTCCTCGCCCTTGTCGTTTGTCCATATCATGGCAAGACGATCCGGCGCCTCTGCTGCCCATACATCCATTACGTCGTATGCATAATTGAAGTCCTCCGGAACATTTATTCTGAAGTTTTTCTGGAAATCCTCGTATGAGTCAAAAGTGGTTTGCTTTAAAAATCTCTCTAACATAACACTGTGTTCTTTTTTTCTCATTCCTTGCCCTATAAAACGTGCCATAAAATTGCACACGCACATGGTGGGCACTATAAAAATCAGTCAAAAGTAGCAAGTTTTTTCAAGTTTTATCAAATAAAAAGTGCTAATTTTTAATATTTTACACATATTTTTTTTGAGTGTGCATAAATGTAGCAAAAAAAATGCACACCCTAATAAAAAGGTGCGCATTGAAAATCGTCTTTCGTTCTTCGTCTTTCGTTTTCAGACGGGGAACCGTTTTCGTTATCGTTTTGGTTTTGGTTTTCGTTTAAAGCCCTGCTTTGAGACTTCGGATTACTGCAGAGTTGAATCCTGCATGGTCGAGTTCGTTCAGTCCCTTGATAGTTACTCCGCCTGGAGTAGTTACCTTGTCGATAGCCTCTTCAGGATGCCAACCGGTAGCCTTGAGCAGAGACACGGCTCCCTGCATGGTCTGCAGTGCAATCTGTTTTGCCTGAGCAGGATAGAAGCCCATTTCGCAACCGCCTTCCATCTGTGCACGGATGTAGCGCATTACGTATGCTATACCGCAACTTGCCATCATCATACCCGGACCGACGAGGCGCTCCTCGACTACGAGTGTGTCGCCAACCAGCGAGTAGAGTTCTTCGATTGTCTTCACGCTCTCGTCGGAAGTGACTACGCCCTTTGCAATAAAACTCATGCTGGCACCAAACTCAGCTGCGATGTTCGGAATTACGTAGAAATACTGACCAGCCGCGGACAGTTCTTCCTCAAGCATTGCAGTGGTGAAGTTGGCTGCGTCGCTGACGATAATCTGGCGACTGAGGTCGAGCACGGAACGTATTTCACCGAGCACGAGCTTCATGAGCCATGGTTTTACGACGAGTACCACCACGTCGGCACCTTTCACGGCGTCTATGTTGTCGGTAGTCGTGTTGATTTTAGGATACTCCGATTTGAACTGCTTGAGCAGAGCCTCGTTCTTGTCTGCAATAGTAATGTTTTCAACTTTGCCGGACTTAGCCCAGCCTTTGATAAGTGCGCCGCCCATATTGCCAGCGCCGATAACTGTGAGTTTCATATTTTTGTTTTTTAATTATCACATTTCACATTTCACATTTCACATTTCACCTTTCCACCGCGAAGGTACGTCTTTTTCATTGCCCCGTCAACTAAACAAGGCAATTTTTTGAAGATTTATACGTTTCTATTATTCAGAAGGGGGCAAAAGCTAAAATAAATTTTGCTATTCAATCACATACTCTTACCTTTGCAACGTAAATGAAATTAATACATTATAATTATTTAAAGACGGTCTGCCTGATAATGTTGCTGACGATGAGCTTCGGAACAATCCAGGCGCAGCGACGAACTGTAATGAACAGACCGTATATAGACCAGCGACGTTTCCACTACGGTTTCCTTGCCGGCATACACATGCAGGACTTGGAACTGAAGCAAAACGGATATACAGATGCCGCAGGTAACCAGTGGTTTACTGAGGTGCCAAACTTCGAACCCGGTTTTTCCGTAGGTATCCTCGGAGAACTGTATCTGACTAAGCATCTGGCTCTGCGTCTGATTCCGACAATGCACTTCGGAACAAAGAATGTGACGTTCAGAAATGCGAAGAATAACGAACGCCAGTATCAGTCTATCAAATCGACATATATATCCCTGCCGTTAGACCTGAAATTCTCTGCGGAGCGTTTCAACAACTACCGCCCCTATGCAATGGTTGGAGTGAATCCGATGGTGGACCTTACGGTGAAGAAACAGAAACAGTTGTTGCTGAAGAGGTTCGACTGTTACCTCGAGGTCGGTTTCGGTTGCGATTTCTATTCGCCTTGGTTTAAGTTCATCCCTGAAATCAAGTTCTGCTATGGACTGATGAATATAATCGATAAGGACAGAAGTGACGTGACGGACAGTTCACAACTGATTTTCACGCAGTCGGTGGACAAGGGGCGCAGCAAGATGATAGTGCTTACATTCTATTTTGAATAAAAACAGAGAAAGGACCATATGAAGTATAGTGTTGTAATACCGGTGTATAACCGTCCGGACGAAGTCAGCGAACTGCTCGAAAGTCTCGTTGGCCAGACTCTGAAGGATTTTGAGGTCGTGGTAGTGGAGGATGGTTCGAAGGTGACATGCAAGGATGTTGTGGATAAGTATGCTTCCCGTCTTCAGATAAATTATCTCGAGAAGGAAAATGGCGGTCCCGGTCCTGCCCGCAATTACGGAGTGAGCCATTCGCTAGGAGAATATGTACTGATACTTGACAGCGACTGCGTATTACCACAAGGCTATATGGCTGCGGTCGATGAGGAACTCAGACGTCAGCCATGTGATGCGTTTGGCGGTCCCGATGCCGCACACGATTCGTTTACACCTATTCAGAAGGCTATAAACTACTCGATGACCTCGTTCTTTACCACTGGAGGCATTCGTGGCGGTAAGAAGAAGATGGATAAGTTCTATCCGCGTTCGTTCAATATGGGTATCAGACGTGCCGTATATGACGAATTGGGCGGTTTCAGCAAGATGCGATTCGGCGAGGACATCGATTTCAGTTATAGAATTGTCGAGGCTGGATATACCTCACGCTTGTTTCCTGAGGCTTGGGTGTGGCATAAGCGCAGAACTGACTTCGACAAGTTCTTCAAGCAAGTATTCAACTCGGGTATTGCCAGAATTAACCTTGAGAAACGTCATCCGGGCACAATGAAACTCGTTCATATGCTGCCTATGGTGTTCACGGTAGGAGTAATTGCGCTGATTGTATGTGCGCTTTTGCTGCGATTCGTTTTCCCTGAGAAACAGTACTTTTGCATTCCTCTCTTGCCGATAATACTGTACATACTTTTGATTTTCTGTGATTCCACACTACGTACAAAAAGTGTGGTGATAGGATATTACTCTGTCATAGCATCGTTCCTGCAACTGATGGGCTATGGATTCGGATTCCTGAAGGCTTGGTGGTTGCGCTGCGTGTTGGGAAAGGATGAGTTTACTGCGTTTGAAAAGAATTTCTATGACTAAGCCAGGTGATATATATGATGAGGGCATGGTGATGGAACCCAGACGGAAACACATCACCATCAAGGATATGGCGGAGAAGGAACGCCCAAGAGAAAAATTACTCGAGAAAGGTGCAGAGGCACTGACTGTATCGGAACTGCTGGCTGTAATCATCGGTGGCGGTACGACAACTCAGACTGCTGTGGAACTGATGAAGAATATCATGTCGGACTGCGAAGACAGCCTTGTGAACCTGAGTCGCATGACGGTCGATGACCTTATGCAGTATAGGGGAATAGGTGAGGCGAGAGCACTGAGTATTGTTGCGGCAGCGGAGATAGGTCGACGACGACTGGAAGAGAAGGTGTCGGATAAGCAGGTGTTTGCAAACAGTGCCGTGATATGCAGTTATATGCAGCCTAAGATACAGGACTTGGATCATGAACAGAGTTGGGCTTTGCTGCTCAACAACAGTATGCGACTGATTCGCTGTGTGAACCTGAGTCGCGGAGGTATATCGGAAACAGCAGTAGATCCCCGGCAGATAATGAAATATGCTCTTCTGGCTGGAGCTACATGTTTCGTTCTCGTGCATAATCACCCTAGCGGTTCTCCGCGTCCAAGTGTGGCGGACAACGACCTGACCCAAAGGGTGAAACGTGTTGGAGAAGTAATGAATATTAGAATGATTGACCACGTCATCGTTACTGATGGCGATTATTATAGTTATGCTGAAAATGGAAAAATCTGAAATAACAAAGGCAAGTATAGAAGACAGTACCATCGAAATGCTTAAGAGCGTGTTCGACCCCGAGATTCCTGTAAATGTGTATGACCTGGGAATGATATACAAGATTGATGTGGTGGATACAGAAAAGCCCGAGGACGAGAAGTTGTTCGACATCAATATTGATATGACGTTCACTGCACCGAACTGTCCCGCTGCCGATTTTATAATTGAGGACATAAACCAGAAACTTGGTTCTATTCATGGGGTGAACAATGTGAACGTGGAGGTAGTGTTCGAACCAGAATGGAATAAGGATATGATGACCGAAGAGGCTAAACTCGACCTCGGTTTCATGTAAATTATCAACTGTCAATTTTCAATTCTCAATTTTCAACTCGCCTAAATGAAGAATATCTACTTTATATCTGATGCCCACCTTGGTTCGTTAGCTTTAAAACATAATCGCACGCAGGAACGCAGGTTGGTGAATTTCCTTGACCAGATTAAGGATAAAGCTGAGGCTGTGTATATGCTTGGCGATATGTTCGACTTCTGGTTTGAATATAAGTCGGTAGTGCCACGCGGTTTTACCCGATTCCTTGGAAAATTGTCCGAACTCACAGATAACGGAGTGGAAGTGCATTTCTTTACCGGAAACCACGACATGTGGACATTGGACTACCTAAGTACTGAGTGCGGAGTGATTATCCATCGCGAACCAACAACGATAGAACTTAATGGAAAGGTGTTCTATCTGGCTCATGGCGATGGTCTGGACTATCGTGACCGAAATTGGAAGACGCGTCTGCTGTTTGCCTTTTTTCATAGTAAAACAATGCGTAAGTTGGCATCGTTGTGGCATCCTGATATCTTCATACCTTTCGGACGGAACTGGGCAAAGCATTCCCGCATGAAACGTATCAAGTCTGATGTGCCGCAGTTTGATGGCGAAGTGAAAAACCTGGTGGGATATGAAAGTTTTGACTTTGAAGAAGCACCATACATGGGTGAGGATAAAGAGGGACTTGTACTGTATGCTAAACATTATCTGCAATCGCACCCCACGATAAACTATTTCCTCTTCGGACACAGGCATATTGATTTGGATCTGATGCTAAACAAAGATTCCAGACTCGTCATACTGGGCGAATGGATGTCACTCTTTACCTATGCTGAATGGGATGGAGAACACTTATCGGTGGAGAACTTTGTGGAAGGAGAAACCAAACTCTGATAGCTTTACACTTACATATAATATTACACGCCATGTACTATGAAAAACCTTAAACATTACCTTTTTTATATTTGTCTGTTTGCATTCAGTATATTAGCAAATGCACAGCAGTTCTCTATTACACAGGTGCCGTCGTACGACCGACTGCCTGTGGCTGGTGTGAACTGTCTTCTTCAAGACGAAGAAGGGTATATGTGGTATGGAACTAATCAGGCAGGACTTTGTCGCGACGATGGTTATCAGATTATGACCTTCGGATATAATGCTGCACCCGAGATTATGTGTAATCCTGATGTGTTGTGTATGGTCGATGCGGGCAATCAGCGTATTTGGTTCGGTACTCGAGAGGGACTTTATATCCTTGATAAGCATTCTTACAGTATTTCAGTTGCAAATGAAGAACTGGCACATAGACGAATGTCGGATTTGACTTGTGCGAAGGACGGCACTGTTTGGGCTGTATCCAGTTCGCATATATATCATCTGGCTTCCGACGGAACAATGTTGGGTACGTATGAATCGATGCAGGGTGATTCTCCACGTACTACCAATGATATATATGTAGATAGTCATAATACTGTCTGGGTGGCACAGTGGAAGGGTGAACTGCTGCGAATGAAATCCGGTGAGAAGAATTTCAAACCGATTGATGCAATGAGCGGCTTGAATGCCTTTTGTATCGTGGAAGATACCTTGCAGAATTGCTATTACGTCGGAACCTGGGGAAGCGGTATTTATATTGTAAAAGAGAATGGAGAAAGTGTTGAACAGTCTCCGATAAGAGAAGGGTTCATTGCCAGTCTTCTGCTCGATAACCGACGTGGCATCCTTTGGGCTACAACATATAATCAGGGAGTACAGTGTTATGGTTTCTTCGAGAATGGACTTGAAGAGATGGAAACCCTCTATGATGACCAACTGCACATGCCTATGGTTATAGGTAAAATGATTGAAGATAGATTTGAGAATCCGTGGGTTCCGGGTTATTCAGTCAATACGTTTGCCATCTGTCATTCGAACAATAGAATAGATTCAAGAAAAATTACAGTTAACGATGGAACTTTCGGTCTGCCAGTCATTACTGCTGTGGTAGATGCAGGTAAAAATGCCTGGTTCCTGAGGGAAAACGGCGGTGTGTCCTGCTATGATTTTGTTAAAGATAATAGTGAGAAACTAACGTCCTATTCCGATACTGCTGTAATAGCTTCTGCTCCGAATGGACATGTGTTTGTTGTGAATAAAGACCGACGTATATATGATATAAGCAGAACAGCTTCCGACTTTGATTCTCAGTATTGGGGAAGACTTGGATTCAATGCGAATGCTTTGCTCTATTCAGAAGCCGATAGACTGTTGTACATTGGAGGAAAGAATGGAACTCTGGCAGTTAGCAACGGCACAGGAGATCCACGGGTTATATGTGATTCTTTAGGATGGATTTTCAAAATCTGCGAATCGGTAGATATGAATTCGTTGTTCCTGCTTACATATACGAAAGGAATTTTACGTTTGGATAAGAATATGCAGGACGTGGAAGTGTTTGTACCGAATGATTACAGGTTTAGTGATATCGCTGTGTCTGCTTCTGGTGCAGTATGGGCTTCAAGCAATATCGGCAAGTTGTACAGAATAGAAAAGGGACAGGCTATTGAGTGTCCCCAGTTTGCTACAGCTAATGGTGAGGCTATACAGAAACTTGTCTTCGATGAATTGGATCATTTGTGGCTTATGTCGAAGAATTTCGTAAGGGAGACAGATGTGACTACAGAAGCTGTCAGAACTATATATGCCAACGATAACCAGTTAGGTATGCATGCTTTTGAGAATATTTCTGCCTCTGAAGGTGGTGTTACAATCTGTGGCGTTGGCGGCATAGCCCGTGTTAAGTCCTCGTCCAATATAAACGAGTCAAGTAAATTTGTAAAAATTGCTGTAAGTGAGTATTCTTATGGGAATAAACGTTTCATCGTTAATTATGGACAGAATGAGATTGTAATTCCTGCCGACTCCTCTGACTACGTTTCTATTAGTCTTACCAGTTTCGACTATCTGAAGGCAGAGAATAGTGAGTTTATGTTTAAGATAGAGGGCGTGAACAAAGAATGGGTGAAACTTAAACGTGGCGACAATGAAATTCATATGCAGAAAGTAGCTAAAGGTACGTACAAGATATGGGTGATGACTACTGATGCATTCGGTAATTGGAGTGAACCAGTGGAGCTAATGACAATTCGCCGTTTGCCTGCATGGTGGGAGAGTTGGTGGGCTTATGTTATATATACCATTTTGGTGCTTTTGCTGATTTATGGTATTTGGCGATTTAATCGGGAAATACATGAACGTCGTCTGCGTTTTGAAAATCTGCTTGGTGTATATCATGAACTAGAGAAGAAGGTAGAGGAGTATGAAACTGACACGATGCAAGATGAGGAGGAAGATGTTTCTCCCGATGAATTGGATGATAATAAGTCAGGAGAGGTTTCTGTCTTTAACGATCAGCTGCTGCAAAAAGCTATTGTAACCATAGAGAAGAATATTGCAAATGAGGACTATTCTGTCGATGAATTCGCAAGTGATATGTGTATGAGTCGTATGACGCTGTATCGTAAGATTTATGCTGCGTCTGGCCAGACTCCTTCTGAACTTCTTCGCTCATATCGTTTGGATAAAGCTGCAAAATTGCTTAGGTCAACTGCTCTGTCTGTTGTTGAAATCTCAGAAAAAGTCGGATTCTCTTCACCTCGATACTTCTCTGTTTGCTTCAAAAAGAAATACGGAGTGTTACCAAAAGATTTTCGTAACTGACACTCATCTGCAAAGCCCATATAATTAATATTGTTACATTTTTTCGTGTCTTTTGGTACGAATTCTGACTTTTGTTATATATAAAACGTAATATCTTTGCGTCAGAAAAGCAAACAATCGATATTATGAAAACAAAAGTACGTTTTATTCTTCTTGCTCTTGTAGGACTTTTAGTTACTACAAGCATTTCTGCAACTACTAATGGAGAGCGCAAGATGTGGGCTTCAATTATGAACAAAAGTGATGCCTCACTTGGTGATTATAAAACTCATACAGGAAAGTTGCTCCTTTCCTGGCGAATGCTACCAACAGACAACTGGGATACTAAGTTCTATCTGTATAAAGGTGGAATTAACGCTAGTTACATTATGCGTGAGGGAACTAAAGCCGTCAATGCTACCAACTACCAACTAAGTACGGTTCCATCGGCTAAAACAGTATATTATCTTCTAAGCGAAGATTTTTATATTCAGTTAGGTTTAGATAAAGCTCCCGCTTCTGTATCTGGAGATAAACGTGCAATCTTGAAGGCAATAGCTTTGGATTCAGTAGTGATTGATTCCAGGCTTTATTCCGAGAAACTCCCATACCTGTCTATTCCTTTGAAGTCAACAGAGGATGTGTGCAGTCAGACCACATACATTAAGTATCAGGCAAATGATTGTAGTGTAGGTGATTTGGATGGTGATGGAGAAATGGAAGTTGTTGTCAAGCGCTTGCTTTCGGTTTATAATGATAATGGAGAATGTATTAGTGACGGAACTGGTGCAGGCTCATCGGACAGACGTGCCCGTCATACTGTTATCTGGGATGCTTACAAGATGGATGGTTCGTTGCTTTGGCGCGTAATGTCTGGACCGAATATTATACTTGGAAACAGTTCTAACTTTGCTGTTGCTGACCTTGATGGCGATGGAATCTGCGAATTTGTAACAAAGACAGGCGAAGGAACTGTTTTTGGAGATGGTACAGAAATTGGTGATACTGATGGTGATGGGGTTACTGACTATCGTGATCGTTGGCCTGGACACTACACAGGTGATAGTAATAATGGATATGGAGGCCCTGAGTTCTTCTCTGTTGTAGATGGTAAAACAGGAAAAGAACTGGCTAGAAATAATTTTATAGCTCGTGGTCCTGAAGGACAGACTCCTTCGCAATGGGTGGCAAATTATAAGGCAAATAGTGAATCATGGGGAGACAACTATTGGAAGCGTGCTAACTCACTTCGTCTTGGAGTCGCATCCTTTACAGGAGAGGGAATGCAAGTTTTCCTAGGACGAGGAGTTTATGGTCGTATAGTAGTTGAAGGTTGGGAATTTAGTCGCACTCCAGATGGTACAAGGGGACTTGAGTGCTCGCTTACTCGTATGTGGAAATTTGACACTAGCGAATCGGGCGGAAGAGATAAAAATAAAGACGGGAAACTGAATAGTGCTTATTCCGGACAGGGTAATCATGCTTTCAATGTTACAGATCTTGATGGAGATGGTAAGGATGAGGTTATGTACGGTTCTTGTGCTTTCGATAATGACGGAACTGGACTTTGGACTACTGGTCTGGGACATGGTGACGCAAACCATGTAGGTAAGTTCCTAACTGATCGCGAAGGAATGCAAGTTTATCATTGTCTTGAGAGTGGTAAGACTCAGGTGGCTCTGCATGATGCAAAAGACGGTTCTACTATTTGGAAAAAAGTAGGAACTTCTGATAATGATATGGGACGCTGTCTTGTATCTGACCTATACCCAAATTCAACTGGTTGTGAGTTTCTGATGTATGGTAACGAACTATTCTCTCAAGCAGGTGTCGAGTTGTACGACTCAAATAATAACCGCGTCAAGGCTAATTCTTGCAATATGGCAATTTGGTTCGATGGCTCTCTTACTCGTCAAACTCTTAACGAGAACATAATAAACAGTATTCCTTATGGACGTACTTTCACAGTTTATCGCTATGATATAGGTTACAACAACGGAACTAAGGGTAATCCAGGATGGTATGGTGATTTCTTGGGTGACTGGCGCGAGGAAGTTATTTATCCAAGTGCAGATCATCTTACTGATATAAAGATATTCTCTACTTGGTATCCAAGTGATTATATGTTACCATATCTGATGAGTGATCATAACTACTATATGCAGACTATACACCAACAAGTTGGTTATAATCAGCCTAATCATATCGGAGACTACTTCTTGGGAACTGGTATGGACTTCAATGAAGTACCTCTTGTTACGGCAATTCTAGATGTGACAGTTGATAAGAATAAACAGAATACAGGTGGTGATGATAAGGTATATGATTTAAGTGGTCGTCAAGTGGAGAATCCTACTGCTCCTGGCATCTACATTAAAAATGGAAAGAAATTTATTGTGAAATAAATATATAGTTAGTTTTTTATAAAAGAAAGATTAGTTAAAAAAGGAAGAGTGGGGAAGTCGTCAGACTTCTCCACTCTTTTCTTAGTACCCCGGGCCGGGCTCGAACCGGCACATCTTGCGATATTGGTGTTTGAGACCAACGCGTCTACCAATTCCGCCACCGGGGCAAAAGCGGGTGCAAAGGTATGACTAATTACGTTAATAAGCAAATTTTATCTCTTGTTTTTATTCTCCTATGAGAGCTTTACGCATCTTGGCTACTTGCTTTGAAGGCTTTTCCATAAGCGATAGTTGCCAGGTTTCGTGGTTAAGCACGATTCCTATTGGGTTGAGCAGAGCATCGTAGTCGATGTCGTCAGTTGTATCTACATATCTGCGTAGTAAGGCAGTGGCATCGGTTGCCTCTTGAGTAGTTCCCATTATTTCCTGAAGTGCCTGCCAGAATTCTTCTTCTGTGAATCCTCGTTGCAACTCCTTATAGTAGCGGTTGTAGAGCAAACGCATGAAGTCGTCGAGAGAACGCTCATTCTTTGTTGTTGTTCTTATCTTTGCGTCGAAGAGAAGTCCCATGTATGAGCCTTTGTTATAATAAGAGAAAGCTACATCTCGGTGGTTTCCTTTGTCGCCCATGAAGTCGAGCCAGATGTCGTAACTGCTCTGACGCAGAGTCATGTGCTTGTGTCCTTCATATATCTCGATGTCGTGGATGTATCGGGAGTAAATGCCAAGCAGTTCTTCTGTTGTGATGATTTTTCCGCGTCGCAGCATCTGTGCTGAGTAGTAGCTTGTGAAACCTTCGCTAAACCACAGGAGTGGGGTGAATGCTTCCTGAGAGTAGTCGAACGGACCGAGTTCTATTGGGCGAATGCGTTTTACATTATACAGATGAAAATATTCGTGAGCTATGAAGTCGAGTTCGCGAATATAATCTGCACGGCTCTTTGTTGTAAATCGTCCGCTGCTATAGTCAGCCTGAGAATTCAGGTGTTCTAGTCCGCCACCTACGCCTTCCATGTTGATGATGCAGTAGTTGTCGTAGGGCACTTCTTTCATTATTTCTGTTGCAGCATCGACCATTGCTATGAAGTCCTTCTTGAATGTGGAACCTTCATAGTCGTCGCCTGGGTCGAATGCAAATTCGTATTCATGTCCGTTGTGGGTAAATTTCTCTACGAAGTGGTTGCCGAAGAGGATAGGGGAGTCGTAAAGTATGTCGAAGTCGGGAACGATGAATTTGCATTTTGTTCCTTTCTCGGCTTTCAGTCCTGTGCTGACATATTTCCAATTGTCTGGTATGATGTAGCTTACCTCTAAAGGTTCGTACTTGTGTCCCTGTTCGTACATGAATGTTCCGTTTCCTGCAATAAAGGCTCCTTCGGGACGAATGCGACTGTCTGCTACATCCATTACATTGGCATAAGTGCGATAGCTTACAAGAATTGTATCTGCTCCAGCCATATTTACAATCCAGGTGCTTTTGCGGTACTTGCTCCAAGTCAGGGCTGTTCCGTTGGTTTTAGTAGCCTTGAAGTCAGTTACATACTTCGGATAATTGAGGACATCGTAGTATCCTGGTGCCCAAATAGGCATTTGGAGTTCCACTTTCTGTTGCCCTTTCTCTGATGCCACATACTGAAGTTTTACGTTCAGATACTTGCCTACTGTGTCAATCTCCACAGTATAACTCATTTTTGCAGATGTTGCTACTGCAGCCATCATGGCGACTGCTAAAAAGAATAGTTTCTTCATGTTTGTTTTATTTTGTTTTTGCAAAGGTATATAAAAATGTGGAAAATCATAGTCTGTCAAGATTATTTTGCTTTTTGCTATTTCGTTATTTATGGAATTATCTCTAATTTTGCTGCATAAATACGTTTCGCTATGAAAAAGTTGATTGCTTTGTTGAAAGACAAGCCCCGTTTGTGGCATATTATATTCGAGTCGGATGATGCTCCTTCTCGCGGGTTCGACCTTGCTGTAATGATAGCTATAGTGCTTAGTCTTATTGTTGCATTTGTTGAAAGTATGCCTCGAGTTGCTGGTGTTTATAAGGATATCCTTACAATTATGGAATACACTCTTACGGGCTTTTTCACAATTGAATATATTCTTCGAGTTTATTGTTCGCCAGTAAAGAGGGATTATGTACTCAGTTTCTTCGGAATCATTGACCTTCTGGCTACTCTTCCGCTCTATCTTGGTTTTCTGCTGCCTTCGGCAAAGTATATGTTCATCTTGCGAACTTTCCGACTCATTCGTATTTTCCGTGTATTGAAACTCTTTGTCTTCATCAACGAAGGATATCTTTTGTTGGAAAGTATCAAACGCAGTCTTAACAAAATACTCGTTTATTTCCTCTTCGTCATTGTGCTCGTTACCATAATCGGAACAATTATGTATATGATTGAAGGTCAGCTACCAAACACTCAGTTTACAGATATTCCTTCCAGCATATACTGGGCAATAGTCACACTTACTACTGTGGGTTATGGCGACATTACTCCAGTAACTGGAATCGGACGCCTGCTTTCTGGTCTTGTAATGATTCTCGGTTACACCATCATTGCTGTGCCAACAGGTATTGTTAGTGCTACGATGATTGATGAAACCCGTAAGAAAGGCAAGAATGGTAGATGCCCTCGTTGTAATGAGAAAACGGATCTTGATGCCAACTATTGCAAACATTGTGGAGAACGCCTATAGGGTGAACTCTCTTTTCCCTTATATATATAAATAATGTATAAGTGTTTTTCTGAGTTTTATTATGTTTTCTGAGGTTGAGTTCAATCTTTATATGCAATAAATCATAAAAAAATAGCCCTAAAACGGCACTAAAAGGAGTATTAAGTAGTCTTTATAGGTTAAAATTAAAAAAAAAGGCGTGCACAATGATTTTTTTTTGTTAAAAATTTGGTCGGTGTTTGCTAAACGTCTTAACTTTGCGTCGAAAAATAAAACGAAGAGGTGTTATACCTCCAGTTTAAATTAAGATTTTATTATTAACTTAAAATTATTTAGATTATGAAGAAGGTTATTCTTGCTGCTCTCGTAGCAGTTGCTTCACTCAGTGCAAACGCACAGGTTTATGTAGGTGGTCAGATTGGTTTCCAGTCTTCTAAGCAGGCAGAAGGCGGTGACAACATCTCTAAATTCACTATCGCTCCTGAAGTTGGTTACATGTTCAACGAAAAGTGGGGTGTAGGTCTCGGTATCGGTTTCACTACTAATAATGGTGACTTCGATGAAACTGGCTATGCAGCTCAGTATACTAAGAATGCTAAGTCTAGCAGTGCATTCATCCTTGCTCCATATGCTCGTTTCGTATTCGCTAAGACTGGTATCGCTTCATTCTTCCTTGATGGTGGTTTCGGAACAGCATTCTTGAACAACAGCCGTGGTAATGTTTGGCAGATTGGTATCAAGCCAGGTGTTAAGCTCTCAGCTTCTGAGAAGGTTGACTTCGTAGCTCAGCTCGGTATGCTCGGATACTCTTGGAAGTCTAAGAATGCAGGTAAGGGCAACATGTTCGGAATCGGTGTTGACAACACTGCTATCAAGTTCGGTGTTTACTACAACTTCTAATCAACAGATTACAGTTTAAATATAGAGAATGCTCAGCCGAGTGCTGAGCATTCTTTTTTTCTTCGTTAGAGATTCTATGTTCACGGGTTGTGAACATGTGTTCACAAGTTATGAACATAAGTTCATAAGCCGTGAACATGTGTTCATAAGTTATGAACATAGATTTGTCAGTTAGGAAAAAGAAAATTCCTGGCGTAGTAATAGAAAATACCTAGTGAAGTAAAAGAAAACACTTAGTAGGGTAAAAGATATTTCTTGGCAAGGTGGAAAAGAAATTTGAATAAAAAATCACTTTTATTCGTGATTTTTATATTCTTATCTGTAACTTTGCGGCGTAATAACTAATCTTTTACTTTCTTTTGATACATACAACTATGAAAACATCTTCCACCATCATACGTAAACAATGCAGAATTCTGACTCTGTTTGTACTTCTGTTTGTGCAGTCTGTTTGTGCGTTTGCCGGACAATGGGTCGACGTTACTGATGCTTTTGTAAAGAATCCTCGTTTCGATGGGAACAGTTATGCGAATTGGGAGGGAACAGCTCTGAGTGGAAATGGAGCTGTGAACAATGCTGAGCATTACTATAAAGCCTACGATACATATCAGAAGCTTACGGGGCTGACTCCTGGAAAGTATCGAGTTAGTGTTCAGGCATTTTACCGCATGGGCACTTCTGCTAATGACTATTCCCTCTATTCGAGTGGGGATTACTCAGAATCGCAGATTGCTACTGTTTTTGCTCGTACTACATCGAACTATTACGATGTGCCTATGGTATGTGCTTCAAGTGCAGCACTTAAGCAAAGTCTGGGCGGAGGAACAAGCGCTGTTGGCGATGGTTTAGTCATTCCTAACAATATGGCTGCTGCAAATGCTTGGTTTGAAGCTGGATATTACAAGAACTCTGTGGAGTGTGAGGTAGATGAAGACGGCCTGCTGACGATTGGTATTTTCAAGGAAGATGTAATCAGGGAAGATTGGACTTGTCTTGACAACTGGAAACTGGAGTATTATGAAGAACAGGAAGTAGTTCGTATCACCAGTTTATCGTTCGACAAAAAGATAATGACTGTAGCAAAGGGAAAGACTCTAGCTCTGAATCCAAACATACTGCCGGAGAATGCTACAAACAAAACTCTGAAGTGGACTTCCTCTGCCGAGGATGTAGCCACAGTAGATGCCGATGGAGTAGTAACAGGTGTAAAAGGTGGTAAAGCTGTGATTACAGCTACTACAACTGATATGTCAGGCATTTCTGCAAGTGTGAAGATAACTGTTTATAATAATATCTCTTCTGATAAGTCTTGGGTAGATGTTACTGACGATTATATTATTAATCCGAGATTCGACGGGAATGATCGTAAAACAGGTTGGGAAGGTACTGCCTATGGTGGTGCAAATCCTAAGGAAAATGCAGAACATTATAATACTCTGTACGACACATATCAGCTGGTGAAAGGACTGCCAGCAGGAAAATTCCGCCTGAGCCTGAATGCTTTCTATCGAATGGGTAGTTCTGCTAACGACTATAATCTGTTCAATAGTGGGGACTATGCAGGCTATCAGTATGCTCAGCTTTATGCTGTGTCAACAAAAGATACTTACTCTTCTCCTATTGTGCCACTTGCATCAGGACTGAGCAAGACGAATTATGGTGGAGCAACTGCTTCTTTCTACAATCAGGACGAACATACATATTATTATGTGCCAAACAATATGGCTGCTGCCGATGCTTGGTTCAATCAGGGTTACTACCAAAATATGGTAGAGGATATAAATGTTGCCAGCGACGGACTGCTGACTATTGGAATCAAGAAAGAACAAGGACTGGATGGAGACTGGACTTGTCTTGATAACTGGAAACTCGAGTGCTATTGTTCTGTAAAACTCATCACGAGTCTTACTCTGTCTCAGACCTCGGCACAGCTTGTCAACAGCGAGACTTTGCAACTTACAGCATCAATCCTGCCTGCTGTGGCTTGTTTCCGTAAACTGGAATGGACTTCGTCAGATGAAAGTGTTGTTAAGGTTGATGCCAACGGATTGGTTACGGCTGTAGGCACAGGTAGGGCTGTGGTTACTGCTTCTACAACAGATGGTTCGGAGAAATCTGCTACTTGCGAAATTCTTGTTGTGGCAAATGATATAACTTCCGAAAACGTTCTTATCAACGAAATCATGGTGTATAATGTGGATGTATATCTTGATCCTTCGTTCAACTACGGACCTTGGGTAGAACTCTACAATCCGTCGAATACAACAGTTTCGTTGGGCGGTTTGTATGTTACGGATGATGCTAATAATCTGAAAAAGCATAAGTTGGTTGACGACTATGGCGTTTTGCCAGCTCATGGTTTTGCTATACTAAACTTCGACCATCATGAAGTGTGGACAAAGGCAAGTTATCGCCAGATTGATGATGAACTGAACTCAAAAGGCGGTACAATCATCCTTTCCGACGGAGAGCAGATACTTGCTCAGCAAACCTATCCTGCTCCGATAAGTCGTATGTCTTATGCACGCATTACCGATGGCGGAGACCTGTGGGCTATTGCAGGCAATCCTACACCAGGAGAAAGCAATGTGGACGGCGAATATGCTACTTCTCAGTTGGCGGCTCCGGTAGTGGATACTCCAGCACAACTGTTTGATAGTCCTCTTACCATAAGGGTGACTATACCTGAAGGAACAACTCTTCGCTATACAACCGATGGAACTGCTCCAACACTTAAGAACGGAAGCATATCTGAAACCGGTGTCTTTACTGTCGATGCCACTACTTGCTACCGCTTCCGCCTCTTCCAGGAAGGTAAGTTGCCAAGTACTGTAGTTACGCGTTCTTATATAGAGAACAACGGCAACGAGCCATTCCCGATTATTTCTATTGTTACAGACAATCGCAACATCTGGGGAGCTACCTATGGAGTTTTCTCGAAGAGTTCGAACGGACGCCCAGGTAACGGACAGACCGATGCTTGCAACTGGAATATGGATTGGGATCGTCCTGTGAACTTTGAGTATATCACCACCCAAGGTGAGTGTGTGGTAAGCCAAGAGTGCGATTTCGCTACTTGCGGCGGTTGGAGCCGTGCATGGAATCCTCACGCATTCAAGCTTAAGGCAAAGAAAACCTACGACTTGCTGAACAGTTTTGACTATCAGTTCTTCGCTGGAAAACCATACTTGAAACACAAAACTCTTCAGATACGTAATGGCGGCAACGACACTTCTGCACGTATAAAGGATGCAGGTATTCAGGGCGTTATTGAGAAGAGTGGTATCTATGCTGACTATCAGTCGTGGAAACCTGTTCATGTGTTTATCAATGGTTCTCCATATGCTGTACTTAATATGCGTGAACCAAACAATAAGGATTATGCATACAGCAACTATGGTTACGATACCGACCTGATTGATCAGTTTGAGATTTGTCCAGACTCAGGTTATGTGCAAATGCGTGGTACAGAGGAAAGTTTCCAGCGTTGGTACGACCTTTCTCAAAATGCTGCTGATGAATCTGTATATTCGGAGATTTCCAACTTAGTTGATATGGATAACTATATCAACTATATGGCTATCCAATTCTATATTGGAAATTGGGACTGGCCACAGAACAACGTGAAAGGCTTCCGTAGTGTGGAAGATGGAAAATTCCACTTCGTATTCTTCGACCTTGATGGTGCTCTTTCTACTTCAACGCCGTTCTATACATTCTGGCAGAAACAGAATTATCAGTTCGATACTCTTCATGGTTATGATTATTCAAAGAATCAGAGTATAGAGGGCCGACGCCTTACTTTGGAGATAAAGTTCGCTACCATCTTCATGAATATGCTTCAGAACGGTGAGTTCTACAAGAAGTTTGTCGATGCATACTGTCTCGTGGCAGGTTCGGTATTTACTCCTGATTTGACTAGTGATGTGATTTACAACCGTGCTAACCAACTTGCTCAAGGAGGCTATGTGAATCCGTGGGGAACAGCAAATGATATTATTAATAATTTTGCATCTCGTCAGACTCCGCTGGTTGACCATCTCCAGAACTTCTTATGGCTCGATGATGAATCTCGTTTCAAGGCTTTACTCTCAAGCAATATAGAAGAGGGACGTATCTTGCTGAACGACCAGCCTGTTCCAACAGGTAAGTTCAGTGGCTCGCTCTTCCTCCCTATAACTCTTCGTGCTGAAGCTCCTGCAGGTTATCAGTTCGCAGGGTGGGGAGCAGAAGGCAGTTCTGTTACTACTACTGTCTTCCCAATGGGTTCTGAGTGGAAGTATTATGATGGTGGCAGCTTGAGTGGAACATGGAATGCGTTGAACTACTCCGATAACCAATGGTCGTCTGGCGAAACTCCTATCGGTTACGACTATAACAATCAGCATCCGGAAATAGTTACTACAACACAGGGCTATTTGCCGACCTATTATCTGCGTAAGAAATTCACTCTAAGCAATGTGTCAGCAAATAATACATATCAACTCGACTGGATTGCTGACGACGGATTCGTAGTATATGTAAACGGCACGGAGGCAGGACGATATAATATGCCTACAGGAACTATCAGTTATGATACCTATGCAACCAGCTATGCTCGTAATAATCCAGATAACGGAACGATGATTCTCGATGCTTCGCTCTTCCGTAAAGGAAATAACTGCATTGCCGTAGAACTTCATAATAATGCAAGCAACTCTACAGACATCCTTTGGAATGCAGAACTCAGCGTGCAGGGCACAAGTGCTGATATGCAGATCGTTTCTACTGAGAAAGAATATGAGATTAAATCAGCTGATGATGTTAAGTTGCAGGCTATTTGGGAACCTCTCTCTGGCGAGGAACTCATCGCAGCAGGAGCTACACCTGTAAAGATAAACGAAGTGAGTGCTGCCAATTCGGTTTATCTCAACGAATATTTCAAGAAGAACGACTGGATTGAGCTTTATAACACTACAGATAAGGATATTGACATAGCAGGTATGTACATATCAGATAATCTGAAGAAACCACAGAAGTATCAGATTCCTGCTGCTTCAGAGGTAATGGCTACATATACAACCATAATTCCTGCTCACGGATATATGGTGATATGGGCTGACCAGCTATTGCCGGAGAGTCAGATTCATACAGGTTTCAAGTTGGGTAATGCCGATGATGAGGTCGTAATGTTTACTGCTGCTGACGGCACTTGGAGCGATACTCTGTCATATAAGATGCACGATGGAGTTCAGTCTGTCGGACTCTATCCCGATGGTGGCTCTCAGGCTTACGTGATGGATGTTCCTACAATCGGAGAGTCTAATATCCTCACTTCCTATGCTACTGCTTTTGAGCAGTACCGTCCAGAACCAACACCACCACAGCCTGATGCTGTTCGCGAAGTTAAGTCTGATGGCGATTTGCGTATTGCATACTCAGGTTCTGTTCTTGCTATTACAGCTGACTCGCCAATGACTGTTGCAGTAGATGTTTACAATGCAGCAGGTCAGAGGGTTTATTCAACCTCGACAGACGTATATGGTTCCGCATCGGTATCTCTTGCAGACCTCAGCAACGGAGTCTATGTAGCAAAGGTTAGCAGCAGCAATGACAATCGTTGTCAGCTGAAATTTGTAAAACGATAGTAATACAATATCTGTATAAAAGAACCGAGCAGTAGGGGAGGCTTCCCAACTGCTCGGTTTCTTTATTGTATAAACTGTTTAGTTCACATAAAAAGTAACTTCCACGTTGACTGCGTTGTTGCCACGACGATACTGCATTGTTACGATATGTCGGTCGCCTGCCTTGCAGTTTTGTGGGTGGCAACCGAATTTCCAACTATAGAGGTCATCACTTTCGATATAAACGTGTCCTGAACCCCAAGAGTTGGTGTCACCGTTTTTGTCGAACCAAGCTCCGTAGGTTCCTGCAGCTGTGTTGTTGCCTTCCTCTCCGTTTGAGTTTAGTGGCACAAGGCTTGTTGGTGTTCCACCAAGAGCAGAGGTAATGTCACTTTGTGTAATGTTTATTGTGCTAGACTGGTTGTATCCAGTGCTGAATGCAACTGTTTGTGTTTTATTGATTGTCTTCACTACGTTTATGTCGAGTGGTACAATCTCATCGTCACCGTCAGGATAGCCTGCTACGACTCCGTCCAGATAGCTCTTGCGATTCTTTATCCATTGTTCCATCTTCTCTAATTCTGTAGCAGGATAGAATGTTTTTGTGCTCCACCAACTGCTTTCTGTCATAGGCCAGCGTTCGATGTCTCTGTCGTATGCTCCTTCCTCTTTCAGGGCATCGGCATATTTCATTGTCTCAGCCCAGTTCTGTTCTACTACAGCTGTGGAGTGACGTTGCCATGCTTCCTTGTATTGCTGCACAAAGGTGGCATTGCCGAATAGCGAGAGCCAGAACTTGTTTATCCTGTATGCAGCATCTGTATTGTTCACGGGGTCTGTGCCATAAATGAGTTCCCGGTAGTCAGAGAAGAAGGTGTGACCTGTAGTCATGTTGCTCCAGTCAAAGTCAAAACCGGCATCCCAGTCCCATACAGGACCAAAGGTGTATTTCCCGTCCTTTGCCTTGTGAACGTAGATGCTTCTGGGGGCATCTATTTCCACGTTATAAAGAAATTCATGTATTTGCAGCAAAGAGATAAATGAAGGTATGTCCATCAATTCACCTACTTTTGCTATGTCGCGGGTCTTTATAGCTTTCTCGAGTACAGCAAACTCTGCTTTGATGGAGTCTATTTGCTCCTGTGTGTAGCCTTCTGGAGATTTTATACACATAGGTAGTTTGAATACTTGCGACCAGAAATTATCTCCGTCTTCGGGTGCCAGTTCAGGACCGTCATCCTGGTCAAAACTCATCAGCAGACTAGTCTCCTCGTCCATATCTATGCGGTTTGCCTTTATCTCAATCTTTTCGGTAAGTTGGTACAGACCTATGTACTCGTGGTTAAGGAATACTTCTACATAGCGGGAATGGTTAGTGAATGGCATACCCATGCTTCTTGCTGTTTCAAAAGCAAAGGTATTCATCATGTCAGTTACGTCGCGATAGTTTGCCAGCAGATTCCAGTTCTTAGCTTTATCCAGACCTAAGAGCTTTGATTTTGAGTTTAACTTGAACTTATATGGTTTCTTGTCATACCAATCCCAACTGGAGTTTCCGCGACCTCGAATGAGTCCTGTGCCGCAGAAGTCAGAGTATTCGCCTTTGCCGTCGATAGTTATCAGACAGTTCATCCATACGTCGCGATCCTCTATGTATTGCATGTCTTCTGTGAAGATATTCATGACAAAGGGACGGTACTTGTTGTGTCCTTTCTCTGAATCTGCACGACTTGGGACGATGTTGATGCTATCCAGTTCGTCAAGGTAAAATGGGAAACTGAATGTAGAACCGTCTCCCTTGGGAATATCAGTGGTGATAAGTCCTTCGATATTGGACATGTCTGTCTGCATTCCTTGCTGAATCTTTAGTGGAATAGTGCAGTCGAGTCCGTTGTCGTCTGTACGGTGCATCTTCATCCAGTCTTGTGCTACAGACACTTGCGCTACAATCATTAGCAGTATGCAGAAAATGATTTTCTTCATGGCTTATATTTCGTTGTTTGTTTTATTCAGTTTTATGTATTAGACGGTGCAAAATTACGAAGAAAAATGCAATATGATGCAATAATGGAAATAAAAAAGAAGTGCACCACGTTAGTAGCGCACTCCTTTTCAAAAATGAAATAGTTATTATTAGATTATCGTGCTTCCGTTATACGATACCCTGAGCCATCATTGCCTTAGCAACTTTGATGAAGCCTGCAACGTTTGCTCCCTTAACATAGTTTACGTATCCGTCTGGTTCTGTACCATACTTCACGCAGTTCTCGTGGATGTTCTCCATGATCCAAAGAAGTTTAGCGTCAACTTCTTCAGCAGACCAAGAGAGACGTTCTGAGTTCTGGCTCATTTCAAGACCTGATACAGATACACCACCGGCGTTAGAAGCCTTACCTGGAGAGTAGAGAAGCTTAGCCTCCTGGAATACTTTGATAGCAGCAGGAGTAGTAGGCATGTTTGCACCTTCGCAAACTGCGATTACGCCGTTAGCTACGAGAGCCTTAGCTGCCTCTTCGTTGAGCTCGTTCTGAGTAGCACATGGAAGTGCAATCTGAGCGCCCTTCTCGAACCAAGGCTTAGCACCTTCTACATATTTAGCAGTTGGATATTTGTCAACATATTCCTTGATACGTCCACGGTAAACATTCTTCAGTTCCATGATGTAGTCGAGCTTAGCGCGATCGATACCGTCTGGATCGTAGATGTAACCGTTAGAGTCAGACATTGTCATTGGGATACCACCGAGCTGGAGAACCTTCTCTGCAGCATACTGAGCTACGTTTCCTGCACCTGAGATGAGTACCTTCTTGCCTTCGATTGTGTCGCCCTTAGTCTTGAGCATAGCACGGAGGAAGTAAACTGTACCGTAACCTGTTGCTTCAGGACGGATGAGTGAACCACCGAATTCGAGACCCTTACCTGTGAGTACACCGCTGTATTCACGAGTAAGCTTCTTGTACATACCGAACATGTAACCTACCTCACGGCCACCTACACCTATGTCACCTGCTGGTACGTCAACGTCTGGACCGATGTGACGAGTAAGTTCGAGCATGAATGCCTGGCAGAAACGCATTACTTCTGCGTTGCTCTTGCCACGTGGAGAGAAGTCTGAACCACCCTTGCCACCACCCATTGGGAGTGTAGTCAGTGAGTTCTTGAATGTCTGCTCGAATGCAAGGAACTTAAGGATTCCGAGGTTTACTGAGCTATGGAAACGGATACCGCCTTTGTACGGGCCAATGGCATTGTTGTGCTGAACACGGTATCCCATGTTTGTCTGGATATTACCTTTGTCGTCCGTCCAAGTTACACGGAACTGGTAAACGCGATCTGGAATGCAAAGACGTTCGATGAGGTTTACTTTGTCGAACTCTGGGTGCTTGTTGTACTCTTCTTCGATTGTACCAAGTACTTCTTCTACTGCCTGGTGATATTCAGGCTCGTTTGGAAAGCGACGTTTCAAGTCTTCCAATACTTTTTTTGCGTCCATTTGATAATGTTGTTTTAAGTTGTTAAAATGATGTTAGAATTGTCTTTTCTTTCAATTTCTGGTGCAAAGTTATGGCATTATAATTAAACCTCCAAGACTTTTGTGTAAAAAATAAAGTAAAAGCATGAAAAAAGTTACTTTTATTTACAAAACGAGTGTTTTCTTTGACTTTTTTCTGATTTTTGATGAGTTTTCAAACATTTTGCTACTATAATGTTTGTCTGTGTTTGCGAGAACAACATAAAAATATAGTTGTAAAACTGTTCGGATTGGGAAGTGTCGTTCGAAAATGTTATCTTTGCAGCATAATATATAATATATAATGACAAATGGCTACAGTTGACGACAAAAAAGTAATCTTTTCGATGGTTGGCGTAAGCAAAACCATCCAACAGAATCAGAAACAGATTCTGAAGAATATCTACCTGTCTTTCTTCTATGGGGCAAAGATAGGTATTGTGGGTTTAAACGGTGCAGGAAAATCTACACTTATGAAGATAATTGCCGGACTCGACCAGCAGTATCAGGGACAGGTAGTATGGGCACCCGGATACAGTGTAGGTTATCTGCCACAAGATCCTCCATTGAATGAGGAGAAGACGGTGAAAGAGAATGTGATGGAAGGAGTGCAGCAGATTTACGATACTTTGAAGGAGTATGACGAGATAAACGACAAGTTCGGACTTCCTGAGTATTATGAAGACCCTGACAAGATGGAGAAACTCATGACTCGTCAGGCAGAACTTCAGGATATAATCGACTCAACCGATGCGTGGAATATAGACTCGAAGCTCGAGCGTGCTATGGATGCCCTGCATTGTCCGCCTGCTGACTGGTCGGTGAAGAATCTCTCCGGAGGTGAGCGCCGTCGTGTGGCTCTGTGTCGTTTGCTTTTGCAGAAACCTGATGTGCTCTTGCTCGACGAACCTACCAACCACCTCGATGCCGAGAGTATCGACTGGCTGGAACAGCATCTGCAGCAGTATGAAGGTACGGTTATTGCTGTTACCCACGACCGCTATTTCCTCGACGATGTGAGTGAATGGATTCTGGAACTCGATCGAGGCGAAGGTATTCCTTGGAAGGGTAACTACTCCAGTTGGCTTGAACAGAAGTCGCAGCGCATGTCGCAGGAGGAGAAGACTGCCTCTAAGCGTCGTAAGGCTTTGGAACGAGAGTTGGAATGGGTGCGCATGGCTCCCAAGGCTCGTCAGGCGAAGGGTAAGGCGCGACTCAATTCGTACGATAAGATGCTGAACCAGGAACAGAAGGAGAAGGAAGAGAAACTAGAGATATTCATTCCTAACGGACCGCGTTTGGGTAATAAGGTGATTGAGGCAAAGCACGTGGCAAAGTCGTTTGCGGAGAAGACACTCTATACTGACCTGAACTTCAACCTGCCTCCGAACGGCATCGTTGGTGTTATAGGTCCGAACGGAACAGGAAAGACCACACTCTTCCGTCTTATCATGGGTTTGGAAACACCCGATGCAGGAGAGTTTGAGGTCGGCGAAACAGTGAAACTGGCTTACGTAGATCAGCAGCATAAGGATATTGACCCTGAGAAGACAGTCTATCAGACGGTGAGTGGTGGCAACGAAACAATCCGCTTGGGTGGACGCGACATAAATGTACGTGCTTATCTGAGTAAGTTTAACTTCAGCGGAGCAGACCAGGAGAAGTTGTGCGGAGTGTTGTCGGGTGGTGAGCGCAACCGTCTCCAGTTGGCATTGGCTTTGAAGCAGGAGGGCAATGTACTCTTGCTCGACGAACCTACCAACGACATCGACGTGAACACACTTCGTGCCTTGGAAGAAGGTTTGGAGAACTTTGCCGGCTGTGCTGTGGTAATCAGTCACGACCGCTGGTTCCTCGACCGTATCTGTACCCACGTACTTGCCTTTGAGGGTAATGGGGAAGTCTTCTTCTTTGAAGGAAACTATACCGATTACGAGGTAAACAAAGCAAAACGCTTAGGTCTTGAAGAACCTAAGCGCATCAAGTATCGCAAACTGATGGATTAAGTTTGGAATCTTAGAAATGAAAAAGCCTCTCTGCATTAGTAGGGAGGCTTTATATATATATTATATTGTATTAGTCAATTTTCTTGTAATAGCAGCGGCGGCGTTTTGGTATTGACGGGTCAAGATGCTGCCATGCTCCGAGGTTCTTGACGTTGTCTTCGAGGATGCAGTTTGTTTCTGCCCATTTGAATCCCATTTGCTGATAGACAGGGATGAGGTCGGTGAAGAGCAGTGCGTTGACTCCTCGTCCCTGCCATTCTGGGTGAACGGCAATGAGCAGGAGTTCTACTCCGTCTTCGTGCTTAAACTTGAGCGATTTGAGCAGGTGGAACCATCCGAATGGCAGGAGGTGTCCGCGTGTCTTCTGCAGGGCGCGGGCGATAGACGGCATTGAGATGCCAACACAAACGAGTTCGTTAGTATCGTCGGTTTCGATGAGAGTAACCATTCTGAAGTCAAGCAGCGGTACGAAAGTCTTTACGAGTTCGTCGATTTGGCGTTCTGTCATTCGTGAGTAGCCGTAGAGTGGGCTGTAAGCTTCGTCGATGAGTTTGAAGATGCGTTGTCCGTATCCGCGATCGAATATATCCTTCTTTCCGTCAAGTTTCTTGATGTGCACATTGTTGCGCTGCATCACGATTTTACCAATCTTTGTGTATTTGTCGGGAATGGTTTCGGGTACGTCCATATGGAGTTCAAGCCATTCTGCATCCTTCTTGAATCCGAGTTGTTCGATGAACTTAGGGTAGTAGGGGTAGTTGTAGAAGGTGTTCATCGTACTCAGTTTGTCGAATCCTTCGATGAGCATACCTTCCTTGTCGGTGTCCTTGATGCCCATAGGACCCTGTATGTGGTCCATGCCGCGTTCCTTACCCCATTGTTCTACGGCATTGATGAGTGCACGGCATACTTCGATGTCTTCGATGAAGTCTATCCATCCGAAGCGCACGTTCTTTACGTTCCAGGTTTTATTAGCCTTATGGTTTATGATAGCTACTACGCGTCCTGCAACCTTACCGTCTTTATAAGCCAGGAAGAGTTGCATGTCGCTGAATTCGCATCCTGGGTTCTTCTTTGGGTTGAAGACGTTCCTGAGATCGAATGCCAAATCGGGCACAGCATACGGATTCCCCTTATACAGTTCGTAGTTGAACTCTATAAAGCGGTTGAGATCCTTCTTAGTTTCTACTTTTCGTATTTCGATATTTCCCATTTTGCTTTTTTACTTCATATAAAGATTGATGGTCTCGCTCTGTGCCATTTGGTTTCCTTCGGATACGGTGATGGTCAGTGGCACACTGCGTCCGTTCTTTGCCTTTCGGCAGTAGATGCGTCCTGAGTATCTTACTTTCTGGCGTGGTTCGAGAGTAATGGTCAGAGGCGATGAAGCAATTACGTATTTGCTCTGCTGAGTGTCGAGCACGATATCTACGCTGTAGAGAGTGCTGTTGCTTCTGTTCTCAATGTATGTTTCCACTTCCAGTGTTTCACCTTTCGACATAAATCCGTCACCGTTGCCGTCGAAATAAGTCACTTCCGAAATGCGTACTGGCAGGCGACTTGGTGCCGGTGTATAGTTGTTGTTGGAGTAGTTGCGGTTGTAGTTTGAGTTCTGGTCGTAGGAGTCGTACTCCTGATAGTTTTCATACTGACGGCGTTCGTTTTCTTCAGCACTTTTCTGTATTGCCACGCCCAGTGCAGCACCCACGCCCATTCCGATGAGACTACCCAGTGCGGCGCCCTGTCCGTTGTAGTGATAATATCCGTAGCGTCCGTAGTGTCCTCCTGTAGCACCTCCGATTGCACTGCCCAGTGTGCTACCGATTGCTGCACCGGTGAGTCCTGCTGCTGCTTGTCCTGATGTCTGGCAACTGCTCAGCATGGTTACTGCTGCTAAAAGGATGGTACTAATGGTTATGTGATTTTTCTTCATAATCAGCTGCTGTTAAGAAAACTCGGTGCAAAAGTACAAATAAAAATTGAAAATGCGTACCTTTGCCGCGTATTTATCCTTTTATAACAAATGAAACGAGTCAACATAGCCATATTTGTGTCTGGTGGCGGAACAAACTGTGAGAATCTTATCCACTATTTCAGTGGGTCGGCGAAGGTGAATTGTGCCCTTGTCGTAAGCAACAAGGCTGATGCCTATGCCTTGGTACGTGCTGAGCGCAATGGAGTGCCGAGTAGGGTAGTGAGTCGTGAGCAGTTGAAAGACTCCTCAGTGGTTATGCCTATACTTCAGGAGTTCAGTATCGACTTTATTGTCCTGGCGGGATTCCTGCCTCTTGTTCCCGACTATCTTCTCGACGCCTATCCGCGTCGCGTCATCAATCTTCATCCTGCTCTTCTGCCCAAGTATGGCGGAAAGGGAATGTGGGGACACCATGTTCACGAAGCGGTAAAGGCTGCCGGCGAAACTGAGACTGGCATGACAGTCCACTGGGTCACTCCTGTGTGCGACTCAGGCGAGATAATTGCTCAGTTCTCCACACCGTTGCTGCCTACCGACACCGCAGAAGACATAGCCGAGAAGGAGCACCAGCTGGAGATGGAGCATTTCCCTCGTGTCGTCGAACAGGTGATAGATGAAACATTTGCCTGACATTTCAAAAATTCCCACGCAGATGATGGCGTGTGATATAACGGTTAACGGTTAAAGGTTAAAGACGAAAACGAAAAGGAAGTTGACATTCGGTTGTCAACTTCCTTTGTTTTTATCAAGAATTAGAGAATTAGAGAATTTTTTCCTCTTTCGTCAGCGCAGCTAATTATCAATTGTCAATTGTCAATTGTCAATTAGCCTAGCTTTCGTCCGTTCCATCATCACCTCCGTTTCCTCCACCACCCGGAGTTGGGTCAGGGTCTGGAGTTGGGTCAGGAGTTGGTTCCGGATCAGGCGTAGGCGTTGGAGTATCACCGCCGTCACTTGGAGTATCGCCGCCGCCGTCAGGAGTAGGAGTTGGTGTATTGCCACCATTTGACGCTGTTGCGTTGGTGAATACGTACTGTGAATAGTAGTTGATGTCGGAATTGATGATGCGGATAATCTCGTCGTAAGGAGACGACTGTCCGTTGTACTCTGTAACGGCAAAGGCGTTGAGAACCATTACCACGTCCTCATAGGCTGCGTCGGTCAGAGCGCGAGCCTTAGCCATAGCATTGCTCTCCACTGTAGAGCGGTCAGTCTGTCGCTGCATCATCAGGCTGATGACCTGCTGGTTCTGCTGCTCCAGAAGGTTGACAGTAGCAGTGAGGTTGAGCGTAGCAACATCAGCAGCGAGGCTGCCGCCCTTGAGGTCCTGCACCAGCTGTGAAATTTTCTCGCTCTCGTCCTCATACTTGTCGCTGATGTTCACCTTGTGATAGGCAACGCGCTCCAAGACGTGCTCAGCTGCCTGCTGCTGTTCGGGAGTGCCGAGTCGCTTCTGGAAATCGAGCATTGAGGTCATACCCGAAACAGTGTTGTCGCGCCCCTTGTCCGCCTCCTCAATTGGAGCAGTCAGGTCGCTCTTAGTGATGACGAGGTAAGCCTGGTCTTCACTGCCCACAGTGCTCTGAAAAGCATTAATCACATTTGCCAGTCGTGCCGGCGCATTGACGATTTGCAGCAGACGCTCCAGAAATCGCTTCATCCACGAAAGGTGGCGGATGTTCTTCTGACGCTGCAAAATGTAGTTGATCGCAGAAATTTGAAAGTACTTCATAATAAAGAGATAATTTTAAGTTGTTAGTAATATAGTGAATTTACTTTGTTGTCACCACAAACTGCCGCCGAGGGTCTTGGGAAGACTTTGATGTCACCACAAACCGCCGCCGAGGGTCTCGGGAAGACTTTGATGTCACCACAAACCGCAGCCGAGGGTCTTGGGAAGACTTTGTTGTCACCACAAACTGCCGCCAAGGGTCTCGGGAAGACTTTGTGGTCGCATCAAACCCTCCGGCGGAGGGCGTCCTGCTTTATCGTTAGAAATAAGATTCATAGAAGGTGCTCAGTTTTAGTTTTATTTTAAGATACGGAAAATTCAAAAGAAAGAGGCAATGAGCACCTTTGAATAGACAACAAAAAATGGGCGGCCCTAGCACAAGCCACTGTGATGATTGCTGAATACCACAAATGCCCACGCCTCGCATATCGAGCATGAGCTGCGGCCTTCTCGTCTTCACAGTTATTTGTAATGTGCTAGTTTACCCTTTTTCTTGAAAACTTTAGGCTCTTTCTTTAAAGATCGAATTCTGTGTCTGCAAAAGTAGCAAAAATCCGGTTAACCACGGCATACTTTCTAAAAAAATTTGCACTTAGGCACAAAAAAAGGGCAGCTACCCGAAAGCAGCTGCCCAATAGATGTATGTATATCAGTCCGGTTACTTCACAACGACCTTCTTGCCTCCGTGGATATAAATTCCCGGAGCAGTCGGCTTCTCCGTAAGCTTAACGCCGTTGATAGTGTACCAAGGAGCAGAGTCATCAGCATCGGAAGCTTCAACATTGTTTACTCCGGTTGAAGGGGCAACACCAGCGTATTCTTTCCAATTGGTTCCGTCTTCTGTATAATACGGTATCCATCCTTTAGCCTTCGCAGCTGCCACTTGAGTAGTTGTCATTACATTCTGCTCGTTTTCGTTGTAGATCACTCGCATAGTGCCACTGCCTTCATTCGGCAGACTCGCCACAAGTGCATCCATAGCATCGCCTTTTATTTGGTTTTGATAACAGTACAACTTTACCAGCACAGTATTCGACACATCAAGAGAAGTAAGCTGGTTGTTGTAGCAGTACAGATATTTCAGCGCAGTATTCTTCGACACATCAAGAGAAGTAAGTTGGTTGCTTAAGCAGTACAGATTTTTCAGCGCAGTATTCTTCGACACATCAAGAGAAGTAAGTTGGTTTCTGTAGCAGTACAGCTCTGTCAGCTTCGTATTCTTCGATACATCAAGTGAAGTAAGCTGATTGACTTCGCAGGACAAATCTATCAGCTCCGTATTCTTCGATACATCAAGCGAAGTAAGCTGGTTGGTGTAGCAGTTGAGTTCTGTCAGCGCAGTATTCTTCGACACATCAAGAGAAGTAAGCTGGTTGCGGTTGCAGTCCAGATACCTCAGTGCAGTATTCTTCGACACATCAAGCGAAGTAAGCTGGTTGTTGTTGCAGCCCAGCCTTGTCAGTGCAGTACACCCCGACACATTAAGTGAAGTAAGCTGGTTCTCGCGGCAAGTCAGCTCTGTCAGCTTCGTATTCTTCGATACATCAAGCGAAGTAAGCTGGTTGGAGATACACCACAATGTTGTCAGCGCAGTATTCTTCGACACATCAAGAGAAGTAAGCTGGTTTCCGCCGCAGTACAGACTTGTCAGCGCCGTAAAATACTCTATGCCCTTCAGACTCTGAATACTCTTGGAAGAAACATTTATCGAAGTCACTCCTGCAATCTCCGCATCGGTCAAGATGCCGTCGCTGCCATAGCCTGTGTTCAGCAGATAATTGCGGAAATTTGCGTCTGGGAAATTAGTCGAATTTATCCTAATTCCATCAGGTAAACCAACTATCACCTTACAACTATTGTATACTCCACTTCCATCTTTGGCTGTACAATATATATACGTTGTTCCAGAGGATTTAGCTGTGACAAGTCCATTACTGCTAACCGAAACAATACTGCTATTGCCAGACTCCCAGTAAACAGAAGTATTTGTTGCATTTGTAGGATAAACATATGCATAAAGTCGTTTCGTACTACCAACAGTCATATTCTCTTCATAGGAAGACAAATCAATTCTAGTAACATACACTGTAGACGATATAACAGTTATAACATAATAAAAATCCATGGTTCTATACCATCCATCTATGTAATAACTGGCAGAAAAATAGACTCTTGCAGAAGTAGTGGGTCTAAGGCCTTTTACTTCTGCATAGGTTTTGGAATATGTCACAACAGAAATATCTGAATCTGTTGTGTACCATCTGTAGGATACATTTGTTGCACGTGCCAATGTTTGTCTATACGCATCAGATAACCCGACGGATACAATTGAACCTACATATACAGTAGCCTCACCATCTTTTGCCTGTGCATATAGATTTGCAGATGCACATAGCATCACAAAGATAAAAAAGAATCTTTTAATAATACCACTTTTTTGCAATAAAAAAATCTGTTCCATAGGAATTTACTTTTTGTGGGGGAGTTATTTTAAATAAAGATTTAGTTACATAGCCATACACAAAAGATGCACGCCCCGACTCCACACAAGGGAAATCGGAACGTGCCATAGTTATATCGTAGTGTGCCGCAGCGCTCTTTCTGTCAGTTTCAGCCCAAACTTACTGTGAGGGGTATTTTTCTTAATGGTATTTTGCATTGTGTTATATATGTTTTTATTTTCGCTTGCAAATATAAATCATTTTCCCTCAATCGCCATCATCTCCGTGGGAAAATTTTGAAGACGGACGAAAGACAGGCAGGGAGAATGTGGAATTGTAAATAATTAGAGTGAATTACTCCATACGTTTCATTACATCTCGCAAGAAGGCATCACTGACATTCTCAAAATCTGCTTTGTCGTATATGTAAAGCAGTTGTAACTCGTCGGCAATTAAACGAACTCTGATTATCACACGTGCTCCTCCACTCTTACCACGTCCCTTAGATGTAATAGCAAGGCGTATCTTCCTGACATTTTCTTCTATTTCCACACCTTGAATTGGGTTCTCCAATAAAGAAACAAGCAGACGTTCAAAATCATGCTGTAACGATTTGTGACGTTTCTTCAGCCTTTTGTAGGCTATGCGAAACTCCTCGGATGTTCTTACTCTCATAATGAACGCAGCTGTTCTATGGCTTCCTCAGGGGTCATGCTCGGCTCCATCTCAACCTGTTTCATACTACGCTTAATGATACGACCCAACTTGTAGGCTTCCTCCAATTGTAGCATTCTATTCCAACGGCGAGTGCTCATGCTGACAGTTACCCAACCTGGTGTTCTGTTTACTACTGCTTCCATAATCGTTCTTTTTTATTTCTGTTCGCAAAGATAAATCATTTTCCCTCAACCGCCATCATCTCCGTGGGAAAATTGAAGACATTATTTTTTCAGCAAGGCATCAACCTCCTCAATAAAGCGCTGAGCTTTGGGGTACAGCTCATTTACTTCTTCAAGCGTTGCATATACAAATTCATCGTAATCACCACGCTGACGACTATCATACAAATTAGTAAATGCACGACCGCTTTCCTTGGTAATAATCCCTTTGGAAACGAAATGAAGACCGAGCATTGTCTTCACGCCGGAATGTGTGTTGGTAGCAATGTGATGCTTTGTAAGTAATGCTACTGCTGCATAATAACAGGCATAATACAAGCGGTTGACAGCTGTATTGTAGTAACCTTGTTCACACAGAAACGGAATTTCCGCAAGTGTCTCATGCGCCCGTTCCTGACGATAACGGGAAAGAGCATCATAGTTTTCTTCTGTCAATCCTATATTCATAAAGCAATGCCCTCCTTATTTACATTATACTGGAACGGAGTGAGAAAAGGACGGTTCTCCCATTCTTTACGAGGCATTATCAGAGTACTGATGACAATACCCGTATCTAATTCTATATCATAAAATGGAGCTATTATACGGTCTTTATCGTCATACGACAACTTGTCTGCATCTACGAGCAAAAGCAAATCTATATCGGAATTAGGACGCGCATCGCCACGAGCTTCCGAACCATAAAGTATAGTATGCACATGGGGACTCAATTTCCTGGCCTCCTGCTTGATTCGATCTACTATTTCCGTTCGTCTCATAATGTAAATAGTTACTTTTCGCTCGCAAAGATAAATCATTTTCCCTCAACCGCCATCATCTCCGTGGGAAAATTTCACGAAAAAAGCAGCAACCCGAAAGCTGCTGCAATCTTTAACCGTTAACCTTTAACCGTTAACCATTACTCATCTTCGCGGTGGATGTTGGATCTCAGTATTGATTCGATAATCTGAGGATTGTCACCGTGGTCGTTGTAGAAGTCGAGGAAGATTATTCCGAAGTCGGAGTAGTCTTTCAGTTCGATGATTTCGCGCAGCGACCTGTTCATTGGCTTGCGGATGTTCTTTGCCTTTCCACCCCATGCGTAGCTGTACGGGTTGTGGCGACGTGGCGACCAGGCGATGGAGTTGAATGTGAAGTACCACTTGTTCGGGTCTTCGTTTTCGTAAGCCTCACGCAGGTGCTGTTCTACAACCTTGATTTTTCTGTATGTCTTGTGCTCTTTGTACTGGTCGCTGACGCAGAATCCATCGTATTCGAAGTTGGCATTGTCAGTGAATTTGAGCAGGCGACCGAACGGACAGTCTTCCTGACGCTTGATGACGAGTATCTTTCCGCGCACGCTGTCGATTGGGGTACTTGGATTGAAGTGCTCAATGAAGCGGTGAGGATATTTGTTGATGAGGTTGCGGAAGTTCTGGGTGAGGGTAGCATCCCATTTGCCGCCTTCGTCGCTGCCCACGAGTGCAACGATGAATTCAGACGGGTATTTGTTGAGGAAGTCATCCCATGCTACCATTGTAGAGTCGAAGCGGTCGCGACATTTTACGGTGTGTCCGTAGTGGAGGTCGTTCTTCAGACGTATGTCGAACGCACGGATTCCGTCGTAGAGCTGTGCTACAGGCGAGAAGTTCTGTGTGTGACTGCCGCGGAATACGGCTGCAGGCTGTTCAGGAACGGAGGCTGCACCTGAGTCGTGGGTACCCGGTATGGATATCAGACTGATTGGGCGGTTGCCGTCGATGTTCGCCATCCATACGCAGTTTGATTCATAGAGTCGTGCTACGTACATGTTGGTCAGTTTGCCGCTCAGTTTCTGCTCTATATACACACGGCATGGACGTCCGTTGATTTCCGTATGTCCTTCGATGCTGTAGCCTGAGTTGGAACGGTATGACTTCACACCGAGCTGGAAGAAGCTCTTTGTTTCCCTTCCGTGGTTGATGCAGAAGTCGTCGATGACGAGACGTACGGGTTTCTTTGTGCCGAACACACGTCCGCGGATGTTGAGTGTCAGCTTACCGCGAAGGGCGTAGTGGAGCAGTTCCGGATACCATTTGTTTGGAATCTGGTCGATTTTCAACTGCGATTTCCACCAGTTTCCGGCACGTATGCTACCTTTGTGACCTGCTTCTACGTCGAAACAGCCGTTTTTGTCAAGTTCCAGTACTTTGCCCGTGTGCAGACGGCCTTCTGTGTCCTGACCCGGAGCTACGAATCCGTCTTCTATCTCATACCAGCCGTAACGTCCTGTAGAGTCGGCTACGAGGTCGCAACCATAGATTTCGATGTGGAACTGGTCGGTGTGGTATCTTGTATTCTTACTCTCTGTAGCAAGGAACAACGGACCTTTGTCGATGTTGCTCTCAGGCAGGGTGTCGCGTATTTCTTCAATCTGCTTCTTCGTAAGGGCTGCGTTGATGTAGTCCTGACGCATTGCACCATTGTAGCGGTATTCACTCTTTCTGCCGAAACAGTAACCTACGTAAACGGCTACGTTGCCATAACCGTTGTTTACCTTCATGCCTTTGTTGCTGTAGAAGTGGTTGCTGAACGAAGCATTGATTCCTGCACGCCAGCGGTTGTAGTTCCAAGTGAGACTGGCACGTGCAAAGACGTTCATGTTGAAATGGGTGTCTTTGTAGTTGTAACGGTATATGTCTGGATCTACATCTTTGCCGTTGTATTTCTTTTCGAGAGCGGCGAATAGTTCGGCTTTTTCATATGTCATACTTCCATGGTTGTCAGAACGGACAGTCTTGAGACCAGGCGATGCAATAAGAGAGAGACCCAACAAGAGACGGCGTGAGAATACGATGTTGTGTGCATAACCTAACTGCAGGTGCCAATCGCTGATGGTTGTCACCGTAGGGAAGTGGTTGGTCATAAATGTGCGCAGTATCTTGGATTGGCTTAGTATAGGCCATGACTGATCGAACATACGGTCCAATTTATAATTGTATGCTTCCTGGTCTATATCCCATAGTTGTGAGATATTCTCCACATCCTGTTCTGTGAATGGAGGGTTGGGCATTGAAGCAACTGTGTATGCAGCAATGGAGGGGAAGAGGTCGGAAATGTCACTTTCCACCTTTTGATATGTATATCCAAGACCGATGATTGGTGAACCGACCGAACGCAACTGAATAGCACCATTGCTGAATGCAGCTGGGTTGGAGTATTTCTTGTGGTTTACGAAATAATTGATGTTTACACCTGTGATGGAGTTCTTAATGTAGTCTCCCATTTCAAACTCGTCTGCCAGGTCTTTTATGTCCTGACTGCCTGATTCAGGGTCGTTGACCAGCAGCTTTTTAATTCTGAAGTCGCCACCGGTGCGTCGGCGGATGAGGTCGATGTTGAAGAGCGCAGAGTTGATAGAGAGTGTGAACTCATTCTTACGAGCCTTTGGTTTGCCAATACTACTTAAATCTACGGTAGTGCCAAAGAATATCCATCGCCAACCGAAGTACGGACCAAGGCGGTTGCTTACACGGGCATTCATCTCGATGTCCATTCCTTCGGGGGTTTCCATTCTGAGCCACTCGAACGAGGTGGTGTTCTGAATTTGTCCTGCCCAGTTGTAGAACGAGGACACGGCATAACGCGGGTCGCTCGCTGTCCAGTTCCTGGCTATCCACATGACTGGCTTGAGCAGTGTCTTGCCGAAGGACTTCTTAGTCTTCTGCTGCTCTGGGACAACGTTTATGGTCGGAGATATTGAGTCGGTCTGTGTTTGTGCCACAATATCCAAATTCCCAATAAGGGTCAACGCCACAAATGCTATTAGTTTAATCTTTCTCATTAATATAGGTCTTTAACAAAATATTATTCGTTATTATTTTGGAAGTTCGAGTTGATTATAGCCTCCACAAGCTTCGGATTCTCGCCGCGGTCGTTATAGAAGTCGAGGAATACGATGCCGAAGTTGGAGTAGTTTTCCTGTTCCAGAACTTCAAGCAGACTCTTGTTCATAGGTCGCTTGATGTCCTTGGCCGTTCCGCCCCAAGCATTATTGTAGGGGGTGTGGTCGCCCGGACCACAAATGATGGAATTGAACGTCATGAACCATTTGTTCGGGTTTTTGTTCTCGGATGCTTCCCGTATGTTTTTCTCCACTGCGTTCAACTTCTTCTTTGAATTCTGCGGTCTGTAGATGTCTTCCACATGGAAACCTTTATAGTCGAACGTTGCATTGTCGGTAAACGTAATCAGGCGACCGTACGGGCAAGCTTTCTGACGACGTAGCACAAGAATCTTTCCGCGCACACTGTCGATGGGAGCTGACGGACTGAAGTCCTCTACAAAGCGGTGAGGGTACTGGCTAATCAGTCTGCGGTAGTTTTCGGTAAGCTCTTTATTCCACCTGCCGCCTTCATCGCTACCGATGAGTGCAACGATAAATTCTGACGGGTACTTATCGAGGAACTTATCCCACTGCACCATCGTGGAGTCGAAACTGTCGTATAGTTTTATGTAGTGACCATAGTGCAGGTCGTGTCTCAGACGTATGTCGAACGCACGGATGCCGTCCTCAAGTTGTGTGAGCACAGGGAAGTTCTGCGTGTGACCGTCGTGGAACAGCAATTCCGACTTCTTCGGGTAGTTGGCACTGCCTGAGTCGTGTGTGCCAGGCATCGAAATAGTACTGATAGGACGATTGCCGTCAAGATTCCTCATCCATGTACACTTCGACTTGTCGATGCGTCCAATGTATATGTTTATCTGGGTGCCTTGTTCCTTCTGCTCAATATATATACGATATTCGTTGCCGTTGATTACCGCACTGCCTTCGATGCTGTATGTGGAATATGACTTGAACGACTTGACTGCTATCTGGCTGAAACTGTCCTTGTCCTTACCCTGGTTTATGTAGAAGTCGTCGAAGAACAACTTTACCGGTTCGCTTTTACCGAAGATATCGCCACGTACATTGAGTGTCAGTTTTCCGCGCAGGGCATAGTGGAGAGTTTTAGGGTATTGTCTGTCGGGAATCTGATTGAGGCTTATTTGCGATTTCCACCAGTTACTGGCCAACTCACTTCCTTCATGTCCTGCTTCAATTTGGAAAACGCCGTCTTTGTCTATCTCAAGAATCTTCTTAGGATAGAGTTTGCCTTCTGTGTCTTGTCCCTGGGTAATATAAAAGTCTTCTAGTTCATACCATCCATACCTTCCGTCAGCATCTTCAGCAAGGTCGCAACCGAATATATTGATATCGAACTTGTCGGTGTGGTATTTTGTGTTCTTGCCAAAAGCCACACTTCCTACCAAGAGAAAGAGTGTAGTCAATATAAGTGCTTTGGCTTTTCTCAGTTTTGTCATTATCGTATTTGTTGCGTATTATTGTGCCACCTTGCCACCCATAATATCGATGAGCTCGTTCGTAATAGCCTGCTGACGCGACTTGTTGTATTGAAGCGTAAGGTCCTTCAGTAGTTCGTTTGCATTGTCGTCAGCAGTCTGCATTGCCATCATGCGTGCAGCATGTTCACTTGTCAGTGCATCGAGCAACAGACCATACATCTCCGAATTGAGCATTCGCGGATGCAACATTTCGGCAAGGGTCTGTGGGTCAGGTTCTGTGATGAAGTCTTCTGCATCGTTGCCTGCTTCTGCTGCCTCAAGAACGTTTTTCGTAACTACTGGCGGGGCAAGTGGTAGCGACTTTATTTCTATTACCTGTTTACCCATGCTAAAGAAATGGTGGTAGATGACTTCTGCCTTCTGGATTTTACCATCTGCGTACATCTTCTGCAGATTCGCAATAAACGATTGTATGGCACTGAAAACATCGCCTCGTTCCACCAGTTCGTTCATATTGCCATATGTAGTGTCTGCGGCTTGGTTCTCTAATTTCCCGACTTCCTTGATTATCTTCTTGCCAATCGGCATAAGCAATACCTCAGCACCTGCTTTCTCATACTCTTCAATGCGGGTTTGAGTAGTCTTTGCTATATTCGAATTGAACGAACCGCACAATCCGCTACTCGAGGAAATAGGAATTAATACTACGCTTTTGGCATCTGTTACAGTCTGAGTAATGGCTCCCAGTTGTTCGGTTATGGAGCGCAGGGCATTAGCATAGCGCAAGAAGTTTGTCGTGAGAATCTGTGTGCGGCGCAATTTTGCACTCGCCACCATCCTCATTGCACTCGTTATCTTCTGTGTGCTATTTACCGATGCTATTCGTCCTTTTATTTCCTTTAGTGAACCCATCTGTCAATACTCATTTTATTCTTTGATGCTTGTTTATACCTTGATGCTTGCAGCGGTTGCCTTGATGATTTCTGTTATGTTGTCGTCAATCTTACCCTGACTCAGTGGTTCGAGCACATCCTGCTTGTGAGTTGTGCGTAACAGATCGAGGAATTTAACTTCGAATTCCTGTACCTTATCTACTGGAATCTCGCGCAACAGACCATTTGTTCCTACAAATAGTATTGCAATCTGTTCCTCCACTGGCATCGGACAATATTGTTTCTGGATGAGCAGTTTCGAGTTTTTACGTCCCTTGTCGATAGTGAATGCTGTGACAGGGTCCATATCGCCACCAAACTTGGTGAATGCTTCCAGTTCACGGTATTGTGCCTGGTCAATCTTCAGTGTGCCGGCAACCTTCTTCATTGACTTCAACTGAGCATTACCACCTACACGGCTTACGGAAATACCTACGTTGATAGCAGGACGGACTCCCTGATTGAAGAGCCCTGTTTCAAGGAATATCTGTCCGTCGGTAATTGAGATTACGTTTGTTGGGATGTAAGCAGAAACGTCACCAGCCTGAGTTTCGATGATTGGTAGGGCAGTGAGCGAACCTCCGCCTTTTACCTTACCCTTAAGACTTGCTGGCAGGTCGTTCATCTTCTCTGCCACTTCCTGCTGAGCAATAATTTTTGCAGAACGTTCCAACAGACGGCTGTGCAGATAGAATACATCGCCCGGATATGCCTCACGACCTGACGGACGCTTCAGGATAAGCGACACTTCACGATAGGCAACAGCCTGCTTCGATAGGTCGTCGTAAACTACAAGTGCATGACGGCCTGTGTCGCGGAAGTATTCACCTATGGCAGCACCTGCGAATGGAGCGAAATATTGCATGGCTGCCGGGTCGCTGGCTGTGGCACTCACTACTATGGTGTAGTCCAAAGCGCCTTTCTGCTTCAAGGTGTTTACGATGGTTGCAACGGTACTTCCTTTCTGGCCCACTGCAACATATATACAATATACAGGATTACCTGCTTCGTAATTGCTTCTCTGGTTTATGATAGTATCAATGGCGATGGCAGTCTTTCCTGTCTGACGGTCACCAATGATAAGTTCGCGCTGCCCACGACCGATAGGAATCATAGCATCTACTGCCTTGAGACCTGTCTGCAGCGGCTGGTTTACTGGCTGACGGAAGATAACTCCTGGGGCTTTGCGCTCCAAAGGCATGTCAAAGAGTTCACCAGTAATAGGGTCGGGGGTGTCGATTGGTTGACCAAGTGTGTTTACCACACGTCCTATCATACCTTCGCCCACTGAGATAGACGCAATTCGACCAGTGCGTTTCACGATATCGCCTTCCTCAATATTGTCAGTAGGACCTAACAGTACGGCACCTACGTTGTCTTCCTCGAGGTTCATTACGATAGCCTGCATGCCGTTCTCAAACTCCAGAAGCTCGCCGGCTTCAGCATTGTTCAGACCGAAGATGCGGACAATGCCGTCACCCACCTGCAATACCAGACCTACTTCGGCTTCGCTGCCCAGTGTGTCTTCTTTTTCTATCTCAGCTAACTGCTGACGCAGCATAGCCGTTACTTCGCTTACCTTTATTTGTTCCATAATGATTTTCTGATGTTTTGCAATCTGGTACGATAGCTGAAATCGTACAGTCTGTCGCGAATGACTACCCAAAAACCGCCAATGAGGTCAGGTCTGATTCTCGTTTCAAGTTCTACTTCCCATCCTGTTAATGTTTGTATCTTATCAATCACCTTCTTCTGCAGCGATTTGTCTATTTCTGTTGCTGTGGCAAATATCACGTGATAGATATTATGATGCTTGCGGTAGAGATCTTTGTACACGAAGATGATGAATCGCATGAGATATATGCGTTCGTGTTTCAGTACCAGCCACATGAAACGCTGATACAAATCTATAGATATTGCCTCAGGAGTTTCTTTTTTATCGGCGCTCTTGCTTTGTTTCAGGCTTTTGGTTACATCCTTGGAGGGAGCGTTCAGATTGTCGATAAGGACTTTCAAAGTAGATTCGTTAGGTTTCAGTCCGCTTGCTGTAAGCAGAAGCTTGAATTTGTGTTCTGTCTTAGTTCGCGGATTCATAAAGACTCTCGGTGCTTCTGGCACTGCGCTCATGTTATCGTATAGCGCACCAAGATAGTCGTAGATGTATTTATCTACTGACTTACTTCGAGCTTCCTCAAAAAGAGCCCTGCTATAACGTATCGCTATACTTCCTAAATTCATAATTCTTTAAGTATTCGTTCTATGGCTGCTTGCTGTTCATCACGATCCTGCATCTTAGTCCGCAATACTTGCTCTGCAATCTGCAGTGCAAGACCAGCCACTTCATCATGTACGTCTTTCAGTGCCTCTGTCTTGGCTGCCTCAATACTTTTGGCAGCCTCTTCTGCTATGCGATGGGCT
>JAEEGK010001678.1_pt1 | contig 55480 bp, 54 predicted proteins | sample 8958771 | NCBI WGS metagenome assembly JAEEGK01 (sample SAMN16246547, study PRJNA631951) | gut metagenome | biome: gut microbiome; feature: rumen; material: SC-attached | host: Bos | place: Iran: Karaj | collected 2018-10 | reverse complement strand
CGTCCAAAGCAGAAGTCATTGTCGTTTGTTCCAAAGCATTTATCATAATCCGTTTTTGGCAGCAAGATAGTAAAAAAGTTTTAGAGGGAACTAACGATAATAACAAGTTATGGATAATCTATTAGACCAAAAAGAAATCGCTCGCTTTTATAACAAAATCAAAAGTGTTTGGCCTGAAGACGATTCTTTCCGTCAATACTCTTGGTATCACCATACTCGATCCACGATATCGAATTTTATTTGCAAGCATCCCTTTAAGAATAATGATTATATCTTGAATGAAGGTGCTGGGGACAAAGATTATGATGTTCGGGGTACTGTCCATTGTGTGGACATCGCCGAAGAAAAAATCAAGGACAGACCGCTTCACACAGTAGCGAGTATTGAAGCTTTACCTTTTGAAAATGACACATTTACCGGCATCATTTGCGTTGGTAGTGTAATCAATTACTGTGATGCCGTTGCAGCCATATCGGAATTGTCCAGAGTGCTACGTCCATCGGGAAGAATAATTCTTGAGTTCGAAAGCAGCAGTTCTTATGAGTATAAAGGACTACCTGAGTATGGAGCAGATGCGGAGGTGGTTGAAACTACTTACCTGGGGCACCCCCATAAACTTTGGGTGTTTTCCCCTATGTACATAAAATCTATACTGAAGCAATGTAAGTTACGTGTATTAGATGAAGAGTATTTTCACATTATCTCAGCATTAGCAATTCATTTCGGAAAAAAGAACAAGAAGCGGCTCGATATGTAAACATTGACAAGATTGCAAAATTGATAGTCCCGATTAAGCGCCATGGTTGTAACGTTATTCTCGAATGTGAAAAACTATGATCGTTTCCTTAAATACCATATAAAAAATGCTGACAAAAGAGATGAAAATACATTGGCTATTATTATTGCAACTGAAGAAATATCTACACCTAACTTATTGAAAATTAACCAACAGGTAGCAGCAATCAAGGATGCTATTGCAACAATTCCCGCAATCGCCACAGGAATCATCCATTTTTTTCTTTTTTTTTCTTTTTCCTTAGGCACTACGACCGTATGTGTTTGCTCACCAGGAGTGAGTAATGGACAGTCTATATAGGATACAGATACCCTGTCTTTAGATTCAAGAGAGCTTTTTATCCGCACAAATATTTCCTGAATAATCGAATTGTAGTTGTTGAAATCATCATCTGTCATAAACTTCTTGTACCATACAGAATAATAATCCCTGATTGCCTCAACAATTTTTAAGTATTTGATTTTGCTGATTTGCTTAATCCTATCATTTGATTTAATAAATAGAACCGAATCAAATGTTGAATCCATGTCTAAACCTATAGGGAAAGTCCTAAAGTATGCATCAAGTTTTCCGAACTGATGCATACAAAGTAGTTTTTTAAACAAGTTACTTTCCTTATCAACATCTTGGCCACTGTTGATGTCGGTCATCCAGTAGAGAACGTCATAACCGTTTTCCGCAGTATAACTATTCAACAAATCAAGATAGGAAAAATAGGAAGCAAACGACGAATAATTGCTTTCAATGGAAATGTATTCATAAGCCATAACGTGTATTTGTTTGTAGTAGGTCATCATGGCGAAACCTACTACAGCACCATCACAATACAAGATAAAAGCCAAAACTTCCACATGCGATTCAACAGATTTCTCTATCCAACTTAATATCTCATTCGAATTCGTCTTGATGGTTGCTGGTGTCGATTCTATATAGATTTTCAGTGCCTTAACAAAATCATCCTTCAATGTTGTATCCGAACCATTGTATCTTAATATCTTAAAAACATGTTGCATACTTAAAATAACTTGTTATTATCGTTAGTTAAAATTTACTTGACCCACTGTTTCTATTAGAGATTACTGAATTAACAATCCGATAAGGCAAGACAATCTTAGAGTATAAAGTTATGCAACATTTAACATATCGTAACAAGAAACGCCAGAGAAATTGTTCCCTATATTATTATTGATTCTTGGACTAACTGCTATTGTCTATTGCACAAATGAATACTTAAAACAATTGTTAAAGGCTACATCTTCGCCTTGAGAAGGCGACTAACACTCAAATAATTCCTTTTATTACTTTTTTTCTCGGAATAAAAAAACCTTTTATACAGTTCATGTTCCTGACACATATCTGTATATGATTCTTTGTTTGTATTCCGGCACCCTCATATGCTGGTCCACCTTCCGTAAAAAGCCCTCTTACTGTATCGAATTGTTGAAATTCGCTATACCCTTTGGATAGCGTTTCCTCTTTGATTTTTTGCGTGATTTTACTATGCATGAACTGAATAACGGCACAATCTAATTCTCGTAATAACAAATTATGATATTCATCATTTTTCACGTCTTTGTTATGAGGCAAAGGATTGCCGAACGCTTCACAATCTTGTTTGAATAGTTCGTAATAGTTTTTAATGATTCCTGTGTATTCTGAATCTGAAAAATCCAAACAAAGCCCCAAAGTAAAGACCACCCCAACAACCGAAGGAACAAAATCCTTGTCTTTGTCTCTTCTTTTCTTGTCCTCCGCCCATTGTAAGGCCCTTGCATAATTATTTTCCCAGATATAAAATCCATGCCCCAACCAATCATGCGATGATGTGCTTGTTTTAATATTATTGGGATTGCTAACCAAATCGTCCCTGACTTTTTCACTACACCCATGAAAACCTATCATAAGATTGGGCCGATAACTATAAATCGAATCTTCCATAAATTAAAACGTCCTTTTGAACTTGCGTGTCTGAAGTCTTCGATAGTGCGCTTTGAAGTTACCTTTCGGTGTTATAATATCCGCAACCTTCAAAGATTCAAAAGCACTTTCCTTTGTGGGCTTTTGATTACCCAAAGTCTTCGCTAATGATTTGAGAAGTTCTATTTGTGATTCTCTCATTGTATATCCTCCTTTCTGTAAGATTTTTATAAAATTGCTCTTAACATTCTCACAATCGCGTCTTATTTCTGATCATACAAAGACTACGTTATGTCATAAAATTAGACGCTGCAAACATACACATTTTTTTCATATAATCGTCAACTATTAGACATTAATTTTTTTATGATGTTTAAGAAAGCATTCATACGTAGGAATTATTATCTATTATTATCTTAATTTCTCTACGATTGTTTCTGTTGACAGTCAGTATTCAACACGAAGCCGACAACTCTAACATAGCCTTTGTTACAAAAGAAAGGAACTCGTGTTTGCTATCGGATCAAACTATATTCTTTTATCCCTATACCCACCCCCTTACATCGGGGGTGGTGGGTATGGGTATATATATATGTCTCTTTCTTTCTCTCTTTCTATATATAAGGGGAGAGAAAAGGGCAAGATATTGAAAACCAGCAAGTTATGCGGTTTTCTTTTTAACCGTGGGCAAGATATTGATAGTCAGTATGTTAAATTGATTTTTCGGGGCTTTGTTTTGTCTGTTTGCTTGGCGTTTGGCGTGCAGCCTAAAACAGCCAATGCTTGGGCCTGTATCCCGCAGGAAAGCCAAAGGAAACCAGTATGTCGTCCAATGTCCGTTCTATAGTTTCCCGCTCCTTACGTCGCTGCTCTTTTACAAAGTCGCAAATCAGATCGCCGATGTCATATCCGCTGCCCTCCGCCCCGATTTCTTCTGCGTAGAGGTGTGCGCAGTCCTCAACCCCTGCAATATATTTGGCCGCATTGTCCCTCCATAGCCGGCCTGCCTTGTCGCTGTCAGGGAACAGATAAACGTCCCTGCCTCCCAAAAGCGAGCGGTCGCCGTCAAGAGTGCTTTGGAGAAAGGTTGCACCGCCCGTGGCCAGAAACACGTAGTCGTTGAAGATCCCGTACTGCCTGCGGGCGCACTCGCAAAGCAGTGCGCTCTTCTCGCTTTCCACAACCGCGATTCTCGCGGCCGTGCAGCCGATTGCGTGCCGCAAGCCGAAAAGATGCTTGGCGGGGTTGTAGCCGTCAATTTTCAGTGTGTTGTGCGCCCAGTACATCGTCCTTCCCTTGTCACGGTGGCCGTCGGACTTGTACGGTATGATACGGGCGGTGGTGGCCGTTCCGTCCCCGCTGAACTGCCAGAAGGCCACACGGCAGCCGTCAACAGCGGTTGCGCCATATTTGTCCCACACATTGTCGGTCAAATCTTTCCCGAACATGGAATAGAACCATTCCTTCAGGCAGTTGCGGACACTGTTGGCTCGCCACGCCTCCCATCTGTCGTTCATCGGTACAAGGGCTGATTCGGCGCGTTCCTGCTTGTGGACGACGTGTCGGAAGTGTCTTGTTATGGACGGAATGTCCTTGTCGGGGAATTTTTCATACCCGCAGCTGTTCACGCGGTCGCATTTTCCCGCCAGGGTGTCACGGCTCCAGTCCCCTGCAAAATGATCCCAGTATCGGCTGAACTTCCCTTTGTGTCCGCATTGCGGGCAGCAGAATTTCACCGTTTTGCCCGTCAATGGGTTCTTGCTGGTCAGCTGGTACCGTTGTGCTCCGTATGGGGCAATCCGCCTTCCTTTGTCTGCCGTCATTGCCATTGTACATGCGGGTTTCTTTTAGTTGTCATGTTTTTTGTAAAGTTTCGGGTTATGGCTTTTCCCGCTGGCACTCAGCACCTCCTCCAGAAAGCCCTGCCGGATGAAGTTGCCCAATTCATTGCGGAATTGTTTTTCGGACAGGGAGTCGCCCCCTCCAAGTTCCTTTCTCGCCTTTGCGTGCGCCTCCTCCAGTTCATTCTTTGTGAACGTGGTCTTGCCGGGGTTGGAACCCTGCGCCCTGTCGATCATTGCCCTGCACATGTCGCCGTCACTGACCTTGGGCGGTTCGTAGGGGAAGGACAGCTCCAGTCTCCCGTCGCCTTTGTGCGTGATGTGGAATGTCTCGAAAGGCGCATTCCGCGTGTGCTGTGCCGTCACGATGGAGGAAGAGCCGATGTCTTTCGCCTTTTCCACCATGTACACCGTTTCGGCTTTCCGCTCGTACTCGCTCCCCAGATGGCCGCGGCCTTTTTTCACATTGCTTTCGGTGTTGTGCAATATCGCTATGATATGGGAGTCTGTCTTCTCCGCGAGTTCCATGAGCAGGCTTAGCATCTGCGAGGATTCGGTGTTGTTGTTGGTGTCCGTGACAAGGTCGGCCACCCCGTCAATGAATGCGACATTCGGCCTGTTGTTGAGCATGTGGTCAACAATCAGGAACAGCCGTCCCCTGCTGTTCTCTTCGCGGAGGCGCATATAGGTAAGGTTTCCCTTCTGGACTGCGGTCAGACTGTCGGTTATACGGTTCCGCATCTTCGCGGAATGGTAGTTGCTCTGCTCCGTGTCGAAATAGGTCACGGTCGGTGACGGGATGTCGCTTGTGACAACGCTGTCTTCCCCGCCGTCATCACCGATATATGCCAGCAGTTCTTTCGCCATCATGATAGCCAGTGACGTTTTACGGCTTTTTGCACCGCCGAATATCAGGGAAAGGTCTCCGCACGACCCGGTCCGAACACCTTTTATTCTGACAGCAGCGGGCGGCGGGTTCCGGATTAGGCGTTCCGCATCCTGTTCGGTCATTATGCAGCCGCCATCCGATTGCGTGCAGCAATCCCCGTCCCAATCGAGATGCTTGTGTATCAGGCAGGTCGCCCCGCTGTCTCTTGGGCTGTCGGTCTTCGGGGGCGGGATGGCCGTCCGCTCACCCTTTATTATTGCGCCAAGGGCACTTTGGCTTTCCAAAGTGGTTTCCATAACGGTATGCAGGCGTATTCGTTATGCCTTATCTCAGGTGGTTTGCACAATACTGTTCCGCCTGCTGCTGCAGTTCTTCCGCCGTGGGCACCCTGTGGGCCAGCAGCCACTGCTCCACCTCCTCGCGTTTGAAATAGGTGCGCTTCCCGCCGGGGGATTTGTAGTGCGGGATTCTGCGCAGGTGTACCAGTCTGTAGATGTAGTTCTTGCTCATCCCTGTGAGTTCGGCCACGTCGTCCATCGTCAGGACGATTTTGGAGTTGCTCATGGCCTGGGCTTGCTTTCTGACTTCTTCCATTAATAGTTGCAGTTCATTGTTCATGTCTTTTGGGTTTAGAATTATGCCGCAAAAGTCAGAAAAAAGCAAATTTGTAATATGAAGTTATTGCATAACTCCATATTCGTAATGCATTACGGGATTATGCCTTTTTATTTGGCAATCAACGTGTTGCATTTATAAAAAACTTTTCGGAGACAAAGATTTTCGATCCTTCTGCGAGGCGGTGAAAGCCGTGAAGCACCTGTCGATTAACCTTGTTATCTCATCCTCCCTCGGGTTGTCGCTTGACTGGAGGGACTTTCTGTTGAACAATCGTTTGAATTTGCCCCAGGGTGCTCTTTGAGGGGTGTCCGAAATCCTCATTTCAAGCAATTCGGAAACCTTGACGGCAAAATACGCTATGTATATCGTGGAAACAGTTTTCCCCCTGTAGAGTTTGGTCTTTTCCCACTCAAAATGTTGTTGGTCGTCACTGACTCTTATGAGACCTTTGAGTATCGCAAACCGGAACAAGTCTTCCGCCCTCTTCTCGTTCGGTTTATACAGTTCGGCCACCAGTTCCCAAACCGATTGGGGTTGCCCCAATGTTTCGGGTTGGTTCGCGGCATCATCTTGGTTGTGGGTGCCGTTCTCTTCGGCAGCGGGTTCTGTAGTGCCCTCATTCGCGTTGCCGCCATTGTCACCGTCGGCAGGACAAGGGCTTGTTTCGGTCTCGCATTCGTAACCGAGCAATGGTTCGTACTCGCCAGTGAATATATCCAGCACATCCAGGCATTCGATGTATTCGTTGCTCCAAAAATACTTCATTGAGGGTCTTCCACAAGAAATCCCCTTCGTGATCTTTTCAAGTTTTCTGGCATATTCCATAAGACTGTCGCCATCGTTGTTGACGATATATTCAACAAGCGGGCAGAAACAATCTTCGAATTGGTCAGCGAACTCCTTGACTGATTCCAACATGTCCACGGTTTCAGGATAAAACTCTGTCCGCAACCATTCATTAAACGGGGGGAATGCGTTCGTCAGTTTCCCAACCATTTCCCACGCCAATTCTTCTTCCATGCCGATGACCAGATAATCTTTCCAATCGGGGAAGTGGGCGGCTAATCCCTCGCTGAGATTCGGTATGTTCCAATGTTCATCATCTTTCATTAAGTCAACCAACCATTCCGTAAAGACATCGTAATTCTCTCTTTCCGTGTCTCCAAAGTCCAATTTCCCTGTTGCTTTTAATTCCGCCTCCAACACTGCTATTGGCTTGTAGTCAAAATCAGCGAAATCATTCAACGCTTCCAAGTGGGTGAAACAGATGCTCTCAAGTTTCGCAAACGCCTTGAGCATATCCATTTTCGTCTTAATCTTCATCGTCTCCTCCTTTCGTCTTGAAGATGTCGCTCACTTTGTTGACTGCCTCTATTTTCGCGCTGTTCACCACCTCGGCGTAAATCTGGGTGGTTCTGATTTCGGTATGGCCCAGCAGCTTGCTGACCGTGTACAGGTCAACCCCCGCGGTCAGGTTAAGTGTGGCAAACGTGTGCCGCGCCGTGTGGAATGTGATGTTGCGGTCAGTTATCCTTGCCGCCTCCGTCCACCTGTGGATATGTTTGTTGACGATTCCGTGGGAGGGGAGTGTGAACACAAACTCCTCTCTGTCGGCTCTCGGAGGCAGATTCTTGACCGCCGCATCCGACAGCGGCAGATACAGGGGCTCGGATGTCTTCTGCTGATAAATCTCCACCATGGGTGTCTTGTTGACCGTCTTGATGTGCTTCCATTGCAGGTTTTTGATGTCGCACAGCCTCAACCCGCAGAAGCAACTGAACAGGAAGGCGGAACGGACATCCTTGTTCATTTCGCATTCCGTCTCCATCAAAGTCTTCACCTCCTCGATGGTCAGGTAGGTGCGTTTCGTCTTGGCGCGGGTGAGCTTGTCGCTCCTCTCCAGAAGCCAGCAGGGGTTGGACGGTATCAGTTCGCGTTTGAACGCCACGTTCAGGATGGAGACCACTATCCGCGAATATATGGAGGCCGTGTTGGCGCTCAGCTTCTGGCCGTTCGCCTGGACACAGTCGTTTTTCAGATAATTGTTGAAACCTTGGACGAACTTTTTGTCCACATCGCACAGCCTTACATCCTTGCCCCCGTATTTCAGGAGCATTTCCCCGACTCTTCGGGTCACGCTTCTCAAACTGCGGCTCTTCGTCTCCAGCGACTTCTGGTATTCCTCAAGCCACACGCTCAAGAGGATTTTCCCTTTGTGCTTGTTGATTCCCGCCTTCCCCATAGTCAGCTCCTCGATCCGTTTGGCCTTGATTGCCGTTGCCGCCTCCAGTGTCGTGCGGTTCTGGATTCTGTCGGCGGGTGTCCGTTCGGGGATGAGGTAAAGCCGCAGGAACTCCTTCGGCTGCCGTTTGCCGTCCGTGTAGGTGTCCAGATAGATGCTCCGGTTTCCGTTCGCCAGTTCCTTGAATCTGATTCTCACCGGCTCCTTGACTTTCTGATACTGTTTCTTTGCCATAGACATTCACTTTTAAATCGGTGGCAAAGATAAAATTTATTTCAATACGGGGGACAAACAAGGTACAAAAATAATCAAAAAAAGGTCATATAGACAAAAACAAGGAAACAGCATGCCGCGTGTAATATATTGATATATTGTTATTTTAGTTGTTCTTATTTGTTTTTGTTTGAGTTATTGAATTTATGTGGGGTTATTAGCGCTTCGCGCGTGTTGCCCCTTCGGGGCTGCTTAAGGAAAGTGTTTTAATATACCAAAGGGGGTCGGTCATTATTCGGTTATTCGGTCGTTATCGGTTGTTCGTTATCAGTTATCGTTTTAGGGCGCGCATGGCGTTCAGGACGGCGAGGACGGTGACGCCGACGTCGGCGAAGACGGCCATCCACATCGTGGCGAGGCCGACGGCGGCAAAGAGGAGCACGGCGACTTTCACCCCGATGGCGAAAGCGACGTTCTGGCGGGCGATGCGCAACGTGCGGCGGGCAATCCGGATCGCAGAGGCAATCTTGGAGGGCTTGTCGTCCATCAGCACCACATCGGCGGCCTCGATGGCGGCATCGCTGCCCAAACCACCCATCGCGATGCCCACGTCGGCGCGGGCCAGCACCGGGGCGTCGTTGATGCCGTCGCCGACGAACGCCAAGAAAGCGCCGTCCGGCTTCTCCCGCAAGAAGCGCTCCACATAGTCCACCTTCTCGGTCGGCAGCAATCCGGCATGGTACTCGCTCAGCGACAGTCTGCCGGCAACATCCTTGGCCACCTCCTCGCGGTCGCCGGTGAGCATCACGGTGCGACGAACGCCTAACTCGCGCAGCTGCGACACCGCTTCGGCACTGTCCGCCTTAACCTTGTCGTTGATGACGATGTGGCCGGCATATACGCCATCGACCGCCACGTGGATGACCGTGCCCGTAAGATGGCAGTCGTGCCAAGTGGCACCCACCGCCTCCATCATCTTGGCGTTGCCGACGCAGACCCGTTTGCCGTCCACGATAGCACTTACTCCGTGACCGGCAATCTCCTCCACATCCGACACTTTACATCCGTCGGTAGCCTCGTCGGGGAAGGCGTCGCGCAGGGCCGCCCCCACGGGATGGGTGGAGAAGTGCTCCACGTGGGCAGCGAGATGCAAAAGCTGGCGCTCGTCGAGGGTCTCGGGATGCACCGCTTCCACGGCGAACTGCCCGTGCGTGAGAGTGCCCGTCTTGTCGAAGACCACGGTATCGACCTTGGCCAAAATGTCCATGAAGTTGGCGCCTTTCACGAGGATGCCGTTGCGCGAGGCCCCGCCGATGCCGCCGAAGAAGGTGAGCGGCACGCTGATGACCAAGGCGCAGGGGCAGGAGACCACGAGGAAGAGCAGGGCGCGGTAGAGCCACACTGGGAAGGCTGTGGCGAAATGGCCGGAGAAGAGCGGGGGCAGCAACGCCAGCGCAATGGCCGCGAGGACCACCACGGGCGTATAGACCCGCGCGAAACGGCTGATGAAGGTTTCGCTTTTGGACTTGTGCTCGCCGGCATCCTCCACCAGACGGATAATCTTCGAGACGGTGCTCTCCCCGAAGCTCTTGGTGGTGCGCACCTTGACGACCCCGGAAATGTTCACGCATCCGGAAATCACCTCATCGCCGACAGCCGCCTCTCGAGGCACACTCTCGCCCGTGAGCGCAACAGTGTTCAGCGCCGTCGCCCCCTCCAGGATGACCCCGTCCAAAGGCACCTTCTCGCCGGGACGAATCACGATGGTCTCCCCCACCCCGACCTCATCGGGACTGACAGTCAAGGTGTTGCCCTCTCGGATAACATTAGCAGTGTCGGGACGGATGTCCATCAGATGGGCGATGCTGTCGCGGCTTTTGCCTTCGGCGTAACCCTCGAAGAGTTCGCCGATCTGGAAGAAGAGCATCACGAAGACGGCCTCCGGGAACTGGGTCTCCGCGCCAGGCAGGAATCCGATGCAGAGGGCGCCGATGGTGGCCACCGACATCAGGAAGTGTTCGTTGAAGGCCTCGCCGTGCGCCAGACCCTCCGCCGCCTCCTTCAGCGTGTCGAAGCCGACAAGCAGGTACGGCACCAGATAGACTAACAGCAACTGCCAGGTAGTCAATGCGGTATGTTTCTCAATCAGTACCGCAGCAATGAGCAGCACGACCGTGACAACAATCTTGACGAGCTGCTCCCGCAAGCTATGCTCGTGCTCGTGATGATGCTCGTGATGATGCTCGTGACAATGGCCATGGCATCCGCAGTGGTCGTGTTCGTGTTCGGTTTCTTCGTGATGATGATGTTTGGACTTTTCCATAATACTCTTTTTTCCTTTAGCACACCGCCTCGTTTATTGCGGTGCTTTCCGGCGGCAAAAGTACGGAATACATATCGCAACCAGGTTGCAAACAGGGCTGTCGCACCGCATTTGCAACCCGGTTGCATTATCGTCGGTTGCCGTTTTTCCCGCGCAGCTGCCTGATTCTTGCCCTATTCTCAGGCTTATCCGCAAAGAAGAAGAGATGCTGGTCCTGACGCTCCTGTTTGCTTTTCGCAACATGTACTTTCTTGCCTGTATAAGGGTCATAACCAAGGTAATACATCGCCGTAGCGTAGGTCATGGGGGTGGGCGTGAAATCCTGCACCTGGTCGGTCATCAGATGGTACTTGTGGGTGATGTCGCAGAGGGTGCTCATCTTCTCGACGGTGCAGCCAGGGTGGGAGGCGATGAAATAGGGAATCAGCTGCTGGTTCTTACCGCAATTGCGGTTTTCTGCGTTAAAATCCCTTAAAAAGCTGAGGAAATGGTCAAACGAAGGCTTGCGCATGAGCGCCAACACCTCGGAATCGGTATGTTCCGGGGCCACCTTGAGACGTCCGGAAACGTGGTGGCGGACGACCTGCCGCAGATATTCGCCCAAGCCGAGCAGGGCACGCTCCTGCTCGTTGTCCGTCAGCAGCATGTCGTAACGGATACCGCTGCCGATGGTGATGTGCTTCACGCCGTCGGTGCCCATCACTTTCTTGTACAGCGCAGTGACGGCGTGGTGGTCGGCCAGCAGGTTCGGGCACTTCTTCGGCACGAGACAGGAGGCGCGGGCACATTTCTCGCACATCGACAAGTCTTTGCCGTGCATCTTGTACATATTGGCAGACGGACCGCCCAAGTCGCTGATATGTCCCTTGAAATAAGGCCGTTGCACCAGATCCTCCACCTCTCGCATGATGGATTCCTCCGAGCGTGAGGCGATGGCCTTGCCCTGGTGCGCGGCAATGGCGCAGAAGCTGCAGCCGCCGAAACAGCCGCGATGTATCGTGATGGAGTTCTTGATCATCTCGAAGGCGGGAATGTCGCCGCGCTTCAAGTATTTGGGGTGCGTGGCGTTCATCATCCGGTCGAAAAGCGCGAAGCTGTCCATCTCCTCCGTCGTGGCCACGGGAAACGGCGGTCGCACCACGACGTATTTATCCGTATAGGGCTGAATCAGTGTGCGTTGCACCCGTTTGTTGGATTCCTTCTCCATCGAGACAAAGTCCTCGCCGTACTTGCGTTTGTCTTTCAACTCTTCGGCATAGTCGTGCAGCAGAATCAGATTTTCGGATTGGTATTGGTCGATACTATCCTCTATATAGGCAATTTGCGAGCACTCGTGGAGATGCTGGCGCCAGTCGGGCTGCTGCATCAGCCGTGCCAGCTGCACAATCGGCCGTTCGCCCATGCCATAGACCAGCACATCGGCCTGGCTGTCGAGGAGGATGGAGGGTTTGAGGGTGTCGCTCCAGTAGTCGTAGTGGGAGAGCCGCCGCATGGAGGCTTCCACGCCACCAAGCACGATGGGCGTGTCAGGGAAAAGCTGCTTGAGGATGCGAGAATAGACGGTGGTGGCGTAATCGGGACGGAAGCCAGACTTCCCGCCGGCGGTGTAGGCGTCGTCGCTGCGGAGCCGCTTGTTGGCGGTGTAGTGGTTGACCATGGAGTCCATGTTGCCGGAGGTTACCCCGAAGAAGAGGCGCGGGGTGCCGAGTTTTTTGAAGTCGCGGAGGTCGTCCTGCCAGTTGGGTTGCGGCAGGATGGCCACGCGCAGTCCTTCGCGTTCGAGCACGCGCCCGATGACCGCCGCCCCGAACGACGGATGATCCACGTAGGCATCTCCGTTCACGATGATGACATCGACATAGTCCCAACCCAAATAGTCGAGTTCCTTTTTAGTAATCGGCAGAAAGTGCTTGCGGTCGGGCATCGGTGACGGGATTATTCGTTGTTGCCGCCGGCGCGGAAGTTTTTCGCGAACTCGAACAGTGCCGCTGGGAGATGGCAGTAACCGTCGGGGTTCTTGTCCAGATAGTCCTGATGGTAGTCCTCCGCACGGTAGAAGTTGCGAAGGGGGAGCACCTCCACACGCAGGGGCTGTCCACACGCGGCGGCGACCTCGTCCCACACCTTCTGGATGGTGGCCAAATCGTCAGGGTCGGAGTAATAGATGCCCGTACGATAGCGCGTGCCGACATCCTCGCCCTGTTTGTTGAGGCTCAGCGGGTCGATGGACTTGAAGTAGAGGCGCAGCAGCGTCTCCAATCCGATTCGCTCGGGGTCGTATTGCACTCGGACGGCTTCGGCATAGCCGGTCTGGTCGGTATAAACCTCCTTGTAGGTCGGGTTTTCGGTGTTCCCGTTGGCGAAGCCCACCTCGGTGAGGGTCACCCCGTCAATCAGTTTCAGATAGTGCTCGGCGCCCCAGAAGCAGCCTGCGGCAAGATGTATTTCCTTTGTCATTCTTAATGGCTATTGGTTATTGATGCGGATATGGAGTCGATGGATTTAACAGGGTGCAAAGGTACAATTTTTTGGAATCGGTAATTTGTGTACTTTTGCCGCTCGAATATGGAGTATGAAAAAAGACACTGGATTCTGCCGTGCGTGTTGGGTGCGGTGTTGGTGGCCGCGATGTTGGTGGCCGCCGGCATCGGGGTGATACACATCCCGGTGAAGGTCATCGCGCAGAGCATCGGGCAGAAGTTCGGTTTTTGCCGAGACATCCAAATCGCTGAATACTACCAGGTCACGTTATGGCAGCTCCGTTTCCCGCGCATCGTGATGAGCGTGTTGGCGGGTGCCGCCTTGGCGGTCTGCGGCGGCGTGTTCCAAAGCGTGTTCCGCAATCCTGTGTGCGACCCTTACATCCTCGGCGTCTCGTCGGGGGCCTCCATCGGTGCGGCCGTGGCCTTCATCCTAGGCTGGGACACGATGGTGTTCGGCGTCACGCTGCCCGCCTTGGTCACGGCGTTGCTCACCCTGTTCGTCATTCTCGGCATCGCGCGCACCCGTGGGAAGCAGAACACCAACACGCTTCTGCTCGTCGGCATCGCCATCAACTTCCTCATCTCCGCGCTGATCACCCTCCTCGTGGTGGTGAACCACAAGGAGATGCAGAAGATTTACTTCTGGACGATGGGTAGCCTCACGCACACCTCCTGGTTGGAGATTGCCTGGCTGATACCGGTGATGGGCATCTGCGTCGGCATTCTGTTCTACCACGCCAAAGCCCTGAACATCATGCAGGTAGGCACAGAGACTGCCCGAACGCTCGGCATCGACACGGAGCGGACCACCCGTGTGGTGCTCGTCACCTCGTCGGTGCTCATTTCCGTGGTGGTGGCCTTCTGCGGCTCCATCGGTTTCATCGGGCTGATCATGCCGCACGTGGCGCGGATACTCTTCGGCAGCAACAACCGTCGGTTGTTCACCTATTCCCTCTTTTTCGGGGCTTTCTTCCTGTTGGTTGCCGACACGCTGGCGCGCACTGTGGCCGCCCCTGCCGAGCTCCCCGTCGGCAGCATCACCGCCTTAGCCGGCGCCCCCTATTTCATCTGTCTCGTCCTGCGCAAAAAGTAGCGACGTTTTCCCCCTTCCCTCGTTCGCATTTGGGAGGTAGCCCCCGCGTTATTTGCCCATTTTTGCTCTTTAGCATTTATCCATACTCTGATTATCAATGGTTTAAGTTTCCTAAAAATTGTTAATTTTGCCGCGTCACTTTTGATAAAAGAGAATTGTTATGAAGATATTGTTTGTCATCGACGCGTACAACACCAACAACAACGGCACCACGATTTCGGCGAAGCGTTTCGGCGAGGAGCTGCGCAAGCGCGGTCACGAGGTGCGATTTTTAGCCACGAGCGAACCCAAGGAGGGCGTTTACGGGATGAAGGAGCTCAAGTTGCGCCCCTTCAACGGCATACTTCGCAAATACGGTTTCCAGTTCGCCAAAAGCGACAAGCGGGTCATCCGGGAGGCGGTGGAATGGGCGGACATCATCCACTGCTACATGCCTTTCCTCTTGGAGTACAAGACCAAGAAAATCGCCGACGAGCTCGGGAAGCCCTCCACGGCCGCTTTCCATATCCAGCCGCAGAACATCACCTCGGGGTTCGCGATGGGCAAGGTGCCCTTCATCAACGAGTGGCTGTTCAAGCTGTTCCGGAGGACCACCTACAACAAGTACGGCCACGTGCACACGCCGTCGCAGTTCATGGCGGACGAAATCATCTGCCGCGGCTACACGGCCAAGATACATCCCATCTCCAACGGCATCCAGTCGGATTTCCACTGGACGAAGGTGCCGAAGAAGCCCGAGTACGAAGGGAAGATCCTGATTCTCATGGTGGGAAGATTGGCGGGCGAGAAACGCCAGGACATCATCATAAACGCGCTGCAATACTCCAAATACGGCGACAAGATTCAGTTGGTTTTTGCCGGGAAGGGTCCGAAATACAGGCAGTATTACAAGATGGGGCAGAAGCTGAAGAATCCGCCGATATTCACCTATCTTCCCAAGGAAGAGCTCATTGAGCTGCTAGGTCAATGCGACCTCTACGTGCACGCGTCGGATATGGAGTCGGAGGCCATCTCCTGCATCGAGGCGTTCGCCACGGGTTTGGTGCCTGTCATCTCCGACAGCTCTCTCTCGGCCACCCGGCAGTTCGCCCTTGACGAGCGCAGTCTGTTCCGCGCCGGGGATCCCAAAGACCTCGCGCGCGCCATCGACTACTGGCTCGACCATCCCGAGGAGAAGGCGAAAATGGAGCGGGAATATTCCGAATCTGCCGAGAAATACAACATCGACAACTCCATCACCCAGTTCGAGGCGATGTTGCAGGAGGCCATCGAAGATCACAAAAAAGGGTTGAAGTAACCCCCAACCAACGTAATCGACCCATTTGTAGGGCTGTCATATTATGGCAGCCCTGCGTTGGTATGGCACAATTTTTGTATCTTTGCGCCAATTTTAAAACACCCCCTTTTATGGAAATCAAATACTCGGAAGAAATGAACTACGTGCTGGCCGAAGCACACGAGCTGGCCAAGACGTATCACTCACAACAAATTGGACTAGAGCATCTTATGGTGTGTCTGCTGCGCTATCCCGGCGAAAGCGTCACCCAGAAGATTTTCAATATTTTCCAGATAGACCTTGCCGGGTTGCGCACACGTTTGGAGCAGATGTTAGAGACGCCCGACGCCCAGGCCGACACCCCGACCGACAAGATTCCCATGAGCGTGCAGGCACAGGGGCGGCTGCATCTGGCCTTCCTCTTCTCCAAGCAGTACAAGAGCGAGGCTGTGGAGTCCTACCACCTCATGCTCGCCATCCTCAAGCCGGCACAGTTGGACAGCCAAAACACCATCAAGATGCTGCTTGGCCAGGCCGGACTCACCTTCGAGACCTTCGAGGACGAGCTGCGCCGTGAGCTGCATCTCTCCGAGCCCGCCGCTGCGGGGCAGTACAACGACGACGACGATGACGACGACAACGACCGCCGCACCGTGCGGAAGGGCAAGGATGCCAAGTCGGCCACCCCGATGCTCGACAGTTTCGGCAAGGACCTCACCAAGATGGCCGCCGAAGGCAAGATCGACCCCGTGGTGGGCCGCCAGAAAGAGTTGGAGCGCATCGCCCAGATTCTCTGCCGCAGAAAGAAGAACAACCCCGTGCTCATTGGCGAGCCCGGCGTTGGCAAATCGGCTTTGGCTGAAGGACTTGCGTTGCAGATTTCGTCCGGACACGTGTCGCGCACGCTGCTGCACAAGCGCATTGTCAGTCTCGACATGGCCGGGCTTGTGGCGGGCACCAAATACCGTGGACAGTTCGAGGAGCGCGTGAAGACCATCTTGGAGGAGTTGGAGAAGAACACCGATGTCATCCTCTTCATCGACGAGCTGCACACGATGGTGGGTGCCGGCAACGCCCCGGGCAGCATGGACGCCTCCAACCTCTTCAAACCCGCCCTTGCCCGCGGCGAGCTGCAGTGCATCGGCGCCACCACCCTTGACGAATACCGCGAGCATATCGAGAAAGACGGCGCCCTCGAACGCCGTTTCCAGAAAATCATCCTCGAGCCCGCCACCCCAGAGGAAACCTTGGACATCCTCAACAACATCAAGGACAAGTACGAAGACCACCACGCCGTCAAGTACAACGACGAGGCCATCAAGGCTTGTGTGGCGATGTCGAACCGTTATATCTCAGACCGCTGTCTGCCCGACAAGGCCATCGATGTGATGGACGAGGCGGGAGCGCGTCTCCACATCCAGAACATCCATGTGCCGGAGGAGTTGCTCGCTGCCGAAGCCGCCATCGAAGAGCAGGAGAAGCTCAAGGTGGAGGCCATCCGCAACCAGCAGTACAACGAGGCTGCCAAGTACCGCGACCAGATCAAGGAGCTGGACGAGCAGCGGAAGTTGATCCAGAAGACGTGGGAGAACAGCGTGAACGAGAACCGTCCGTTCGTGACGGAGGACACGGTGGCGGAGGTGATTGCGATGATGACGGGCGTGCCCGTACAGCGCATCGCCAAGAACGAGGGCGAGCGGCTGATGCGCATGGCCAACGAGCTGCAAGGCGTGGTCATCGGTCAGGACGAGCCTGTCGTGAAGGTCGCGAAGGCCATCCGCCGCAACCGCGCCGGTCTGAAAGACCCCAACAAGCCCATCGGCACCTTCATCTTCCTCGGTCCCACCGGCGTCGGCAAGACCTACTTGGCCAAGGTGCTGGCCGAGTACCTTTTCGACTCGCAGGATGCCATCATCCGCATCGACATGAGTGAGTATATGGAGAAGCACACGGTCTCGCGACTCATCGGCGCGCCTCCGGGCTACGTCGGCTACGAGGAGGGCGGACAGCTCACCGAGAAGGTGCGCCGCAAGCCCTACTCCATCGTGCTGTTGGACGAAATCGAGAAGGCGCACCACGATGTCTATAACGTGCTGTTGCAGGTCTTTGACGAAGGCCAGCTCACCGACGGCATGGGCCGCAAGGTCGATTTCAAGAACACCATCATCATCATGACCTCCAACGTGGGCACCCGCGAGCTCAAGGACTTCGGCACGGGCATGGGCTTCAGCACCGCCGCCACCAAGGCCGGCGAGCGCAAGGCCGCGCAGGGCATCCTCGAAAAGGCGTTGAAAGCCACCTTCGCGCCGGAATTCCTCAACCGCGTGGACGATGTCATCTACTTCAACAGCCTCGACAAAGAGGACATCGGCAAGATCATCGACATCGAGCTCAAGAAGGTGCTGCAGCGCGTGAAGGACCTCAGCGTGGAGATTTCCATCTCCGACAAGGCCAAGGACTTCCTCGTGGAGAACGGCTGGGACGCCAACTACGGCGCACGTCCGCTCAAGCGCACCATCCAGAAGTATGTGGAGGATGTCCTCGCCGAAGAGATTCTCAACATGACGCTCACCTCCGGCGACACCGTCCAGCTCGACTACGACGATTTGAAGGAGGAGATGATCGTTGAACACGTTTAGTTAGCAGTGTGGGACATCAAAAACGAAACAATGAAGAACTATAAAGAGAAACTGAAACATATCCGCGCCTTCGTCCTTGACTTCGACGGGGTGATATCGAACGGCATGGTCTATGTGACGGCCGACGGCGAGCAGGTGCGCGCCACCAACGTCAAAGACGGTTACGCGCTGCACTACGCCCTCAAGAAAGGCTACAAGGTGGCCGTCATCTCCGGCGGTTACGCTGAATCCATGAAACTGCGGTTCAGGGAGTTCCACGGTATGGAATTCTTCCTGCACGTCAGCGACAAGATCAAGGTCTTCAACGAGTATCTGGCGAACAACGACCTCAAGTCCGAGGAGGTGTTGGTGATGGGCGACGACATTCCCGACTACCCGATGATGAAGCTCGCGGGGGTGAAGTGCTGTCCTGCCAACGCCGCGACCGAGATTCAGGAGTTGGCCGACTACATTTCCATCCGCAATGGCGGCGACGGGGCGGTCCGCGACGTCATCGAGCAGACCATGCGGCTCCAGGGCACCTGGTTCGACACCGACGCGCACATCTGGTGATAATTAGCAGTTAGTAGTTAGCAGTTGGCTGTTCCACCTAACTACTAACTGCTAACTACTAACTGTAAACTATTCTTAAACGAATGATATATACTCTAATCTTCAGCGTTATCGGCCTTGCCTTGGGCGGGCTCGGCGGGGCTTTCGGCGGCTTCCTCATCGGCAGCATCTTCGACAGCATCCGCAACAGCCGTCGGGCGAGACGGGCGCAGCAGCAGTTCAGCGAGAGCCGCCGGCAGTACTACAACGACCCCGAGCAGTTCGAGGAGCAGATGCTGACCCTCATCGCCTTCGTGGCCAAAGCCGACGACAACCGTCTGCTGCAGTCGGAATTCGACTACTGCAAGCAATACTTCCAGCAAACCTTCCCGCACAGCGACATTTCGCAGCTGATGCTCAAGTTTCGCGACATCCTCAACGGCAGCGACACCGATAGCGCGTGTCGGGAGGCGTGCGAGAAAATCCGGCAGTACGCCACGGTGCATGAGAAAATCGCCGTGCTGCAGTGCCTGTTCGGATTCGCCACCGCCGACGGCAGCGCCCACCAGAAAGAGGTGGACGCCATCCGGCAGATCGCCGGCTGGTGCGGCGTTGACTCGCTCACCTTCGAGGCCATCAAGCTGATGTACGTCAGCGCGACCTACGGTGGCGGGTACAGCGGTGGGTACGGCGGAGGATACAGCGGCGGGTATGGTGGCGGCTATTCGGGCAGTTATGGCGGCGGCTATTACGACCAGTCCGGCAGCAGCAACTACACCACCCGTTCCGGTCCGAGCCTCGACGACTGCTACAAGATTCTCGAAGTCTCTTCCGACGCCACCGACGACGAGGTGAAGAAGGCCTACCGCAGGGCGGCCATGAAGTATCACCCCGACAAGGTGAGCCATCTCGGCGAGGACGTGCGCAAGAAGGCCGAGGAGCAGTTCGCCAAGGTGAACCAGGCCTACGACAAGATCAAGGCGGCGCGGGGGATGAAATAATCCGAAGCGATGAAAGGATGCGTCGTGAGGAAAAATTTCCGGCACGGCGTCCCTATTCAAAAAAATAGTACTTTTGCGCTATAAAACTTAACGACTATGGCATCGTGGAACATTTTCAAGCAACAAGAGGAACCCCGGCAGTTCAACTACAAACCCCGCTACTACGACCCCAAGAAGGAGGAGAGCACCGGCGACGCGCGACGCGACTTCGCCCGCAACCTCCACGACGAGTGGCGGAGCAAGCGCAACCACACCGGCGAGAAGAAAAACAACAGTGCCTCCATCACCATCCTCTTCATGATTTTCTTCGTGTTGGTGCTGGCCATCGTGCTCTGGAAATTCTTCTAACCAGGGACCTATAACCTATAACCCATAAACCATAACCCTTAACCACAAACCCTTAACCAAATGGAAGACATCATCAGACTGCTGCCCGATGCGGTGGCGAACCAGATTGCGGCCGGCGAGGTGGTGCAGCGGCCCGCCTCCGTGGTCAAGGAGCTGCTGGAGAACGCCATCGACGCCGGTGCCACCCAGATCCAGCTCGTGGTCAAGGATGCCGGGCGCACCCTCATCCAGGTCATCGACAACGGCAAGGGCATGTCGTTCAATGACGCGCGTCTTTGCTTCGAGCGGCACGCCACTTCGAAGCTGCGCAACGCCAACGACCTGTTCCGCATCTCCACGAAGGGTTTCCGCGGCGAGGCTCTCGCCTCCATCGCGGCCATCGCGCACGTGGAGCTTAAGACGAAGCCCGCTGCCCATGAGATGGGCACCATTGTGCTCATCGAAGGCGCCGAAATCAAGGAGCACGCGCCCGTCACCTGCGCCGACGGCACCTCCATCGCCGTCAAGAACCTCTTCTTCAACGTGCCCGCGAGACGCAACTTCCTCAAATCCGACAAGGTGGAGCTCACCCACGTCGAGGAGGAGCTCTACCGCGTGGCCCTCATCCACCACGACATCACCTTCCAGTACTACAACAACGGGAGCCTTGTCCTGATGCTGCCCGCTGCCAACATGCGCCAGCGCATCGTCAACATTTTCGGGCAGCATTTCAACGACAAGCTCTTCCCCGTGGAGCTCGACCATGAGCTGATGCGCATCTCCGGCTTTATTGCCAAACCCGAGAATGCCAAAAAGCAGAAGAGCGAGCAATATATGTTTGTGAACCAACGGTTTGTGCGCCACAGCCTGCTCAATTACGCGGTCGAGAAGGCCTACGCCGACCTCATCCCGCAGGGTACGCACCCACCCTACTTCATCGCTATCGAGATAGACCCCGCCGCCATCGACGTCAATGTCAGCCCGACGAAGGTGGAGGTCAAAATCCAGGACGAGCGGCTCGTGTTCGGCTTTCTCAACTCCACCGTGAAGAAGGCCCTCGGCACTATGTCGCTCACCCCGATGATCGACTTCGACGACTCGTTCAACATCCGAATCGCCGACAAACCCGAGGGGCAGGACATCGTGCCGCCCACGATGAACATCAACCCGAATTACAACCCGTTCGACAAGGTGCCCGAGAAGAAGCACAGCTCCCCGTTCCAGCAGTTCGGCGGCGGCGGATTCCGTCGCGAGACGCCCACCTCCAACGATTGGGAGAACTTCCTGAAAGAGCTGAATGTCGAGAAGGTGGAATATCCGAAAGCGGAGCAGCAGAAGGTCGATTTCCAGCCTGAGGTCGAGGCAAGCGCGCTTGAGCTGCCCGAGAGCATCCCCTTCTTCGTATTCGGAGGCCGCTATCTTTTCTTCGAGCTGAACGGTCAGGTGATGACCGCCGACCTCCCCAACGTGCAAGAGCGCATCTTGTACGACACCTACGTCAACGCGTTGAAGAACACCCCGATACGACCGCAGCAGAGCCTGTTCCCGCAGACGGTGACGCTCACCGCCGCGCAGACCGACTTGGCCATCTCGCTGAAGGAGGACTTCCTGCGGTTGGGTTACGACCTTGAGAAGATCGACAACACGCACTTGGCCGTCAACGCCACGCCCAACGACGAAGAGGAGGAGGGCGACGTGCAGGCGCTCATCGAAAGCGTGCTGTCCGCCTACCAGACCAACCAGGTCATCCACAAGGGCGACAAAATCGCCGGCATCGCGCAGAGCATGGCCCGTCAGAAGCGTTCCCGTCAGCGTGTTCCCGCCTCGCAGGAGGAGGTCAAAGCGCTGATACAACGGCTATTCGAAAGCGACATGCCCACATTGACGCCCTCGGGGAAGAGCACGTTGCACATCTTCGGGGCGGAAGAGCTGCGGCATTATTTTGAGTGAGACTTGTGATTTGTGACTTGTGACTTGTGACTTGTGATTTGTGATTGGTGACATTGGCATCAACCGCCCCTGTTCACCATAACCCTTAAACCATAACCCTTAAACCATAACCCATAAACCTTAACCCTTAATGGACAGCATCCGCATAGACAATCTGGCATTCGCATACGACAGTCGTGTGATTTTCAACGACTTGTCTGTGAGTTTTCCCCAAGGCGGGTTCTGTTCGGTTTTGGGGCCGAACGGGTCGGGCAAGACCACGTTGTTGAAGTGTATCGTCGGGTTGTTGAAGCCGGACCGGGGCGTGGTAACTCTCAACGGGAAGGCTTTGTCGGAGTACAAGATGATGGATTTGGCGCGGGAGATTGCCTACGTGCCGCAGTATCAGGATATTGTGTTCGACATTTCCGTGTTCGACTACGTGATGTTGGGGCGCAACCCGTATCAGACCCCGTGGGAGATGCAGCGAGTTGGGGACAAGGAGGTCGTGGAGGAGATGTTGGAGCGGTGCAAGGTTTGGAGATACCGAGACAGCTTGATGCAGGCGTTGAGCGGCGGTGAGCGCCAGCGGGTGATGGTGGCCCGCGCGATGGCCCAGCAGACCGGCATCATGCTGTTAGACGAGCCGTTGGCGAACATCGACGTGACCCACAAGTTCGAGATCATGGACATCCTGCGGGAGCTCAACGAGGAGCGGCAGACCAGCATCCTCATCATCCTGCACGACCTGCCCATCGCGAAGGCCTACTCCAAGCAGGTGTTGTTGCTGAAGGAAGGGAAGATGCTGCACTTCGGTGACACCGATGCGGTGTTGACGGAGGAGAACATCCGGAGCTGTTTCGATTTGACGGAGCGGTATGCCGTGTCGGAGGAGGGGTTCATCACGACGGTTGGCAGGTAGTAGTCAGTTAGTAGTTAGTAGTTAATGGGGATCGTGAGGGATTGTGTTTTCGTGTTGGCGGTTAGTTTTGAAAACTGAAGCTTGAAAGCGTTTGTCCATATCCAAAAAAAGTGTATTTTTGCCGCCCGAAAAAGGAGAGATGGCAGAGCGGTCGATTGCGGCGGTCTTGAAAACCGTTGAGGGTAACACCTCCGGGGGTTCGAATCCCTCTCTCTCCGCAGAAGAAAAGGCAATGCGTGGCGTTGCCTTTTTTTGTATCTTTATCCCATCATTAAAACCCCTTTGTTCATGGAGAAAAAGACTGTTAAAGCGCTGTTTGTCAACGGCGGTCCGCGTAAAAACAAGAATACGGCTTTGCTGCTGGAAAGCGCCATGCGCGACGAGCATTTCCCCGTCGACCTGCAAAACGCCTACGAGTTGGGACAGCGGCTTGTGAATTCGGCCCAATAACCATACCTCTATCTGACCGAATCCAAAAAGAACCACCTATGGTCATCCTCTTCAACAAACCCTACGGCGTGCTGAGCCAGTTCACCCCCGAGGCGGGACATCCTGCCCTCAACGAGTTCGGATTCCCGCCCGGCGTCTATGCCGCGGGACGTCTTGACCACGACAGCGAGGGGGCCCTGCTGCTGACCGACGACGGACGGTTGGTGAAGCGGCTGCTGGACCCGAAGAACGCCCACCCGCGCACCTACCTCGCGCAAGTGGATGGCGAAATCACCGACGAAGCGCTGCAAAAGTTGCGGAAAGGGGTCGTCATCAAAGGGTACCGCACCCGCCCCTGCAAAGCCGAGAAGGCGCTGCCGCCGGAGAACCTCTGGGAACGCATGCCGCCCATCCGTTACCGCGCCAACATCCCCACCAGCTGGGTGCGCCTAACCCTCACCGAGGGCAAGAACCGCCAGGTCCGCCACATGACCGCCGCCGTCGGTTTCCCCACCCTGCGGCTCATCCGCGTCCAAATCGGCGACCTCAGCTTGGAAGACCTCCAACCCGGAGAGTGGAAAGTGGTCAAGTAAGACTATGCCCTTGATTAGCAGTCAACTGTGTCAACCGCCAACTACTAACTACTAACTGCTAACTACTAACTGCTAACTAATTAAGGTTATCCCTCACCCATACGCTGTCCCGCGTGACCTTCACCTGCGGGACACACGTGCGGCGGTTGATGTCCCGGTCTTGGTCGAAGATGAAGTTGCCGAGACTGTAGTAGATGTACTTGCCGCGATAGGACTCGATGGTCTGCAGGGTGTGGGTGTGGTGGCAGATCAAGGCGTCGGCACCGGCGTCGACCAGGCGGTGGGCGGCACTGCGCTGCATCGGGGTCGGCTCCAGGGTGTGTTCCTGTCCCCAATGCAACGACACCAGGATGACGGCGGTGCTGTCCTGCGCGCGCAACGCACGGATGCGGACCACCAGGGAGTCGATGGATTCCTGATTGACGGAGGGTGCTTCGGGAAGATACGGGAAATGCTCTAGCGGCATTTGCAGCGAGGCGATCAGCCAGACCCTCCGGGGATGCTCCGCCAACAGGACGGGCTGCGCGGCCTCCGCCATCGTGTTGCCCACCCCGACGGCCGTCATGCCGTATCGCTCCACGTTGTGCCACGTATCGACTAATCCGCGCCGACCTTGGTCCACCGAATGGTTGTTGGCCAGATTGAGATGGGTGAAGCCGTGGGCACGCAAAGCCTCCAACCACTCCGGTTCGGCACGGAACACGAACTTCTTCATCATCGGCGTTTTAAGCGCAGTGGCCGGGCATTCCAGATTCCCCACCACAAGGTCGGAATTGCGGAACAGGGAATCCGCCCTCGCGTCGAAGATGCTCTCTATGCCGTGGCTTTCTATCTGCCGACGCACGCCCCGGTCGAGGAGGATGTCGCCCGTGAAGGCCACCGTCAGCGTGTCCCCGCCCGACGACCGCACCGGTTGCGCCTGACCACCCTGGAAGGAGATCAGCACCGCAAACGTAAAACGCCAAAAAACCTTATAAACCAGCATTCTATCTCTACCGAGCTCTTGCCCCTGTCGGGGCTGTTTAAGGAAATTATTTAACCCATAACCAATAACCTTTTAACCCTCTAAACATTAAACCCTAAACCTTAAACCTTAAACCCTAAACCTTAAACCTTAAACCCTAAACCCTAAACCAACCTCAGCACCCCGTACTGTAATAAATCAAATCGTCATCCTTCTGCACCTTGACGGGGGCGATGATGCTCTCCATCCATTTGGGGACGCCGAGGCGGGGCTTGGTCTTCAACATTTCCTGCCACTCCTCGTCGGTGTGACGGGGGGCGCTGTAGGCATCGTGGAACTCCCGATAGGAGAAGACCGCGCCGCGTGTGAGGTAGAGGTAACCACCAATCTCCACAACGACATAGATGACATCGGCGGGGCCCACCGCATTATAAAGCACGGCTTTTTTCTCCATAGGAACATTGTCACCGTTGGCCGTGTAGAGATCGACCACCAGTGCCACTTTGCGGTCGGCACTCTCAATATCTTCCCATTTAAAATATTCGTCCTCGTTTTGCATCATATTCAGCGTCATGTTCTCGAACATGGCACCCACGATTTCCAACTGACGGTACTCCTGCTCGCTCAGCGTTTTGCCGGCAAGCTCTTTTTTGCTGCAGTTCAGGAAGAATTGCGCCTCTTCGGCCATGTCTTCGGTCAGCGAGAGCATCTTGTCCGTCATGATTCCGAAAGCGCCGAAGGCCTCTTTCGTGGTGTTCAGCAGGTCGATCACGACCGTCCAGAAGTCGATATTCGGTTCCACGTATGCTCTCACGATGGGGGCATCCGGCCCGCCATCGCCGCATTCAGCCGCGAAGGGCTGCTTGGCATAGAGGATGGCATCGTGTTTCAGCTCGGCGTAGGAGGCCAGCGCTGCGTTCAGGTCCTTCTTTCCCCATGCCGTACCGGTCATGAAATAGGGGGCATTCGACGGATGGCGGCCTTTGGAAAGTTCGAGGAGCACCTGCTGCCAGCGCACGGCGATGTTCTCCTTCCAATCGATTTCGCCCATCCGATTTTGCATACGGCTCATATTCGCATCGAACTCGCTCCAAGTCTCCCCCTCCTTGTCCAACTGGAGGGCGAGCGGACTGCCTCCCGCGGCAAAGAAATCGATGCCTTTCGGACAGAAACGCTGCGACACGTCGCTCTTCCAGTCGTACATCTCCTGCAGCACCTCGGCATCGGGCTGGTAACGCTGGGGCATCAGGTTGACTTTGTTATGGCCCGAATATTCGAATTTCGGACGGATACGCGTCTGCTTCTCGGCCAAAACATCCACCTCCGCGACGAATTTCTGCAACGCCTTGTCGTTTCCAATCAGCTTGGCATAGTCGTGCCGTTGCAGAATCTCATACACCTGCATCAGGGTGATATTGTCGGGTTGGCCCATGATGAACGTCATGGGATCGAAAATGGTCTTGAAGGCGGCATTCAGTTCGGCGTTCCCGCAGATGGTCTTGGCTAAGAAAGCGGCCCTGCGCATCATATTGGGCTTGTCGGTGTCGAAGGCGGCCGTCTGCACCCACATCATGCCGCGGAAATAGCGTTGCAGTCGCTCCGTGCGGGTGTAATGCCCGCGGGGTTGGAACAGGGCGTAAGGGAACATCGCCTTCGTATATTCCATGAAAGGCGAGAAAGCGGTGCTCGCGGAAGTGCATTTCGCCACCTCATCCTCCACCATTTTCTGGTATTGCGGGGCCACGGCGCTATTTTCCTTGGGGTCGAGCAGCCGCAGCGCGATGGCGAAATAGGCTTGGCTGTATTCGGCGAGCTCCTTCTCCTGCGCATTGACAGGTTTGGCGATGGAGTTCGTACATTCACGATAGCCCTTGCGACAGAAATCCTGCAACGCATCGAACAGCTTGCTCTCCTCGGCCCTGCGCAACATGCAGTCGAAATACATGTGGTAGAGCTGCAAATAGAGGTCGGTGGTGACGAAGCTGGGGAAGTCGTGGTAGTCGTTGTTCTCATACACCTGGAACAGCTGGTCGTAGGAGTCGGGCACAATGGCGAAGCCCTGTTTCGCGAGCATGTCCGTGAGCTTCGGGTCGGGATTCTCCAACTGGAAGCGGTTGATGAGATTGTCCAGCACCGGCTTGCCGTCGGCGAAGTTGCGCTTCTTAAGTTCCTCTTCCCTGGCCTTGAGCTTGGCCATGAAGACCTCTTCTTCCTTGGTAAACTGATACTCCGGCACCTTTTTACCCTCGTACTCCGCATCCATTTCAAGTTCCCATCTGCCCATCATGGTGTCCCAGTACCACGTGGTCTGATCGAACACCGAGCGCAGATCGGACATCGTGAACGCATATCCCTGTTTGGCGTAGAACGAATTGCGCAGCACCCGCAACTCATTGATGCTGAGGTTAGAGATATCCATATTGAGGTCTATCTTCTTGTTCAGCATCTCCACATCGATCTTTCCGTTGCCGGGAAGGATGTAGTGTTTCTTCTCAGTTTGTTGGCTCCATCCCATGAGGATGAGCATCGACAGCACGACTGTGACCAGTATTTTTTTCATATTGATTGAATGTTTGATTGACTTCTTCCAATGTTGCGTTAATCAGGATATATCTCGAGAAACGGGGCCCGAACCTCGACCATTCCCATTCGTCCAGGTTGTATTGTCCGTTCCAGCATCGTTCGATGCTGACTAATTTGCCGTCCGCCACGCGGAAATCCACGATCTCTTCGCCCAATCGCGATCCCATCCACAGCGGGCGGACTCTTCCGTCGCGGTTTTTGAAGACAAACAATCGGTTTCCTTTCTCGGGATAGAAGCGTGTGGACTTCACCACGCCCACCAATGCTTCCTCCACGCCGTCGCCGTCCACGTCGCCGGTGCGGAACTGATAGACAGGATGGGGCAGCAGCCACTCGTCGGACATGGAATCCGTGGTCAGCACCAGCACGTTACAGGTGTCGTTTATCTGCCGCAGCGAGAAGGTTTGGGCGGACAGGCAAAGGCCGTTCAGGCAGAACAACGACAGCACTATGGCGATGCGGGACAGCATAACAATGACATTGCGGTTTTGAAACGGCAAAAATACATTTTTCGTATAGACAGAAGAGGATTAAAAACATCACTTTTGTAGTCAAAAATTTTGTATCTTTGCCGTTTTAATGTTCAAGTAGAACTTAATTAGTTAATATACAATCAATAAAGTACTTTAGATTATGTCAAAAGCATTGTTTTTAGGCGACGAGGCGGTGGCACAGGCCGCTTTGGATGCCGGATTATCGGGAGTCTATGCCTATCCGGGCACTCCCTCAACGGAAATCACCGAGTTCATCCAGAACTCCAAACAGGGCAAGGCCGGTGAGGTGCACAGCATCTGGGCTGGCAACGAGAAAACCGCTATGGAGTCCGCCATCGGCATGTCCTACGCGGGCAAGCGCGCGATGGTCTGCATGAAGCACGTCGGTCTGAACGTGGCTGCCGACCCGTTCATGAACTCCTCCATCACCGGCGCCAACGGCGGTCTGGTGGTCGTGGTGGCCGACGACCCGTCGATGCACTCCTCCCAGGACGAGCAGGACTCCCGCTACTACGCCAAGTTCGCGCTCATCCCCTGTTTCGAGCCTTCCAACCAGCAGGAAGCCTACGACATCACCTACTACGCTTTCGAGATGTCGGAGAAGTTCCGCACCCCGGTGGTCATCCGTCTCACCACGCGCTTGTCGCACTCCCGTTCCGGCGTGGAACGCAAGGCCGAGCGTCCGCAGAACCCGCTCAAGCCCGAGACCGACCCCAAGCAGTTCATCCTGCTGCCCGCCAACGCCCGCAAGCATTACCGCAAGCTGTTGGACAAGCAGGCTGACTTCGAGAACGACTCGCTGAACTCCCCGTTCAACCAGTACATCGACGGTGCCGACAAGAGCATGGGTATCATCGCTTCCGGTATCGCCTTCAACTACCTGATGGAGAACTTCGAGGGTGGCAAATGCCCGTACCCCGTGCTGAAGATCTCCCAATACCCGCTGCCCACGAAGCTCATCGCCAAGATGGTTGACGAATGCGGCAAGGTGCTCATCGCCGAAGAGGGTTATCCCTTCATCGAGGAGCAGGTCCGCGGCGTGCTGAACCGCACCGGCAACATCATGGGCCGTTTGAGCGGCGAGCTTCCCCGCGACGGTGAGCTCAACCCGAACTTGGTGGCCAAGGCCCTCGGCATGCCCGACACCTACGGCGCACCCGTCCCGGAACTGGTCGTCCCGCGTCCGCCGGCATTGTGCGTGGGTTGCCCGCACATCGACTCCTACACCGCCCTGAACAAGGCGATGGAGAAATACGGCAAGGGCAAAGTCTTCTCCGACATCGGTTGCTACACCCTCGGTGCCCTTCCGCCCTACAACGCCATCTACACGACCGTTGATATGGGTGCTTCCATCACGATGGCCAAGGGTGCTGCCGACGCCGGCATGAGACCCTGCGTGGCCGTCATCGGTGACTCCACCTTCACGCACAGCGGCATGACCTCCCTGCTCGACTGCATCTACGAGAACACGCCCGTCACGGTGCTGATCCTCGACAACAGCACCACCGGCATGACCGGCGGTCAGGACTCCCACGCTCTCGGCGTGCTCGGCGAGATCTGCAAGGGCCTCGGCGTGAAAGAGGAGCACATCCACCGCATCAACCCGCTCAAGGGCCATCTCGAAGAGAATGTCGCCATCATTGAGAAGGAGATCGAATACGAAGGCGTTTCCGTGATCATCCCGACCCGCGAATGCATCCAGACCCTGAGCCGCAGAATGAAGAAACAACAGGCCGCGAAGAAGTAATGGTTATTGGTTAGTGGTTATGGGTTATTGAAAATATTTCCTTGAGCAGCCCCGACAGGGGCAAGAGCTCGGTAAAGCCCAAAACCCAAAGCCACGTAAATATTAACAACAAAATCAAACAAAGAAAAAATGAAAATCGACATTATATTAGCAGGAGTCGGCGGTCAGGGTATCCTTTCCATCGCCACGATTGTGGGTGCCGCCGCCATCAAAAGAGGAATGTACATGAAGCAGGCCGAAGTGCACGGCATGAGCCAGCGCGGCGGCGATGTGCAATCCCATTTCCGTCTTTCCGACAGCCCCATCGCTTCGGATCTGATCCCGCTGGGCAAGGCCGACATGATCATCTCCGTGGAGCCGATGGAGTCGCTGCGTTATCTGCCGTGGCTGAAGAAGGACGGTTGGTTGATCACCAACGACCAGCCTTTCGTGAACATCCCGAACTATCCCGACTTCGACGCCTTGAAGGCCGAGTTGGCGAAGGTGCAGAACTGCGTGGCCATCAACGCCGACCAGATTGCCAAGGACCTGGGTTCCGCCCGTTCCTCCAACATGGTGATCCTCGGCGCCGCCTCCCCGTACCTGCAGCTGCCGTTCGAGGAGATCGAGAACGCCGTGCGCGAGAACTTCGCCCGCAAGGGTGAGGAGGTCGTGAACGTGAACCTCGCCTGCCTCAAGGCCGGCCGCGAACTCGCCGAAAAGAAATAGTCACTTCCGCGCCCGATGAACAATCTCATCGAATTTTTCAAGAGGGCGTTTCACATCATCGTACTCGCCGTCCTTCTGATTCTGAGCCTTGTGATGCTCGGCAAGTCGTTGTCGTTCAACGAATACCGCATCTCGCGTGCGGTGCAGGGTATCGTAGGGCCGATTCAGAAGGGCGCCGCGGGGATGGTGCACAAGCTGCGTCTTGGCCCCGAGAACGAGGCACTCGTGCAACAGAACATTGAGCTGCTGCGCGAGCACGAGAACATGTTCATCGAGAAGGAGGACACCGTCATGACGGCGATGAGCACCCCCGACTCGACCAACCGCAGCCAGGTGCGCCTTTACGATTACACCTACGCGCACGTCATCTTCCGGACCGTGGACCGCGCCTTCAACTACATGATCGTGGACAAGGGCGCGCGTGACGGCATCAGCCGCGACATGGCGGTGCTGTCGCCGAGCGGTGTCGCCGGAGTGGTCACCGACGTGTCGCAGAACTTCGCCACCGTGCGGCCCATCCTCCACCCGGAGAGCCGCATTAGCGCCGTGGTGACCCCAGCCAACCAGAACGGCACCGTCATCTGGGAAGGCAACGACCCGGGAGTGGCCTATCTGGAAGCCATCCCCCAGCACTCCGAAATCAACATCGGAGACTCCGTGTTCACCAACGGATACTCCAACATCTTCCCCAAGGGGCTCCTCATCGGCACCGTCAAGGAGGTGCAGGTCGGCAACAACGCCAGCTTCCTCACCATCAAAATCAAACTGGCCACCCACTACACCGACATCTACACGGTCTATCTCGTCGAGAACCTCTTCAAATCCGAATTAGACACCCTGAAAGCAAACTTCAAAGATGAATAACGTCATAGCCAACATATTGCGCTTTTTTGTGCTCCTGCTCGTCCAGGTGGCCATCTGCCAGCATATCAGCTTGTTCGGCTATATGACACCGGCGTTGTTCCTGCTCGCGCTCTATCTGCTGCCCTTGGAGATGCCGCTGTCGTTGCAGTACGTCATCGGCTTCGCCACGGGTTTCGTGACAGACGCCTTCGCGCACACCCTTGGCGTCTCCTCCTTCGCCTGCACGCTCCTGATGTTCCTCCGCCCCTACATCGTGCGGATGCTCAACGGCGCCAACAACGTCAAGTTCGAGAACATCGACCGCCCCGTGCCCGGCGTCAAGGACTTCCGCTGGGTATTCCTCTACACGCTGACCCTGACCTCCATCTATGAGGTCGTCGCCGTGCTTCTCGAAACCATGACCTTCAAAAACTTCGGGCACACGCTGCTCGTCATCGTCGGCAACACCCTATTCTCCGTGTTCGTCATTCTCTGCATCGAATACATCTTCCATTCCCGCGTGAAAAATGAACCGTAACGTCTGGACTGTCCTCTTTGTGATACTCGGCAGTATATGCCTGTATTCCTGCAGCTCCGTGCGTCATTTGCCGCCTGGACAGTCGATGTTGGTGAAAAACGAGGTGAAGGTGGTGGATGCCAAAAGCCCCGACTTCGACAACCTGAGAACCTACGTGCGCCCCGTCACGAACAAGAAGTTCATGGACCTGTTCCGCATCAAGACGGTGTTTTACGATTGGGGACAACCGACCTACGACAAAAACGGGAACACCAAAGACGGCAAGTTCAAGAAATTCCTGCGCGAAAAGGTCGGCGAGCCTCCCGCACTTCTCGACAGCATGGAAATCAAGAACTCCGTCGATCAGCTCAAAATCGTGATGAAGCAGATCGGCTACTTCGATGCCGATGTCGATTACAAGGTAACTTACAGACGGAAAGACCACAAAAAGTCGAAGGTGGATTATTTCATCACCGCACACGACCCATACACCATCAGCAAGATAAATTACGACATCTCCATACCGGAATACAAGCGCATCGTGGTGCTCAACATGCGCAAGAGCGTGCTTTACGACGGGATGCAATACAACGAGAACCGCATCAACGACGAGTTGACACGCATCATCAACCTCATCCGCAACGAAGGATACTATTACGTCGAGAAGTCCATCATGCGCTGCAACGTGGAATACGACCCGCCGGACAGCAGCGGCGTGAACCCGCGGTCGGTGAACATCACCATCCTGCTCAACATCCCGCAAGGGGACAACGCCTCCCGCTATCTCTACAAATATCACATCAACGACATCTATGTGAACCCCGACATGCCGTCCCTCTCCGCGTCGGATGCGGTGTATGACACGACCTTTTACCCCTATCATACCCGACGGGACAGCTCTCGGTTGTACTTCATCGAGGAGCGATCGATCGGAGAAGTACAAAAGCCCTATTTCTCCTACAAGAAACTATCGGACGCCATTTTCACGCGCACAGGGCAGAACTACTCGCAGATGTACCGCGACCTCAGCAGCCGTGCCCTCAACAGTTTGGATAACTTCGACTATATCAACATCCTGTTCAAGGAGAACGAAGCCCTGCTGGACACGGTCAACAAGACCGGCGCGTTGGATGTCTATTATCGGATGATTCGCAAAAAGCGACACACTTTCGGCGGGCAGGTAGAGCTGCGCAACGACAAGTCCGCCATCTCCTTGCAATACACCAACCGCAACATCTTCCGGGGAGCGGAACACTTGACACTCAACTTGTCAGGAGGTTATTTCTACTATTCGTTGAGCAACCTTTTCAAGAACAACACGACCTACTCGTACCCGGAATTCGGGGTGTCGGCATCGTTGGATTTCCCGAACCGCCTGTTCCTGTTCAACAACCTCATCAGCGAGAACACCGTTTCACGCAGCACCTCCCTGAAACTGGGTGTCAACTATTCGGGACTATACCACAAGCTGATGTACAATGCAGCCCTCATCTACCGTTGGAGTCCGTCGGCTTATATGTCACACAGTGTCAGTCCGATAGACATCAGCACCATCAACAACACTGACAAGCGGCTCTCTTTCCTGATGAACTATGACTCATATCCGGAGTCCTATCAGAAGCGCTTCGGCAAGTTCATGCTTTTCTCCGCCAAATATTCATTCAACTATCTGATTCCGAAATTCTTGGAGTCGAGACGCCACAACATGCACTTAAGTATAAGCGCTGAATCGTGCGGCACGATGGTCTTTGGATTGAACAAACTGATTTCCCCGAACGATCGATGGGAAATCGGCCAGAACAGCTTGGACAGTGTAGGCTACAGCTACTCCTCATTCGAGAAAATCGATTTGCTCTGGAACTACACGTTCACCATCAACAAGGAGAATTCCATCGCGATGCGGTCGGATATCGGCTTCATCATCCCGCTGGACAAAGAGTCGTATATTCCCTACGAAAAGGGGTTCTATATGGGTACGAGCAACAGCATGCGCGGCTGGAGTTATCGCGGACTCGGTCCCGGCAGCTACCAGCGCGGCGCCGACTCGCTCTACACCGGCGACATCAAGCTGGAGTTCAATTTCGAGTACCGCGGCACGATTTACCGCTCGCTCAAGTACGGCATCTTCACGGATGTGGGCAACATCTGGTTGGCGCGCAAAAACAAAGACATGCCCGGCGCGGAATTCGCCTTCGACCGGTTCTACAAAGAACTGGCTGTGGATGTGGGCGTTGGCTTGCGGCTCGACTTCAACTTCTTCGTCATCCGGGTGGACTACGCAGTGCCCGTTTACGACCCGACCCGCAGCGAAGAAGAGGGCAGCGTTATCAACTGGAACTGGGTATCGATTTCCGAACACCCGTTCCATGTCCTACAAGGACTGAAAATCGCCATCGGCTATGCATTTTAATCGGCAAACAAAAATCACAACAATATGGTACTCAGCGTAATAACTCCCTGCTACAATGAAGAGTTGGTGGTGGAAGAGACCTACCGACGGCTCAAGGAAGTGATGGCCAAAACCGGGATGGACTATGAGTTGGTGTTTATCAACGACGGAAGCCGCGACAACACCTATCCGCTGCTGTTACGGCTTTCGGAGTCGGACAAGACGGTCAAAATCCTCAACTTCTCCCGTAATTTCGGCCACCAGTGCGCGGTGACTGCCGGCATCAACCACTGCACCGGCGACTTGGCGGTCATCATCGACGCAGACCTGCAGGATCCTCCTGAGGTGATTCTCGACATGCTGGAAATCTACCGGCGGGAGCAGGCCAACGTCGTGTACGGGGTCCGGAAATCGCGCGAGGGGGAGAGCTGGTTCAAGTTAACGACAGCCAAATGGTTCTACCGCATCCTGAACAAGCTTTCCGACGTGCAGTTCCCCGTTGACACCGGCGACTTCCGCCTCATCGACCGTAAAATCATCGATGAGTTCAACCGTCTGCACGAGAAGAACAAGTACATCCGCGGCCTCGTCAGCTGGATGGGCTACAAGCAGGTGCCATGCTACTACGAGCGCAAGGAACGGTTCGCAGGAGAGACCAAATACCCGCTCCGGAAAATGCTCAAATTCGCCTCCACGGGGTTACTCTCCTTCTCCAAAAAGCCGCTGAAGTTAGCGATTTGGTTAGGCGTGCTCTCCGTTTTGGTAGGACTAATCTATGCGCTTGTCATCCTGATACTCAAAATCATACATCCCGAATCGTTTGTGCTGGGCTGGACCTCGACAATATTCATGATTATCTTCTTCGGCGGCATCCAACTGCTCACCATCGGGGTCTTGGGCGAATACATCGGCAACCTGTTCGACGAGGCGAAGGACAGGCCCGAGTACATTATCAGCGAGAAAGTGAACTTTTAACGAAAAACGGCTGGAAAATCCAGCCGTTTTTGTTATTTTCGGTAGATGACGCTGCCGCTACCTTGATGCGTGGCGAGGATGAGCACCTCGGCAATCTGCACGTGGGCAGGGGCGTTGGCGGCATAGACGGCCACCTCGGCGATGTCGTCGCCGGTCAGCGGGGTGATGCCCTTATAGACGTTGGCGGCCCGCTCGGTATCGCCGTGGAAACGCACGTTGCTGAAGTTGGTCTCCACAAGGCCGGGTTTGAGATTGGTGACGCGGACGGCCGTGTTGGCCACATCGAGGCGCAGGCCGTCGGAGAGAGCCTTCACCGCCGACTTGGTGGCGCAATAGACGTTCCCGTTGGGGTAAGCGGCATCGCCGGCCACCGACCCGATGTTGATGACATGGCCGCGGTCGCGCTGCACCATGCCGGGCACGATGAGCCGCGTCATAGTGAGCAACCCCTTGATGTTGGTGTCGATCATCGTTTCCCAGTCTTCCCAGCTGCCCTCGTATTCGGGCTCCAGACCGAGCGCCAGTCCCGCGTTGTTGACCAGCACGTCGATGTCACGCCACTCCTCAGGCAGGCTGTTGACACTGCGGGCGGCGGCTTCGCGGTCGCGCACGTCGAAAGCGAGGGTCAGCACCTGCGTTCCCTTGCCAACCAGTTCGTTACGGATTTCCTCGAGACGCTGCTCGTTGCGCCCCGTCAGTATCAGTCTGTCGCCGTTCGCGGCGAACTTCCTTGCGCATCCGAGCCCGATACCGCTCGTCGCGCCTGTGATCATTACGATTTTGTTCATTCTATGTTCGTTTTAATTTGTCTGTACTTTGCGTCTGTTGCCACGCTTATGCTTTTGGGTTCAAACGGTCCTGCAAATCCCGCTTGTTCTTCCCGATATAGAGGCAATAAAGGGTCAGATCGGTAGCCACCAACAAGGCGTTGAATACATAGAGAAAAACCACTATATCTCTGCTATACAGCAGTTTGTGGACAATTCCGAAAATGTATCCTAAGATGACCAAGGACATAAAAAACGGGCTTTTGCCGATGACGACCTTGGTACGGAGCGACTTGGCGATAGACACCGGCCAGCTCACCGCGAAACAGAGCAGAAAAAGGACTTCCCAAATGCTGAAATCTCCCGAAAACAGATGTACCATATCACTTTTTTTTCAAGCGGCAAAGATACGCTTTTTTTATATTTTGCGACATCGGTTTAGAAAAACGAGACCAACGATTTGGACGTTCCCAGACAAACAAAACCAACGGATTGACATGAAAAAACTCACCCTTTCGGTTGCAGACTATGACGGTACTCGCTGGGCGAAAGGCCGAGGTGCTTGGTGCAGTAGCGGCTGAAGTAGCTCAACGATGTGAAGTTCATGCGGTCGGCTATCTGCGTGAGCGAGAGCCGCTCATCATCGAGATATTTTTTCAAGATGGGTACCGTGTGGCGGTCGATGAAGCTGCTGACGCTGTGGCCGGTGACGCGTTTGACCGTGGCGGAGAGGTACTTCGGCGATACGTGCAGTCGTTCAGCGTAGTAGCTCACCTCACGCTCCGTGCGGCTGATGCCCGTGGAGAGCAAATCCATCAGCTGCTTGACGATATAGGCCGTGCGGTCGCTGTGGGTATCGGTGGCCTCGCGCCGGGCGTGAAGCTCGAAGATGTCGTATATCATGGTCAGGCAGAGGCTCCCCATCATCTCGCGGTAGAAGAGCAGGTGGCGGTCGTCAAGGCGGTCGCGTAGGCGGTGGAGGTCCTCCAGCAGGATTTCCGCCTGACGGTCATCGACCTTGATGACGGGGTTCTGGTTAAGGCTGATGCTGCCCCCGATGCTGTAGTTGTTCGACGGCAGCAGTCCACCGAGGTATTTGTTGTCGGCGGCGAACCATTCGACCTGCATTCCCGGGGCAGCGGCGAGGTTCTTGGCTCGAGAGGGGTTCGGCATCACCACCAGGTCGTTCTTTCCGATATGGTAGCACTTCCCGTTGAACACGAAACTCCCCTCCCCCGCCGTGCAGAGCAGGTGCATGCAGGTGTGGCTCAGTTCCGGCGCGTTCATCGCGAGGAAGTCGGTGGAATAGAGGAAGTCAACTTTCATGGCGCGAAAGTACAAAATCTTTCTGAAGCGAGGTGTATTTTTTCTACAATTTGTGAAAACAATGATGTTTTTTGTGAAACTTACGCAACGTGAAAGGTTGTATTTTTGCCTCGTCAAATTGACAAGGACAAGTAATATATTATAAAATAAAGAAAACCAATACGTTATGCAAGAATTTATCGTTGACCCGAGACAAAGTACGCCCGAGGAATTGGCGGAAGGGATGCGTCAGGCGCAAACCTTGTTCAAACTCAACCACACGATGCCCTACACCGAAGAGTACAACGCGCTCGCCAAAGAGCTGTTCGGCCATGATGTGTTTGCGGACGGCGGTTTCGTGATGCCCGGACTGACGGGTGTCTGTTTCGACCGCGTGCAATTAGGCAAGGGCGTGATGATCATGAACAACTGCCTGATGATGGCCCGCGGCGGCATCACCATCGACGACCATGCGATGGTCGCCGCCAATGCGCAGCTCATCAGCAACAACCACGACCTCCACGACCGGATGCTGCTCACCTGCAAGCCCGTCCATATCGGCAAGAACGCCTGGATCGGGGCGGGTGCCACCATCCTGCCCGGCGTGACCGTCGGCGACAATGCCGTGGTGGCCGCCGGCGCCGTGGTGACCAAGGACGTGGCCCCGAACACCATTGTGGGAGGGAATCCGGCGAAGTTGATTAGGGTGATTAGTGATTAGTGAATTTGAGTATATGAGGAACGATAAAAACCAAATACAATGAAAAGAATCGCATTATTTGCCATTGCAGTGCTCGTGCTGCTCGGCTGTCAACCGAAAGAGGAAGTTTTCGCACAGCAATCCCAGGGTTCAGTAGTCTATATGACCAAGGAGATCACCCCCGAAGCACTGATCAGCATCTACCAAGCGCTTGGTGTGCCGGCTGAAGGCCGCGTGGCCGTGAAAATCTCCACTGGCGAGTCGGCCAAAAGCAACTATCTGCGCCCCGAACTGATCAAGGATCTTGTGCAGATGGTGAATGGTACCATTGTGGAGTGCAATACAGCGTACGGCGGCAACCGTTCCACAACCGCCAACCACCGCAAAGCCATCGAAGAGCGTGGCTTCAACCAGATCGCCATAGTCGATATCATGGACGAGGACGACACGATGCACTTGCCTGTCACGGATACTAAACACTTGAAATACAATATTGTAGGTTCGCATCTTGCCAACTACGATTTTATGATCAACCTGGCCCACTTCAAAGGACATGCGATGGGCGGCTTCGGCGGCGTGCTGAAGAACGCCAGCATCGGAGTGGCCTCGCGCAACGGCAAGACCTATATCCACACCAACGGACAAAGCGAGGACTACACCCACCTCTGGGAATACATCCAGCCGCAGAATCAGGACAAGTTCCTCGAGTGTATGGCCACTGCCGCCGCTGCGGTGCATGACTACTTCAAAGGCAAGGTTCTCTACATCGCCGTGATGAATAACATGAGCATTGACTGCGACTGCAACGGCAATCCCACCCCTGTGGCGCTCAAAGACATCGGCATCCTCGCCAGTACTGATCCCGTGGCCCTCGACCAGGCCTGCATCGACCTCGTCCTCGGTCAAGAGCAGAGTGCCGACAACGATGTCGCCTCCATGAAAGAGCGCATCGAGAGCCGCCACGGCATCCATACCGTCGAACACGCCGAAAAGATCGGTCTCGGCAGCCGCAAGTACACGATTATCAGCATCGACAAATAATACCGTAAGAATATGTTTTTCGACAGAAACGAACAGAAACAAGTGGTGGCACTGTTGGGTGCCGGAAGTATGGGAACCGCCATCGTGCGCCGTATCGGGGCGGGCAAGAAAATCCTGTTAGGCGACATCAGCGAGGAAACGCTGAAACGCGTCGGCGAGGATTTCAGCCGCTGCGGATATGATGTGGAGACGTTAGTAGTGAACGCTTTGCAAAAGGAAAGCATCGAGGCTTTTGCTCGGAAGGCAGCCGAACTGGGTCCCGTGATGTATTTCATCGACACAGCTGGTGCATCGCCCAACCAGGCCAGTCCGGAGCACATCGTCAACCTCGACATGGTAGGCACGGGCTATGCCGTGGATGCCTTCGGGGAGGTGATGGCCGAGGGCGGCGCAGGACTCCTCATCAGCAGTCAGGCGGCCTATATGTACCCGATTCCCAACGACATAGAGTTGCAATTGGTGAACACCCCGACGGAAGAGCTGAAAAACGTGAAATTCATTCAGGAGGTGGCTATGCAGAATAGCGGTTTCGCCTATATGATTGCCAAGCGGATGAACCACCTGCAAGCACAGCGGGCGGCGGCCACTACTTGGCGCAAACGTCGTGCCCGCATCAATTCCATTTCACCGGGTGTCATCGTCACCCCGTTGGCCTACGATGAATTCCGGGCCAGCGGAGAAGGCTATCAGGCGATGATTGACGCTTCCGCCGCCCAGCGCACAGGTACCAGTGACGAGATTGCCGAGGCCGCCGCTTTCCTGTTGGGCGAGCACGCCAGGTTCATCACCGGCACCGACCTGCTCATCGACGGCGGCGTGATCGCAAGCATCCGTACAGGCGAATTCAAACTTTGGCAATAAAATCAACAGGTTATGAACATCAAAAACATCCTCATCGTACTCCTCGCTGTGGTTTTCGCCACGGGCTGCAACGGACAGAATAAAAACAATATGGAGACGTTTCAGGAAACGTCTCTACAGAACGAACAAACATCAAATTCCGGAAATATGAGCAAATCCATCGTCATTTTCTTCTCCCACGCGGGAGACAACTATTCCGTCGGCGTCATCGACACGGGCAACACCAAGATCGTGGCCGACTACATCAGTGAAATCACGGGCGCCGACCAGTTCGAGATCGTCACCCACAAATACGACGGCATGGCCTACACGCCGCTCATCGAGCTGGCCAAGAAAGAGGCCGCTGCGGGCGAACTGCCACCTTACGAGGGCACAGCTCCCGACCTCAGCGGCTACGACACCGTCTTCATAGGCGGTCCCGTATGGTGGGGCACCTACCCGCAAGTGATGTTCACGCTGTTCAAGGACATCAACCTCGACGGCAAGACCGTCATCCCCTTCACCACCCACGAAGGCAGCGGCCTGGCCAGTTGCGCCAGCGACGTGCGCAAAGCTTTCCCGAAAGCCAACGTCACGGGCGAGTTCAGCATCTACGGTCACGAGGTGCGCAGCGGCAAGGCGAAGATGGAGCGGTGGCTGAAAGGACTCAGATAATCGTAAAATCATCCTGAAATTATGAAATACACACATTTAGGAAACAGCGGCATTGAAGTCAGCCGCATCTGCGTCGGCTGCATGTCGTATGGTAAGCCCTCGGAGGACTTCCACCTGTGGACCCTCAATCAAGAGGAGACCACGAAGATGATCAAGCACGCCCTCGACCTCGGGGTGAACTTCTTCGACACCGCCAACGTCTATTCACACGGCACCAGCGAGGAGTTCTTAGGCAAAGCGCTGAAAGACCTCGGCGTCGCCCGCGACCAGGTGGTGCTCGCCTCGAAAGTCTATTTCAACGAGGGCAAGCTCTCCGCCGCGGCCATCCGTCGCGAGATCGACGGCACGCTGCAACGTCTGGGCACCGACTATCTCGACCTCTACCAGATTCACCGTTTCGACTACGGCACGCCCATCGAGGAGACGATGCAAACGCTGCACGAGTTGGTGCGGAGCGGCAAAGTGCGGGCCATCGGGGCCTCGGCGATGTACGGCTACCAGTTCCACAACATGCAGATCTGCGCTGAGCGCAACGGCTGGACGCTGTTCTCCACGCTGCAGAACCACTACAACCTCCTCTATCGCGAGGATGAGCGCGAGCTGATTCCCGTGGCGAAACAGTACGGCGTGTCGCTCATCCCTTACTCTCCCCTCGCCAGCGGACACCTCACCCGCAAGGAGTGGAACAGCGCGTCGAAGCGCAACGAGACCGACAAGGTGATGCACAGCAAATACGACCACGCCATGGAGAACGACATGCTGATCGTCGCCCGCGTGGCGGAGGTGGCGGAACATCTCGGCGTGACGATGACGGAAGTCGCGTTGGCCTGGCTGCTGAAGCGGGGTGTCGCCGCGCCCATCGTGGGAGCCACGAAAGTGCCGCACTTCAACGACGCGGTCCGCGCCCTGGATCTCGACCTCAGCGACGAAGACGCCGCCTACCTCGAAGAGCCCTACAAAGCGCACGAAGTGGTGGGAGCGCTGTGAGAGTTAGCAGTTAGCAGTTAGCAGTTAGTAGTTTTGCGGTGAAACGGGAAGTGTTGGAGGTGGCTGTTGGATAGCCTGCGGCTGTTGGTTAGCCCTCGACTGTTGATTGCTTCGTGTTACATGAAGTAATCAACACGAAGTAACCAACATGAAATAACCAACACGAAGTAACTAACACGAAGTCACCAGCTTTCCGTTTTATTCAAGAAAAGTTGTATCTTTGCCAAGTCTTTTGAATTGGACAAATGCGAAAACCAAAACGACAATGAACAAAAACGAACTCTTAGCAGCCATGTCGGACAGTTATGCGAAACTGAACGAGCAAATCGGCAAAATGACAGATGACGAACTGAACGCGACCTTCCAGTTCGCCAATGACCAAAAAAAATGTGGCGCACGATGGATTTACGACCAATGCGCCCGCGACCTCCTCATACACCTTTATGAATGGCAGGTGCTGATGCGCGAATTTGTGAACAACATCCGCGAAGGCCATCAAAGGGACTATCTGCCCGACGAATATCGCAAAAACTACCACGAGATGGACAAGATGCTGGTGGAAAAACACCTGAACACCTCGTTCCAGGAGGCACAGCGGCTTCTGGAGCAGACCCATGACGAAATGATTCAGCTGGCGGACAGCTTTTCCGAGGAGGAACTCTTCACAAAAGGCTACTACAAGTGCACCTACACTACCGATATGGCCGCTTACTTCGCGAGCGTCACCACAAGTCCCTACAAGCAGGCTCTGAAGATGTTGAAGACGCACCAAAAGAAGCAGAAGACTTCGTGTTAACATTTACTCTCCAACATTCACTTAACCTAATTTCACCCGATAAGTAAAATAGAAACGATGACTATCCGACTTGAGCAACCCGAAGATTATCGCGAGGTGGAGGACCTCACCCGCACGCCCTTCGCCGAGAAGGCCAAGCTGATGCTGCGGACCGAGAGGCTGACGCTTCGTCCCTGGTTTGAGAGCGACGCCGACTCCTTGTTCAAATACGCCTCCGACCCCGACGTGGGGCCCCGTGCGGGCTGGCCACCGCACAACAGCGTGGAGGAAAGCCTGAAAATCATCCGCACGGTATTCCACAACGATTCCAACTGGGCCATCGAACTCAACGCGACGGGAGAAGCCATCGGGGCCATTGGCTACGGTCCTTCGTGCGAGTGTAACCTCCCCGCCCGCGAGGGAGAGCCCCTCTGCGGCTATTGGGTGGCCAAACCGTACTGGAACCGAGGCATCTGCACGGAAGCACTTCAAGCAATGTTAGACTATATCCGCAGAACGACGGACATCCAATCGCTCATCAGCGGGCATTTCGTTGACAATCCCGCCTCCGGCCGTGTGATGGAGAAATGCGGATTCAAGCCCACCGGGGAAACTTGCATTGACGAGACCCAATATCAAGGCAAAGACAGACCTATCAGGGTGCTGAGGCTGGAGCTGAAATAGCCTTCGTGTTGGGGAGCCTTCGGCTGTTGGTTAGCTTCGCTGTTGGTTAGCTTCGCTGTTGGTTAGCCTTCGGCTGTTAGTGAGCTTCGCTGTTGGTTACTTCGTGTTAACATGAAATAACCAACACGAAGTAACCAACATTCAATATTGCCACATCAGCTGTTATCAGGTTGCGAAGACGCAGAAAAGCGGGAACCTGCTTGGCTTGGCGCCACACCGAAATGCCGCTTATAGACACGGCTGAAATGCTGCGGATAGCTGAACCCGAGCGCGTCGGAGACTTCTCCCACCGTATGTCCGCCGGCTAACATCTCGTTGGCCCGCGCCATCAGGAACCGCCGCAGGAACACCGTGGCCGAATCGCCGGTCAGCTCCTTCACAAGGTCGCCGAAATAGTTGGGCGACAGGAACAACTCCTGCGCACAGTAGCGCACGGTGGGGAGCCCTTTCACATGTTGTTTGCCCTCTTTGTAGTAGTGGTCCAACAGCGTCTCCAAGCGTCGCAGCAGGTCGGGATGCTGGCTGAACGAGACCTGCATCTGCCTGGAGTAGAACCGGGCGATGTACTCCAGCACCAACGCCAACCGCGCCACCACAATGTTGACGGTGTGGCCGTCTTGCTCCGGCTGCAAAAGCTCCGTCCGCATCTCCTCGAGAAGCCGCACAAGGATGTCGCGCTGCTGGTCGTCCAATGCTAACGTCTCGCTGACATTATAGGTGAAATAGGTGTAGCTTGACATCCGCCGGCCCAACTCGCGCCCGTTCAGGAGGTCGGGGGAGAAAAGCAGCGCCCATCCTTCCGCCTGTATCTCCTCACCGGTGTCGGTCTTGCCCCCGATCTGGCCGGGCGAGACGCACATCAGCGTGTGCTGCGGCATATCGTACTGCAGTTGCCCGTAGGAAAGCGCCTCCATGCGCTGGTCCGCGATGAAGATTCCATACACATCGTAGCTGTTCAGACTGTGGCGGCAATGCTCCAGTTCATCGTAGTGTATCACACTGATGTGCGGGTGCAGCACCGGTGCCCCGATATAACGCGCATAGTCATTGACATTGTGGACTTTAAGTATCTTACTCATCCCGTCTTTCGTTGGTGGAATCAAGGACGCAAAGTTAAAAAAATTCCGAATCCGTAAAAGTGTTTGATTATTCCGTAAACCGTTTAACCTTGTTTATGCTTGACGTTGTACTTTTGCAACATAAAGAACAATTAGTTATTTATCAAACTTAAAATATTGAAAATATGAAAGATACAAAAATCGCATTAGGCACTTGGGCATGGGGCTCGGGCGCATTCGGCGGCGATGCCGTCTATGGACTCAACACCAACGAGGAGAATATGAAGCCCGTTTTTGAAGCGGCTGCAAAGGCCGGCTTGGGCCTTTGGGACACGGCCACCGTGTATGCCATGGGCGACTCGGAGCGTATTCTCGGCCAGTTCGTCGCCTCCGTCCCGCGCGAATCCGTGCAAATATCCACCAAGTTCACCCCGCAATTGGCGGAGATGTACGACAACTCGGTCGAGAAGATGGCCAACGCCTCGATGGAGCGCATGGGCATCGACTACATCGACATGTACTGGATCCACAACCCGATGGATGTCGAGCGTTGGACGCCGGGACTGATCCCGTTACTCCAATCGGGCAAGGTGCGCCAAGTGGGCGTGTCGAACCACAACATCCGCGAGATTGAGCGCGCCAACGAGATCTTGGGCCAGGCGGGGTTCCGAGTGAGCGCCGTGCAGAACCACTTCTCGCTGCTCTACCGTTCGAGCGAGCGCGGGGGTGTGCTCGACTACTGCCATCGCAACGACATCCGTTTCTGGTCCTACATGGTGCTGGAGCAGGGTGCGCTGACCGGCCATTTCTCACCGGCTAACCCGCTGCCCGCCGACAGCGACCGCGGACGCAAATACAACCCTGTACTCGACCGTCTGCAGGCCCTCACCGATGAGATGAAGGCTATCGGAGAGAAATATGGCGCATCGTGTTCGCAAATCGGCATCGCCTGGGCCATCGCCAAGGGCACCATGCCCATCGTCGGCGCCACGAAAGAGCGTCACGTGGTGGAAGCCGCGGCTGCAGCCGACATCGCACTCACGGCCGAGGAGGTCGCCCGTCTGGAGACCTTGGCCGACGCCACCGGCATCGACACCCGCGGCGACTGGGAACACACGATGGAATAAAAAAATCCCTATTTTTGCAAGAAAAAAAAGAGAGTGTCTCACACTATGAGGAAAGCACTGATAATCAGCTTTATGACATTGCTTATGGCGCACGCTTCCGCGCAAATTGACCTCCACAGCCACGCTATCACGCAGGGCTACCTCGACTACATCAAGGCCAACGGCGCCGAGATGGACGAAGGGTTTCCCATCCCGGGCTGGGATGTGGAGAAGCACATCGCCTTCATGGACAAAGCCGGCATCCAGACTTCGGTGTTGACGATGCCCGCGCCGCAGCCTGACAAAGAGGCCTACCTAAGCCACCTCCAGACCGCCCATTTCAAGAAGTACAAAGAAGGCACCGCCCAAATGGTGAAGTCGCTGAGGCTGATCGACACCCAACCGATGGTGGGGATGGAGATGCTGGGACATTGAAAAAACAAACAAATCAAGAGCAATATGAAACACACCCTTCTGATTTTTGCCGCCGCCGTCGTTTTATTGGCCGGCTGCAACAAGACAACAAAAACAGACAAAGATATGAACACTTTGACATTCAACGAGAAACAGGCGGCGGCAATGTCGGCCATCGCTTGCTACGAGGCGCAGGGCGACCAAGCGTCGCTGGCCACCGCTATTAACGAGGGCTTCGACGCGGGGCTTACCGCCAACCAGATCAAGGAGGCCCTCTCGCAACTCTACGCCTACACGGGCTTCCCACGTTCACTCAACGCGCTGGGCACCCTGCAGAAGGTGATGGAGCAGCGCGGTGAGGTGGAAATCGGCACCGAGTCCACTCCCCTACCCTCCAACTACGACGCCCTGAAACAAGGCACCGAAGTGCAGACCAAACTGTCAGGACAGCCCTTCGACTACAAGTTCTGTCCCGCCGAGGACTACTACCTCAAGGCGCACCTCTTCGGCGACATCTTCGCCCGCGACCTGCTGACCCACGCCGACCGTGAGTTGGTGACCGTCAGCGCCTTGGCTGGTCTGGAGGGCGTGGAACCCCAGCTGGCCGCCCACGTGCGCGGCGCACGGAACATGGGTCTGACCGACGCCCAGTTGCTCGCTATCCCGAAGGTGTTGCAGGAGCGTGTGGGCAAAATGGAGGCGCACCGTGTCGCCGTGGCCATTCAGCAGTTGGGCATCAGCGATTCAGTTAACAACCACCTCGCCAGCGATATATACGTCCAGGACTACGTTGATTTGAAGTCGAACTGGCGACGGGGCGAGCCGAATACCGCCTACGCGCAGTACTTCATCGGCAACAGCTACCTTGCGCCCTACGACGGCGGTATGGTCAACGTATCTTTCGAGCCGGGCTGTCGCAACAACTGGCACATCCATCACAAGCAGGTGCAGGTGCTGGTGTGCGTCTATGGCCGTGGCTGGTACCAGGAATGGGGCAAACCTGCGGTCAAGCTGGAGCCCGGCGTGATCATCGAGATCCCCGAAGGCGTGAAACACTGGCACGGCGCCGCCAAGGACAGCTGGATGCAGCACCTCACCTACCACAAGGACGTGCAGGAAGGGGCCAGCAACGAGTGGTTAGAGCCCGTCACCGACGACCAGTATGGCGCTTTGAAATAACCAACATTCACACACCAACATTTACTTAAAGATATGAAAGCACTCCTTATCAACGGCAGTCCCAACGCGAAGGGCTGCACCTTCACCGCCTTGAGCCTTGTGGCGGAAGAATTACAGAAAAACGGCGTGGAAGCCGAAATCGTCCACGTGGGACACAAAAACATCCACGGCTGCATCAGCTGCGGGAAATGCTATGAAACAGGCAGATGCGTCTTTGATGACATCGTGAACGAAGTCGCCCCGAAATTCGAGCAAGCCGACGCGCTAGTCATCGGTTCGCCGGTCTATTACGCGGGCATTGCCGGCACGATGAAATCCTTCCTCGACCGCCTCTTCTTCAGCACGCACTTCCGGAAGTGCATGAAGGTGGGCGCCGCGGTCTGCTCGGCCCGACGCGCCGGCACCACCGCCACCTTCGACCAGCTGAACAAGTACTTCACCATCAGCGAGATGCCCATCGCCAGCACCCGCTACTGGAACATGGTGCACGGTCACAGTGCCGAAGACGTGATGCAGGATGCGGAGGGCGTGCAGTGCATGCGCATCCTCGGCCGCAACATTGCCTTCCTCGTCAAGGCCATCACCGCGGAGAAGGAGCTCAACGGTCTGCCCGAGGCGGAAGAAGCGGTATTCACGAATTTCATCCGGTAAAATGACGAACGACAAACCCACAGGAAAAGACTACGTCGGCAGCGACGACCTCTACGCCGACGTGCAGCGCACCATGCGGCTCTGCGCCGAGATGAACAGCGGCTACCACACGGAGGCCGAGGTTCGCGACTGTCTGCGCGAGATCACCCGCAGCGAGGTGCCCGACACCGTGCGCGTCTTCCCGCCGCTCAACATCAACTACGGACCGGGCGTACGCTTCGGCAACGACTGTTTCCTCAACTTCGGTTGCACGCTGTTAGCCATCGGAGGCATCACCATCGAGGATGACGTCTTCATCGGGCCGCATTGCGTGTTGGCCACCGAATACCATCCCGAAGATCCTGCCAAGCGCCACACGTTGCTCACCAAACCCATCGTGGTGAAGCGCAACGCCTGGCTCGGTGCCGACGTGAAAGTGCTGGCGGGCGTCACCATCGGCGAGAACGCCATCGTGGCCGCTGGCAGCGTGGTCACCAAGGACGTGCCCGACAATATGGTGGTGGCAGGGAGTCCGGCCAAGGTGATTAGGGAAATAAAGAATAACTAAATCAACAAAATAACAATGAAAAAACTCATCCTCCTCGCCCTCGCGGCACTGACACTGGCCGCCTGCGGCAACAAGCAAGAGACAAAAAACAACGAGAATATGAAACAGGAATTGACCCTCACGCAGGAGTGGGACAAGGTGTTCCCGCTGAGCGAGAAAGTGAACCACCGCAAGGTGACGTTTGAAAACCAGTACGGCCTGACCTTGGCCGCCGACCTCTACACGCCCGTAGGGGCGAATAATGATTCGCCCACACGTCTTCCCGCTATCGCTGTGAGCGGTCCCTTCGGTGCCGTGAAAGAGCAGAGCAGCGGCCTCTATGCCATGCGAATGGCGGAGCGCGGCTTCGTGGCACTGGCCTTCGACCCCTCCTATACCGGTGAGAGCAGCGGCGAGCCCCGTCGCACGGCCTCACCCGACATCAACACGGAGGACTTCATGGCTGCCGTTGATTTCCTGTCGCAGTTAGAGAATGTGGATCCCGAGCGCATCGGCATCATCGGCATCTGCGGTTGGGGTGGTATCGCCCTGAATGCTGCCGCTGCCGACCCGCGCATCAAGGCCACCGTGGCCAGCACGATGTACGACATGACCCGCATCAGCGGCAACGGCTATTACGACAGTGACAACAAAGAGGAAGCCCGTCACGCTGCCCGCGAAGCAATGGGCAGACAGCGTCTCGCCGACCCGCTGGCGATGGCCGGCGGCGTCATCGACCCGCTGCCCGATGAGGTTCCTCAGTTCGTGAAGGATTACCACGCCTACTACAAGACCCCGCGCGGCTACCACAAGCGCAGCGGCAACAGCAACGACGGTTGGCGCGTTATCGGCACGCAGGCCTACGCCAACGCCCGTTTCCTCTACTACATCAACGAAATCCGTTCCGCCGTCCTCGTGATGCACGGTGAGAAAGCCCACAGCCGTTACTTCGGCGAGGCGGCCTACCACTATATGGTCGATGGCAAGGCCGAGGGTTATAACTTCATCGGCAAGCCGAATCCCAATCCCGACAACAAGCAGCTGCTCATTATCCCCGGCGCCACCCACTGTGACCTCTATGACGGCGGCGAGGGCAACTACATCCCGTGGGATACATTGGCGGCGTTTTTCGATAAGAATCTGTAGCTTCGCTGTTGGTTAGCCTGCGACTGTTGATTACTTCGTGTCAATATTCGCTCACCAACATTCTGTTTCATTCAAGAAAAGTTGTACTTTTGCAGCGGCTCAGGAGTTGCGGCATTCCTACCGCAAAAAGGTTGCCAGGAATGGCGACACTCCTTCAAACTGACAAAATAACAGTTGTTATATAGAAGCATTTTTTGAATAAAACGAGATGAATGACCCATTTGGAGTTCATGAAACAGCGGCACGGGATGGAATGTTCCAACATCCATCAGGTTCGCGCGTGGAATCCGGAATTCGGCCGAAACAAAATGACAATTTACTTTACTTGGTCACCGGCGCGGCCGGGTATCTGGGCCTCACCGTAACCAAACAACTTGTCAGCCACGGCGCAAAGGTCAGGGCGTTTGTCCTCCCCAACGACCCGGCACGCAAGTATCTGCCGGCGGAAGTGGAGGTGTTTGAAGGCGACCTCACGAAGAAAGAGAGTTTGCGCGCTTTTTTCTGCCTGCCTCCGGGAACGGAAGGTTATGTGTTGCATATCGCCAGTATCGTGAGCAGCAATCCCGAATGGAACCAGCGTGTGATTGATGTGAATGTGGGAGGCACCCGTAACATCATCGACCTGTGTCTGTCCACTTCCGGAATCAGGAGAATGGTCTATTGTTCCAGCACAGGCGCCATCCCCGACCAACCGAAAGGAACCGCCATCACGGAGACCAACCATTTTGACCCATCGCTGGTGCCCGGATGTTATTCGCAAAGCAAGGCCATGGCATCGCAAGAAGTACTCGATGCTTGCCGCAACAGGGGATTGCATGCCTGTATCGTCCACCCCAGTGGCATCATGGGCCCCGGCGACTATGCGCGAGGGGAGCTAACCCAAACATTAGCGCGGATCATCAAAGGCGGACTGCCTGTCGGGCTGGACTGCGATTTCAATCTGTGCGATGTGCGTGACTTGGCTGAAGGATTGATCAATGCCGCGAAGCGAGGACGAGACGGCGAGTGCTATATCTTGGCTAACCGCCCCGTCACTTTCAAACAATTCAGCGACATGGCCATCGGCGCGATAGGAGGGAAAAAAATACGGCTTTTCCTGCCTATTCCCGTAGTGATGGCCGGCGTCAAGATACTGGAGAAGCTGGCTAAAATAACGGGCAAGAAGCCGATTCTTACCACGTTCTATTTGGTCAACGTCGCCCGGAACAACTGCTTTGACCCCGCCAAAGCTCAAGCAGAGTTGGGCTACCGCACCCGTCCATACAGCGAAACCATCAACGACCATATCCACTGGATGCAAACAGAGGGCATTCTTTAGGTCGCAACTTTGAGTTGGCCTGCGGCTGTTGACGACCTCGTGAGAAATAATAGAGAATGAGCAAATAAGTTCCAATTTGTGACTAAGACACAAAGCAGGCTCAATCCCAACGAGAAATAAAACGACATGAACAAAGTAACCCAATTTCTAAGACCCCTGATGCCGATACTGGCGGCGGCATACCGCAGAGCTGCGCGAAGACCTTTTGTCAAGCGTACATGCCGTGCTGCTCGCGCCGGTTCTCGAAGAGCTGTGTTTCAGGCAGATGGCCATCTCCCCCTTCCGCCGTCGCGGTGCACAGATCGCCGTCTGCGTGGTGATGGCCTTCCTGTTCGGAATACTCCACGTGCGCAACTTCCCGGGGGCTTTCATCAGCGCCCTGTTCTACGGGATGGTGTTTATCTGGTCGCGAAACATTTGGTATAGCGTGGCGCTCCACGCCGGATGCAACCTCACAGCCACGCTCCTCTCCGTTTACTGCTGGCTGGGGCTTGGGGAAATGCAGATGACGAAAACACCGGTCATCATCCTGCCGGATTGGAAGGTGGTCGTCGCAAGCCTGGTGTTAGCCATTGCGGGAGTGTGTTTGCTTCGCGTTGACAAGCCTGCGGCTGTTAGTTAGCCTTCGTGTTAACATGAAATAACCAACACGAAGTCACCAACACGAAGTCACCAACATTCACTCATAAAATGTATTTTTGCGCCGACAAAGAAGAATCATTATGGGATTACATCGAAAAAATTATTACCAGAGACGAAAGCGAATGATCGAACAGCCGTTTGAGGCGCAGGAAAAGGAGCAGCGTCGTTTCGATTACCTAATTTTTGCTGTACTTGCCGCAGTATTTCTTTTCGCGATAGGATACTCGATTATCAAAAGCCATAATTACGGATTGGCTGTCCTAGATGTTCTGCTTCTTGCCTGGTGCGCTTGTTATTCTTTCCAATCAGAAATCTATAAGTATGCCAAGGGAAAAGGGTGGGACTCGGTTGCCAAAATGACTTACGACAAGAAAACCGAGAAACCGCGCGAAGAGGCCTTGATACGCGAGGAACGGCTGAAGAATCCGATCGACACGGACACCCTCATCCTCGTGGAGCGGGCAACCGAACTTGAAGATTTGGAAATGATTCTCTTCGATTATGTGGAAGTGGAATGCGACAAACTCTGCGAGAACTTGCCTTTGTTGTGGAAAGTGGGCGAGTACCGCTATGCCATCACCTTCCCCTGCGGGATTTCGCGTATGCATTTGTACGCCCTCACGGACAACCTCATCACTTTCCTGGCCCCGGAATCCATTCACGCGTGGTGCCGTCCTAAACTCTTCAAGAAGAACATGGACGGATGGCTTTACCTCCGCAACGGAAACGACGACTTGCTCAAGGCTTTTTCTGCCGACGGAACCGTCTGGGACATCGATGAGGATGATGCAATGCTTTTTGACGCGAGCCTCCAAGCCCCGTATTCCACCTCTGGCTTCAAGGAATATCCGAACATCGGATGGGACTCCGCCGAACAGCTCGGGTTGTATTACTGAATTTCGCACCCTTGCGTTATCAAAGCGACAAGCCACCGCTTCATTCAAGAAAAGTTGTATTTTTGCAGAGTTATTTTGAATAAAACGAATATGAAAGCACTCCTTATCAACGGCAGACCTAACGCGAAGGGCTGCACCATCACCGCCTTGAGCCTTGCGGCGGAAGAAGCGGTGTTCACGAATTTCATCCGGTAAGGCATCCTGTTGAGGAGTGCGGCCATTGCTATGGAAGAACAAAACATCCTTGACATACGGACCCGGAACGAGTTTCGCCAATGGCTTGAAACCCATCACGCGACAGAGAAAGCGTGTTGGGTGTGCGTGAAACGCGGTCGCCCGACTGACGACGATACTTTCTGGTATCTCGACGCGGTGGAGGAGGCCCTTTGCTTCGGGTGGATCGACAGCCGCCAGAAGCCCATCAACGGGGTGCTGATGCAGTGTTTCACGCCACGAAAGCGCAACAGTCCTTGGTCGGAGCTGAACAAGGAACGTGCGCGGCGGTTGGAGAAGCTGGGACGGATGACCGATGCCGGACGGCGGGTGCTGCCCCCGATGGGCGCGCGCAGCTTCCGCATAGACGAGGACGTGGAAGCGGCGCTGAAGGCAGCGCGGGCATGGACGAAGTTCAAGTCCTTCCCGCCCCTGTACCAGCGCATCCGCGCCTACAACGTGGCCTTCTACAAGAAGAGGGACGCTCAGATGTACCAGCAAGCCCTCGCCCACCTGATCGAAGAGACGAAAAAGGGAAAGATGTTCGGCGATTGGAACGATTACGGCCGGCTGTTGGACTATTAGTTTCCCCATTTGCCAACGAACAGAAACGACAATAAAACAAGTTCAAGATATGAGATACTACATCGTTGACGCTTTCACCGACCAGCCCTTTGGCGGAAACCCTGCCGGGGTGGTGCTCCTCGACGGGAACAGCTTCCCGAACGAGACGCTGATGCTGCAAATCGCCGCCGAGCTGCGCTATTCGGAGACCGCCTTCGTGAGACGGGATTCCGAGAAGGAGTTCACCGTCCGCTACTTCACCCCGATGGCCGAGGTGGAGTTGTGCGGACACGCCACCATCGCCTCGTTTGCCCTGATGCACCGCAAACTCGGTGTCACCGGCCGGTGCCTCTGTCACGCAAAAGCCGGCGACATCCATGTCGAGGCGGGACCGCGGGTGTTGATGCAGATGACCCCGTCGGAAATCCTGAAAACCATCGAGGACACCGAGGAGGTCTATCGTGCGCTTGGCATTTTCGACTACACTCCGGCGTTACCGGTGATGATTGTCTCGACCGGTTTGCCCGACTTCATGATTCAGGTCAGTGATGTTGAAACGCTCAACCGTCTTCCCCTTGACATGAACGCCATCAGTGCGGTGACGGAAAAGCACAACGCCGTCAGCTTCCACGTCTTCGCTTTCGGCAACGACGGCCACACCGCCCACGTGCGCGATTTCGGGCCGCTGTATGGCATTCCCGAAGAATCGGCCACCGGCACCGCTAACGCCTCCTTGACCCATTATCTCCAGCGGAACGGGTGCATCCCCCCGACGGGCGACTTCTCCTTCCTGCAGGGCGAGGCGATGGGACGGCCTTCGGTGGTCGCCACGCGCGTCACTGCAGACGGCACAATCTATGTCGGCGGCACGGCAGCAGTGGTGGCGGAAGGGGAATTGTTGACGGAATAACAAAAACGGTAACTAATCAAAAAATATAAGCAAATGGAAATCAAAGCAGTAAAATTCAGAAAAGAGGGCTTCTACACCCAGCCTTTCGTCATGGGCGGCGAAGAAGGCCCCGACAAATTCGACCGCAACATCCGCTATCGCGGCAGCTTGCAAAACTACCTCATCGACACCGGCAGCGAGGTGATTCTCGTCGATACCGGACTTCCCGCCGGCACGCCCGAGGAGGCTCCTGACGAGAACTCGTTGGCCTTCACCGGCAAGGACATCTGCAGCTATATGGAGGCCTTCGCGGCCCTCGGCTACAAGCCCGAACAGGTGACCAAGATCCTGCTCACCCACAAACACGCCGACCACAGCGGCGAGCTGAAAAGTTTCCCCAATGCCAAAGTCTATGTCAATGCCGACGAGATGGACGCTGCCGAGCTCCATGGACTTGGGAATCTCGTCCCCGTCACCTTCACCAACGGCCCGTATTACAACTTCCCCGACAGTCAGAAAATCCACGACGGCATCTACCTCATCAAGGCCAAGGGGCATACCAAGGGCAACAGCATCATCGTGGTGGAGAACGACGGATTGTTCTACATGCTTCACGGCGACATCACTTACGTTGACGAAGCGTTGTATGAGGACAAACTCTCCGTGGTTTTCGACGACCTGCCCGCCGCCCGCGAGACGCAGGACCGCATCCGCGAGTTCGTGCGCAACCATCCCACCGTCTATTGCGGCACCCACACCCCGCAGGGTTACGAGAACTTGGAGGCCAAGCGCGTGATGGACTTGGACAACCCCATGCCGACCGTCTTGGCCGAGGTGGATTTCAGCAAACAACAGGCCTCCGGCAAGTACGTCTGTTCCATCTGCGGCTATGTGTATGACCCCGCCGAGCACGACGGCGTGGCCTTCGAAGACCTGACGGATGATTGGAAGTGTCCGAGATGCAGGCAGGGGAAGGAGAAGTTCAACAAAGCTTGAGGTATGAATAAACTGTTTTTACTTGGCACGATAGTGTGTGCCCTTGGAATGATGGTCTCGTGCGGAATTCCATTTGACGGAGAGAATGTTATTCATCCAAGCAGCGAAGAACAATTCGATACATTAATGTCCGCCGACACGACAGACCATATTAGTACTGCTTTTATATCGTTGAAAGGATATACTCGGGACACGCTTTACCTATCGTTATCGGAAGGCTGTTTCTGGAAAGTGAAACTCGTAGGAGACATCGATACTACCTACAGAAACGATTGGTACGACAGAACATTGCCGGTATCATATCATACACGGACCACAACCGACGGCGACAGTGTAGTTATAAAGTATAGGATTAATTGACGGCATTCCCCACATCAAAATGACATGGATAAAAACGAATTACTATGGATTATAGAGAAGAAGCGATAGAGCATTTTATTTATTCTCTCGCAGCTTGAACCGGAAAGCCAATTTGATGTCCGGATTGAGAATACGATTCTTAGGGGAAGCGACCGTTGCACCTTCAGAATAACGAGAAATTCCAATTTAGCAAACAGAAACAAATATGAAATACCGAGACACTGACCATCTTTCTGCTTCTGTTGGCAACAGTGTTATTTCGCTATATATAAATAAGGTATTATTCCAGAAGCATGAATAAAAGAAAACATTTGAATATCTGAATCGACATGAACTACCATCAAATACTTGAGAATATTTACATGGACATCCGTCCATATGCACAAGTGGGCAAGCAAGCCGACTACATTCCCGCTCTTGCCTCGGTAGACCCCGACCAATTCGGCATCTGCATCAACACACTGCA